>Ga0070683_100001776_pt1 | contig 16796 bp, 13 predicted proteins | sample KBSC713LmetaG_FD_64662 | JGI IMG/M metagenome (GOLD analysis project Ga0070683, IMG submission 64662) | Corn rhizosphere microbial communities from Kellogg Biological Station, Michigan, USA - KBS C7.1-3L metaG | ecosystem: Host-associated > Plants > Roots > Rhizosphere ...
GTGGGGGACGACGCGCAGAGCATCTACTCGTTCCGCGGTGCGCACTTCCGCAACATCCTCGACTTCCCTCGGCAGTTCCCCGGCACGACGCTCGTCACCCTGGCGCAGAACTACCGCTCCACGCAGCCGATCCTCGCCCTCTCGAACGTCCTGATCTCTCGCGCCGAGGAACGGTTCACGAAGGACCTCTGGACATCGCGTGAAGGAGGGGAGAAGCCGTGGCTCGTCACGGCGAAGGACGAGGCCCAGCAGACGCGGTTCGTCGTCGACCGCGTGCTCCAGCTCCACGAGGGTGGGATGCCGCTGCGCGAGATGGCCGTGCTCTTCCGCGCGGGCTACATGTCGGCCGATCTCGAGATCGAGCTGACGAACCGGAAGATCCCCTTCGAGAAGTGGGGCGGCCTCAAGTTCCTCGAGGCGGCGCACGTGAAGGACGTGCTCGCGTTCCTGCGCGTCAGCGACAATCCGCGCGACGAGGTGAGCTGGTACCGCATCCTCATGCTCATGCCGGGGATCGGCGACGCGACCGCGCGTGGGCTCATGGCGTCGATGGAAGAGCGCTCGTGGGATCCGGACGCGTTCACGCATCTCATCGCGCCGCCGAAGGCGCGCGAGGCGCATCGCTCACTCGCCCAGCTCCTCCGACAGCTCCGCACCGTCGGGAGCGGGTCGGGGGACGAGAGCGGCGCCCGCGTCGCCAGCGACATCATGGCGATCCGCGCGCTCTACGACTCGATCCTCAAGGAGCGCTACGACCGGCCGGAGGCTCGGCTGGCCGACCTCGATCAGCTCCGCACGATCGCGGCGGGCTATCCGTCGCGCGGCGCCTTCCTCGCTGCCCTTGCACTCGATCCGCCGTCGAGCACGCAGGATCTCGCCGGCGGCAGCGAGTCCGAGTCGGATGCGCTCGTCCTGAGCACCGTCCACAGCGCCAAGGGGAAGGAGTGGAAGGCCGTCTTCCTCATCTGGGCGGTGGACGGCTGGTTCCCCTCGTCGCGCGCGGTCGACGATCCCGACGAGCTCGAGGAGGAGCGGCGGCTCATGTACGTCGCGCTCACACGCGCGCGCGACGAGCTCGCGGTCGTGTATCCGATGCAGGTCTACGGATCGCGGCGCGGCGCGGACTATTCGATCGATCAGCTCTCGCGCTTCCTCGACCGCGGCGTGCGGGCGACGATGCAGCGGATCGTCGTCGAGGAGCCGGGCGACGTCCCGCCTCCGGAGACGCCAGCCGCCCCGGCGATCGATCTCCGCGCGATCATGCGCGGACGCTTCAGCAAGTAGCCGCCGCCACGCCGTGGCGCGCCCTCAGTGCGGCGCGGGCGTCGCCGTGAGCGCCTTCACCGCGTCGAAGGGGTGCTTCCGGTCGCGCTTCGCCGCCTGGATGATCGTCTGCACGGCGCGGCGCAGGTCGCCGCCCTCGCGGGTGAGCACGGCGTCGAACGCGTCCAGCTCGGTCAGGTAGACGCGCCGCGCCATCAGCACGGCGTTGTCGAGGCGGACGCGCTCGACCGCGCGCGGGCTGATCGTCCGGAGCTGCGGGCCGATCTCGTCGCGCAGCGTCTCGCGCGCGCGGGCGTAGATCGAATCGCGCACCGCGAGCCGGGCGGCGACCTGCTCGGGCTCGTCGCCGGGATGCGCCTTGAACGCCGAGTCCACCTGCGCGTAGAGCGCCGCCCAGAACCGACCGAGGATCTTCTCGTCCTCCCACCGTGCGACGACCTGCTCCGCGGCGGCCTGTTGTCCGCGCGCCCGGAAGAAGCGCTCCGCCCCACGCGAGCCGACGAAGTTGGCGAAGCTCTCGTTGAACACCGCGCCACCCGACGCGTAAAACGTGTTGTGGGTCAGCTCGTGGATGACCGTGTTGGCGACCGTCAGCGAATCGGCGCTCAGGGTGGTCGGGAGAAGCGGGTCGTTGAACCAGCCGAGCGTGCTGAACGCGGACGCCGCGCCGAGGCGCGCGTCGAATCCCTGCGCCGTCAGCGCCCGCTCGGCGTCCTTGGCTGCGGCAAAGTCGAAGTACCCCTTGTACGGGACGCGGCCGACGATGGGGAACCACCAGGTGCGCGCCTTGAGCTTGTCCCGATACGCGCCGGAGAGCACGAGGACGAGCGTGTCGCGATCGAGACGGCTGTACGTCGTGAAGCTCTCGCCGGTGGACAGTCCGAGCGAGTCGTGCGCGAAGGCCCGAGCGTCCAGCACCAATTGCAGCTTCGCGCGCAGCGGGGCCGGCGTCGCGCCATCCGCGATGAGATCGGGGATCGGTCGGCGTCGCCAGAGAATCTTCCCCTCTTCCCAGCCCGCCCGGAGGAGGTATCGCCCGGTGGGCGCGATCACGAGGTACGCGACGATGGCCAGCACGAGGACGGCGAGCGTCCGCGCCGCTCGCCGCACCCAGTTAACTCTTTTCTTTTCAGTCACTTCCACGCTTTCATCGCCGGCCGTCGCACTTTGACAGCAGTGGGTCGCGGTCGCTATTCTTTCTAAGATGTCCTTCGTCCATCTCCACTGCCACTCGGAGTATTCCCTCCTCGATGGCGCGAACCGCATCGATGATCTGATCGCCCGGGCGCTCGAGTTGGAGCAGCCTGCGCTGGCGATCACGGATCACGGGAATCTCCACGCCGCGTGGGAGTTCCAGGAGAAGGCGAGGAAGGCGAAGCTCAAGCCGATCATCGGCATGGAGGCGTACGTCGCCCCGGGCGACCGCCGAGTGAAGGGCCGTGCGACGCCCGGTGCGAAGCCCTACTACCACCTGGTCCTGCTGGCCCGCGACATGGCGGGTTACAAGAACCTGGTCAAGCTCTCCTCGCTCGCGTACACCGAGGGCTTCTACACCAAGCCGCGCGTCGACCGGGAGCTGCTCGCGAAGTACAGCGAGGGGCTCATCGTCAGCTCCGCCTGCCTCGCCGGCGAGATCGCCACGAAGCTCGAGGCGAATGACGTCGAGGGCGCGCGCGAAGCCGCGAGCTGGTACGCCGACGTGTTCAAGGACCGGTTCTATCTCGAGGTCCAGGCGCACGATTCGGAGGGGCAGGCCAGACACAATGCGCAGATCCTCCAGCTCGGTGCCGAGCTGAATCTGCCGATCATCGCGACGAACGACGCGCATTTCCTGAAGGACACGGATCACGACGCGCACGACGTATTGCTCTGCATCGGTCTCGGGAAGGACTACGCCGACCAGAACCGGATGCACTACGATCGGGGTCTGTACTTCAAGAGCGCGCCCGAGATGCGGGAGCGGTTTCCGGACCGCGCAGACGTGCTCGAGAACACCCTCCGCATCGCCGACGAGGCGGGGTTCGCGTTCGAGAAGAAGTACTTCGTCCCCTCCTTCCCCCTCCCGCCCGAGGTCTCGACCGAGAACGACCTTCTCGTGAAGCTGGCGATGGCCGGCGCGCGCGAGCGGTACGGGCCGGAGCCGTCGGCGGAAGTCATGGAACGACTCGAGTACGAGCTCGGCGTGATCACGAAGACCGGCTACGCCGGCTACTTCCTGATCGTGTACGACTTCATCAAGGCGGCGCGTGACCGCGGCATCCCCGTCGGCCCCGGTCGCGGCTCGGCGGCCGGATCGATCGTCGCGTACTCGCTGCGCATCACGGACGTCTGTCCCCTCAAGTTCGATCTCCTCTTCGAGCGCTTCCTCAACCCGGAGCGCGTTTCGATGCCCGACATCGACGTGGACTTCTGCTTCGAGCGGCGCGGCGAGGTGATCGAGTACGTCCGGCAGAAGTACGGCAAGGAGTCGGTCGGCCAGATCGTGACGTTCGGGACGATGAAGTCGCGCGCCGCCATCAAGGACGTCGGCCGGACGCTCGGCTTCACGCCGGCCGAGACCGACGCGCTGGCGAAGCTGATCCCGAACGGTCCGGCCTTCTCGCTGACCGTGAAGGAAGCGATCAAGGACGTGCCCGACATCGCGCGGATGTACAAGACGGACGAGCGATATCGGCAGCTGCTCGATTACGCCACCGCGCTCGAGGGGCTGTCACGCCACACCGGCGTGCACGCCGCCGGGGTCGTGATCGCGCCAGGACCGCTCGACAACTACGTGCCCATCGCGACCGTGTCGAGCAAGGGCGCGGGCGCAGGCAACGAAGAGACCGTCGTCGTCACGCAGTACGACATGAACTGCCTCGAGAAGGCAGGCATGTTGAAGATGGACTTCCTCGGGCTGACCACGCTGACGGTCATCCGGGACGCGCTCGACAACATCGAGCGCCGCACGGGCACGCGTCCGGACCTCGATGCGGTAGACCTCGACGACCCCGAGACCTACCGCATGCTGCGCGCGGGGCGCACCACGGGCGTGTTCCAGTTCGAGTCCGCCCTCGCCACGGACATGCTGCGCTCGATGCGCTGCGACCGGTTCGACGACCTCGTCGCGAGCAACGCGCTCATGCGCCCGGGCCCGCTCGACGCCGGGATGCACAAGGTCTACCAGCGCCGGAAGCGCGGCGAGGAGCCGGTCTCGTACGCGCTCCCCGAGCTCGAGCCCATCCTCAAGCCGACGTACGGCGTCATCACCTATCAGGAGCAGGTGATGCGTATCGCGCAGGCGCTGGCGGGGATCTCGCTCGCCGAAGCCGACGTGCTCCGCAAGGCAGTGGGCAAGAAGGACGCGGAGCTCATCCGCGCGGAGCTGGGCAAGTTCGTCGAGAAGTCGGTGGGGCGCGGCTACGACCGACGCATCATCGAGGAGCTCGCCGGTCAGATCGAGACGTTCGGCCGCTACGGCTTCAACAAGTCGCACTCGGTCGCGTACTCGATCGTCTCGCTCCACACGGCCTGGCTCAAGGCGCACCACCCCGCCGATTTCATGGCGGCGATCCTCTCCTCGTCCATCGGCGACACGGACTCGGTGGTGAAGTTCATCAACGAGACGCGCGAGATGGGCATCCAGGTGCTCCCGCCGGACGTGAACGAGTCGGGCTACAAGTTCACCGTGCTCGACGAGAAGCGGATCCGCTTCGGCCTCGGCGCGATCCGCAACGTCGGGCGCGGCGCGATCGATTCGATCCTCGCCGCGCAGCGCGAGAAGCCGTTCACCTCGTTCTTCGACTTCACGGAGCGCGTCGATCTGCGCGTCTGCAATAAGCGCGTCTTCGAGGCCCTCATCGCGGCGGGTGCGCTGGATGGGCTGGGCGGCCATCGGGCGCAGTACTGGTCGGCGCTCGACTCGGCGATGCAGGAAGCCTCGCTGAAGCAGCAGGAGAAGGCGATGGGCCAGGTCTCGCTGTTCGGCGTCGCGGCCGATCCGGCGGCGGCCACGGCCCACGCGCCGGCCGTGCTGCCCAACGTCGCGCCGATGGCCGAAGCGGAACGCCTGTCACGGGAGAAGGAGATCCTCGGCTTCTACATCAGCGGTCACCCGCTGGAGCCCTTCCGCGTCGAGTGCGAGCTGTTCGCCACCCACACGGTCGGCCAGCTCGGCAAGTGGACGCCCGAGCCGATGAAGCTCGGCGTCGTCGTGACCGCGATCAAACGGCAGATCAGCAAGCGGTCGGGCGCCGAGTTCGCTCGGTTGACAGTCGAGGATTTTTCGGGATCTTCCGAGGTCCTGGTCTTTCCGGAGAGCTGGGGGCTGCTGGCCGACCGGATTCGAGGCGACGTCCCCGTGCTCATGACGGGCGGCTACTCGAAGCGGGATCAGGATGCGGACAGCCCGACGTTCATCGTGGAGTCGGTGACCCCGTTCGCCGAGCTGCGTCTGAACGGTCAGGTCGCCGTCTCGATCGAGCTGGCGCTGGGCGAGTCGCTCGCCCCCGAGGCGATGCGGGACGTGCGCGCCGTGATCGATGCGCACGCCACCGCCCACACGGGTGCGCCACCGCTCGAGTTGCGTTGGAGTGATGTGAATGGATCGCGCGCGCGGCTGAAGTCGCGCTCGCTCAGATTGGCGGCGACGCAGGCCGCCCTCAAAGACTTGCGGGCCCTGCTCGGCGACGAGCGTGTCCGTCTCGTGCGCGGGAGCTGAATCGAAATGGCGACTGCGACTGCCCTGGAGTTCGAGAAGCCGATCGTCGAGCTGGAGAAGCAGATCGACGAGCTCAAGCGGCTTGCCGACGAACGTCAGCTGAATGTCGTAGAGGAAATCGCACCGCTCGAGAAGAAGCTCGTCGAGCTGCGCGAGACGATCTACCGGAACCTCACCCCGCTGCAGCGCGTGCAGGTGGCCCGCAGCAACAAGCGGCCGCTCACCGACGACTACCTGCGGCTCTGCTTCACCGACTTCATCGAGCTGCACGGGGATCGCGCCTTCCGTGAGGACGCGGCGATCATGGGCGGCTGGGCGCGACTCGACGGCGAGACCGTCATGGTGATCGGACACCAGCGCGGCCGCGATACGAAGGAGAACCTGAAGCGCAACTTCGGGATGCCGCACCCCGAGGGCTATCGCAAGGCGCTCCGGCTGATGAAGCTCGCCGAGAAGTTCCACGTCCCGGTGATCACCTTCATCGACACGCCGGGCGCCTGGGCGGGACTCGGCGCCGAGGAGCGCGGGCAGAGCGAGGCGATCGCGCGCAACCTGTTCGAGATGAGCCGGCTCGAGACGCCGATCATCGCCACGATCATCGGCGAGGGCGGCTCGGGCGGCGCGCTCGCGCTCGGCGTCGCGGACCGGATCAACATGCTCGAGAACGCGGTCTACTCGGTGATCACCGTCGAAGGCTGCGCGGCGATCCTCTGGAAGGACGGCAAGAGCCAGGAGACGCGCGAGCGTGCCGCGACGTCGCTGCGGATCACCGCGCCCGACCTGTTCGAGCTCCGCGTCATCGACGAGATCATCCCGGAGCCGGCCGGCGGAGGGCACGCCGATCACGAAGCGACCGCGAACGCCGTGCAGCAGACGCTCCTCAAGCAGCTCGACGAGCTGCGTCGACTCAAGCCGGACAAGCTCGTCCGCCGGCGTCGCGAGAAGTTCATGCGGATGGGTCAGTTCCTCGAGTAGACGTGCCCCACCTGATCGAAGTCGCGTTCAAGGGAAACCGAAAAGAGTTCTTCCTCTGGGAAGCGGACGAGGCGCCGGCGCTCCGCGCCGCCGTCATCGTCGACGCCGACCGGGGCGAGGATCTCGGAACGGTGCATTCCACCGGCGAGCTCGCCGAGCAGCGCTCCGACCGGGTGCCGCACGGCCTGTTCGGCGCACCGGCGACACGCGTCGCCAAGCGCCTCGCTACGCCTGAGGAGCTGCGGCGGCTCGACGAGGTGCGCGCACAGGACGAGGTGGCGCGCCGTCGCGCGATGGAGCGCGTGAAGGCGAACGCCCTCGTCATGAAGGTGACCGACGCCGAATGGCAGTGGGACCGCAAGAAGCTCACGTTCTACTTCACCGCCGAGAAGCGCGTCGATTTCCGCACGCTGGTGCGTGAGCTCGCGTCCATGTTCCGCACGCGCATCGAGCTGAAGCAGATCGGCGTGCGCGATGAGGCGAAGCGCCTGGATGGCGTCGGGCGTTGCGGCCGGCAGTACTGCTCCGCCTCCTGGCTCCCCGAGCTGCGCCCGGTGAACCTCGGCGTCGCCAAGGACCAGCGACTCTCGCTCAATCCGTCGCAGATCTCCGGCGCGTGTGGCCGGCTGATGTGCTGCCTCCGCTACGAGCACGAGTTCTACGTCGCGAGCCGGAAGAAATACCCGAAGGAAGGGAAGCCGGTGCGCACCTCGCGTGGCGAGGAGAAGGTCCTGTCGAACGACATCTTCCGCGAGCGGGTTACTCTACGGGGCGTCGAGGGCGAGGTACGCATCGTGCCGCTCGCCGCGCTCCGGGAGGAGATGCTCGCCGCGGGTGATGCGCTGGCGCACGCGCTCGCGACGGCGGCGGTTGCCGCGGAGCTCGCTGCGTCCGTGCCGCCGCCCGAGCTGGACGAGGACGACGACGAGCTGTCGGCGGACGAAGCGCTCGACACCGAGCACTCGCCCGACCACCTGGCCGTCGGCACCGCGGTCGATCCCGCGATGGACGTCACGCTCGAGTGGCCGTCACCGCGCGTCGACGCCGAGGGGCGCCGGCCGCAACGCCGGCGCGGTCGGCGCGGCGGCCGGCGCAACCGGCCGGGTGGGGCCAATGGCGCTCGCGGCCCGCGTGATGGCGGCGACGGACCCAAAGGAGATCAGTGACCGCGTACTACCTCACGACCGCGATCGACTACGCCAACGGCGACCCGCATCTCGGGCACGCCTACGAGAAGATCGGCGCCGACGCCATCGCACGATACCGCCGCCTGCGCGGCGACGACGTGCACTTCCTCGTCGGCATGGACGAGCACGGCCAGAAGGTCGCCCAGACGGCCGAGGCGCAGGGCACCGCCCCGCAGGCGCTCGTCGATGCGCTCGCCGATCGCTTCCGCGCGATGTGGCAGCGGCTCGGCGTGTCGTACGATCAGTTCATCCGCACCACGGACGAGCGACACCGCGCCGGCGTTCGCGCGCTGATCGAGCGCATCTTCGAGCGCAATCCGACCGATTTCTACGAGAAGGCGTACGAAGGGTGGTACTGCGTCGGGTGCGAGTCGTTCAAGCAGGACGCCGAGATCGTCGACGGGAAGTGCATCCTGCACCCCACGCGCACCCTCGAGTGGGTCGAGGAGCGCAACTGGTTCTTTCGATTGAGCCGCTACGCGGACTTTCTCCGCGCGCGGCTCACCGAGCGCCCGGAAACCCTCCAGCCGGAGAGTCGGCGGAACGAATTGCTCGCCCTCCTCGATCGCGGACTCGAGGACGTATCGGCGAGCCGCTCGCGCCTGGCGTGGGCCGTTCCCTTCCCGAGACCGCTCAGCACGGGAGAGACCCAGACGACGTACGTCTGGTTCGACGCACTCCCCAACTACCTCACCGCGACGGGCTTTCCCGACGGTCCGTGGAGCGATCGCTGGCCGGCGCAGCTCCACGTCGTCGGCAAGGACATCACCCGCTTCCACTCGATCATCTGGCCCGCGATGCTGGAATCCGCCGGCCTGCCGCTGCCCGAGCGCGTGTGGGGCCACGGCTTCGTACTCCTCGGCGGCGAGCGGTTCAGCAAGTCGGCGGGAGTACGGCTCGATCTCGATGAAGCCATCGACCGGTACGGCGCCGACGCCTTCCGCTACTTCCTCCTGCGCGAGGTCCCCTTCGATGGCGACGGCAGCTTCTCCTGGGAGCGGTTCGAGGAGCGCTACAACGCCGACCTGGCCAACGCGTGGGGGAACCTCGCGAGCCGCGTGATCTCGATGGTCGAGCGGTACTGCGGTGGCGTCGTACCGGATGGAGCGCGCACCGAGTCCGACCAGCAGGACGAGGCGGACATTGCCGACTATCACGCGGTGATGGACGGCACGCGCGGCTTCCTCCTGCACGAGGCGCTCAAGATCGTCTGGCAGGGTGTGACGCGCGGCAACGAGTACGTCGATCGGCGCGCGCCATGGAAGCAGGCGAAGGATCCGGGCCAACGGGGCGAGCTCGAGATCACCCTCGCGTCGCTCGTTCGCCAGCTCGCGCGTCAGGCGGTGCTCGTCGCGCCGTTCATGCCGCAGAAGGCGCAGGAACTGTGGTCCCAGCTCGGCGCGCCGGGCACGGTCGCGGAGCAGCGCTTCGACGCGTTGCACGGACTCGACGTGACCGGCTGGCAGGTGCGCAAAGGGGAGCCGCTCTTTCCAAAAGAGAAACCGGCCGCGTAAGCGGCCGGTTTCGCATTCGAGCCTCCCGCGCTTACGGCTTGGCGGGTGCGGGCGGCGGCGCGGTCGCACCACCCGGTGCTGGCGCCGGCGCCGGAGTCGCCGGTGCCATCGACCCGGCGCCCGGAGTGCCGGTCGCGGGCGAACCCGGCGTCCCGAAGTCGACGTTCGGGTTCTGGCGGTTTTCCGGGTTCGTCACCTGGAAGTACTTCTTCTCCCGCGCGCCGGTCATCTTCGCCGTCAGCACCTGCGGAAACTGACGGATGTACGCGTTGTACTCGCGGACCGCCGCATTGAAGTCCGTCTGCGCCGTCGCGATGCGGTTCGCCGTTCCCGCCAGCTCGTCCTGTAGCCGCAGGAAGTTCTGATCGCTCTTGAGCTGCGGGTACGCCTCGGCGACAGCGATCAGTCGTCCGAGTGCACCGTTCACCTGAGCGTTTGCGTCCGCCATCTGCTGCGGGTCCCTGCTCTGAACGGCGCTGAGGAGCCCTCCACGCGCGCGCGCGACTTCGCCGAACACCGCGAGCTCCTGGTTCGCCATCCCCTTCACCGTTGCCACGAGGTTGGGGATCAGCTCCGCCCGCCGTTGGAGCTGGACTTCGATCTGGCCCTGCGCCGAATTCGCCTGCTCGTCGAGCTGCTGGATCGTGTTGTACCCGCACGCGCCGAGCGCGAGCGGGAGGAGAAGTGCGAGCCACCGACGTTTCATGGGAGTCGTTCCTGGGAAGGCTGATGGAAGATTGATGCGCCCGTGCTCGAGCGAGCGGACGGCGCGGAGGGCGTGCCGTACATCATGTCGCACCAAACTGATCGAGATATCGATTGAGGCGCTCGATCGCCGCGAGGTAGCCACTGAGCACCTGCCCTGCCTGCTCGGCGGGAAGCTTCTCCTGGCCGTGGACGTGCCGCACCGCGCGCAGGAAGGGCGCGGCATCGAATCCCGCGAGCTCGCCGACACGCGTCGCGGTCCTGGCGTTGTCGCCCGTCGGTGATTCGCCGTGGAGCCGAAGCACGGCGCGGAACAGCACCATCATCGTGCTCAGGCTCGCCGCCACCAGCTCCGACTGGCGCTTGCCGTCGGCGCCGGCGAGCAAGGCGCCCTGCCGCAGCTGGAGAAGCTTGCCCATCACCTGCTGCTCGAGCTGCAGCCGGAGATCGGCCCGATCGACCGATATCCCCTCGAACGGCGGCGCGCCATGGAGCACGCGATTGCGCTCCAGGATGTCGGCGTACTCCATCGGGAAGATGTCGGATGAGCGGCGCCACTCGTCGACGGTCATCGTCATCGGCGGTGGGTTGCCCGCCTCGCGCCAGGCCTGCGCCACGGCCGACGCCGCGACGAACGACTGCGCGTTGTCGAGCGAATCGAGCAGCACCAGCACGTTGTAGTCGGAGCGACTCGGAATGTGATCGCCGCCCGCGGCCGAGCCATAGAGCACCACGGACGAGAGCCGTGCGCCATATGCCGCCCGCAACTGTGTCACCAGCTCATCGAGTGTCATCGTTGCCATGAGGTCTCACCAGCTCGAGCCGCCGCCGCCGCCACTGAAGCCGCCTCCGCCCCCGAACCCGCCGAACCCTCCCCCACCTCCGCCGCCGAACCCGCCGCCACCGAAGCCACCGCCACCCCATCCTCCCCCGCGCCCGCGGAATCCTCCGCCCACCATGGAGCCCAGCAGGAAGGGAAGACATCCACCGCGCCCTCGCCCACCCAACAGCGAGAGCAGGATGAAGAAGATGACGAGATACAGGATCGGGCTGATCCCACCGCCCTGGGAGCTGGCGGGCCGCCGCGCCGGCGCCTGCACCACCGGCGCGGCGAACGACGTGTCGAGGGTGAAGCCGAACTCCTGGGCGTAGCGTTGCGCTACGCGCAACGTGACCAGCTCCAGCCCCGCGCTGTAGTCTCGCGCCTGAAACGCCGGCGTCGCCTCGCGACAGATGTCGCCCGACGTCGCATCGGTGATGAACCCCTCGGTACCCTGCCCGGTCTCGATGCGGCAGTATCCCCGGCCGTCGGACGACGTTTCCTTGGGGACGAGCAGGATGACCGCGCCCGCATTGCGAGACCGGTCGCCGATCGGCGCCATGTTGCCGACCTTCCACTCGCGTCCGATGCGAAGTGCGATCTCGCTGGGATCACGCCCTCCCAGGTCGGCCATCGTGACGACGGCGATCTCGCCCTTGGACTTGTCCCGTACGTCCTGCGCGATGCGCTCCATCCGGGCGGCCGCCGCCGGCTGGATGACGTTGGCGAAGTCGTTGACGAGCCCGCGGGGGGGCGGAATCTGGGGACCGCCCTGGAACAACAGGGCCGCCGCAAGGAACGCGAAACGACCGCCGATAGTAGAGAGCATGCCTGTTTGCGAAGGACGTCCTGCCGTACGCGATATAACGGCGGGAGGATTCGCCCGGGAAGACGGCACACGGCGGGCCAGATCGCTTCGCCTCGCCCGCCGTTGGGCCGCGGCGTTAACTTACAGCTGAAGTTGCCGACACCACACGCCACGACTCCAATGCGTCACCTTTCGCGCGTCCGGCTGCTCGCCGTCCTCCTGCCTCTGGCCTTCCTGGCTGCTGCCTGCTCGTCGCGCGAGACGCCGCCGGCGTCGGCCCGGCAGGTGAACGTCTCTCCCGGCGAGGTGCTGGCGCCGGCGGGCCACTTCGATGATTCGGTCAGCTCCTTTGCCGACCGCGCACGCATCCGTGGCAGCGAGACGGCGAAGGTCTGGCTCGTCGAGGTGAGCGACTTCCAGTGTCCCTTCTGCAAGCAGTGGCACGACGAGACCTTCGCCAAGATCGACCAGGAATACGTCAAGACGGGCAAGGTCCGTCTGGCCTATCTGAACTTCCCGCTGACCCGCATCCACAAGAACGCCCAGGCCGCGGCGGAAGCGGCCATGTGCGCCGGCGTGCAGGGAAAGTTCTGGGAGCTGCACGAGTCGCTCTTTCAGACCCAGCCGAAGTGGGCCGACCTGAAGTCGCCGCTGGCGGTCTTCGACTCACTGGCTCGCGCCGCGAAGGTCGAGCCGAAGGGCTGGAACACATGCATGACCACGCACGCGACGGCGAAGCTCATCCAGGCCGACAGGGACCGGAGCACGCAGGCCGGCGTGGAGTCGACGCCGACGTTCTTCGTTGGAGATCGCGCGTTGGCTGGTGCGTACCCGGTGGACACGTTCCGGGTCGTCCTCGATCAGGCGATCGCCAAGCTGAAGGCGGCGCCCTGATCCCGTCGCGCGGAGGCGCATGAACCTTCCCCTCCGCGTCGGCTACGAGGGCATCGCGCTGCTCGCGCGCGGACTCGCCTCGATCGCGCCATCGACCGGGAGCAAGCTCCTCGACACCTTCGCGTCTCGCCGCGGTGTGCGCGCGCGATTCGCCGCGTTTCGTCGTGCGCCCGGTCGTCCGCTGCTCTGGATGCACGCACCCAGCGTCGGTGAGGGACTGCAGGCCCGCCCGGTGCTCGAGCTCGCGCGCGAGCGCGCGAGGGAATGGCAGCTCGCGTACACCTACTTCTCGCCCAGCGCGGAGCGATTCGCCGCGGGACTGAACGTCGACTTTCGCGACGTGCTCCCCTTCGATGCCACCGGCGACGCACGCGCCGCGATCAGGGCGCTCGACCCGACCGCCCTCGTCTTCAGCAAGCTGGATGTGTGGCCGACCCTCGCGCGCGAAGCATCCAACCGGGGTGTCGGGCTCGGTCTGGTCAGCGCCACACTCTCACCGGGATCGACGCGGCGGCGCGGCATCGCCGCGGCGCTGCTCCGTGACGCGTATGCGCGACTCGACCGCGTCGGAGCGATCAGCGCCGAGGATGCGGAGCGATTGATCGCTCTCGGAGTACCGGCGACACGCGTGACGGTCACGGGTGATACGCGCTTCGATCAGGTGTGGGCTCGCGCCGCGAGAGCGGATGTCGGGAGCGCGCTGCTCTCCCCGCTGCGCAGCGACCGCCCGACGCTCGTCGCTGGATCCACCTGGCCCGCCGACGAGCGCCCACTCCTCGAGGCGTGGAGCAGCCTGCGCGAGCAGCATCCGGAGATGCGCCTGATCATCGCGCCGCACGAGCCGACGCCTGTGCATCTCGAGCCGATCGAGCGATGGACGACCATTGCGAAGGTGCGTCATGCACGGCTCGCGGCCGCCGAGGCAGCGGAGGCGGACGTCGTCATCGTCGATCGTGTCGGCGTGTTGGGCGACCTCTACGCCCTTGCGGATGTTGCCTTCGTCGGTGGTGGCTTCCACGCCGCGGGATTGCACTCGGTCCTCGAGCCCGCGGCGTTCGGCGCACCCGTCGTCTTTGGACCACGCTACGCGAACAGCCGCGAGGCTGGCCTCCTTCTCGCCGCCGGTGCCGCGGCGAGCGTGGGGGACGCGCCCTCGCTCGAGGTCGTGCTTGGGCACTGGCTGGAGGAGACGACCGCGCGGCGCACCGCGGGCGACGCGGCACGTGAGGTCGTGCGCGCAGGGCTCGGCGCGGCGGAACGGTCCTTCGAGCTCGTCGCCTCGCTGATGCGGTAGCGATCTGGCGAGCGTCGGCGGCGCGTCGGCTACGCGCTCGCGACGCTGACGATCGGGCTCGACGCCGGCTGCGGGCGGTGCAGGAAGAACCCCTGCACGAGGTGCACGCCAAGCTCCTGGACCGTCTTGAACTCCTCGGCGCGCTCCACCCCCTCGGCGATCACCATCGCGTTGTGGTCGTCGGCGAAGCGCACCATCGTCTGCACGAGGTTCTGCTTGATGAAGTTCGTGTCGATCGCGTTGATCAACGAGATGTCGAGCTTGATGAAGTCGGGCTCGAGATTGGCGATCGATCCGAGACCGGCGTAGCCGCTCCCCGCGTCGTCGACGGCGAAGCGATAGCCGAGATTCCTGAACGCCTTCAGCCGCTCGCGGAACTTCGGGTAGTCCTTGATCGCCGTGCGCTCGGTGATCTCGATGACGACGCGCGATGGATCCGTGACTTCCTTCTCGCTGAACGCCGGGTCCGCGAAGTCGTGCGGATCCACATTGAGGAAGAGCAGCTGTCCCGGGCTGAGGCGCGTGTCCATCCCCTCGAGTGCCTTGGCGCGGCAGAGCCGGCTCAGCTCCCAGATGAGGTCCGCTTCCGCGGCGACGTCGAACATCACCTCGGGGCTGCGCAGCGTGCGCAGCTGACCGCGGGCGAGCGCTTCGTAGCCGAAGATCTCGCGCGTCGAGGCGACGACGATCGGGTGGTAGTCGATGTAGACGGATCGGTCGCGCAGCGAGGTGCGCAGGTCGCTCACCCGGCGCGCCCGCTCGCGCTGCTCCACCGAGCGTGATGCGTTCGCCGCCTCGCGGATGCCGCGGTAGATCAATCGCTCGAGGCGGATCTTGGGGTTGTAATACAGGTGCGCGCGGCCGACGTAGATGTCGAACAGGGCGGCGATGTCCTCGCCGTGCGCTTCCTCGATCTGCGCTCCCACGTGCCGCTGCAGGCGGGTCACCATCTCGGTGATCTCGCTCTCCGTGGCCGCGGCGACGCCGCTCGCCGGCACGTGGAAGAAGATGAAGTCGTCGTCGTTGGTGAAGCTCACCATCACGCGCGACGCCCCGAGCTCGTCGTCGTCGAGGAAGTCGCGCACGGCGCTGGCGGTCGTCTCCAGCACGGAGTCGAGCTTCTCCCACCCGTAGATCTCCTCGATCTTCGAGTAGCGCACGAAGTTGAAGTACAGCACGACGAGCTCGCCGCGCTCCTTGAACAGCTGACGGGATCGCTCGATCGCGACCGGGAGGGTCGGCAGCCCGGTGAGCGAATCGTGGAGCATCTGCTCGTACTCCACGCGGTCCACGCGCTCGGCGACGGCGGCACCCAGTCCCGCACCTCGCGCGACGGCGGACCAGATGCGCGCCGAGATCTCCTCCGCCGTGGCCGGAAGCAGGAACCACTCCTCCGCCTTGAGCTCGACTGCGCGTCGCCGTCCCGTCTCGTCCGTGCAGCCGACGAGCACCGGCACGCCGCGCGCATGGGCGAGCTCGACGCTCGAGCGCAGCAGCGACGGATCGTTCGTCGTCAGGAGCAGCGCGCGAACACCGGGCTCACCGAGCGCAGCGGCCAGCTCGGGGAGTGCACGCTGTTCGGCGCGCCAGCCGTCCAGAAGCGCGACTGCTTCACCGACCGAGGCGGCGTCGGTATCAGTGAGAAGGATCGAATCGCTCACGCGGTCAGCGCAGCGCCACCGAGGCTGAAGCTACGATGCGGCGCGCAACTGGGCGATGTTACGCTGCACGGTCTTGGCGAGCGTCGGCAGATCAAATGGCTTCTCCACGTAGTCGTCGGCGCCGCGCTGCAGCGCCTCCCGCTTGTCGGTCCACGCATCGAGCGCCGTGACCATGATGACACGCACCGACTTCCCGAGCACCGGGTGCTGCTTCATGATCCGGCAGACTTCCCATCCGTCGCGGCCCGGCATCATGACGTCGAGCAGGACGACCGCGGGGCGCACCGTCTCGTACACCGCCAATGCCTCGTCTCCGTCGTGCGCTACCGTGATCGGGTAGCCCCGGATCTCGAGGTACTGCCTGATGATCTCCGCGTTGTCATGATTGTCGTCCACCACCAGGATCGGCGGTAGTCCCGCGTCATCAGTGTGCACTGGATACGCTCCCGCGTCTACTGCCCGATTCCGGCCGATGGAGCTCTCGGGGAGTCGTAGAGGCAAGTCAGGGGCCAACTCCAGATGGGGACGGCATTTACGCGACGCCCCCGCCAAACGGATGTTCGCCCTCGGATCGCCCGTCCCGGCGTCCGATCCGGAGAACGCGAAAAAAGGGCGCCCATGGGGCGCCCTTTCCAAGCGAGCTGGGACGAGGCCTATGCCTTCGTCGCGTGCTCCGTCACGACCCGGACCTTGTCGTCCACGATCTGGAGGAACCCACCCTCGATGTGGAACCGCGCGCCCGTGCCGAGCCGGAGATCGCCCTTGCCGAGCAGGGTCATCATCGGCGCATGCCCGGTGAGGATACCGACCTCACCGTCGAACGCCGGGGCGATGACGGAATCCGTCGTCCCCTCGAACAGCACCGCTTCCGGCGAGATGACAGAGACGGTCAGCACGATCAGCCCTGCAGCTTCTTGGCGTTCTCGACGACATCGTCGATCCCGCCAGCCATGAA
>Ga0070683_100001777_pt1 | contig 16792 bp, 11 predicted proteins | sample KBSC713LmetaG_FD_64662 | JGI IMG/M metagenome (GOLD analysis project Ga0070683, IMG submission 64662) | Corn rhizosphere microbial communities from Kellogg Biological Station, Michigan, USA - KBS C7.1-3L metaG | ecosystem: Host-associated > Plants > Roots > Rhizosphere ...
GCATCCACTACGTTCCGGGCGCAATTGCCGCTCGATACGCATACCAACTTCTCCGCCGTCGCGTATTACAACCTGGGGAGCGCCGTCGGGCCCATCGTGGATCAACTGAACGCCAGCGGCTTATTGACGCCCGAGCAGCAAAAGCAGATCTCGACTCTGACTGCGAATCGCGCGCCGACTCTGGTGTACGCCTACGGCTCAACCGACCAAATTCTAGTGGGTAGCCGCAACAGCATCCCGGGCATGGGCCTGGATGCTCTCTCGAGCTTGGGATTAGGCTCCGCCTTCGGCCCTCTGGTGCGGACCCTGTCGCTCGCCCCACAATAGAACACAATAGTTAAACATGGACCCCGTTATCGAACTGGCCGGCTTGAGCGTCCGTTTCGGTAATCGGGATATCCTCCATAACCTGCGGGTCGCGCTTTCCGGCCGGACCATCGGGCTCCTCGGCCCGAACGGGGCAGGGAAGTCGACTTTAATCCAGACTCTGTTGGGCTTCGTTCCCCTCAGCGCCGGGTCCGCCAAAATCTTCGGCCACGATATCCGCCAGCAGACCCGTGAGCTTCGGGCGCTGATCGGCTACATGCCGGAAAACGATTCGTTCATCGCCAACATGACCGCGGTCTCTTTCGTCCGCATGATGGGCGAGCTGGCCGGACTTCCGCACGACGCCGCGCTGGAACGCGCTCACGAAGTCCTGTTTTACGTCGGCTTGGGCGAAGCGCGCTATCGGCTTCTGGGAACTTATTCGCTGGGCATGAAGCAGCTCGCGAAACTGGCGCAGGCGATTGTCCACGGCCCGCGACTGCTGATTTTGGACGAGCCTACCAACGGGCTGGATCCACCGGCGCGCCTGCGCATGATCCGCCTGATCAAGGAAATGAAACAGACCGGCAGCATGCACATCGTGGTGTGTTCGCACCTGCTACGCGACGTGGAAGAAACCTGCGAAGAAGTGCTGATCTTGAAGCAGGGCCGCATCGTTCATCACGCGAATCTCGAAGAAGAGCGCCGTGCTAACAAGCGTTTCGTGGAGCTGGAGACGGTCGGAGATGAGAAGGATTTTGCGGGCGCGCTTACTGCACTGGGCTGCGAGTGCGTAGGCACGGGCCTGGGCCGGCTGAAGATGGTTCTGCCGGCCGAATTCGAATTACGTGAAATTTATCGGCTGGCCGCCGACCGCGATCTGCAATTGCGCCGCCTCAATTATCGCCGCGACACGCTCGAAGATATTTTTCTGAAAGCGATGGAGGCTTGAGGGCGATGGAGCGGATGGAGGAAATGATTGGCAGTCTATAAGCGCACCTATGTCGCGTATGAGGGCTCGCTCACCCCTTCCTGGTCGCGATTTCTCATCCTGCCGCGCTATAGCTTCGCGCGCCTCTGGCAGTCCCGATTCCTGGTGATGTTCTTCATGGCGTGCTTCTTTTATCCGATGGGCTGCGTGGGCTACATCTACCTGGCGAACAATCTTTCGATCCTGAGCTCCTTCGGCATTCCCGCTCCCCTGGGTCAAGTGTTACAGGTCCAACCAAGCCTGTTCCTATACTTCTGCTGGGTGCAGGCCGCCTTCACGTATTTGCTCACAGCCTTCGTTGGACCAAGCTTGGTCTCGCCCGATCTGGTCAACGGCGCGATGCCCCTATACTTCTGCCGTCCCTTCTCGCGGGCAGAATATATCGCCGGCAAAATGAGCGTGCTGGTTTTTCTGCTGTCATTAGTCACCTGGGTGCCGGGACTCATCCTGTTCACGATTCAGGCCAGCTTAGCTGGTTGGGAATGGACCAAGGCAAACCTGTGGATCGCCGGATCGCTATTCATAGGGCTAATGGTTTGGATCCTGATGCTGTCACTGCTGGCGCTCGCGTTATCGGCCTGGGTCAAGTGGAAGATCGCTGCTGGAGGACTGTTGCTGGGAGTTTTCTTTGCCGGCGCGGGCTTCGGAACAGCCCTCAATAGCGTGATGCGCACCAATTACGGTTCTCTGCTGAACCTCACCGAGGTCATGTTTACGATCTGGTCCAAGCTCTTCAGCTGGCCCTCGGATACCGGAATCTCGCTCGAAGCCTCCTGGATCTGCGTTGCCGTGGTCTGCGCGATCTGTCTGTGGCTGTTGATTCGTCGCGTGCGCGCGTTTGAGGTCGTGAAATGAGCGATCGGCAAGTGAGCGATCGGATCATCCTGGATAATGTCTCGCGCTTCTATGGCGAAGTGCTGGGTGTAAACCGCGTGACGCTCTCGGTTCCACCTGGCATCACCAGTCTGGTGGGCCCCAATGGCTCCGGCAAGACTACGCTGATGAACCTGATCACCGGACTGGTCCGGCCCACGCGCGGATCGATCCAGGTTCTGGGCATTTCCCCCTCCGATCCCGAAAAGCTGTTCCGCGTGTGCAGTTATGCCACACAGTTCGATTCGTTTCCGCGCGGCATGACCGGGTTTCAGTTCGTCTACTCTTATCTGCGCTTGTCCGGCATGCCGCACGACGATTGCCAGCGCACCACCGCCTTCGCCATCGGCCGCGTGAACCTGGGCGAGGCCGCGCATCGCAAGATCGCCGGCTATAGCAAGGGCATGCGCCAGCGCATCAAGCTCGCGCAGGCCATCGCGCACGATCCTCGCGTGCTGGTGTTGGATGAGCCGCTCAACGGCCTCGATCCCCTGGTGCGCGCGGAAACCATCGCGCTGTTCCGTGAGTTCGCCGCCGAGGGACGTCACGTCATCGTCTCCAGCCACATCCTGCACGAGGTGGATACGATCTCCGATCAGGTGATTCTGCTCAGCAACGGCTACGTGGTGGCCGAAGGAAAGATCCACGGCGTCCGCGAAGAGATGTCCGAACACCCCATGCAGGTGATCATCCGCTGCACGCGAGCCAACGTTCTGGCTTCGCGCGTGTTCGAGCAGGATCACGTTGTGGAAGTTCGATTACATGCGGACGGCGGTGGATTGCTGGTGAAGACCCGCGATGCCGACCGCTTCTACAAGGCCCTGAATCATCTCGCGCTCGACGGAGTCGGTATCGAAAGCGTCGCGCCCGCCGATGATAACGTCAATTCGCTGTACGAGTACCTGATCGGCGGGGAGGAGAGCACCCGATGATTCGGCAATGGATCAGCCAGATCGGACTCGTGATTCGCCTGGAGATGCGCAAGACGTTTTTCTCGCGCCGCGGATTGTGGGTGTACCTGGTAGCGCTGGCACCCGTGCTGATCTTCCTGGGACACTCGCTCTCCGAGATCAATAATCGTAAGGAACGCCAGGCACTCAATGCCGCACACCCGGTTTCCACCGCTGCGCTGCGCTCCATCCAGCGGGGCTCGACGATCGAGGAGGTCGTTGAGAAAGTCGGGGAACCGTTTGCGAAGAATGGATTCCGCCGGCGTGATTTCACCGTCGATATTTATCAGTACACCGATGGAGAAAACGTGTTTGCCTTCGGCTTCCGCAACAGCCGGCTGGAGAACGTGAACGAGCGCGACCGCGATACCATCGCCAAGGACTCCCTGGTTTTCGCCAGCGTCTTTCAGTTTTTCTTTCTTCGCTTGGCGATCTTCTTCGGCTGCGTGGGCGTCTTCACCAACCTCTTCCGCGGCGAAATGCTGGATAAGAGCCTGCACTTTTATTTGCTCACGCCCATCCGACGCGAGATCCTCACCATCGGTAAGTACCTCGCCGGTCTGATTGCCACAATCGTCATCTTCTGTACCAGTACATTTCTGCAACTGTTCGCGCTATCTCTTCATTTCACCGGCAGCGAAGTTTCCGAATATCTGGCGGGACCTGGCTGGGGGCACGTCGCCTCTTACCTGGGCGTGACTGCGGCCGCCTGCCTGGGATATGGGAGTATTTTCCTTGTAGCGGGCCTGTTATTCAAGAACCCGATTATTCCGGCTGCGATGGTCCTGATTTGGGAAGGGATGAACACCTTCCTGCCGGCAGCCCTTAAGAAGGTGAGCGTGATTTTTTATTTGCAGTCGCTGAGTCCGGTGGTCGCACCTCCGGACGCTAATATGCCGCCGCTGCAGAAGCTGTTGGTCACCGCTGCGGAACCAGTTGCGCCAGTTTGGGCGGTGCTCGGGCTACTAACTTTGACCGTGGCGGTTGTAGCCATCGCGGCGCGAAAAGCTCGTAAACTCGAAATCAACTACAGCACCGATTAAGCTGTGGCGTGAACCGCTAAACACTTTCCGAACGCCTCGAAGAACAAATCCAGGTTCGACTCCGTGGCCAGCGGCCCCATAACTCCGATGCGGAAGATCTTCCCCGCCAGCGGACCAAACCCTCCGGCGATTTCGATTCCGTGCTCATCGAGTAACTGCTTGCGTACACCGGCGTCGTCGACACCCTCGGGAACGCGAGGTGTATTGAGCGTCGTCAAGCGCTTTCCCTCCGCCACGTGCATCTTCAAGCCCATGGCTTCGATCCGTTGGACAAACGACCCATGCGCCCGGAGGTGGCGCTCGAAGCGTTGCTCGACGCCTTCCTCCTGAATCGCCCCCAGCGCTTCCCGCAGCGCATAAAACGTCGATACCGGCGCGGTGTGGTGATACTTCTTGCCGTCGTAATAATCCATGAGCAGCTTCAGATCGAGATACCAGATGGAGTTCGGCGTGGTGCGGGCGTTCAACCGTTCCATCGCGCGCGGAGAAACCGTGAATGGCGATAATCCCGGAGGTGCGCTTAATCCCTTCTGGGTGCAGCTATAGGCAATATCGATGCCGGTTTCGTCCACTCGGACGGGCACCGATCCGAGCGTCGTTACGCAATCTGCGATCACCAGCGCGCCTACTTCATGCGCCGGACGAGTAATCGCTTCGGGAGCCTGCATCGCGCCCGTGGAAGTCTCGCCGTGAACGAATGCGACGACCTGTGGGCGTTCCTTTTCGAGAAAGGCGCGCGCCTCGGCTTCGGTGAACACCTCTCCCCAGGGCTTCTCTGCCCGTACCACATGCGCTCCGTGGCGGCGGCCCATCTCAGCGATTCGCTCGCAAAAGAAACCATTGACGAAGATTGCCAGTTTCGCGCCCGTATCGACAAAGTTGGTAACCGCGGTTTCCATGCCCGCGCTTCCCGTTCCGGGGATTACCAGGGTGTGCGGGTTCTTCGTGCCGAAGACCGCGCGCAAGCCGTTGCGAACGTCGTCAAAAACCTGGAACAGGAATGGATCGAGGTATCCGACCAGCGGTTTGGACATGGCCTCATAGACGCGGGATTCTACTTGCGAGGGGCCTGGACCAAACAGAAGACGGCGGGGAGGAGTGAATGCCGGCATGAAGTCCGATTATAACAATCGACCTCGAAATGGCCGCGGTGCAAGGGCCATGTTATCCTGACCATTGCAACTCACCATTGCAACCCGCTTCCCGGGCTCGTAGCTCAGTTGGTTAGAGCGCCTGCTTGACACGCAGGAGGTCACAGATTCGAGTTCTGTCGAGCCCACCACTAACCCTTTTGTTTCAATAGCCGGATCCTCCGGCACTCCTCAACTGACCTCCTGTCTGACCGAAAACCTGTCCGTGATGGCAGGGTGAGTCCCGCCGGGAGTTCGAAATCTACGAACTGATCTGCCGCTACTGCCACCACCAAGTGGTATTTCCCGTCACGGCCGTCCGTGAGGACGTAGCTCACTTACCGAGATGCAACGCCCGCCTTGAAGTTCGATGGAGGGAGTCGCATCCAGCGTGAGCCTCTCGCGATCGCCCCAATCGATTCCGAGCGGGATGGACAAGTGTCCTCCGAGCGGGAATATCAACGGGGATCCGTGTACGTATGTTCCTCCGCCGCCACCACCGTCCGATCCAGGGATAGACATTTGCTACTTTATCCCATCGTTTTGTTACAGCCAGCCGCAACCTGCGCCCCCTGTGCAACCTCCACCGACGACGAAGATTACAACAATTGCGCCACAGAATGGGCCGAAAAACACTGGAAGCGGTGACGATCAGCGACCACTGTGTATCACAGAGTTCCTAAAAGAGTGGGGTAAGAATTTGCTTCACCCCTGCCCAGCCCCTTGCCTGCATACTTCATTGCCTGGTTCCAGAAATGCAATGAGACGTATTTCCCGGCGGGCTCAATGAAATCATAAACACAGGTCCAGAAGCCTCCTCTCCGAGCTTTGATCATGAAATGAGTTTACGGTAGCGGCCTGAAGCCAAGGGTCCCGTAACTGGCATGGTGGAAAGCGTTGCGTGTTGTTGATCATCCACATCGCTGGGTTTACGGCCGTCCTGATGACAGGGGCGCATTGGCGATTAGCATGGTTCTTCGTGATATGTACTCTTGAAGTGATTCCGATTTCCACCGTGCTTGATTGGGGCACCGGGCGGTTCGGTCGGTCTCGCGAGGGGTGAAACAAGGGACAGGGAAACCGGTCGTCGAGGAAGATGTGTAGCGAAGTTCGTTAAGTGCGCCGAAAGGAAATCCTTCTGGACCGCGAGGTAAGCGGGAACCGACGCGGCACTTTCACTTTCTGGTTAGCGTATTAACTAGGATCTGAGTCTTGGTTTGGAGTGAATTAGTGCAGCCTACATCGCGCAGCCTGAATTTCAAGGTGGCGGGACGATTCGGAAAAGTATAGCGGCGTTAGCAGGCGCAGAATTGAATCCATAGGAGTGACGAGCCACAAGGTCCTCAGCGGACTTGCAAATGTTCACCGTGCCCGGCCGCGTGCGGTCATCATTACCGTGATAGCTCCGTGGCAGGAGCAGATGCGCTTAGTCTCCTGAACTGTGTAGAATTCTTGTGTCACTCATAAATGAAGATTGCAGCCATCGCGGGAATCTGCTTTGCGATGGTTTTGGCGGCCGCGGCCGGGCAGTTCCTGGCATCGTTCAACAGTGTCAAGCCAGTGTTGGACGCGATGCCGGACCAGCTTCCCCCGGCCATTATTCACGCCGACGAAGCCACCTGGAACGCATGGAGCCGCCGGCAAGACGCCGAGATTCGGGCCCGCCTGGAACAGGGAGAAGTGGATTCGATGATCAACCTGCTGCTCTTCGGGACTTCCTTCACCAAGCGGCCCCGCATTCAATTCGATACCCTTGCGGAGGCTTCCAGAAGCGGCCTGCTCCGGTCGCGAGTGGACGATTTATTGGAGGGTCTTCGAACGCCTGGCGATAACGAGCGATTGGCGTTCTTGCGAAATATGATCCGGCGGCAAGGTCTGGATCCGGATAGCGATGAGGGGAAGACTGGACTCTTCGTCTTCCAGAACTTGCAACGCGTGCTCCTGGAAAACACCAAGTTTGGGCAGCGGACCGCGCCAGATTCACGTGACCAGGCGGCGCCTTTCCGCGACCGGGGCGTATCGCTCGATGCCACCATCTTCCCGAATTTCAGCATCGATCAAGCTCTTCGCGATCTAAAAAGCCGCGGGCTGCTAAGGGAGGGAGGCGTGGTGAGGGCGGCGGTGATTGGACCGGGCCTGGATTTCACGGACAAACAGTCGGGCTACGACTACTATCCGCAGCAGACCGTCCAGCCCTTCGCCGTGTATGATTCGTTGGCACGGTTAGGGTTGGCAAAACGGCCGAATCTGAGCATCACGGTTTTCGATATTAGCAGCCGGGTTCTGGAGCACCTTCAGCGTGCGCGTGAGCGGGCACAAAAGGGACGGGCCTACCGGATTCAGTTGCCGCGCGATCCGCAGCAATCCTGGAAACCGGCTGCAGTCGAATACTGGCGGACCTTCGGGGACCGAGCGGGAAGATCCGTAGTGCCGATTCGGCCACCCGCCGCGCTAGCGGGACTTCAGACCCGCGCTGTCGAGATTCGGCCTGCTGTGGTGCTTTCCAGCGAACTGGTTGATTTGAACATCGTCCTGGAGCGCATGAATCTGCCGGCCGCGAAACGCTTCGACTTGATCGTCGCCACCAACGTGTTTGTTTACTATGGCCCCCTGGAGCAATCCCTGGCCCTTCAGAACGTGAGCACGCTGCTGAAACCGGGAGGGATCCTGTTGTCGAATGATGCGTTGCCGGAGATCCCGACAGTGCCGGTGCGACGATTGGGAGATACTGCCGTGCAGTACACGGACAGGCTTGGAGATTCCGTGATGTGGTATCGCAGGCAATAGGACCGAGTAATAAATGATAAACCCTCGCCACCGTTGAGGGTGGCGAGAGCTGGATAGACGATTATTGCTAAAACTGCAGGCGTCCGACCAACAGACCCGTGCGGTATCCGCTGGTGCCGGCGATCGGGAACGGAGCCGTGGCGCCGAAGCCAGCGGGCGCACCGCCGATGACGCCAAAGCCGCCGGTGATGGCCCCTTGGTAGATCCCCGGTTGTGATTGCGTGGTGACCTTCGTCAAAGAGTTGGGAGTAGAATTGGGTTGCGGCAACTGGAGACGATTGAACGCATTTGAGAATTCCACGCGAACGTTGAACGTCACACGCTCCTTGATCCGGAAAGTGCGGCCGACGTTCATATTCTCAGTGGGGTAGCGGATGCCGCGGAAATCGCGGAGCGTGGTAAAGCTGGTGGCCCACTGCCCATCGGGTACATTTACCCAGGCATTAGGGTTGAGCACCTGAGTCCGGGTGGGATCGAAGCACTTGCAGTTGACGTTAAGGGGATCCGTGTGGTGAACTCCGTTCAAGTCGGTCCAGTCAATGGACCAGGGGTTCATCGCCTTACCCGTTGCCGGATCGATTGCTAACTGTTCGGCTCCGGGTCCTCGTCCTAGGTAGTTGCTGATCGGGAAGGAACTGGTCGAAGTCGGCCGAACCAAGGCCGGTGCGCTTTGGTATTGCAGGTAAGTGCCAATAGCCCAGTCGCCCAAGACGTTGGAAACAATCTTGTTGGACAGGAACGCATTACCGCCGTGGAGACGCGGAGTCCGGTACTCGGCGGACAAGCGGAACTGATTCGGTATATCGTTAGCGGAATAATTCTTACCCAAGCTCCGGTTGAAGATGTCCGGCGAGGACATCAGATCGAGGGTCTTGGAGAAAGTGTAGTTGGCGTTCAGCGTGAGCCCGTGCGAGAGGCGCTTGGTGACCTGAATCTGGAGAGCGTCGTACCAGGTATTGCCCAGAGGCGCGTTGGCGGGGTTGATGCTGGTGCCTGCTGCAGTAATCCCCTGCGAATACTGCGGGAACGGGTAGAGCGACTGGCGCACCGTCTGGGTCGTGGGGAAGTTGCTATAAGGCAGGAACACGCCGCGCGAGGCCAGCGTGGAAAGCTGTCCGGCGGAGAGCTGCCCGATCTGCGGGGTGAGTAGCGCAGAGTCGGCGGGATTGCCGACTGTGAACCCGTATCTGGCAAGGTCCGAGACAGAGAGTGCGTTCAGGGCCGTCAGACCAGAAGCAGGCCACCACACTCCACGAGCTCCAACATAGGAAGCCTCCACGACGAGATCCTTGTTGATTTCCCGCTGCACACTGACACTATATTGAATCTGGCGCGCAGGGCGGTCTGAGTTCGGGTCAAGGAAGCTCGGTGCTGCGACCACCCCGCCCACAACCTGACCAGCGTTCGCGGCGAGGTTCGGGAATACTGGAACCAGGCTTGTGGGAACACCGTTCTGTAGCTGGCCTACTATCCCGCCATAACCTGGCGTGGGAGTGACGGCGCTGTTGGCGCCGGCGCTGCTTCCCACCGTGGGAGTCGCGTTGTAAACTACGCCAATACCTCCGCGGAACACCGTCTTTGAGTTGAATTGGTACGCGAGACCAAGGCGCGGGCCGATGGCGTAGGGGTAATTGCTGGCGAATTTGCAGTTGCAGGTAGCCTCAAAAATCTGCGCTCCGGGATGGCCTGCCGCTGAAGGGTTGGGAGTGGTCGGACTGAAGTTAGGAAGAATCCCGTGTTCGTCGCGTCCGTAAGTGGCGTAATCCCAGCGCAGACCGTAATCCAGCGTCAACTTGCGGGTGACCTTCCAGCTGTCCTGAATGAACAACGCCGTCTGCGTCTTTCGGGTCGTAGAGGCGCCGGGCTGGGCAATCGTGATCGTAGTAGCGTCGCCCCGCAGGAATGATGCGAAGGGGAAGCCGAACACTCCCGAGGTTCCACCCGCAACACCATTCAACGCGGTCTGGATCGTGGAACCCGTGCCAAGAAGCTGGCTCGCCGCGAACGTATAAGTACCAGTCGTATTGGACCAAGCGGTAATGGGGAAACGCTCCTGGCGCCATTCGCCGCCGAGCTTATAGTTGTGATTCCCTCTCACCCATGTAAGATTGGCGACGCCGGAAGGACGGCGTTCTTTGGAGTTGGTCTGACCGACAACGGGTCCCAGATTGCTCATGCCGCCCGTGGCGTTGCCAGCCGAGCCCACGTTGAAACCTGGGAACTGCCGGTTTACTCTAGCGCCCGTTAGCCCCAGGCCGCCGGTGCAGCTCTGCGACAACAGCCCGCCGAACGACGGCGTATTAGTGCAGGTCTGTGGTGCGGAGGCATTGTAGCTGGTGGTGGCCGGGGAGTCGTCGTTAAACTCCTCCTGATACCAGCCTGCGCCCAAATGCAAGAGGAGCGTGGGACTCAACGTGTAGTCGTCATTCAGACGGTAGGTCTTGGTGTAAATAAAACTCCCGCGCGCGCCGGTAATCGGGGCGGGAAGACCTTCTGCTTGACCATTGGTCGCGGTGTATGGCGCATCCATGAGAGTCGCGCCGCCGTAGAAAGACACGTGCTGCTTGGAACCGATGGACTGGTCGCCCTTGACCGACGGGATCTTGGCTCTGGTCTGGCTGATAAAGGGGTTCTGGTAGTTGCCCCCGATCTGGCCGCTCGCGGCATTAGGGCCAACGGGCTTCGGGACCAAGTTGAGGATTCTGATCGCCACCGGGTCGAACGACGACGAAGGAATCACATTGTTTTGCGCGTATGGCATGCGAACTACGTAAGTGGAGCCGATGTTACAGTTGGGCGTGACTCCGTTAGGAAGCACGGCGCAGGTCACGGTCCGGGTGTTATTGGGATCGAAGATCGTGCCGGAGCTATAACTGTTGCCCAGCGGATCTATGTAAGTCTTGCCATTGATCTGAAACGGCAGGGGGCCGGCCGCATTACCGTTACCCGCAATCACCTGAGTGAAATCGCCGTTCCGATAGGCGGCGGTCGGTACGGTGGGGTTCCCGGCGGGAATGGAGGTCACCAGCGCGTTCTCGCGAAACTCTTCAAAGCTCATGAAGAGGAAGGTCTTGTTGCGCCCATCGTAAACTTTGGGGATCCAGAGTGGGCCACCGACTGAGAAGCCGTAGTCATGCCGTTTGGTGGGAGTTTTTACGCCAGTGTAAGGCTGGGTGGCGTTGAGGACGTCGTTAGCGGCGTAGTCGTAAGCGCTGCCGTGGAGTTGGTTGGTGCCGGACTTCATAGTCATGTTGAAGATTCCGCCACCCACTGCGCCGTATTCCGCCGCGAAGTTGCTGGTCTGTACAGCAACTTCCTGAATCGCTTCCGCGCCCGCTTGTCCGATTGCGGTGTAAAGCCGCAGGCCGGAAGTATCGCCGGAAGTCTGGCCCTCGACGCGAATTTGTTCGTTGGAGGCGGGAGCGCCATTCACGACCATCTGACTATTTGCGCTGTATAGAATCCCGGGCACCAGCTTCGCCAACGCGAGAGGATCGCGATAGCCGGAGGTGTTGGCTTGGAATGTGCCGCCAACGGACATGATCGGAAGGTCATTCATCTCCGTTGTGGTGACGTTGTGCGTCAGGTCGCCGGATTCGGTCTTCAGCAGCGATGCCTCGGCTGTGACCGTAACCGACTCCGTCTGCGAGCCAACTTCGAGCGGAACATCAATGCGCATGATTTGGGCGGCCGCAAGATCCAGGCCCGACCGCTTGTAGGTCTTGAAGCCGGTCACGGTAACCGACAGGTCGTAGGAACCCACCGGGAGTTGGCCTGCGGTGTAGCTACCAGTGACCGTGGTTACGGTCTTGGTTATCTGGCCGGTGGCCGTATTCCGAACCTCGACCGCAGCGTTGCCTACAACCGCGCCGCTAGGATCGGCTACTGTTCCGGTTATCGTGCCCAAAGCGCCCTGTGCAAAAATCGAAGACGTGGACAATAGAAGACAAACCACGAGCAACACGAGCAAACAGAATTTCATGTGCAAGCTCCCCCTTTAACTACCCCTGTACCCGAAAGCACGGGCACAACAAAGTCTACTCCGATTCGGCAATCGACCGCAACGGTTATGCCGGCCCGGAGCGTTTCTGCTCCTCCGCCTCGGTCTGAAGACCGAAGGGGAGCGTTTGCTACGATGGACCAAACGGGAAAATGTCGGCCCGCCTATATCTTCGCGGCATCTGGACGTGCCTCGCATTCTTCGCCACCTCACTTGCTTTATGGGGCGATTGCCGGGCAGGCCTGGCGGCACTCTCCAACAAGGATTACGCTGCCGCCTTTAAGCAGTTCGCTGCCTCGGCGGGCCAGGGTGACGCGTGCTCCCAATTCCGTCTCGGCGTCATGTACGAGCAGGCTCAGGGCGTGCCACAGGACTTCAAAGAGGCTCTCAAATGGTTTCGTCAAGCCGCCGACAGGGGTTACGCAGAAGCTCAGCGTAGCCTCGCCTCAATGTACGCCGACAATGAGGGCGTTCCCCGGGACTACAACGAGGCTGTCAAGTTGTTCCGACTCGCGGCCGATCAGGGAGTCGCGGAGGCTCAGTACAACCTTGGCCTGATGTACCGCGAAGCCAAAGGCGTTCCGCGGGATTACAACGAGGCTCTCAAGTGGTTCCGCCTCGCGGCCGACCAGGGAGTCGCGGAGGCTCAGTACAACCTCGGCGTCATGTACCACGAAGGCCAAGGCGTTCCGCGGGACTACAAAGAGGCCCTCCAATGGCTTCGCCTTGCCGCCGGCCAGGGAGACGCGCGTGCTCAGGCCAACCTCGGCGTTATGTATGTCGGTGGTGAAGGTGTTCCTCAGGACTACAAAGAAGCGCTCAAGTGGCTCCGCCTCGCCGCCGAGCAGGGAGACCCGCAGGCTCAGTACGGGCTCGGCGACTTGTACGACCAGGGTCGCGGTGTTGCGCAGGACGATAAAGAGGCTCTAAGGTGGTACCGTCTCGCCGCCGACAAAGGGTTCGCATCAGCGCAGCACAACCTCGGCGTCATGTACCACGATGGTCAAGGTGTTCCGCGGGATGACAAAGAGGCAATCAGGTGGTACCGTCTTGCGGCCGACCAGGGGGACGAACAGGCCCGGCAAATCCTTCCCTCCTTGTACAAAGAGTCTATGGAATGGCTTCGGACTGAGGCGGAGCACGGCGTGGCGCTGGCACAAAGCGGTCTCGGCGTTATTTATGCGCAGGGGCTCGGTGTTCCGGAGAATATTAAGGAGGCTGTCAAATGGTGGCGATTGGCAGCCGACCAAGGAGATGCCGAGGCGCAGGCGAGCCTAGGGTTTCTGTCCGAGTCGGGTACCGGCGTCGCGCAAGATTACGTTCAAGCCTACTTGTGGTACAGCCTGATCGTCGCGGACTTTCCAGGCAACACGAACGCTGTCGCAGGCCTTCAAGCGGTTACGAAGCGCATGACGACTGGGCAGATCTCCGAGGGGCAGGCCCTGGTGCGGAGCTGGAAGCCGAAATAGAGGTGTACCGGAGATGGGGAAGCAGGAACCGAGCGCCGCACGAGCGTGACATGAATATGAAGAAGATGACGGCGGCCGGAAGTTTGGAAGACCGTGGGGCCTCGGCCCTATTGAGCCCGAAGGTTTTCCATTGGGTACGTTCACTCTCGGATCGGCTGTTCCGTTGCATCAACCGAGGGAGAAGGCGTGGTCAAAACTTCCCAGGCGCTTTTAGGGCACGCTATCCTTGCTAGGTCTGCACAACGGCCCAGACACAACCGTCTCACCTCTCTGAAGAATGGCACGAGCGATCATCGACACCTTTTTCGTCCTTGGTTGCAGCCAAAACACTTAACCTCAGGTCGATCTGTATCGCCGTGATGCCGCGCCTGCAGCGTGACATCGTCAAGAGACACGACGCCCACTAACTTTCCTTCTGCATCGACCACGGGAAGGCGGCGGACTTTCTCGGCAGCCATGATCTTGAGCGCGGAACGCAGGTCGTCTTCCGCACTGCAAAGCACAGACGGACGGTAGATAACGTCGCCAACTCGGACGTCAGAAGCTCGTTGATTCCGCGTGCCGAGTGCGATGCAAATGTCCCGGTCGGTAATGACGCTCACGACCCTCCCGAGATCATATGACGGGCAGCTGCCCACAGTTGTGTTCCCACATCAGGGCAGTGGCCGCCGCCAAGTCCGCATCGCGGTGGCAAGAGGCTACGGCGTGATTCATCACATCTTGAACTCTCATAGTTCTCTCCTGGGGAGCCAACCTATGGAAAGCAATCCGGTCGCCATCTCCGAAACGGTATATTTCAGGTGGCTAAGAACTTAAGCCCTGCGCCGCAGTAGCCAGCGTGGGTCAAAGCACTCACGTTCGGGGTTGGAAGTCCTGTCGGACTGTCGGGAAAGTGCAATGCAATCACTTTGGGCGGTCATCGTCAGTACGAACGACCGCGCGTTTCAACGTCGGGAAAGGACTCGGGTTGGTTTCCCTTCGCGGTCCTCCGATGCTCTTGGGGCTCGCTACCGCCGCCACTTCCAAAGCTGCTTCCAAACTTGGACTAGTTGCTGTACTGCCTTCGGGGGAGGGATTCGTGGTTCCAAACATCCGCACTCCATGTCTGCTAAGACGTATAATTTGGAACGAAACGCTTACCTGGAACGAAGAACCAACATGGTAAATGGGTCGGCCAAGCTAGTTGTCCTGATAGTTCTTGGATTGTTGCCTCACCGATCGCTCGCCTTCGCGCAGACTCCCACATTTGAGGTCGCTTCCGTTAAAATCCACAAAGGCGGCGGTGGCACCACTCGCGAGATCGAGCCCGGCAAGATCCGTTTCTTGAACATCACGCTGGGCGAATTCATCATGATGGCTTACGGCGTAAAACGTTATCAGATCGCCGGGCCGGACTGGGCAGTTAACAACGCCAGTTCAGACCGCTACGACATTGTTGCTAAGAGCGCTGGGAGCGGTACCCCGGGGCAGGTTCGGCAAATGATAGGACCTTTGCTGTCCGAGCGTTTCCAGCTCCAGTTTCACCGTGAGATGCGAGAACTACCAGTTTTTGCACTGACCGTCGCTAAGGGCGGCCCTAAATTCAAAGAAGGTGATGGTGGCGAATCGAGCGCGTACCCGGACGGCAAGGGAGGCATTTCGTTCAAGAATTATTCTATGGAGGCGCTAGCGACACTCCTTTCCAATATGCCTGCCGTGGGACGCGCCGTTGTGGACCGTACCGGGCTGGGCGGCAAGTACACCTTCGCGGCGAACTTATCGGACGCCACTCCTGGTGCTATCGACATCAAAAAGAGTATTGGCGCAGATGAAGATCCGGTGTCGTCGCCGATCCTTTCAAACTTGCAACTACAACTCGGTTTGAAACTGGATGCGGTGAAGGTGCCGCTGGAAATGATCGTAATCGATCATGCCGAGAAAACCCCCACGGAAGATTAGTAGCTGACCAGCCGAACCAACTCGGCAAAGCTTCCGATCAACAGACAGTCGCACGGCGCGGTACGCTCAGGTAAGGATCGGCGCACCAGTAACCGAGAGCGACGCTCGACACTACCTTCGCCTTTCGCGATCAATTTAGCCGAAAGCAGCCAGCTTCTTCACGATCCGCACAACGTCATTGCGAGAGCCGGCAGTCCTTAATTTGTTGTTGGCGTTCGTGCGGACTGCTCACTTCTGGAACAAGCTTCCTCATGAACTAGAGTTTGAGGAAGATTCACGCGCCTTCTGGCCTCTCACGAAACACTCGCGCAGTGTGTCTTCAATGATCCCCTCTGCCGGTCGAGGGCCTGAGCGTTTGCCGCTGGACTTACCTTCCTACCGGCAAAATATTCGCAGCGCTAGCGCATTGAGTTAACTGCCCTTATATTCACTGGCCAAGGAGTTGCACTTTCTATGAGTGTGCGGTTTTTGCCTGCCGATTGAAAGGAGCAAAACGAATGGCTCGCTGCAAACGCTGTGGGGAAGAAACCGAGTTACATGAAGCCGGTGTTCCGATGTGCCCCGCGTGTCTCGACGAACGGGAACGAAAGGGCTGTCCTAAGAAACGCGATCCATCGGAAGACGGAGACCAAACCAAAACTCGTTAGGTGCCCCAACGCTTGGGGCGCCTTGTGATTCTGTCCGCGTTTGATCTGACAGTGCGAGGGCAGAAGTAAAAGATCCGGGCGAAGTCGCGCCGAATGGAGGTGCACTATTTCGAACGCCTCTGATGAGCTTTAGTTCCTTCTGAACTTCAGCCCCAGCCCGATCAAGCCTAGGCCCGAGAGCAGCAGCGAGTATGTGGCCGGTTCCGGTACAGTTCCAGCAGACCCGCCAGGTCCGAGGAATGGACCGGAGATTCTTGGTTGGCGCAGGTCATTGAACCCGCCAGCGGCAACAATGCTCGTACTGACGATTGATTCTCCGCCGGTCGCGACGATGGTAAGGAAGTTGTTGCCCGTCCCCAGCGTAAGCCCGCTGAAGGTCACTGGCGCTTCAGCGACGCCACCGCTTGTAATGGCATTCACGGTAATGGTCGAAGCTCCGCCCGTGCAGAGTGCGCAGACTCCCGGTCCTCCAACAAACGGATTGATGATTAGATCGCCATAGCTGCCGCCGTTTGCCAGCGAGATGGTGATGTTCGTGAGGGGAGTCCCTTCAGGACTGGCGGAAACTCTAGCCTGTCCCGAAGACGGTTCCAGAAGGGCCTGGGTTGAGGTGAAGTTTATTAGAAGGCCTGGCAACAGATTGGGGGCGCCTTGCACC
>Ga0070683_100001778_pt1 | contig 16790 bp, 14 predicted proteins | sample KBSC713LmetaG_FD_64662 | JGI IMG/M metagenome (GOLD analysis project Ga0070683, IMG submission 64662) | Corn rhizosphere microbial communities from Kellogg Biological Station, Michigan, USA - KBS C7.1-3L metaG | ecosystem: Host-associated > Plants > Roots > Rhizosphere ...
GCCGAGGACGGCGCGACGATCGGCGACGTGTTCGGCGAGCAGCTGCCGCAGCTCAGCGAGAGCGACGAGCGCACGCTGATCACGATCACCGTTGGCGGAAACGATCTGCTGAGCGCGTTCGAGAACCGGCCGCGCCGGTCGTTGATCGAAGCGATCGGGCGCGACGTGGCGGAAGCGTACGACTTCCTGCTCGACGCACTGCGCCGCGCGCGGCCCAACGCGCGGATCCTGCTCACGACGATCTACGACCCCTCCGACCGGATCGGGCGCATCCCCGGCGTGCTCGAGGATGCCGGAAAGCTGCCGCTGCACGTGCTCGACGGGCTGAACGCGCACATCCGCACGCTCGCGCGCGGCACGCCCGACGTCGCCCTCGCGGACGTGTACGAGCACTTCCTCGGCCACGGCGCGAGCGTGACCGAAGCGGACCGGTGGTACTGGCGGCGCTCGCTCGTCGAGCCGAATGCGCAGGGCGCGAGCGAGATCCGACGCGTCTGGCGCGACGCGCTCGACCGGGACTGAGCGCGTGATCGCGGGCATCCTGCTCGCGAGCGGCGCGAGCACACGGTTCGGCGGCGACAAGCTCCTCGCGACACTGGAGGCTCGACCGGTGGTGCGCTGGAGCGCGGAGGCGCTCGCCGGCGCGGTGGACGATCTCGTCGTCGTCGTGCGAGACGAAGCGTCGCCGATCCGCCAGGCGCTGGAAGGACTGCCGATCCGCTGGGCGATCAATCGCGACGCCGAGCAGGGGATGTCGACCGCGATCCGCGCGGGGATCGCCGCATTGCCCACGGACGCCGACGCCGCGATCATCGCGCTCGGTGATCAGCCACTCGTGGATCGGCGTGTCGTCGAAGCGCTCGTCGCACGGTGGCGCCAAGGTGGTGCGCCGGTCGTGCAGCCGTGCTACGAGGACGGTCGCGGGCACCCTGTGTTGTTCGACGCGTCGCTCTTCGCGGCGCTCCGCGCGCTCGAGGGCGACGTCGGCGCACGCGCCGTGCTCGACTCGGCGGGGGATGCGCTCGCGCTGCTCAGCATTGCCGGCCCGCGTCCGATCGACGTCGATACTCGCGAGGCGCTGCGAACCGTGGCCGCCGCACTGGCGCGACGCGCTCCCGGCTAGCTCGACGCGCGTCCGCCGTCGTTCGGGTGCGGATCGGTGGCGCGACGCACCGGGAGCGAGAAGGCGAAGACGCTCTTCCCATCGGGGAACTCCGCCCACGCGCGCCCGCCGAGCGCTTCGACGGCTTCACGCACGATGCTGAGCCCGAGCCCCGTCCCCTCGATGCCCGTCGCGGAGTCCATGCCGGCGCGAAAGAACCGTTGAAAGAGCTTGTCGCGATGCTGTAACGGCACGCCGGCGCCGTTGTCCGTCACCTCGACCACGGCGTACGCCGGCGTGTCGTTCGACGCCGGCTGGATGCGCCCCGAGATCTCGACCCACCGCTCTCCCTTGTCCGAGTCCGCGTACTTGAGCGCGTTGGAGAGGTAGTTCATCAGGCAGAGCTCCACCGCGGCCGCGTTCACTTCGACCTCGGGGAGATCCGCCGCGACGCGCACGCTCGCCTGGCGCGAGCGCGCGAGCTCCCTGAGCTGGCGCACGACCTCGGCCGCGGCGCGCGGCAGGAGGACGTGCCGCTGCTGCCGGCTGTCGCTCGAGAGACGCGTCAGCTCGAGCAGGTTGTCGAGCGCGACGCGCATGCTCTCCATGTTCCGCACGACGACGCCGACGAGCCGTTCGCGTTCCGCTTCGGCGATCTCCGGGATCTGGAGCAGCTGGCCCGCGCCCATCGTCGCGCCGATGCGGTTGCGGAGCTCGTGCGTGAGCGTGCGGTTGAAGGCGCGCAGCCGGTCCTCACGCTCGCTGATGCGTTCCTTCATCAATGCGAGGAACTGCGTCGTCGTCGCCTGCTGGATGAGCGAGATGGCGTGATACAGCCGGTGCGCGCAGAGAATCACCTCGCTGCGCGTGCACGGCTGGTCGATCTCGTCGACGGCGCTGGCGAGGAAGGAGTAGAGGATGCCGCCGAAGATCTCGTACTCCTTGAGCAGCTCGTACTCGTCGAAGCCCTGCGCGTGGCGCAGCGCGCCGAGCTCCATCGCCTTGGCGATGACGGGCGTATCCGCGCTGACCGGCTGCCCCGGATCCTCGACGTAGGTCGCGATGCCGAGGATGAGGATCGGCACGTGGTCGAGCAGCTCCTCCGTCGGAAAGATCCGATTCGGGTGGAGATCGACGCGCTGGCTGATGCGCTCGAGCCAGCGCATCGTGAGATGCTCCTGCTCATCACGAAGCCGCTCGGCGAGGACGCCGGCGAGGGGGCAGGGAGCAGTCAGGTCCATGAGGAGAAAGCGTAGCGTCGGGGACGATGCCAGTCGAGGGCGCGTGCGACGGCGTGCCGTCGACTCGGCTTGCGTGGCCGTGCGCGGGTCGGCAGCTTCGACGAGTCCTCCACCACAGATCATGCATTCGCGATTGGCCGAGCTTTCCGAGCGTCTCGCGGCGCAGCGTCGCGAGCTGCTCGACGTCGCCTCCGGCGTTCCCGCCGACAGCTGGCAGACCCGTCCCGGCGCGGATCGCTGGTCGGTGTCCGAGATCCTGCAGCATCTCCATCAGGTGGAGATGGGCTGCGTGGCAGTGTTGTCGAAGCGCATCACGCAGGCGCGTGAGGCAGGTCACCCCGCGGAGCGGGAGACCAGCTCGGTGCTGGGAACCCTCGATCAGTTCGGGGTGTCTCAGCTCGACCGGAAGCTGGTCGCGCCGGAGCGCGTCCAGCCGGCGGAGAACCCGGATCGCGAGACGGCGGAGCGGAGGCTCGCCGCGTCGCGCGCCGCACTCCTCGCCGCGATGGAGAGCGGTGACGGGTTGGCGCTTGGTGAGATACGTCACACTCACCCGCGGTTTGGAGAGCTGGACCTGTATCAGTGGTGTCTGTTCGTCGCGGAGCACGAGAAGCGACACGTCACACAGCTCCGCGGAGTCGTCGCACAGCTGGCGCCGGCGCCATGATCGGACGTTCGGCGCATCCCTTCACCCTTCGGAGGTCCCACCCAATGATTCGCCGTTCACTGACCACACTGTCGCTCCTCGCGCTCGCCGCGGCCCCGCTCGCGGCGCAGAGCGCGTCCGATCCCACGCACAAGGTGGAGGGCGGCGCCCTCCCCGCCGGCTGGATGGGCCGCACCGACCACGCCAGCGACAAGCTGACGGACGCGAAGTTCGTCGCGATGGGATCCGGCTATCACGTCACCTCGGGCCCCGCGGCGATCTACTGGAACCCGAAGAACGTGACGTCGGGCCCGTTCACCGCTTCGACGACCGTGACGCAGACCAAGGCGCCGATGCATCCCGAGGCGTACGGGCTGTTCTTCGCCGGCAGCAATCTCGACAAGCCGGATCAGAGCTACGCGTACTTCATCGTGCGCGGCGACGGGAAGTTCCTCGTGAATCACCGCGCCGGTGATCAGGTGCACAAGATCATCCCGTGGACGGAGAACGCGGCCATCGTGAAGGCCGACGCGAATGGCAAGGCGACGAACAAGCTGACCGTCGACGCGACGAAGGCCGATTCGATCCGCTTCCTCGTCAACGACAAGCAGGTCGCCGCGCTCCCGGTGAGCCAGCTCGGGAACGGGCACGGCCTCGTCGGGCTGCGCGTGAACCACAACCTCGACGTGCACGTCGCCGACCTGACGATCGCGAAGAAGTGATCCCGTGCCGGTGAGCGAGGCCGGCACGTCGGCGCTGGATACATCGTATCACGCCGACGGCGCCCCATCGCTCGACCGTGCGCTCGGGCTCCGCGACCTGGTGTTGTTCAACCTGGTCGCGGTGCTCGGGCTCCGCTGGCTCGCCACGGCGGCCAGGGCGGGACCGAGCGCCATCGCGCTCTGGCTGCTCGCCGCGCTGTTCTTCTTCGTGCCGCAGGGACTCGTCGTCACCGAGCTCTCGTCGCGCTTCCCCGAAGAAGGCGGCATCTACCAGTGGACCAAGCGCGCCCTCGGCGAGCGGCACGGATACGTGTGCGGCTGGTGCTACTGGATCAACAACGTTCTCTACTATCCGAATCTCCTCATCTCGACCGCCGTGATCGCGACGTACGCGATCGGCAAGGGCGATTCGACGCTCGCGTCGAACTGGACGTACGTGCTCTCGGCGACGCTGGTGTGTCTGTGGCTCGCCGTGCTGCTCAACATCGTCGGCGTCGGCACGGGGAAGTGGCTGCAGAATGCGGGCGGGATCGGATCCTATATCCCGGGCATCATTCTCGTCGCGCTCGGCGTCGCGTTCATCGTCGCGGGGCGGCCGTCGGCCAACGTGATCACGGCGCAGAACGTCATCCCCGATCTGCGCAGCCTCGATGAGCTGAACCTCTGGGCGTCGATCGCCTTCGCCTTCGCGGGGCTCGAGCTGTCGAGCGCGATGGGCGGCGAGGTGCGCGACCCGCGTCGCACGCTGCCGCGCGCCATCCTGATCTCCGCGCCGCTCATCGCCGCGGCGTACGTGCTCGGAACGGGCGCGCTGCTCCGGCTCGTGCCGAAGGACAACGTGAGCATCGTGTCCGGCTTCCTGCAGGGGATCGACGTCGGTGCCCGCGCGCTGGGGCCCGGGCTCGCCTGGCTCGCGCCACTCGCGGCGATCGCGTACACACTCGGGAACATCGGCGGCGTGGGCGCGTGGCTCACCGGACCGGCGCGCGTCGCGTTCGCGATCGGGCTCGATCGCTATTTCCCGCCGGCGTTCGGCAAGGTGCACCCGCGATGGAAGACGCCGTACGTGGCGATCATCGTGCAGGCCGCGCTCGCGACCGTGTTTCTCCTCCTCTCCGTGCTGGGCAAGGGGACGACGGTGGAGAAGGCCTACCTCATCATCCTCGACACCCAGCTGCTCGTCTACTTCATCCCGTACGTCTACCTCTTCATCGCCTTCCTGCTGCACCGCCGCACCGCAGCGCCCGCCGACACGATCCGCGTCCCAGGGGGCGCGCCTGGTGCCTGGCTGGTGGGGCTGAGCGGCCTGTTCGTGACCCTCTTCGCGATGGGGGTAGCGATGGTGCCACCGGGGGACACGGATCCCTGGCTGTTCGAGCTCAAGGTGATCGGTGGGGCGCTGGCGATGGTCGGGCTTGGCGGCGTGGTGTATTGGAGGGGGCGAAAAGCTGGGGAATGAGGGAATGAGGGGATGACATACGCCGTCCCTCATTCCCTCGAATCACGCCAGCATGCTGTCCTCGAACGCCCGATGCAGCCCGCGGCCGCTGCGCTTGGCGGCGTACATCGCGACGTCGGCGTAGCGCATGATCTCGTCGAGGCCGCCGGTGAGCGTGGACGCGCTGCCGACGCTCGCCGAGATCGTCACGTCGCCCATCGCCAGCGAGAAGGGGAAGGCCATCTGCTCGCGAATCCGATCGACGAGCCGCTCCGCGCAGTTCGCCGAGTCGGGATCCTCGACCAGGATCGCGAACTCGTCGCCGCCGAGTCGGGCCACCGTGTCCGTCGAGCGCGCGCACGCGCGCAGACGGCCGGCGATGAGCGCGAGCAGCCGGTCGCCCTCGGCGTGGCCGAACGAGTCGTTGACCTGCTTGAAGTCGTCGAGGTCGAGATAGAGCACCGTGACGGCGTGCCCCTGGCGCCGCGCGAGGGTGATGGCGTGCATCACGCGGTCGTGGAACAGCGCGCGGTTCGCCAGCCCGGTGAGCGGGTCGTGGAAGGCCTGGTGCGCGAGCTGATCGAGCAGGGCCTTCCGCTCGCCGACGTCGCGCGCGGTGAGCACGAGGCCACCCACCGACTCGTCGTCGAGCAGGTTGCTCGAGATGGCTTCCACCTCGACGTCCTCGCCGTCGGGACGGCGCATCCGCCACTCCACGAGCGGCGAGACGCCCGGCAGCTGCGTCGTCATCTCGATGAACGCGCCGACGCGGCTGGCATCCTCCGGATGGCTCAACGCCGAGAGCGCGACGCCGATCAGCGACTCCGGGCTGTAGCCGATGATCCGCGACGCCGACGAGCTGGCAAACTGGATCAGGCCCCGCGCGTCGAGCACGAAGATCAGGTCGGACGACTGCTGCACGAGCGAGCGGAAGCGCGCCTCGCTCGCGTGCATCGTCTCTTCGGCGACGACCACCGCCTGCTGCCGCTGCGTGAGGATCTGGCGGGCGCCGAGGAGGCAGGACACGAGGATCGCGCCGAGCGCGAGGCCGCTGAGCGGTGCCACCCAGTGCTGCATCGCGACGAAGAAGAGGAGCGCGTAGGTGATCCCCGCCGCGACGTACGGCAGCGTCGCCACGAAGCGGAAGCGCGGCATCGACGCGCGGGCGCTCTCCGCCGGACCGGGCGTGCGGAGGAACAGCTCCGCCGCGACGACGAGCGCGATGCTCGCCGCGAGGTGCAGTGCGTCGGCCCACACCGTGGCGAGGGAGCCGCCGCGTGCGAGGAGCAGGCTGCGGAACAGGTCGTCCGCCACGCCGAGTGCCGCGCTCACCGCGAGCCACGTCAGTGCGGCACGATTGCCGTCCGTCGGATGGCGGAGCAGCACCGTGACGATCGCGACCAGGATGAGCAGGTCGGCGAGCGGATACACGAGGGCGAGCGCGACGCCGAGCGGGGGCGCGCCGCGGGCCATCGTGTCGCGCAGGACGAAGTACCAGAGGGCGACGCCGACTCCCGAGATGACCATCCCGGCGTCGAGCGCCAGCTTCCAGCGATCCGTCGGACGTCCACCCGTCGGGATGGAGAGGAACGCCGCGAGGGTCAGCGGATAGATCGCGAGGAGGAAGGGGTCGGCCGGGGAGACGACGGCCGCGGTCCCGCCGCCGAGATCGAGCCAGAGCGCCAGCGAGCGCCCCACCACCGCCAGCCCCGCCACCGTGGCCATGAGCCGGAGGGCGCGTCTCGTCCCCCTGGCCAGCGCGTCTCGCTTCGACGCGCGCCAGAAGAGGGCCAGCAGCGCCACGTCCAGGGAGATGAACAGGCCGGCGACGACCCGCCCATGGCCCATCGGGCTTCCCCCGCTCAGCCGGAGCCAGAGCAGGTAGGCCGCGGCGGCGGCGACGGAGAGCGCCGAAACGACGAGCCGGGGTGTCGGAGAGTGCGCCGGCAGGGCGCGGGGAGGGAGGGGGGTGCTCATCGAACCAGGTGGGCCACACGAGCCCCGCCCTAAGGTGCGACCATCCCGTCGTTTGACGCAAGCGTTCGTGACACTAGCTTCTGCCCCGATGAGCGATTCCGACGTTCGCGAGACCGAAACTCCTCCCCTCCGGCCGTCCCGCCCGCAGGACAGCCTCGACGAGCCGAAGGATCTTGGCTTCGGGTCGATCGTCGGCGGTGCGCACGAGAAGCGCCTCCTCAACCGCGACGGCAGCTTCACCTCCCGGCGGCTCGGCTTCCCGCCGATCAGTTACCTGAACGGCTATCACGCCCTGCTCACCGTCACCTGGCCACGCTTCCTCGGCCTCGTGACGGCGGGCTACCTCGTGGCGAATGCGATGTTCGCGTGGGCCTATCTGCTCTGCGGGCTCGGGAGCCTCGGCGGGCAGAGTGAGCTCAGCATGGGTGGGCACTGGCTGCGCGCGTTCTTCTTCAGCGTCGAGACGTTCGCGACCATCGGCTATGGCCACGTCTTCCCGCTCGGCAGCGCGGCCAACATCGTCGTGACGATCGAGTCGCTCGTGAGCCTGTTCTTCGTCGCCCTCATGACGGGGATCGTGTTCGCGCGGTTCTCGCGTCCCACCGCGGCGCTCCTCTTCAGCGAGGTGGCCGTCGTCGCCCCGTATCAGGGCGTGACCGGCTTCATGTTCCGCATCACGAACGCGCGGAGCAATCAACTGATGGAGCTCGAGGCCAAGGTGCTGTTCAGCCGCCTGGACGGCCGAGGGCGCCGGTACGATCAGCTCAAGCTCGAGCGCACGCGCGTCGTCTTCTTTCCGCTGAGCTGGACGATCGTGCACCCGATCACGGAGGACAGTCCGCTCTGGGGCTGCACGCACGAGGATCTCATCGATCAGGACGCCGAGTTCCTCATCCTCCTGAGCGGCATCGACGAGACGTTCGCGCAGGTCGTGCACGCGCGCTCGAGCTACAAGCCCGACGAGATCCAGTTCGGGCGGAAGTTCGCGAGCATCTACAATCCCATCCTCGACGACGGCACGATCACGATCGACGTCTCACGTCTGAGCGAGACGGAAGACGCGCCGCTCGAGGACGACGCGAGCATGTACACCCAGACCTTCCGCCACACCGGCCACTTCACCGGCTTCGCGCCGCCGCGATTCCCGACGAAGCCGGGCGACGGGAAGAAGCGCTGAACGGGGTGCGCGCCGCATGACCGATCCCGGGGCGAGCACGAATCGCCGATTCAACGAGAAGGAAGTCGCGCTCATCATCAAACGCGCCTCCGAGCTGCAGCAGAACGAGGCGACGACCGAGTCCACCACCGGGATGTCGCTCGCGGAGCTGGAGCAGGTCGCGCGCGAGGCCGGCCTGGACCCGGCGCTCGTGCGGCGCGCCGCCGCCGATCTCGACACGCGCGTCACCGACCAGACGCCGAACCGCTTCCTCGGCGCGCCCACCGTCCTGCGACTCGAGCGCACGATCGACGGTGAAGTGCCCGCCGACGAATACGAGCAGCTGGTGCTCGAGATCCAGCGCCAGCTCGGTGAGGTGGGCTCCGCGACGACGATCGGACGCAGCCTCCAGTGGACGGTGCAGAGCGCGGCCCGCCGGCGCGTCTCGACCCGCACGGTGCAGGTGACGATCTCCCCGCGAAACGGACGCACGACGATCAGGATCGAGGAGCGCTTGGGTGGGCTCGCCGGAGGACTGTTCGGTGGGTTGATGGGCGGGCTCGGCGGGGGCTCGGGAGGCATCTCGGCCGGCATCGGCCTCGGCGCGCTCCATTCGGCTGCCGCGTTCGCCAGCATCTGGGGCGGCCTCATCGCCGGCAGCTACCTCCTCGCGCGGACCATCTTCGGACGGGTCGCGCGCGGGCGCGGCGAAGCGTTGCAGAACCTCATGTCGTGGCTCGTCGAGCACGCCTCGGCGACTGCGGTGCGGGCCCCGGGGCTCGCCCGCCCCGCCGACGAGTCGCGTGCGCTCGAGGGGGGCGGGAGGCCCGCCGACTGCTAGGACTCCCGCGACTCCGGGTCGGGGACGTTGTTCGGCTCGTTGTCGATCGAGAAGGGAGCGTGTGGCGCGTTGGGGTCGCGTGGCGCCGATTCGCGCTTCGCCTGCTCGCTGGCGAACCGTTCCTTGTCACGCTCGATGAGGCCGGATTTCTCGCGGAGCATGTCCTTGTCCGCGCCACCCGACTCCGGCCGATCACTCTGGAAGAAGTTGCTGGCCTTGGATCCCATGCCGTGCTCCATGCTGAAGGTGCGCATCAGAGAGTCAGGAAGCATGCCGCCGCCAGGGAGGAACCCGCTCCCGGAATCGCGGGTAGAGCCAGTCAAGCGACCGCTTCCGCCCTATATTCAGAGAATGCGACCGACAACGCTCATCGCCACCGCGCTGGGTGCTGCGCTACTATTCGCGCACCCACTCGCGGCACAGGGACCGACGTCGCGGCCCAAAGTGACTCCACTGCCGGGCTCGTCGACTGCGCCGAGCGCACCGAGCACGCCGACGACGCGCGCTCCCTCTACGCCGCCGAAGGCTGCCGGGCAGAAGGCGGGCGCAGCGGCTGGCGCGAACGAGCCCGGCGCGCTCACGACGGCGTATCTGCAGGGTGTCGCCGTGGACAGCATCCACGGCGGTCCGCTGATCGGTGCCGCGATCCAGCTCGAGGGAACCGACCGACTCGGCATCACCGACTCGCTTGGCCGCTTCCTGATCGACAGCATCAAGCCGGGCAGCTACAAGGTGCTCGTGGACCATGACGTCCTCGACACGCTCGGCATCTCGCTGAGCACGGCGCCGATGGAGTTCGTGGCGAACAACGTCACGCGCGTCGTGATCGCGGTGCCCAGCCCCGACTTCCTCTCGGCTCGCTTCTGCACGCCGGCGCGCCGCGCCCTGGGGCCTGGGGTGCTCGTCGGCCGCGTCCGTGAGCCGGACAGTCCGAAAGCCGCGGTCGGGGCGCGCGTTTCCTTCGTGTGGTACGATCCCGATCCGCCGGCGGTGGCCGGCGTGCCGATCAAGATCAAGAAGGAGCCGCGCGTGCGGGAGGCCACCGTCGGCGAGGACGGCACGTATCGGCTGTGCGGGCTGCCGGAGAAGTTCGAGGGCAAGCTGCAGGCGCAGCGCAAGGATGGCGGTACGACCGCCGAAGTGCCGGTCACGCAGGACGGTGGGCTGCTCACGCTGCGCAGCATGAGCGTTGCACCGCTCACGGTCGCGGCGGCGAATACGGATACGACGAAGGGTGCACCGGCGCGCGTGCAGAAGGGCAGCGCGCGCGCGTTCGGGCGCGTGGTGAACAAGGCCGGCGCGCCGGTGGAAGGGGCGCGCGTCAGCCTGCTCGGTGGTGGCTCGTCGACGACGACGCGGGCGGGTGGCGAGTTCTCGCTCGATTCACTGCCCGCCGGGACGCAGGCGATCACCGTCCGGCACCTCGGCTACGCGCCGACGGAGAGGACCGTCGAGCTGTCCTCCCGCACGCCCGCACGCGTGGATGTGCAGCTCGGCGCCTACGTGCCCGAGCTCGCGCCGGTGGAGGTCGTGTCCCAGATGGATCAGGGGCTCGACCGCGTCGGCTTCACGGGGCGCAAGCGTGGTGCGGCGAGCGGATACTTCATCACGCCGCAGATGATCGAGAACCGGAAGGCGGCGCAGTTCACCGACCTGCTGACCACCGCACCGGGCATCCGCATCCAGGGCGACATGGGCCACATGTACATCACGTCCACGCGCAACGCCGGCCGCGCCGGCTGCGTGACCGTGTACGTGGACGGCTCGCAGTGGCAGCAGCTGCAGCCCGGTGACCTCGACGGCTTCGTCCGTCCCGAGGAGGCGGCGGCGATCGAGGTGTATCCGGCCGGTGCGGCCACGCCCGTCGAGTTCCAGACGTCGGGCGGAGACTGCGCCGCCGTCGTCATCTGGACCAAGTTGAACGTCAACCGGAAGGTCAGGTCGAGATGATCGCGTCGCCGATCGTGCACGATCCGTTCAAGTTCTATCTCGGCAGGATCGAGCTCACCGGCTTCGGCCTCGCGATGATGGCGGCGTTCGGCATCGCGCACTTCGTCGCCCAGCGGGTGCTCGAGGAGCGCGGCGACGATCCGGACATCATGAACGACGTGACCTTCGCCGCGCTGCTCGGCACGATCGTCGGTGGCAAGATCTACTTCGCCATCAACGAGGCCCGCGTCTCGGCGTTGTTCAGCCGTGCGGGCTTCGTGTACTGGGGCGGCTTCATGGGCGCCGTGCTGCTGTCGTGGCTCATCATCCGGTGGCGGAAGCAGAACTTCCTGCGCACCGCGGACGGTGCCGCCGTCGGCATCGCCGCGGGATACGCGATCGGACGCACCGGCTGCTGGGCGGTGGGCGACGACTACGGCCGCGTGTGGGATGGCCCGCTCGCGGTCGCGTTTCCGCAGGGCGCGCCGCCGTCGACCGTGTACAACATGAACCACGAGTTCCACGCCAACCTGCCGGCGTCGCTGCCGCCGGACATGGTCGTGGGCGTCTATCCGACGCAACTGCTCGAGGTCCTGCTCGGCTTCGTGATGTTCGTCATTCTCTGGCGCTATCGCCGCCACGCGAACGGGGCCGGCTGGTTGTTCGGCCTCTACTGCGTGCTCGCCGGCGTGGAGCGGTTCATCGTCGAGTTCTTCCGCGCCAAGGGAGACATCGTCGGCCCGCTCACCTCCGCGCAGTGGGTCGCCCTGGCGATCGCGGCGGTCGGCGCGTTCCTGCTCACCACTCGGCGAGCGGCGGCGCCGCTCGCCGTCGCTCGCTGACCTCTCCCTCCTCTTCCGACATGGCGTCCTCGCTTCGCACTCGTCCCCAATCGTCGGAGTACGCACCGTTCTATCACAAGTACGTCGCGTCCGTGCCGGACGGCGACGTCGTCGCGCTCCTCCGACAGAGCGGGCGCGAGCTGCTCGACACGATCGCTTCCGTTCCGGAGGACCGCGGCGGCTTCCGCTACGCGGAGGGCAAGTGGTCCATCCGTGAGGTGCTCGGTCACATCAGCGACGCCGAGCGCATCTTCACGTATCGCGCGCTGCGCATGGCGCGTGGCGACACGACGCCGCTCGCGCAGTTCGACGAGAACGAATACGTGAAGACGGCGGGCTCCGAGGCGCGCACGCTGGCGAACCTGGCGCGGGAGCTCGGCGCGGTGCGCGAGGCGAGCGTGCAGCTCTTCGAGTCGTTCCCCGACGATGCGTGGGGACGCATCGGCGTGGCGAGCGGCAAGGAGATCAGCGTGCGAGCCCTGGCGTACATCACCGCGGGCCACGCGATGCATCACCTCGGGATTCTGCGCGAGCGGTACGGGGTGAGGTGACGGCGGTGGTTGCGGAGTGAAATGGTGAGATGGTGAGAAACAGCCTCGGAAAGCGTCTGCTTTCCGAGGCCGTTTTGTCATCCCGAGCGAAGTCGAGGGATCTGCACTTCGAAGGGCAGGTGCAGATCCCTCGACTCGCTCCGCTCGCTCGGGATGACACCCCGTCATCCCGCATTCCCGTCATTTGAAGACGCAGCATCCCCTCGCGCACTCGATCCAGATCGGATCCGTGGCGTCGAACATCACCAGGTTGGACGTCTGCGCCGAGTCGCTCCCCGAGGGAGAGTTCGCGCACGTGTAGAAGTTCGCGCGGTTGACCCGTCCCGGTCGGAAGGGATGGTTGCACGGCTGGAAGGTGCCGGTGCCGAAGGTGGTGTGCTTGCGCGCGCCGGGCGTCGTGTCGAGCTCCTCGATGCGCCAGTTACCGTTTTCCCCCGCGCCGGGCAGGACGATGGCATAGTACTCGTACTTCTTGTCGGCCTTGAAGCCGTAACGCTCCTCGTCCAGCGAGCCGCGATTGAGCGCGCGCACCGTGACCACGCCGTTCGCCGGCAGCGACGTCGTCGTGATCGAGTCCTGTCCATCCACGGCATCGACGCGCACCTTCGTCGACTGTGTGGGCTTCGTGCCGCCGCAGCCGGGATTCCCCTTGCACCTGCGGTCCTTCTCCGCGCCGCCGCCCCATTTGAGCTTCTGCACGAAGTCGTAGAACTCATCGCCGGTGTACTGGTCGATCGGCTTGGTCAGCGCGCCGGGAAGTGATGCGACGGTGGGCGCCGCCGCGGCGATCGAGTTGGCCGGAGCTGGTGCTGGCGCTGCACCAGTCGTGGAACCGCCACGCGCGGTGTCGGGGGCGCGCTCCTTGGACGAGCACGCGACGAGCGCGGAGCCGGCGAGCAGCGCGACGAGCGCGACGCGCGCGTGGGCCATGACGAGGTTTGGACTCACGAGAGTGGGGGGATCGGGAGGACATCGTGGTGCGCCGTGATCGGCGCGCGGTACGACACCCTCGAACTACGACAGCGGTTGCCGCGCCGCAAGGCGGCGCATGCGGGCGAGCGTCGGGGCGAGGCTCGCGTCCGCGCGGCCCCAGAGGGTGAGCACGCGGCTCGCCCAGAGCGCCGCCGCCGACGGATCGTCGAGTCGTGACGCCAGCTCGGCGCGATACGCCATCGCACGTCCGACCGACGCGGCCATCGCCGGCTCCGTGACGATGAACGTCGACAGCGTCGGCAGCGCGGTGAGCGCCACGTCGAGCCGCGCCGCCGCACGCGGCACGTCGCCGGAGAAATCCGCGAGCCATGCTTCCTCGAGGATCGCGTCGAGCGAGATGGAGCCCGGCCGCATGCCTCGGCGCGACACGTCGAGCGAGTCGAGCATGCGGCGCACGCCGGCGCGATCGCCACGTGCCGCGGCCTGCTGCATCGGAAGCACCACGCCCGACGGCTCGTGAATGATCAGCGTCGCCGCGGGACCGAGGCAGGGCACCGCGAGCGACAGCGGCCTTCCGAGCAGGCGGTCGCTGGTACGCTGGCGCTCCGCCGGCTCGACGTAGCTCGTCAACGTCCGGATGATCGTCTGCGGCAGCGTACGCACCGAGTCGTCGCACACGCCGAGCGCCGCGCGCATCAACAACGCGGCCAGTGCCTGCTTCACGGCCGGGACGGCATCGGTGCTGAACTGGAACTCGCTCGCCCCCAGATACTGCGAGGCGCGTCCCGTCCGGCCCGTGAACGCCGCGAGCGCCGCGAGCTGCGAGGCGTGCGATGGCGTCGTGGCGGATTCGGCGTTCAAGACGGAGTCGGCCGTCGCCGTCGCGCGCCCGAAATCGCCGAGCTTGAGGTGGAGACGCACGTCGGCCGCGGCGAGGCGCAGCCGCTGTTCCGGGTCGACGCTCAGCGCACGCGCGCGCTCGAGCGCCGAGAGCGCCGAGTAGCGTCCGTTGGGCGTGCCGATGATCTCCTCGCGCGCCTCGAGGAGATCGGTCAACGCCTCGAATGCGTCGGGATTCGCCGGCATGCGCTGGGTCAGCAGCTCGAGCAGCGAGAGCATCCGGTCGCGATTGAACCGGAGTGCGTCGTCCGTCGTCGCCGGCGTCGGCGATGAGCCGAACACCGCGACCGGCAGTGGCGCGTAGGTGATCGAGTCGCCCTTCAGTGCCACCATGGCGGCGAACAGATCGCTCCCCGCGGTGCCCAATCTGCCGCTGTTGTCTTCGATGCCCGCGATCCGGCCGAGGAAGTCGCTCGGCAGCGCGGCGAATGCTTCGGGCGCCAGCTCGAGGGCGCGCGTCGTCGCACGCCATGCGGCTTCGTGGCTCCCGCGGAACGCCCACCCCGACGGTGATGCGGGCGCGCGCACGACGACCGGATCGTACGCCTGGCACATGGCGAGGCCGAGCCACGCCATCGCGTCGAGCGTGTCACGGTCGCGCAGCTCGCCGTAGCTCCGGCACGCGGCGGGATAGTCCTCGCGCGAGAGCGCACCGAGCGCCGCGGAGAGCGCCTGCTCCCGCGCATCGAGCGACGCGCGCCCCTTGTCGGCGGCGATCCACGTCGGCGTCCATTCCTGCGCCGGCTTGTGGCGCCACGCCTTCGCCTGGGCGAGCCACAGGTTCGCCTGCGGATAGGCCGGATCGGCGGCCACGGCGCTGTCGAGCGCGGGGATCGCCGCGTCCACGTCCCAGCGCGCCAGCGCGGTGGCGCCACGCTCGAAGGCGCGCCACGCCGCAAACGACGTCGTCCCGCGATCGGCGCGGGTCGAGATGGCCCTCGCCTTCGGCATGCGAAGGAGGTCGGCGACGATCCCGCGATAGTCCAGCGCGCGCAGCGCGCCCGCACCGCTCGCGGACACCGCCTGCATCACCTCGCGCAGGCTCTCCCCCGTCTGCGCGTCGTACAGTGCCGCGCGCACGACGATCGAATCGTGCTGCGCGACGACGCGGCCCCACACCACGCGCCCCGCGTGCACCGAGCGCGCGACGCGCGTGACGTCGTCGATCAGCGTGACGCCTCCTCCACGACGCTGCAGCGCTTCCTGCACGCTCGCGTCGCTCGACAGCTTGAGCCCATCCCAGCGCTTGAGCGCGTCGTACAACCCGATGGCGGTCGGCTCCGCCGCCGCGTCCGGCGCACGCGCCCCGATGTACTGGAACGGGACCACCGCGAGCTGCGCCGTGTCCACGCGCGTCATGAGCCGATCGATCCGGTTGCGCACCGGCGGCATCAGCGACGCCGCGCCCAGCACGGCGAGCGTCGTCCCCGCGGCCCACATCCACGCGCCGCGCGACAGCTGCCGGCGCGCCGTGAGCGTCTCCCCCGAGTGGCCGATCGCCGCCGAGAGCGCGGCGCTGAAGGCGCGCGCGTCGGCATAACGGTCGTCGGGCGACGTCGCCAGCGCCTTCGCGATCACCGCCTCGATCGGCGGCGGCACGTCGTGGCGGTACTCGCTCAGCGGCGGCGGCGTCTTGTTCAACCGCGCCTGGAGCTGCTGCATCGGCGTGTCGCCGGGGAAGGGGGGGGCCCCCGCCATCGCCTCGTACAGCACGCAGGCCAGCGAGTAGACGTCGCTCCGCCCGTCGAAGGCCCGATCGCGGGCCTGCTCGGGGCTCATGTACGCCGGCGTGCCCGTGATCGTCCCCTGCTGCGTGATCTTCTCGCTCGCCCGGTCGATCGCGCGCGCGATGCCGAAATCCGCCACCACCGCGTGTCCGCCGGAGAAGAGGATGTTCTCCGGCTTGATGTCGCGGTGCACGATGCCGCGCTCGTGCGCGTACGCGAGCGCTCCCGCGACCTCGCGTCCGATCCGCACCGCCTCTTCGATCGACAGGCGGTTGTCCGCCGAGAGCCGCTGCCGGAGCGAATCGCCCTCGACGTATGGCATCACGTAGTACAGCTGATCGTCCGACTCGCCGGAGTCGTGGATCGGGAGGATGTGCGGGTGCTGCAGGCTCGCCGTGAGCTTGATCTCGCGGAGGAACCGCGCCGCGCCGATGGCGTGCGACAGCTCGGCGTGCAGGACCTTGATGGCGACGTACCGCTCGTGGCGCTCGTCGCGCGCGAGATACACCGTCGCCGCCCCGCCGCGGCCGATCTCGCGCTTCAGCGTGTATCGTCCCCCGCCGAGGTCTCGCTTGAAGACGTAGTCCCCGGCGAGCATGTCTTTCAAGGTAGGCGGAGTATCTTTCACGGCTCGTCGAGGCTCAGCGGGACGCGCTAAACTATCTGTTTCCGCACAGTGCTTCCAGTACGGAATACGCCTGACTTTCTCCCTTGCCCACCGTGAGTAGCATCACTGCGCCCGCCGAGGCCGCCGACTTTCGTCTGCGGACCGCCACGCCCGCCGA
>Ga0070683_100001779_pt1 | contig 16789 bp, 14 predicted proteins | sample KBSC713LmetaG_FD_64662 | JGI IMG/M metagenome (GOLD analysis project Ga0070683, IMG submission 64662) | Corn rhizosphere microbial communities from Kellogg Biological Station, Michigan, USA - KBS C7.1-3L metaG | ecosystem: Host-associated > Plants > Roots > Rhizosphere ...
GTGCATCTCGGGAATGATGGTGTCGCGCCCGGGATCAAGCTGCTGGGCGAGCACCGTGGGTACGACACGAACCCCACGGACCATTTCGTCGGCCATGGCATGGCATGCGCCGGCATCATCGGCGGCGTGGGGGTGCGCATGCCGCCTGGGCAGGCGGGCGACTCGCAGATCATTCCGATGCGCGCGCTCGCCGCGGCGAAGCTGCCCAATCGCGCGACTCCCGTCGGCCTCGGCGCGATCGCCGATCTCGACGCCGCGGTGAAGCTCGCCGTCGATCTCGGCGCGAAGGTGATCAACCTGAGCTTCGGGACCGAGGACAGCGCGCTGGCGCCGTCCAGTCCGAAGCCGCACGCCGAAACGGTGCGCTACGCGCTCGCGCGTGGTGTCATTCTCGTCGCGGCGAGCGGCAACAACGGCCGCGAGACCGATTACTGGCCCGCGAAGCATGATGGCGTCATCGCCGTCGGCGCGTGCGACGCGCATGGCGAGCCGACGACGTTCTCCACGCGCGGTTCGCACGTGGCGCTCTGCGCGCCGGGCGAGCGCGTGCTGAGCGCGGGGCTCGAGGGCTATCAGCTCGTGACGGGGACCAGCTTCGCGGCGCCGTTCGTCGCCGCGGCGGCCGGGCTGCTCGCGTCGCGCGCGAGCCGCCGCGCGGTGCCGTTGACCGGCGAGACCGCTCGCCGTCTGCTCACGGAGTCGGCGCAGCCGTTCGCCAACGGTACGGTGTCCGGCTGTGGAACGGGCGTCCTCGATGCCGCTGCGGCGCTGATCGCCCTGGACGCCATGATCGACCAGGAACGCTCCGAGGAATCGAGCGAGGAGAATGACGAATGACACCACGGGCAAAGGCAGGAGCTGAGAAACATCCAACCTCAAAGGAGTGGAGGACGATATGGCCGGACTAGCGGGGATCCGTTTTCGCGACCTCGTCGAGCGAGAGACAGCGGAAAGGAACCGGATCGAAATACGGCTCGGCCACTTGAAGAGGCTCAAGGACGAGCGCAAGTACCTCACGCCCGACGAGCGGAAGGAACAGACTCGGCTCACCGACCTCCACGCGGCGCTCGAGAACACGGCCGAAGTGTGTGATCCGCTGTTCCTGGCTGTCCGCGGCCGCTTTGACAGGACGCCGGGACTTCTCGGCGCGACTCTCAGCAATCACATCGAAGGCGTGCTGAAGGGTGCCGCCGGTGCTGCTGCGGCCGCGGCGCCTGCTGCGGCGGTCGCGCAAGCTGCGGCTGACGGAGGTGGAGGGGCTGGACTAGGCAATCCCGCCGCCGCCGCCGCGGCGATCAGGCGTGACAAGGACCTCAGGCCCGAGGCGATCGTCGCGGTCGCGCTCACCATCGGCCTGATGATCGTCAACGGCATCGGGGCACCCCGGGCTGTCGTGGTCGGTAAACCCGGCGAGGACGGCGAGCCGGCAGCCGACGACGGCTCGGGCTTCAGCATCGTCTCGGACACATCGGCATCCGAGTTCGCCGCCCTGAACGACGGCTTCTTCGCTGCACTCGGCAAAGCCCAGGGGATGCAGAACCTCGCATTGCTCGTGCTGCCGCTGCTCGCCCAGGAGGGCGACCCGAAAGGCGCGAAAGACAAGTTCCCCGGATCGGTCGACGCTGAGGAGTTCGCGCGCGTGATGCTGGAGCTCGTCGGGCGCGGCATCACCACCAGCGAGCCGCAGCTGCGGCGCAACGTGAATCAGGCCCTCGATCGCGTGCAATCGGTGGGGCAGGATCTCATCAGTACGGGCGGCGGCATCGATTTCAGCCAGCTCGACGAGTCGGTGGAGAGCGACGCGGTGCCGGAGAACATCCGCCTGTACGGCACGATGATCTGCTCCGCAATGTTCGATGAGCTCAAGGTCTTCCAGGTCGTCGACTTCCTCAGCGGGATGTTCCAGGACGGCTCGCTCGTGACCAGCAGCACCGGGGACGCCGGACAGTTGCTCTACCGCTACTGGAAGGACGCCCCGAGCCGGATGACGGAGTCCGAGCGCAAGCGGTTCTATTCGATCCTCATGGGAACCCCTGGCGGCAACCCCTCGGCCAACGTCAATCGGGAGTTCAACGATCTCTGGCTGCGCTTCCTGTCGTCGGCGACCTCGTACGTCCGCCAGACCGAAGTGGACAAGCTGCTGCGTGCTTCGCTGCCGAACGCCGTCAGCAACCAGCAGGTGCGCAAGGCGGCACGCGATCTCGTGACGAACCTGTCGGCGCACGGCTACGGCATGGCCACCTTCGCCGCCGCCGACCTGCAGGGGCAGATCAACGTCATGCTCCGCATCCTGAACGACACCAGCGTGAAGGCGTCCTGCGGCGCGCGCGACCCGTGGCAGGTCGTCGACCATTATGCCACGACGGAGCTCGGCGGGGCACGGACCAGCACACGCTTCCGCACGCTGGCGAAGTGCGGCGCGATCATCACCGCGTGGTTGGCCAACAACGTCGAGAAGATCATGCGGCCCACCGGTCCGATCATCGACGTCGATCAGGTTCGTTCCTCGGCGCCCGACACCGCGGGTGAGAGGGCGACGTCCATCCCGACCGACTACGACATGATCAACGCGTGCGAGCTGTGGCTCGCCGATACGGCGATCTCCGACACGCGCGTCGACGAGATGTCGCAGCCACGCGAGTCGCCGGTGATGACATCCAGGCCGGTGCAGATCCCGTCGATCGCGCGCGACATGCTCGAGGGCGCCGGCGTGAGCCTCGGGATGGGAATGGTGCGCGGCGCCGGCAATGGCAGCAGTCGTCTAAACCTGCAGTCGTAGCCCACGGAGGGAGACATGCGGACAAATGAACCGTTGTCGGCCAAAGTCGGGCGGCGATTGCAATCGGCCGCGCAGCAGCTCGGCACGGCCGATCCCGTCGCGCCGATCGAAGGCTTGATCCGGCGTACGTTCTCGCTGCCGGAGGGTGACCCGCGGTACGCCAACAACGCGCTCACGCCGATGGCCGCGCCGATCGAGCCAAGCTTCTCGGAGATCGCGCCCGCGACGTTGCGGTTCACGATCGAACCGCTCGGTCCCGGCGCGTCCGGGATCGACCGGCGCGACGAGGCGACGCGCGAGATGCGCCGCCTCGTCTCGGGATTCTTTGGCCGCGACGCCCTGCGCTGGTTCGACGAACGGTCGGAGCCGTGGCGTGGCTTCGGCTCGGGCAGCGGCCTGGGGTACGGCGCGTTCTTCGGCACGAGCAGTGATCGCAATGGGCTCGCGAGCGCGAAGGTCTACTATCAGACCAACCGCGACCAGATCTCGACGCTGCCGGCGCGACTGATCACCATCGTCAACACGGCCATGATGATCATGCCCTCGCTGCGCCCACTCTTCACCACCATCTCGGCGATGCGTTCGGCCGGCGGCGAACGGCTCACCTTCCTGCACGCCGAGCCGGTCCGCATCGGCGATTTCCAACCACTCCTCGATGCGCTCGGCCTCGGCCATCGGCTCCCGGGCATCATGCAGACGATCGGCCTCACCCTGGGCGGCCGCTTCGATCTCCCCGCCAACTCGACGCTCGTCGCGTTCGGCGAGGGACCGGACGGTCCGGAGTTCGAGATATACGTCCTGCTCGGGATGATCCCCGATCTGCCGCCGAACTTCCTGGCGCTGCTGGCGCTCGGACTCAACGAGCGTCCGCGCGAGCTCGTGGCGCTCGAGCGATGGCTGAATGCATTCACGCCGGAAGACGAGGTCTGGCCGGGACGCTTCTCGATCCTGAGCCTGCGCACCAGCCGGAGCTCGCCACCACGCGTGAGCGTGTACCTGCGTCCCGCCGAGTTCGAGCTGCCGGTCGGAACGTTGAAGGACGTCGCCTGATTCAGTCGCTCACTCGAGGCCCGATCATGCCAGCCGCTTCGCTCGCCGTTCGCGCACCGTCGCTGCCCCCGCCACCACCGCCGCAGGCGCCGCCTCGCCCCGAGGTGCGCGATGCCGTGCGCAATCTGCTGACGCAGTCGGAGTCGTTCAGCAAGCTCTCGCCGGAGAACCAGCGAAAGGTCGCGCAGAGCACGGCGCTCATCGCGGACTATCTCGCCGCGCCGGAGGGGATTCCGGGGAATCGGATTCCCGGCGGGCTCGGCATGGCGCCGGCCCGCGCGCTCGGCCCGTTCGACGACACCTCCGATCCCTCGCAGAAGGGCACGAGCTATCAGGATGCGTCCGCCGAGGTCGACAAGATCGGCGCAGGAGAGTTCAAGGCCAACGCGGCGCGTGAAGGCGCCGCGGTCGCCGGCCTTCTGCTGAATCAGGTCAAGTTCCCGACGTTCGTCGCGAGCCTGATCGAGGGCGTGTTTCACGCCATCGTGCGCTCGTCCATGGAACAGATGGAAGCGTACACGAAGATGATCGAGGCCGTCGCCAAGTCGCTGAAGCAGTTCACCGACGACAACGTGAGCGACAACCAGGGCCGCGATCACATGGTGGACAAGTTCCCCGACCTGTTCGAGATCGGGGTGGACGACATGAGCGACTCGCCGTCGCCGAGACTCCAGCTTCGTGACGGCGTGGACGAAGGCGACGCGCTCAAGCGCGTCAACCAGCAGCTCAGCTTCGAGGGCAGCCCGTTCAAGAGCATGGACCTCTCCGACGAGAACGCCGAGAAGGCGCTCGTCCTCGCTGCCCGCATGCAGCTCGCGAAGCAGCGCCAGCAGCTCATGGCGAGCATGGTCCTGATGGGGATCAACCGGATCGTCATCACGGACGGGAAGATCTCGGCGAAGATCATGTACGACTTCACGTCGAAGGACACGCGCAGCCTGCGCCGCAGTGCCCAGGCCTTCGACTACGCGCGCGGCCCCGACGGCCAGGTGCAGACGACGCGCTCCGGTGAAGGAGAGTACGACAGCGGCGGCAAGACGGAGCGCAATCGCGACCGCTCGAAGGACACCAACACCGACGACTACAGCGCCGACTACTACTCGAAGGGGACGTACAAGTTCGAGGACAAGCCCGTGCTCACCGCGGCGAGCATGGCATCGGAGGCGAACGACTCGCAGTTGCAGACGAAGGTGCAGCTGGCCGGCGCGGTCGAAGTGAACTTCAAGAGCGACTACCTGCCGCTGGACAAGATGGCGACGCCCGGCATGATCGCCGCGATCCAGGGCAACTCGACCCCGGTCGATCCCAACGTCGTGCCGTCGCCGGTCAACCGCGATACGACGACTCCGCCGTCGACCGCGACGCCGCCCGCGACCGCCAAGGCCTGAGCCGCTGCGATGGCCGCTCCCACGACACCGACGCTCCGGGACACGCAGGCCTGGACCACATCGCGGTCGATCGACGCGGTGCGGCCCCACGTGCGCGAGCTGTTGACGGCGGTACCGGCATTTTCGGTCCTCTCGCCCGACGAGCAGCGCACGCTGGCCGCCAACATGGTCAAGGTGCTCTCGTACATCGCCGATCCGAACGGCGTGGCCGACGCGATCGCCGCGCAGCCGTCGTCGCACGTGGATCCCGCGCTGGCGACGCAACCGCCCCTGGCGCGCGCGCAGGATGCCGCCGAGAAGGCGAAGAACATGCTGGCGGCACCGCCGGCCGACACCGGGAAGGACTTCAAGGCCGGTGCGGTGCGCGAAGGCGTCGACCAGTTCGGCGCGCTCGTCAAGAAGGTGGACTTCCCGAAGTTCGTCGGCGGTCTGATCAGGAACGTCTTTCAGGCGATCGTCGAGTCATCCATCGAGCAGATGCGGGCCTACGGTGACCTGATCGCCAACGTCTCGAAGACCGTCGACAGCTTCATGCAGGACAACATCACCACCGGCGCCGGGCGTGACTGGCTTGCGCAGAAGTATCCCGACGCGATGGAAGTCCAGGTGAGTCAGAACGCCGACGCCTTCGCCGACGGTGCGCCGGCATCGCCTCCCACGGCGCAGCTCGTCGCGAAGGGAGAGAATCCCGAGGCGCGGCTCACCGAGATCAGCCGGGATCTCAACCTCGCCCCGCCGGTCACGGACATCACCGACGCCAATGCCGAGCTGCGCCTCGTCACCGCGGCGCGGCTGCAGATGGCGAAATCGCGGCAGCAGCTGCTCGCCTCGATGGTCATGCTCGGCATCAACCGGATCGTCGTCACCGACGGTGCGATCACCGCCAAGGTGATCTTCGACATGCGCGCGGAGGATCAGGCCAAGCGCAAGTACACCGCGCAGATGTACGATGAGGAATCGCAGAAGTCGAAGGAGTCGATGAGCACGAGCTTCGGCGGATGGTATTCGCCCGGGAGCGCGTCGGCATCGGCGGAGGCGGAGCAGGCACATGTCGCGACCGTCGGTTCGGCGCTGGACGAGACGAGCGAATCGAAGGCGGAAGTGAAGGCCAAGCTCTCGGGTGAAGTGCGCGTCAACTTCAAGAGCGACTATCTCCCGCTCGAGAAGATGGCGACGCCCGAGATGATGTCGGTGATCCAGGGCAACTCGACGCCGTACAATCCGAACACGCCGAAGGCGGCGACGGCATGATGCTCGCGCCCCCGGCTCCCCGCGCAGCGGCGTACACCAGATCGCCCACGGCGAACGACGATGGCTCGCTGCACGAGGCCCTGCGTCGCGCCGGCAACCTCGTGGCCTCCGCCACCGCCCTGGCCGTCACGCTCGACGCGCTGCCGTCGATCGAGCTGCCACCGTCCAGCGCGTCGCAGGTCGATCAGGCGCAGCTGCGTGCGGTCGCCAGCCTCTATCTCGCGTCGGAGCTGGAGAATGCCGGAGTGGTGCCCGCGGTCGAGACCCTCGCCGGTCTCGGGCAGAGCGGCGGCATCGGGATCGATCTCGGGAAGGCGGCGCCGCTCGTCGCGCAGTTCTGGAAGACACGCAATGACCGCGCGACGCGTGACGAGCGCGCGGCGTGCTTCGGCCGGCTGTTCGGCGCGGGGCAATCCGGCGGCGGTGCGGGATTCGAAGAGGAGATGCTCGAGCTGTGCGAGGCGCTGTACAAGCTCGATGAGCAGGCGACGAACGCCACCTATGGCGGCATGGCCCAGCAGGCGCGCGTCCGCGCCGCGGCGACGCGACTCGTCGACCGGCTCGCCGGCGCAGCGGGCGGCATCACCGTCTTCCTCGCCCAGGAGATCCTGAAGGCGCTCCACGACGCGCTCGCCATCCTCGGCACCCCCGACCTCCGTGGTGCGTTCGCCGCGCGCGACATCTGGGGTGTCGTCTCGGCGATCGACGGTATGACGCATACCGCGCGGGCCGATGCCCGAACGTCCGCGCGGCGCGGCAAGGCCGGCATGACCGTGCTGGCCTGGCTGGCCGACGCGGCGGTCCATCTCGACGACCAGGGCGTCGTGCTCGTTGGTCTCGATCATCCGGTGATCGAGGCCGCGATCGACTGGATGCAGGCCACGCTGGAGCTCGGAGAAGCCGACGCCTCGGCGAGCCCTTCGCCGTCCGCGGTCTCACCGCCGTCGGTCTCGAGGCTGCCGACGTCGCCCTGGTCGGCGATCGCGTAGCCATGGCGGCGGCGATGCGCCCGCGCCCGGAGATGCGGCCGGCCGGCTCCGGCGACGTCGCGCCCGATGCCGTCCGCGAGCTGGTGCGCGACGTGCTCACGACGAGCAGCAACTTTCAGTCGCTCGATCCAACCACCCGCCGGACGATCGCCGGTTCCATCGTCCGCATCGCGCGCACGGCGAACGCGCTCGCGCAGGACGAAGCCGCCGACCCCGCTCGTCCCGTGCTCGCCCGCGCGCAGGACGCCGGCTCGAGCTTTTCCGGCGTCTCCGCATCGAAGGTCGCCGATACGACGAAGCAGATCCTCAACGCGGTCTCCTTTCCGCGCTTCGTCACCGAGTTGATCAACGGCGTGTTCAAGGCGCTGAACGATTCCAACCAGCAACAGCTGCATGCCTACGTCGAGCTGATTCAGAACGTCGCCGCGACCACGGAGGGATTCGCCGACGCGAACATCGGCATCGCGGGAGCGCGCTCCTGGCTGGCCGAGCGCTTTCCGGAATCGTTCGTCGTCCAGGGGGACGAGCCCGACGAATTCGACAAGCCATCCGCCGCGATGACCCCCGACGAACGCGCCGAAGCACAGGCGGAGCGCGATGCATCGACGCGCCTCCGCCTCGTGCCGGGCGGCAAGATGCCGACGGAGGCCGCGCTGCGAACGGCGTTCGGGCTCGGGCCGCAGGACTCCGTGCCGAGCGGCGATCCCGAAAGTCTCGTTGGCCTGGCCCGTGCCTCGCTGGCGCGCAGTCGGCAGCAGATGTTGTCGACGATGGTGATGATGGGCCTGCAGCGGCTCGTCATCGAGAGCGGACGGCTGAACGCCTCCATGCGCTTTCACATCGATACGCGCAGCGTCGCGGACGACGACCGCGGCTCGACATTCGACGCCCGCAACGAGTCCGAGGTCGCCGTCGGCGCCAAGGCCGGCCCGTGGGGCGTCGAAGCCAAGATGAAGAACACCATCGGCTACGTCTCGACGCAGAAGACGCAGACGACGGAGGAGATGAACACCGACCTCGATCTCAACTCGTCGGTCGAGCTGGTGTTCCGCACCGATTACGTCGCGCTCGATCGCCTGGCCGGCGGGCCGGCGCAGGAACGCATCCGCGTGAATGCGTTGAACCCCGAAGCCGAGGAGAAGCTTGCCACGGCAGATCGTACCGCACGCCGTACCGCGCAGATCGCCGCCGAAACGACACGCGGCACGCAGATGAGCCAGCGCCTGAGCACCGACGTTCCCACCGGGAGCATTCAGCCGGCGCAGTCGTTGACGCCCATCACGAACCCACCGAAGGCGGATGGAAGCAAGGCGCCCGCGGAGAAGCCGGCAGACAAGACGGCCGCCGACAAGACGGCCGGAGACAAGGCGGCCGCCGACAAGACGGCTGCGGACAAGGCGGCTGCGGACAAGAACGCGGCAGCGAAGGCCCCTCCCGACAAGCAGCAGAAAACGGTCAACGCGAACGCCAAGCCGACGCCAGGCGGAAAGGCACAAAAGAAGTAGTGACTAGCCGCCATCGCAGCATCCGGTGGTCGCGCGTCGGGAAGCTCGCGGGTCTCGCGGTCACTTCCGATCGCGCTCGTAGTGCAGGCCCACGACGCCGCTGGGATAGGACGTCACGTTCGTCCGCTTGAACGTCGTGTAGACGCCATCCGGCAGCAGCTTCTTGCCGCTGCCGAGGATGAGCGGATAGAGCAGGAGGTGCAGCTCGTCCACGAGGTCCTCCCGGAGAAGCGCGTGGACGAGCTGACTGCTTCCGTCGCAGAGGATGTCGCCGCCCTCCTGCGCCTTGAGGGCGCGTACGGCGTCCATCGGGTTCTCGCGGATGATCGTCGTGTTGCGCCAGGTGGGTTCCTTCAGCGTGCGCGACACGACGTACTTCGCCGGCGCGTTCATCATGTCCCCGAAGACGTCGCCCGCGGGCATCGGCTCGAAGGCGGCGGCGTGGCCGAGGTAGGTGCGCCGGCCGAGGAGGAAGGCGTCGACGTTCTTCATGAGGGCGCCGAAGCTCGCGCCGATCTCGTCGGTCCAGTAGGGCCAGGTCCAGCCGCCGTGCTCGAAGCCGCCGTCGCGGTCCTCGTCCTTACCGCCGGGGGCCTGCATGACGCCGTCGAGGGACATGAATTCGGAGACGATGAGCTTTCTCATATGGTAGTAGTCCAGAGGTAGATGCTGGGTGATGGTGCGGGTTCATCCAGACGTCGAACGACGGGTCGCCGGATCGACATGGCGAGGCAGGCCGATCGACGGCCAACGATGGGTCGTTACAGGTCTGGGGGGCGAAGCAAGGAGTTGGCGGCGGCTGTCGGGCGCATGAGCACCTCACCGACGATGGCTCCGGCGGCACTCGACCCCAAGTGTACGCTCGAGATGCATCGGTTGAGCAATTGTTGGTATGGGCGCAGGTTATGCGCGGGTTGCGGTCGCGGTTCGGCCGCATGATTCGCGTTGGCCAGCGATGCGCATCACGGAGATTCATGTATCAACTCGTCCTGCAATTCGCCCCCTGGAGTGATCGCGACTTCGATGCGCTGGTGCGTCTCGAGGACGAGCTGGAGTCCGTCGTTCGCGCGGGCGAAGTCGATGGGCACGATTGGGGTTCCAACGAGGCGAATATCTTCATCCTCACGGAGGATCCGGCCACCGTGCTCCAATCCTGTATGCCCGTGATTGCCGAGGCCGGCCTAATGCCCAGTTTTTCGGCAGGGTGTCGCCTGCTCGCGGAGGATGCGTATGCGCGTCTTTGGCCCGCTGGGGATGCCGCGCCGTTCTCGGTCACCTGATCTACGAGCCATCCAAACCCAGGTCTGGGCATCGGCGTGCACGCTGGCTGACGTGGCACGCAGCTGACAATCGCTCGGCCGATGGCGCCCGCTTGCGCGGGCGCTTTCATTTGACGCGCTTGCAGCTGAGCTTGGGCGTTACGCAGCATCCATGCATTCTTTTGCCTATCACTGTGTTGCGACGCACCCTGCTCCTGCTCTCGCTCGCCGCCTGTGACTCTCCCACGGGTTTGCCGCCGGGCGCGGAGCGCTTTACGCCACCGGCCGTGTACCGTCAGTGGTGGACACTCACCGAAGCGTGCTCCGGACTCCAAGGCAGCTTCGACGCGGTCCAGTGGTACCTCCTGCCGAATGGCAGCACCCTCCGCCTCGATGATGGCACGGTCGTGGACGCACGGTGGGACGGGAGGGGCAATCGGATCATCCTCGCGGCGGACCTGGATGGCCAATATGCGGGCGATCTGGTGCGCCATGAGATGCTGCACGCACTGCTGCAGAGGGGTGGTCATCCGCGAGAGGCGTTCATCGGCCGCTGCGGCGGCATTGTCGTCTGCACGACGGGATGTGACGCCGGACCGACCGCCGCGCCCGCGCCAGACCCGAATGCGATCCCGGTGGATCCGGCCAGGCTGGAGGTTGGCGTCGAGGTGACGACGACACCCGCGAGCCCGCCCGACAGCGAACGCTACGTCATGATGGTGATCACTGCGCGCAATCCTTCGACGGAGCCGTGGCAGGTCCGACTCGCACCGTCGGGGGACGCGGGCGCGCCCGCAAGTTTCTCCTTCGAGCTCGCGAACAGCACAGGCAGTGTGCAGGAGTGGTACGACATGCGAGCGGACGCACCGGAGGTCACCCGATTCGCGGCCGGCGAGACAAAGCGCTTCATCTTTGACTTTTGGGTTCGCGGTGGGCCCACTCGATATGATCTCGCGCCCGGCACGTGGACCTTCCGCGGAGCGTACGGGGACGTCTGGGCACCGTTGCCACCAACTCTCACCCTCACCCCATGACGATCAGACGGCCATGCTGCCTGACGGAGCGCTGCAACGGACGGCCGATTTGCGGACGCTCGCGTCGCTCGCGATGGTTGACTCGTCCGCAACTGAGCTTTGGCATTCGACAGCACACGGGTATCGCGCTATGGACGATAAAGTCATGCAGAGGTGGTACGTTGCGGTGATCGTGGTGCGCGTCCGCGTCGGCGACGCCTGGGCCGATGAGCACCTCATAGATCATCAGGTGCGCCTCATTCGCGCCCCGGATCCGCAAGCGGCGTACACACGAGCCCTCGCCTTGGGCGCCACTGCGGAACAGTCCTATCGCAATGGCGACGGGGAAGTGGTGCGCTGGGAGTTCGCCGGACTCGCCGATTTGGATGAGGTTCAATCGCCGGCCCTGGACGATGGAGTTGAGGTGTATAGCTGGCGCGTGCGGGGACAGCCTTCGGACGTGGTTCTGCCGAAGGAGAAGCTCGCCGTGTTTTGGTTGGCAGCAAATCACGAAAGGCCAGTCCGTGATCTGTTCGACTGAGGTCGCGCACGCTGCTGTCTAACGCGGCGCCACAGCTGACAATTGCTTTTCGGTGGCGGGCGCTTCGCGCCCGCATTTTAGTAGGTGCGCTTGCGGCTGAGCTTAGGCGTAAGGCAGCGACGGACCACCGCTCGCGTCGGCGAGGCCCAACACGGACATGCCTTCTCATATGCGCTCCAGTCAGATCCGTCGATTCATTCCGGCTGGCCGATCCCGAGTCTACCGGACGCTACTCGACCCCGCCTTGCTCGCAGCTTGGAAAGTCCCTGATGGGATGGACCTCGTCGTGCACGAGTTTGACGCACGCGAGGGCGGCCGACTCCGCATTTCGCTCCACTACCGGGACCCGGCCTCGACCGGCAAGACCGGCGCGCATACCGATACCTACCACGGCCGATTTCTCCAGTTGGTCCCGAACGAGTTGATCGTTGAAGAAGATCACTTCGAAACCGCGGATCCGACATTTGCCGGGCCGATGAAGATCACCATCCACCTCGCGGATGCGCCGGGGGGCACCGCACTCGTCGCCACTCATGAAGGCGTTCCTCCCGGCGTGGCGCTTGACGACAACGACCTGGGCTGGAACATGGCGCTCGATAAGCTCACAGCGTTGGTGGCGCGCCCATGACCGCCGGCATCTGCCCCGCTGCGGTCGCGGCAGCGAGGGTGGTGCGCCGCGAGAGCGCAAACGAGCGACAGTCTCTTCGCGTCGCGTTCCGCTTGGGGAAGCACCAGGCTGTTGGCCGGATGGGCGTCGGCATCCAATCGGCGTCGCCGGCGCACCGCGTCCATCGTGACGCTACAATGCCGGGCTGCGAGAACGCGACCTGGCGCCGTATTTGCGCGTCGGCCGGCGAGGGCCAGGTGGAGGTCCGACGCGACACCGCGAGGCCGGCCACCTTCGCCACCAGCCCGATGCGGCCGTCGCTCGAGTGCACATGCCCGATTACAAGTATCTCATCGTCGGCGGGGGAATGACGGCTGCCGCTGCCGTCGCGGGCATCCGTGAGATCGATCGCGAACATACGATCGGCCTCATCGGCGACGACCGGAACCCGCCGTATGATCGTCCGCCGCTTTCCAAAGAGCTTTGGAAAGGAGATTCCCTAGACACCATATGGCGGAATGTCGACGGTCGGGGCGTCAGCTCGCATAGGGGCCGGATCGCGCGAACCCTCGACCCGAAAAACAGGCAGGTCGTCGACGACCAGGGAACGTCCTACACCTACGACAGGCTGTTGCTGGCCACCGGGTGCACGCCGCGTCGGTTGCCGTTTGGGGAAGGGAGGATCATCTACTTCCGAACCGTCGAGGACTGGCAGCGCCTGCGCGCCATGAGCGGACGTGGCAAGCGTGTCGCGATCGTGGGCGGCGGTTTCATCGGCTCCGAGCTCGCGGCCTCACTGGTCGACAATGACCTGCAAGTGGTCATGGTGTTCCCCGATGACGGCATCGGCAGCCGGACGTACCCCCCGGAGCTGGCGACGTTCTTGAACGACATGTATCGCCGGAAGGGAGTCGAGGTGCTGAACGGAACGAGGGTGACCGGCTGCGAAGTGCGCGATGAGGCGACCGTGCTCGTCGTTCGCGATCCCGCCGGCGTCGAGCGAGAGCTGCAAGTGGATGGCGTGGTGGCGGGCATTGGTGTCGAGCCGAACGTCGAGTTGGCACGAGCCGCTGGACTGACGGTGGAGGATGGTATTCGCGTCGATGCCTCGTTGCGCACGAGTGATCCGAACATCTATGCCGCGGGGGATGTGGCCAGCTTCTTCGATCAGCCCCTCAACGAGTGGCGCCGCGTCGAACACGAAGACAACGCCAACACGATGGGCGGGTATGTTGGCGTAGCCATGGCCGGCCGAACGGTCGTGTACGATCACACGCCGTTCTTCTACTCCGACTTCTTCGACTTCGGTTACGAGGCGGTGGGTCATGTCGATTCGCGCCTCGAGATGGTGACCGATTGGGAAGTGCCGTATCGCGAGGGCGTGATCTATTACTTGCGCGACGGCCGCGTGCGTGGCGTCTTGCTGTGGAACATCTGGGGCCAGGCGGATGCGGCCCGGAGACTGATCGACGCGTCGGCACCGCCCGCGATCTCACAGCTCACAGGCCGATTGGGAAAGATTCGTCAGCGCCAGGGTTTCCCCACATAGAACCTCGGATCTTCCACGTCTCTCGGCGCCTGAAGCCCCAGCTCGAACAGCGGTGTCATGCGCGTCCGCGCGCCCGCGCGGACGCGCACCCGCGGTCCTATCTCGGGGTATTCCCGCTGATCGCCACGCGCCGCGGTGCCGGAGACTGGGGGAAGTCGTAGAAGCGTCCAGCGGCTGTTCCCTGCTTCCCAAAGCCGAACCCGGCCTTCTCCGCGGCTGCCCCGATATCGCCGACCGTTGAAAACTCGAAGACCCCGAATCCGAGGTCGTTCGGAGGGTTCGCGCCGGCGAGAGATTGCCCGAGTACGCGATGCTCCGACTCGACGGCGGCGAGCTCGGCGGCATAGCGGGCAAGTTTCGTCTGCCCTGCCGCCGCGGCGAGCGTCACTCCCAGCAGATACGTATTCACGAACAGATGCTCGCCGTCCGCGACGCCCTTGCCGACGGCTTTGAGATCGAGGGCGTCTCCGGCGCCGCCGAAGAAACCGTCCGGAATCCAGAATCGCATCGTCGCCGGGCGATAGAGCTTGTGAATGAACTCCCAATGGTCAACCTCGGCTGCGTATACGCCGTCGAAGATGGCGGACACCGGGCTTGGAACGTGATTCACGCCGGCGCGTCGCACCAGTTCGGTGAGAATCGTGACCGTCAGCGCCTCGGTCGTGGACGCGAACGCGCCCCATGCTTCGAGCGAGTCGTCGGCATTCGGTCGATGCACGTCGGTGCGCGCATCGCCGGATCGGACGACGGCACCCGCCGCCTGGAAACCGACTGCTCCCAGCGCCGTGCGCTGGAGCAACCAACGGCGTGTGCATGTCGACGTGGACGCGTCGCGGAGCGCGCGACTGATCGCGTCGACGGCTGATACTGATGAAGGATGAAACACCACACTACCCTCCTTCCTGCAGTCGCGGGGAGCTAGAGCGACTTCAGGTACTGGATCAGGTCCAGCTTCTCTTTCGGGGTGAGCGACAGCTTGAAGAACGAGTCGTAGTGCGCGACCACCTCACTCAAGTCCTTGAATCGACCATCGTGATAGTATCCTGGCCCAGCCGCTCCGTGCCCGTTTGCCTTGTCGTACGTCCAGAGGCCCTTGAGCGGCGCCGTGCGGTAGCTGCGATCCGGCGTTCGGTTCGCCTGGAAATCGTCAATGCCGATCTCGCTCGGCTTGTGATTGTTCCATCCGGGTTCCGTGAAGAGCGGCGGCACGTGGCACGTCGCGCAGCGCCCTTTGCCGTTGAACACGGACTCGCCGCGTTTCGCGGCCGCGGCGTCGAACGATCCCGCCGGCGGTGGCGGGGCCGGAATCGACAGTTGATAGACCTGCAACGCGGCCAGCTTCGACGTGATCATGTCCGGCTTGTTGCGAAGGTTCCAGCTGCCGGTACGAGCGCTTACCGGATACTTCGCCTTGTTCGACAACCGGGCATCGTAGAACGTGCCCTTCCCATTCATGTCGATGTTGGCGACGAAGGCGTTCCAGTAGGTGACGTCGCCCCACCCGCCGCCCCACGTGTGGTTGTTCACGCCGGCAAGCCCGAACGCATTCGGAATGATCGTTCCCGCCTGCTTGCCGTCGGGGCGCAACCCCTTGCCATCGACCTCGAGAATTGCATCGAAACGGCCCGGGCCCCAGCTGTCGAGCACCTTCTTCACCGTCGCCAGGTCGACGCCGAGCTTCTTCGCGACGAGCGAAACGTTCGGCGTCGCCGCGACGATCGCGCCGACGTTCAGGTCGCGGTTAGCGAAGCCGTCCTGGCGGTGGCCGATCCCGGGCGAGAACGCGTCGTCGACCGTCGAATGACACACCGCGCAGGTGAGCCCGACCTTCGTCATCTGTCCCCCGGCGTCGAACGTGCCGACCACGCCCAGTACCGACTTGAGCTTGATCAGAGCAATCGTCGTCGCGGGATCGTTCAGGTCGACCTTGTTTGCCTTGATCTGATCGACCAGGTCCGCCGGAAGCGCGTCCATGTCCACCTTGAGTCCGAGCGACAACGCTGCTTTCGGGCTGACCCCCGCGCCGACTCCTCCGTTCTTCGTGCCCGCGATCGCGCGATCCAGGCCGAGTTCGTCGCTCCAGTAGGCTTCGTCTCCGAAGGTGTCGAAGCGAAATGTTTGCCGGCCCTCGTCGAGCATTTGCTGTGCGTTGGCCTGGATGCGTGCGTCGAACGGCGCAACACTGGTTGGTGCTCCGTTCGGTGTGGCGGCACGCTCCCGCGCAACACCCGCCGTCCAGCCCATGCCGACGGCCAGCGACGCAACGGTCGCTGCCGGAAGGAAAACGCGAAGTCTCATCGTGCCCTCCACGCTCATTTCAGTCGCGCACCAACGCCCGCATCAGGCATACCGACAATGCGTTCGCCTGGCGGTTCTCTGGCGACTCCACGCGGAGAAGCGCGTGGCGACAGGCAAGCATGTCCGGCACCGTTAATGCTGCGCGCGAATCGCCCGCGGAACTGAAATCACGTAGCAACTCGCGCTGAAGCCGAGGAAGCTCCTGCCGCGATTGCTGTGGCGTGTCGCCAGAGGTGGTCTTCCTGGTGGCCGGACCGCCACCGTTGTTCGGAGGCGCAGAGGGCGCAGCTGACGAGGGCGCGCAGCGCCCCGCTCGGTACCCTTCCCGGCTCGGATCGTCTGGATCCTGTTGGGGATGTCACTTCCGAGCATCGGCATCCGAGAGCTGCTCGCTCGGCTGCGTCAGAGGCAGCCCGGCCCCCGCGCCTCCGCACGCGCTACGTCAGGAATCATTTCCAGGAATGCCCATCCGCACGCGCCTCGTCTGCCTCCTCGCCACCATGGCGCTTCTCGCCGCGTGTCAACGCGAGCCTGCGCCCGCAGGCAGCGTTGCTGCCAAC
>Ga0070683_100001781_pt1 | contig 16780 bp, 16 predicted proteins | sample KBSC713LmetaG_FD_64662 | JGI IMG/M metagenome (GOLD analysis project Ga0070683, IMG submission 64662) | Corn rhizosphere microbial communities from Kellogg Biological Station, Michigan, USA - KBS C7.1-3L metaG | ecosystem: Host-associated > Plants > Roots > Rhizosphere ...
GTCAAGGCGCTGGTCGAGATCTTCGGCCGGGAGACCCCGGTCGAGCTCAGCTTCAGCCAGGTCCAGAAGGTCTGAGCCCCGAACAGGCCGAGGGGCGCCCGACTCGCACCCGAGCGCAGCGCGCAGGTGGTGGCGGGTCTCGAGGGCCGGTCCGGGTGCCCGGGGCCATGGGGCGGATTTCACATCCGACCCGGACCAGGACCAGAATGGCCCGGTTGCCCTGAGCAACACCCAGCAACACCCAGCAACACCCAGCAACAACGAGCAACAACCAGCAACAACCAGGTGGCAGGGCCGGTCCGGCTCGCGATGACCACGACGTACAACCACGAAGGACACTGACAAGCAATGCCTCCGAAGAAGAAGATCGCCGCGCTGGTCAAGGTGCAGCTCCAGGCGGGGGCCGCGACGCCGGCGCCGCCGGTCGGTACTGCCCTCGGCCCCCACGGCGTCAACATCATGGACTTCTGCAAGGCCTACAACGCCCAGACCGAGTCCATGCGCGGCAACGTGATCCCGGTCGAGATCACCATCTACGAGGACCGGTCGTTCACCTTCATCACGAAGACGCCGCCCGCCGCCGAGCTGATCAAGAAGGCGGCCGGCCTGCAGAAGGGCTCCGGCGTGCCGCACAAGGAGAAGGTCGGTCGGCTGACCAAGGACCAGGTCCGCGAGATCGCGCTGACCAAGATGCCCGACCTCAACGCCAACGACATCGACGCTGCGATGAAGATCGTGGAGGGCACCGCGCGCTCGATGGGCGTCACCACCGAGTGACGCCCTGACGGCCCCGCGCCGTCGTACCGAAGCACCACACCCCGTGGCAGGGCCGCGCTGGCCCGACGACCACATCTGGAGAACAGGAAGACCAGCACATGCAGCGCAGCAAGACCTACCGCGCGGCGGCAGAGTCGTTCGACAAGGACGAGATCTACTCGCCGTACGCCGCGATCAAGATCGCCAAGGACACCAGCAGGAAGAAGTTCGACGAGACCGTCGACGTCGTCATGCGCCTCGGTGTCGACCCCCGCAAGGCGGACCAGATGGTGCGCGGCACCGTCAACCTGCCCCACGGCACCGGCAAGACGGCCCGGGTGCTCGTGTTCGCGAACGCCGAGAAGGCCGAGGCCGCCCGGGAGGCCGGTGCCGACGTCGTCGGCGGCGACGAGCTGATCGACAAGGTCAACGGCGGCTGGCTCGACTTCGACGCCGTCGTCGCGACCCCCGACATGATGGGCAAGGTCGGACGCCTCGGCCGTGTCCTCGGCCCGCGTGGTCTGATGCCCAACCCGAAGACCGGCACCGTGACGCCCGACGTCGCCAAGGCCGTCTCGGACATCAAGGGCGGCAAGATCGAGTTCCGCGTCGACCGCCACGCCAACCTGCACTTCATCATCGGCAAGGCGTCGTTCTCGGAGACCCAGCTGGCGGAGAACTACGCCGCGGCGCTCGACGAGGTGCTGCGGCTCAAGCCGAGCAGCTCCAAGGGCCGCTACCTGCGCAAGGTCACCGTCTCGACGACGATGGGACCGGGTGTGCAGGTCGACCCGAACCGCACCCGCAACGTCTCGACGCCCGACGAGAGCTGAGCGAGGACGTTCCGCCCCCACGAAGTCGGGGTGGGACGCCCGTCGCGGACCTCGCAGCGAGCTTGCTCGCCGGGCGGACCGACATCCAGGGACAACGCAGAGGCCCGGACACCGTGAGGTGACCGGCCTTCTGCGTCCCGGTGGTGCCTACTCCACGTACACGCGCTCGTCGACCAGCTTCTCGGTGACGACGTTGCCGTTCGGGTCGAAGCGACCCTGGTCGAAGCGCTTCTTGAACTCGATCTCGGCGCCGCCGCTGCCGGAGCGGTTCTTCTCCACGGTGATCACGGACCAGTCCTTGAAGTGCTCGGCGTTGGCACCGCCGTACATCAGGTGGTGGCGGGCGACGAGGTCGGACTTGGTGCCGAGGATCAGCACGACGTCGGGCTCGTAGGACAGTGCGGTCGACCCGCGCATGTGGCGGGTTCGCATGCGGGCGCCCGGCTCGAGTCCCTCGTGGTCCATGGCCGCGACCGCGAAGACCGGGGCGTCGAACTCGATCGCGACGTCCTTGAGCTGCTCGGTGATGCGGGTGATCCGCTCCTCCTCGCCCAGGTCGCTGAGCGGAGTCGCGACCTTCTGGAGGTAGTCGACGACGATCAACGGGGACTCACCGGTGTTCCCCATGACCTTCTTGATCGTGTCGTTGATCTCGGTGATGTCGGTGTGGGTCGCCGTCGAGCGGTGCACGACCATGCGGTCGGCGAACTCGCTGACGTTGACCAGCGCCTGGGTGCCGATGCCGTTGCGGGTGTTGGCCATCCGCTCGAGGAGGCCACCGGACCCGCCCGACATGCCCTCGAAGATGGCCCGGACCTCACTCAGGCTGGGCGCCTCGTAGGGGTCGATCTCGCCACCCTCCATCGCCACCAGACGCTGGGTGAGGGCGTCGGCCTCGAGCTCGTAGGAGAAGAAGACCGCGGAGCGGCCCGCCTTCACCGCCGCCCGCGCCGCCTGCAGCGCGAACATCGTCTTGCCCTGGCCCTGCGGGCCCGCGATGAGGTTGAGGGTGCCGGAGCGGAACCCGCCGCCGATCGCCTCGTCGAGAAGGGGGAATCCTGTCGGCCAGAGGCGAACGCCGCCGTCGGGGCTGCGAAGCCGGCTGTCGGCGCGCTCGAGGACGGCCGACAACGAGGTCAACTTGTAGTCCATGGTGATGATGGAAGCATGGATCGACCGGGCGACGGTCGAGATCCGCGAAATGTGAACGACCCGGACCAGACCACGTGGCCCGATCGGCTCAATCCGTCGCCAATCGCGTCATGGGTTCCTGAGAGCTCCGTCTCGATGTGAAGGACCGTAGCAGCCGGACCGTCGGGTCGACGGCGATGTCCGGTCGAATTTACGTCGAGCGCTCAGGCCGCCGGCGGCGCGGGCGGAACCGGGAGAAGCGAGATCGCACCGAGCTCCCTCGTGGTCGGCCTGGTGTCCTCCGGCCCGATTTGGTCGCGCCGCCCGGTACGCCGTACGCTCACTCCCCGTAACCAGAGACCGCTGGTCGTCGTGACTGTCTGTGCAGGCACGACCGAAGGTTCCGCGTAGCGGACGACCCGCGCAGGTGACAGAGCGGCATCACGGCCCGGATCGATCCCGGGCGGCGGTGCGATCCACGCCCTGGGCCTGCGCCCGGGGCGTTCGTCGTGTCGGGGGACGTTCACACCGGGGTCTCGCCCATCGGAAGGAGACCCATGGCGCGGGCAGAGAAGCAGGCCGCCGTCGCGGAGATCGTCGAGTCGTTCAACGATGCCGCCGGCGCTGTGCTGACCGAGTACCGCGGTCTCACCGTGAAGCAGCTGCAGGAACTGCGGCGCTCTCTCGGCGAGAACGCCAACTACGCCGTGGTCAAGAACACGCTGGCCAAGCTCGCCGCGAAGGATGCGGGGATCGACGGCTTCGAGGACCTCCTGACCGGCCCGACCGCGATCGCCTTCATCAAGGGTGACGTCGTGGAGGCCGCCAAGGGTCTGCGTGACTTTGCCAAGGCCAACCCCACCCTGGTCATCAAGGGTGGCGTCCTGGACGGCCGGCCCCTCGACGCCAAGGAGGTCGCCAAGCTGGCCGACCTCGAGTCGCGCGAGGTGCTCCTGGGCAAGCTGGCCGGCGCGATGCTCGCGTCACTCAGCCAGGCCGTCTACCTGCTCAACGCCCCGATCGCCCAGGCCGCCCGGCTCGCCGGCGCGCTGCAGGCGAAGGCCGAGCAGGATCCCTCGATCCTCGCAGGTGGTGCGGGCACCCCGGCAGCCGAGGCTGCCGGGGAGCCGGCCGCTGAGACTGTCCCCGAGCCGGACGCCGAGGCCACCGCGGCCCCGACGGACCAGGTCCCGGAGACCGCTGCCGAGGACACCCCGGCCGAGGAGGCCGGTGACGCTCCCGCTGCCGACGAGTCGGACAGCGCGGACGCCGCCGCCGCCGAGCCCGAGTCCTCCGAGGCCTGAGCAGGCCCGGAACACCACCTGGAAACCCCGGTCCGACCGCACCCGCGGCCCGGACCACAGACTGGAAGGAAACGCCACCATGGCGAAGCTCAACACCGACGAGCTGCTCGACGCGTTCAAGGAGATGACGCTGATCGAGCTCAGCGAGTTCGTCAAGCAGTTCGAGGAGACCTTCGGCGTCACCGCGGCCGCTCCGGTCGCCGTGGCCGCCGCCGCCCCGGCCGGCGGAGCCGCCGCCGGCGAGCCGGCCGAGAGCGCCGACCAGGACGAGTTCGACGTCATCCTGGAGTCGGCCGGCGACAAGAAGATCAACGTGATCAAGGAGGTGCGCGCCCTGACCTCCCTCGGTCTGAAGGAGGCCAAGGACCTCGTGGAGGCGGCCCCGAAGCCGGTTCTCGAGCACGTCAGCAAGGACGCCGCGGAGAAGGCCAAGGAGGCCCTCGAGGGCGCCGGCGCCACCGTCACGCTCTCCTGACCCAGCACGACCGCAGCACGACCAGAAGGGCGGGTGCCCCCCGTGGGGGCGCCCGCCCTTCGGCGTACCCGGAGTCCGGCGGGTGGCGCCTCGGGACACAGGGCTCTCCGGACGGGCGCGTCCGCGGCGGAGCCCACCCTGCGTAACTTCTCGGCCTCGGGGGCGTTGACACCACTGGCAAGGCAACGAGCCCCGCGTTGGCCGGCTGACACTGGGAGGGCAGCAGACCCATGGGTGTGGAGATCCAGATCGAGGGTCTGACCAAGTCCTTCGGCAAGCAGCTGATCTGGGGGGACGTCACCCTGACGGTCCCCGCCGGAGAGATCTGCGTGATGCTCGGACCGTCGGGCACCGGCAAGTCCGTGCTGCTGAAGACGCTGATCGGGCTCCTCAAGCCCGACCGCGGCAGCGTGGTCATCGAGGGCGTCGACATCACGACCTGCCCGGAGCGGCGGCTCTACGAGATCCGCAAGCTGTTCGGCGTGCTGTTCCAGGACGGCGCGATGTTCGGGTCGATGAACCTCTACGACAACGTCGCCTTCCCCCTCCGCGAGCACACCCGGAAGTCCGAGTCCGCCATCCGCGCGATCGTGATGGAGAAGATGGACCTGGTCGGCCTCCTCGGTGCCGAGGACAAGCTGCCCGGCGAGATCTCCGGCGGCATGCGCAAGCGCGCCGGGCTGGCCCGCGCGCTGGTGCTCGATCCCGAGATCGTGCTGTTCGACGAGCCCGACTCCGGTCTCGACCCCGTCCGTACGTCGTTCCTCAACCAGCTGATCGTGGACCTCAACGCCCAGATCGACGCGACGTTCCTGATCGTCACCCACGACATCAACACCGCCCGCACGGTGCCCGACAACATCGGGCTGCTCTACCACCGACACCTCGCGATGTTCGGGCCGCGCGAGATGCTGCTGTCGTCGGAGGAGCCGGTGGTCCGGCAGTTCCTCAACGCCCAGACCATCGGTCCGATCGGGATGTCGGAGGAGAAGGACGCCGACGAGCTCGCGGCCGAGAAGGGTCAGGAGCTGCCGCCGCTGCCGCCGATCCCGCTCCAGCTCGAGCCGTCCAACGGCATCCCTCGTCGCAGCCAGCGGCCGCCCGGCGACTGGTGCCGGGAGAACGGCGTCACGCCTCCGCCCGGCTCGTTCCAGGAGAACATGACGATGAGCCCGGGTGCGTGAGCGTCATGTCCAACCTGACCGCCGCACGGGTCCTCGCGCCGATCGGGACCGCAGGCAAGCTGTTCGCCTTCGGTCTCGACGTGGGGCGCGGGATGTTCCGTCGCCCGTTCCAGTTCCGTGAGTTCATCCAGCAGGCGTGGTTCATCGCCTCGGTGACGATCATCCCCACCGCCCTGGTCGCCATCCCCTTCGGCGCCGTGATCGCGCTCCAGGTGGGCGGCCTGATCAAGCAGTTCGGCGCGCAGTCCTTCACCGGCTCGGCCTCCGTGCTGGCGGTCGTGCGCGAAGCGGGACCGATCGCGACCTCGCTGCTGATCGCCGGCGCCGGTGGCTCGGCGATCGCCGCCGATCTCGGCGCACGCAAGATCCGCGAGGAGCTCGACGCGATGATGGTGCTGGGGATCGACCCGATCCAGCGCCTGGTCGTCCCGCGGGTGCTCGCCTGCATGCTGGTCGCCGTCTTCCTCAACGGCCTGGTCAGCGTGGTCGGCGTCGCCGGCGGCTACGTGTTCAACGTCGTCCTGCAAGGAGGTACCCCCGGCGCCTACATCGCCAGCTTCACCGCACTGGCGCAGCTGCCCGATCTCTACCAAGGCATGGCCAAGGCCCTGGTGTTCGGCCTGATCGCGGCGATCGTCGCGTCGTACAAGGGCATGAACGCCGGAGGTGGCCCGAAGGGCGTCGGCGACGCGGTCAACGAGTCGGTCGTCGTCACCTTCATGCTCCTGTTCATCGTCAACTTCGTGATGAGCGCCATCTACTTCCAGCTCGTCCCACCGAAGACGGGTTGAAGGCCTCGCCATGGCGAACATCCGAGCGGTCTACGAGAAGCCCCTGCGCACCCTGGACGACCTGGGCGCCGAGCTGGCGTTCTTCCTGCGTGCCCTGGCCTGGACGCCGAAGACGGTGGTCCGCTACAAGAAGGAGATCCTGCGGATCCTGGCCGAGGTCACGCTCGGCTCGGGGGCGCTGGCCGTCATCGGCGGCACCGTCGGCGTGATCACCGCGATGTGCTTCTTCACCGGCACCGAGGTCGGACTGCAGGGCTACGCCGCACTCAACCAGATCGGCACGGCGGCGTTCTCGGGATTCGTCTCGGCGTACTTCAACACCCGCGAGATCGCGCCCCTCGTGGCCGGCATCGCGCTGGCGGCGACCGTCGGCTGCGGCTTCACCGCCCAGCTCGGCGCCATGCGGATCTCCGAGGAGGTCGACGCGCTCGAGGTGATGGCGGTGCCGTCGTTGCCGTTCCTGGTCAGCACCCGCATCGTCGGCGGCCTGATCGCGATCATCCCGTTGTACGTCGTGGGGCTGGTGTCGTCGTACTTCGCGACGCGACTGACGGTCACCCGGTTCTTCGGGCAGAGCACCGGCACCTACGACTACTACTTCCACACGTTCCTGCCGCCCCAGGACGTGCTCTGGTCGTTCGGCAAGGTGCTGGTCTTCGCGGTGACGGTGATCCTGATCCACTGCTACTACGGCTACAACGCCAGCGGCGGTCCGGCGGGCGTGGGCGTCGCCGTGGGCAAGGCGGTCCGCACCAGCATCGTCGCGATCAACGTCATCGACCTCTTCCTGTCCATGGCGATCTGGGGTGCCACCACGACCGTGAGGCTGGCGGGCTGATGGGGGCCTCGCTGAAGTTCAAGGGCCTCGGCATCCTGTTCCTCTGCCTCCTGCTGGCGGGGATCTGGCTGACCTACGGCGTCTTCACCCAGAAGTTCACCCACTTCGACGAGGTCACCCTCGACGCGCCGACCATCGGGCTGCAGATGCCCGAGCGGGCGGACGTGAAGATCCGCGGCGTCATCGTCGGCGAGGTGCTCGGCTTCAGCGCGACCGACCGGGGTGCCACGGTGCGTCTCGGGATCTTCCCGAGTCAGATGCACACGATCCCCAGCAACGTGACCGGCGCGATCGTCCCGAAGACCCTGTTCGGCGAGAAGTACGTCTCGCTCGTCGTACCCGGTGACAAGCCGGCGCCGACCTCGCTCGAGCCGAACGCGGTCATCCCACGCACCCAGGTGCCGGTCGAGGTGCAGAAGGTGCTGGCCGACCTGTACCCGCTGCTGCGGACGGTCCAGCCCGCCGACATCAACCTCACCCTGAACGCGATCTCGACCGCGCTCGAGGGCCGGGGCCAGGCGCTCGGTCGCGACCTCGTCACCGTCGACCACTACCTCAAGCGGCTCAACCCGCAGATCCCGCAGATCGTCGCCGACCTCCGGCTCACCACCACGGTCTCGAACACCTACTCCGACGTGATGCCGGAGGTGGCGCAGATCCTGCGCAACACGATCCAGACCACCGGCACCCTCGAGGACCGGCACCGGCAGCTGCAGACGCTGTTCACGGACGTGTCGGCGTTCTCCGACACCGCCCACGACTTCCTGAGGCAGAACGGCGACAACATCATCCGGCTCGGACAGGTCAGCGAGCCCCAGGCGCAGATGCTCGCGCGCTACGCCCCGGAGTACCCCTGCCTGCTCGGCGGGCTGGTCCGTGCCGGCAAGCTCGAGGCACAGGCCTTCCGTGGGTTCACGCTGCACATCGTGCTGGAGTCGCTGCCCCACCAGCCACGCGGCTACACCACTGCCGACACCCCGGTGTACGCCGACAACCGCGGCCCGAACTGCCTGCACCTGCCCAGCCCGCCGTGGAACCAGTCCAACCCGGTGCGGCACCAGCCGAACTTCAACGACGGCGTCAACAGCCCGACCGGCAAGGGCACCGACCGGGTCGCGCCGTCGTACTTCACCCGCGGCACCGGGTACGCCGGAGGCCCGGCCGAGTCGGGCCTGCTCAAGAGCCTGCTCGGCCCGTCGCTGGGCGAGCCGCCGCGGGACGTGCCCGACCTCGGCGTGCTCCTGGTCGGCCCGATGGCCCGCGGGGCGAGGGTGACGCTGCGATGAGCCGCCTCGACGCCAAGACCCTCTCCGCCCTGGTCAAGCTGCTGATCTTCATGGTGGTCACGGCGCTGGCCACCAGCGTGCTCGCGATCATCATCGGCAACCTCAGCTTCGGTTCGAGCACGTCGTACCAGGCGGAGTTCTCCGACGCGACGGGACTGGTCAAGGGCGACGACGTGCGCATCGCCGGCGTGAAGGTCGGCACGGTCAAGGGCATCTCGATCGTCGACCGCACGCGGGCCCTGGTCACCTTCGACGTACAGAGCAGCACCGCGCTCACCCGGTCGACCCACGCCGACATCCGCTACCGCAACCTCGTCGGGCAGCGCTACATCGCCCTCACCAACGAGATCGGCAGCACCGGGGTGCTGGCCGCCGGCTCGACGATCCCGATCTCGAAGACGTCACCGGCCCTCGACCTGACGGTGCTCTTCAACGGGTTCAAGCCGCTGTTCCAGGCGTTGTCGCCCTCCGACGTCAACGAGCTGTCCTACGAGATCATCCAGGTCTTCCAGGGGCAGGGCGGCACCCTGAACGGGATGCTGGCGCACACGGCCTCCATCACCCAGACCCTGGCGGACCGGGACCAGGTGATCGGCCAGCTGATCACGAACCTGAACTCCGTGCTCGCCCACGTGGGCCAGCGCAACCGCCAGCTCAACCAGCTGATCACGACGTTCCGTCAGTTCGTCGGTGGCCTGAAGAAGGACCGCGGCGCGATCCTCGGCTCGCTCGACCAGATCTCCGACCTGTCGGTGCAGACCGCCGACCTGGTGTCGGGCATCCGCGCGCCGTTCGTCTCCGACATCCACCACCTGCGCGGCTTCGCGGCCAACCTCGACCGGGGCCGCCCCGAGATCGACCGGGCCCTGCAGGTGCTGCCGATCAAGCTGACCAAGGTCGGACGTACCGCGATCTACGGCTCGTGGTTCAACTTCTACCTCTGCAACTTCACCGGCCAGATCCGCATCGGCAGGACGGCCGTTCCGGTCAGCTACAACACCGGCTCCGCGAGGTGCAACCTCGGATGAGCTCACTCCGCGACGATCGTCGTCTCCTCCGCTCCGCTCCTCCGCCGGGCAACGCCGCGGGGGTCCCGAGATGAGTACTCCGTTCCGTGAGCGCAACCCGGTCGTGGTCGGGGCGATCAGCCTCGCCGTCGTGCTGGGCCTGATCCTGCTGGCCTTCAACGCCGAGAAGCTGCCGATCATCGGTGGTGGCGACACCTACTACGCCGACTTCAGCGAGGCGGGCGGGCTCAAGCCCAACGACGAGGTGCGCATCGCCGGCGTGCGGGTGGGCAAGGTCGACTCGGTCTCCCTCGACGGCGGCCACGTGAAGGTCGCCTTCCGGATCGAGAACGGCGCGGAGTTCGGCACCGACACCCGGGCCGCGATCAAGGTCAAGACGCTGCTGGGCGCGATGTACCTCTCGCTCGAGCCGGCCGGACCCGGACAGCTGCCCCAGGGCAGCGAGATCCCGGTCGACCGCACCTCATCGCCGTACGACGTCGTGCAGGCGTTCTCCGGGCTCGCCCGCACCTCGGAGCAGATCGACACCAGTCAGCTGGCGCGCAGCCTGACCACGCTGGCCGACCTGACCCGGAACACCCCCACGAGCTTCCGCCACGCGCTGGCCGGGGTCTCGGCGCTGTCGGGCAACCTGGCGGCGCGCAACGAGCAGATCGGGACGCTGCTGCAGAACCTCCGCAGCGTGACCACGACCCTGAACGCCCGTGACCAGGACATCGTCGGGCTGATGCAGGACTCGGCCGTGCTGTTCAAGGCGCTGGTGAAGCGTCGCCAGGCCGTGCACGACCTGCTGCGGTCGACGTCCGAGCTCTCGGTCCAGCTGACCCGGATGGTGCGCCAGAGCCGGACGGACCTCACGCCGGCCCTGACCCACCTGAGCGCCGTCCTCGACGTGCTGAACAAGAACGCCGACAACATCGACCAGAGCATCCGGCTGCTCGGCCCGTTCTACCGGGTGTTCGCGAACACGCTCGGCGACGGGCCGTGGTTCGACACCTACATCCAGAACATGCCGCCGGTCCCGCAGGTGGGTGGTTGAGATGAGGCTGCTCGCCCGGCTCGCGGTGCCACTGGTGCTGCTCGCCCTCGTGATCGCGGCGCTGGTCACGTTCGTGTTCGACGGCGGCCACGAGAAGACCCTGACCGCCGACTTCCCGCGGACGGTCTCGCTCTACGAGGGCAGCGACGTGCGGGTGCTCGGTGTGCCCGTCGGCAAGGTCGACTCGGTGACCCCCTCCGGCACCCAGGTCGTGGTGAGGATGCACTACGACGCGAACGTGCAGATCCCGGCGAACGCGAAGGCGGTCATCATCTCGCCGTCGATCGTGGGCGACCGGTTCGTGCAGCTGACCCCGGCGTACACCGGGGGCCGGGTGCTCGCCGACGGGGCCACCCTCGACCAGAACCGCACCGCCGTACCCCTGGAGCTCGACCAGATCTACTCCAGCCTCGACGACCTGACCACGGCCCTGGGCCCGAACGGCGCCAACCAGAAGGGCGCGCTGACCGACCTGCTCAACACCACCGCGGCCAACTTCGGTGGGCAGGGCGCGAAGTTCCACCGGACCATCGAGAGCTTCAGCCGGCTGAGCGGGACCCTGGCCGACAACAAGGACAACCTGTTCGGGTCGGTGCGGGAGCTCGAGGGCTTCGTGCACACGCTGGCGCGCAACGACCACACGGTGCGGTCGTTCAACCAGAGCCTCGCGCAGGTCTCCCACATGCTGAAGGGCGAGCGCGGCGACCTGGCGGCGTCGCTGCACAACCTCGGCATCGCCATGAAGCAGGTGTCGGGCTTCGTGCGCGACAACCGCGAGATCCTCGGCAAGAACATCGCCGGGCTCGACGACGTCACGCAGATCCTGGTCAAGCAGCGGAAGGCGCTGGCCGAGACCCTGCAGGACGCGCCGTTGGCCCTGAACAACCTCGCGCTGACCTACAACCCGCAGGCCGGCACGCTCGACACCCGTGCCAACCTCGGCGAGATCGGGCACCAGCTCACGTCCGACCCCTCGACGTTCCTGTGCGGGATCCTCGACCAGGCCGATCAGGGTGGACAGGCCTGCACCGCGATCAAGCAGATCCTCGGCAAGCAGCGCCCCGCCGCGCTGTCCGGCTCGTCACGACGTACGGGTCGTGCCGGCGTGGACCTGATGGACCCGACCCTCGGCGGACTCGTGGAGGTCGGCCGATGACTCTCCTCCGTCCGATCGTGAAGGCCGTGGTCGCGTTGCTCGCCGCGGCGCTGGTGCTCACGGGCTGCTCGTTCGACCCCTACCAGCTGCCCCTGCCCGGCGGCCCCGACGTGGGCAGCGACCCGATCACGGTCACCGCGCAGTTCCGCGACGTGCTCGACCTGGTGCCCGACTCGACGGTCAAGGTCAACGACGTCACGGTCGGCAAGATCACCGACGTCTCGCTGCAGGGCTACCACGCGCTGGTCACCATGCAGCTGCGCAGCGACACCGAGCTGCCCGACAACGCCGTTGCGACGATCCAGCAGACCAGTCTGCTCGGCGAGAAGTTCGTCGAGCTCGCCGCACCGCCCACCGGCGCGAGCGCCAACCCGCTCAAGACCGGAGACGTCATCCCGATGGCGCACACCGGGCAGAACCCCGACGTCGAGCAGGTCCTCGGTGCCCTGAGCCTGCTCCTGAACGGCGGTGGCGTCGGCCAGCTCCAGACCATCACCCGCGAGCTGAACCAGACCCTGCACGGACGCGAGGGCGAGGCCCGGTCGGTGCTGCACCAGATCCGCACGTTCAGCGGTCAGCTCGACCGGCACAAGCAGGAGATCGTGTCCGCCCTGGACGCCCTGAACCGGCTGTCGAAGTCGCTGGACCGCCAGCGCGACACGATCGACGCGACGCTCGACGAGCTGCCCGGTGCGCTGCAGTCGATCAACACCCAGCGCCACGACCTGGTCCGGATGCTGAAGGCCCTGGCCCACCTCAGTGGCGTCGGCACCCGGGTGATCAACCTGTCCAAGGACTCCACGATCGCCACCCTGCGCCAGCTGAACCCGGTGCTCAGCCAGCTCCGGGCCTCGGGTCAGAACTTCGTCAACGCCTTCAACGTCGCGCTCACCTACCCCTTCGTGGACGAGGTCGTCGGGCGCGACCCGCAGGTCGCCCGCAACCTGCAGATGGGCGACTACACGAACCTCTCGATCAAGCTCGACCTCTCGCTCGACCAGAACGGCAGCCTGCCGATCCCCACCGGCCTGCCGACCAACCTGCCGACCCTGCCGACGCTGCCGACCAGTCTGCCCACGAGCCTGCCGACGTCGGAGATCACCAAGATCCTGGGCGACGTGACGAAGTGCCTGCAGAGCGGCGACATCACCAGCAAGGCGTGCAAGAAGGTGCTCGGCGACCCGCAGGAGCTGCTCCGTCTGATCGCCAAGTGCAAGAAGGACAAGTTCAGCGACAACCCGGTGTGCACGGTCCTCAACGCGCTGCCCAGCCTGCCCACCAGCGGCACCGGAGTGCCGTCGCTGAGCATCCCGACCAGCCTGCTCCCGTCGATCCTCGGCGGTGGGGGACCGCTCGGTGCGAAGCGGCCGGCGGCGTTCGGGCCGCGTGGCCCGACGATGAGGCAGCTGACGCGGATGTACGACCCGGCACTGGTCGACCTGCTCGTCCCGGGGATGGTGATCGGCAGGTGATCGCACGTCGTACCAAGGTCCAGCTGGCGATCTTCGCCCTGATCACGATGCTCGGAGTGACCTTCGTGGGGGCGAAGTACGCCCAGCTCAACCGCCTCTTCTACAGCACGTCGTACACCGTCGTCGCGCACTTCAAGGACTCCGGCGGGATGTACGCCGGCGGCCTGGTGTCCTACCGCGGCGTGAGCATCGGCGAGGTGCACCAGCTGGTCCTGACCCGCGACGGCGTCGACGCCTACCTCGACATCGACAACGGCTGGGACGGCAAGATCCCCGCCGACACCCTGGCCGTGGTCGGGAACCGCTCCGCGGTCGGCGAGCAGTACGTCGACCTCCAGCCGCAGACCGACGACGGGCCCTACCTGCACGACGGCTCGCAGATCGCGATGGCCGACACCCGCACCCCGCTGCCGACCCAGAAGCTGCTCGCCGACATCTCCACGACGGTCGAGTCGGTGAACCGGAGGTCGCTGCGCACGACCGTCCACGAGCTCGGTACGGCGTTCGCCGGCACCGGCCCCGACCTCGGGCGGATCATCGACACCGGCACGTCGTTCATCCACGAGGCCAACCGCAACTTCGACGTCACCACGGCGCTGATCCGCGACGGCAACACCGCCCTCCACGGCCAGATCGCCTCGTCGGACGCGATCCGGTCCTTCGCGCACGACCTGAGGCTGTTCTCGGGCACCCTCGCGGGACACGACCGGGACCTGCGGCGGGTCATCGACCACGGCTCGGTGACGGCGACCGAGCTGCGCCGGTTCCTCGACGACAACCAGGTCCACCTGGCCAGCCTGATCAACAACCTGGTGACCACCGGCGACATCGTGGTCAAGCACCTGCCCGGCCTGCGCCAGGTGCTCGTGCTCTACCCCTACGTCGTCGAGGGCGGCTTCACGGTCGTCTCGAGGTCGCCCGAGACCGGGTTGTACGACGCCCACTTCGGGATGGTCCTGACCAACGACCCGCCGGTGTGCCACAACGGCTACCAGAGCACCGACACCCGGCCGCCGCAGGACGGCTCGAACCGGGCGATGAACGTCAACGCCCGCTGTACCGAGCCCGGCTCGCAGTCCAACCCGCGCGGCGCGCAGCACGCGCCCAGCAACCGACCCGCGGCGAAGTACCGCGTCCCCGTGGCGTGGTACGACCCGAGGAGTCGGCACCTGACCTGGGGATCTCGGGTCCCCTCCCGACTCGAAGACGCGGGGAGCCCCGCCCCCGCCACCCTCGGAGAGGAGACATGGAAATGGCTGTTGCTCCAGCCCTTGACCGGCACCCGGAGGTGACAATGGGCGACGTGGCTCCTCCCTCGAGTCCGCCGCCGCGCTCCGCGCTCTTCCGGCTCGTCCTGCTCGGCGTGCTCGTGGTCGCCCTGGTCGCGTCCCTCGTCGGGGTCGCGGTGCTCAGGTCGCACCGCACCGGCCACGCCGGCGACCTGCAGAGCCAGCGCGAGGCGGCGATGGCCACGACCCAGCAGTTCGTGCTCCGGGTGAACACCTACGGCCCGTCCCTGCTCGACTCGCAGGGTCAGATGCCGCAGTACCGCGCACGGGTGAAGGCCGTGATCACGCCGAAGTTCGCCGCGTCGTTCGACCAGAGCGTGCCGGTGGCCGAGCAGAGCGTGAAGAACTACGGCCTCGACCGCACCTGCGCGGTGTTCTCCACGGGCGTCGAGGTGATCGACAGCGACTCGGCCCAGGTCCTGGTCGCCGGCTCCATCAGCCAGACCGTGAAGAACCGGAAGGGCAACCGGGTGTCGACCGGTGAGCCCTCGCCGTTCCGGCTCCGGGTGAGCCTCGACAAGATCGACGGCCGGTGGCTCGTCGACGACTACGCGCCGGTGACGGGATCGTGAGGCTGGTCATGGACGCCAACTGGTACGACGTGCTCGACGTCGACGCCGCCGCGACGGCCGACGAGATCCGGACGGCGTGGCGGGGCGCGGTCGCCGACCTCGACCCGACCGACCGTCGGTTCCGGGTCTACAACCAGGCCGCCGAGGTCCTGCTCGACCCCGACCGGCGCGCGGCCTACGACGCCGAGGTGGCGGCCGAGCGGGCGACGCGGGACGACCTGCGCGAGCCCGAGGGATCGGCCGAGCCGGCCGAGCCCGACGTGCCCGCTGCTCGAGGCGACGCCGAGACACCGGCCACGCAGCAGCCGAGAGACCGGCGCAGCCTCCCGTTGGTGCCCGGCTGGGCGCTGATGTCGCTGGCCGGACTCGTGGCCGCGTCCCTGGTGATCGTCGGGGTGCTGATGAGCAGGCCATCGGACGCCGCGGTCCAGGACGACACCCAGGCCGCCCAGTCGGCGGCCGAGCGCGCGATCGTCCCGATCCTGTCCTACGACGCGCGGCATCTCGACCAGAGCGCCGCGGCCGCCCAGCCCTACCTGACGACCAACGAGAAGGAGCAGTACGACAAGCTCTTCGCGGTCATCCGCCAGAACGCGCCGCGCACCGGGACGGTCGTCCAGGCCAAGTATCTCGCCTCCGGGATCGTCCGTTCGGGCACCGACCGGGTGGACGTGCTCGTGTTCGTCAACCAGGTGACCCGCAACAAGCAGCACCCCCAGGTCCCGGTGGTCTACAAGAACCAGGTCACGGTGACCATGGCGAAGGTCGGCGGGCAGTGGCTGGTGGACGACCTGACCACGAACGGCGACGGAACCTGAGCACGGTCCGGTGGTCGAGCCGGTGGTTCCGGGGTCCGCCCGGCGATTTTCGGTGGTCCCGCGTGCGGCTCGCCTTGTGCAGAAGTGCTTGACCTGACGGCCCTCCGGGTTCACACTCGGGGGGACGTTCGGCCAGCAGGTCGGATGCCATTTGTGGTGCGCCCGCTTCTGCGGTACGATCTCTCTTTGCGCCTGCCCTCAAATGCTGATCGCCTGCCCGGTGGCTGATTGAAGTGGTGGTCAGGCGACTCTCCGCCTCGCTCGTCGAAGGACAGATCTTGGCCGCGCGCACCACCGCCGACTCCTCCTCCACCTCCTCACCGCAGCGCATCTCGTTCGCGAAGATCAGCGAACCTCTCGAAGTTCCCAAGCTCCTCTCGCTCCAGACCGACAGCTTCAACTGGCTGATCGGCAACGAAGCCTGGCAGGCCGACATCGCGACCCGCGAGGCGGCCGGCGAGGACGTCTCCCACAAGTCCGGACTGCAGGAGATCTTCGAGGAGATCTCGCCGATCGAGGACTTCTCCGAGACCATGAGTCTCTCGTTCGAGAACCCCGTCTTCTACGACCCGAAGTACACCGTCGAGGAGTGCAAGGAGAAGGACTTCACCTACTCCGCACCCCTGTACGTCTCCGCCGAGTTCACCAACAACGAGACCGGTGAGATCAAGGGCCAGACGGTCTTCATGGGCGACTTCCCGCTGATGTCGCCCCGCGGCACCTTCATCATCAACGGCACCGAGCGCGTCGTGGTCAGCCAGCTGGTCCGCTCGCCCGGCGTCTACTTCGAGAAGACCGCCGACAAGAC
>Ga0070683_100001784_pt1 | contig 16768 bp, 10 predicted proteins | sample KBSC713LmetaG_FD_64662 | JGI IMG/M metagenome (GOLD analysis project Ga0070683, IMG submission 64662) | Corn rhizosphere microbial communities from Kellogg Biological Station, Michigan, USA - KBS C7.1-3L metaG | ecosystem: Host-associated > Plants > Roots > Rhizosphere ...
GAAAAACCACCACCACCCTGTAGACCCATACTCGCCGGCAACAAAGGCCGGGCGCTGGCGTGCGCCGTAGAACACATACGCAATACCCTGAACGAATCCTTCCGGCAGATACCGATGTGCGCGAACATGGACAAGGAGCCAACGAATGGATCCGTTCGCCGGCAGCATTGCGTCGAAAGACGAAAAAAAGTCCGATGCACTCGGGAGATTGGGATTGAAGGCCGCGTAGCGAAAACCGAAGCACATCCAAATGACGGCCACTGCGACCAACACGTGAGCCGCGGCATTTGCGACCAACAGGACCAGTCTGAACGCTATTCCGTCGGCCTGCCACGTGGCTCGCGTCCGGCCGAAATACACGACGATTGATCGCGACTGAAAGCAGCGCCACAGTCCAATTGCAGCCGCGATGGGAAGTAGTAAAACGCAGGAGAATTTGGCTACGACCGCACAACTGGCCGTGACGAGGCTAATAGCGAGGCGACACCGATCCACCCGCTGGGTCAACCTCCACCACGCTCCGGTGGCGGCAAGCAGCCAGAATGTGCCGCACATATCGGACGTCACCAGCGCTCCATGGGCGAGGGTGGTAGGCGAAAAAATATAGAGAACCAGGGCAAAGATCCCGCCGGTATCGCTCCACAAGCTGCGCGCCCAAAGAAAAACGAGCAGCCCTGTTGCGATGCTCCAGCAGACCATTGTCGCACGAGCACAGAGGAGGAGGTAGTCGATGCTATTGCCAGATTGGAAAAAGAAATGTTGGCCTGCCATCCAAACATCGGAGTATTTCCAGTCGTTCGGCCAAGCGCGCGGATCCATGCGTGGTCGGGCGACTAGCAACGGCAATGTCGCCCAGCGCTGGGGCAGGTTGCCGTTTTCGGGGTGCATGCGATAGTCGTCAAATCGCCAATAGCTATAACCTCCGGTCAGATGTACCGTTTCATCTCCCGTCACTCCCAAATCGATCGTCGCGCTGACGGCCAGCCACGCGTGAAGTGCTAATAATGTTGCCGCGAGCCCGGTCAAAAGGGGTCGGGGAAGACGCGGCGGCAGTGGTGGCATGGTGGCTAGGCGAAGGCTGCGTAACAATCGACGGGGAGCTAAATCCGCCGGTTCGCGAGCGCGTCTACTTTCTCGAATCGGTCAAAACTGTTCGTTCGATCAACGCGCCCCACTCGCGAAGCGATCCCGTCGCGTCAGCGAGTTCGGCGGCGCTAAGTCGATAAATAAAGATCGAATGGCCGATATTTGCGTCTTGTTTGCGTACGCGCAAATAATGACAGAGCCGCGCGAGGCGCACGGCATCGAATCGGGCGATGGCCCGTTGCCACACGTTGCGAGGGGCCATTTTTTCGAAGCGAGCGCGGGCGTCTGGATCGTTAGTATATCGATCCAACATGGGCTCGAGCGTGCGCATGGTCTGATATTCTCGTTCAAGGGCGAACGTCCACGGTACTCCGCGAACAGGACTATACACTTGCTGTAACATTGTCGCACTGATGCAGTAAATTCCGGGTTCAAGCTTAACGTAAATCTGAGGGAATTTGAAATTGTTCACAAAAGAAAGCCGGTTAGCGCGTAGCCCATAATATCCTGGTTCACCCGTGCCAAAATAGGATAAGTATACAGGTTGTCCGTGCGCGTTTTTTTCCAGCCATTGTTTGAGGCCCGGCAGATCCTGGCCCCAGTCGAGCGAGCTATCGACCAGATGACGCCACCCGTTCTGTGGCCCTCCAGCTATCTCGTTGAAGTAGGCGAGAAAATGCGGCGCCACACTTACCGCTGAAAGGACATGCCAGGCAACTAGAACGGCCACGGCAGCGACGCGCCCCATTTGCCGCGACGTCAGCCAAGCTCCAAGGATGCCCAAGCCAATGAAAATGACCGGGTAGACGGGTAGCAGGTGCCGGTGTCCGATATTGAGATGGCTTGTGAGCGAACCCAACCAATAGACGACGAAGAGCACGATTAAAGGCGTTGCGCAATATAGTCTTTTTCGCCACATCCCGTTCCTACCGAGACGGCGAGCAATAACGAGACAAGCCAGCATGCCAGCAAGAAGAGTTGCGATAGTGGTTTTATAAAGAAATGTCCAAATGAAAAACGTTGGCCAGCCGAACTCACTATAAGCGCCGTTGAGAAATGCGGATCGCGTTTGCACCGTTTTGATCACGTACGCGAAGCCATAGAGAAAACCTTCCGGGAGCAGGTGAAGTGCGCGGGCGGTGTGAACGCATGGTCCGAAAGCCCCGATACTGTCCTCCATCATCCTCCAGAGCTGGTCAAAAAACTCAGCGGGGGGCAGCGATGGATTTGCGATCGAATAGCGAAATCCGTAAAATGCCCAGATTATTACAGCGGCAACCATCCCCTGCCCAGATGTCGAGAGTACAATTGCGCCCAGTTTTCCCGCGCGCGTTGCGAATTGTCGGCTTCCAAGTACGAACGGATTCGGAGATAATAGCACACGCACGCACGCCATGATCGCAATCGTCGGCAGCAAGAGTACCGCGGAATATTTCGCCACGAACGCGAGACCCAAGGTAACCGTGGACAGCCACCAAATACGAGCCCGCGGATCATGGAGGTGGCGCCACCACGCAGCAACCGCTGCCAGGAAGAAAAAGGTCATACAAACGTCGGAGGTTACCAACGCGCCATGGGCGAGGAAATCGGGACAAAACACAAAAAAGATCAGTGAGATCAACGCGCCAGCGTCCCCAAAAAACCGATGCGACCACAGAAAAATGAGCACGCCGGTTCCCACACTGAACAGCGCGATCATCGCCCGACCCGCCATTAAACGCGGGAAGTGGTCCTCGCCTGTCTCGTAAAAAAACTGGTGTCCGACTACCCAAGTATCATTCGCCCGCCAGTACTCATTGCCTTCGAGTTGTGGGAATTTTGCGCCTTGCAGGATGGCGGGCAACGCGGCCCAGCGCTGCGGCAGAATCCCGTTTTCCGGGTGCAGTCGATAATCATTATAGCGCCAGTAGCTGACTCCTCCCGTTAGATGCGCCAATTCGTCGGAAGTTGTGCTTTCATTGAATTTGCTCCCTACTGCGAGAACGAAATGAAGGATGAGAAGCGCGGCGGCAGCCACTCCAGTTCCTCGCCGAATCCGCCGTGGCGACGGTCCCGCGCTTTTCGTCATCGAATCGACTGCGGCGCTGCCGGGCATGTTTTCAATTTGTACAATTATTCCGCGGGAAACAATGTCCTGACGTCGACATGAATCCAGACGAATACGCGAATCTCGCGGCGATCGAACAAAGTCACTGGTATTATGCAGGGAAGCGCGCGATTGTGCGACACTGGCTCAAGACAGCCACTTCAATCAAACCGGAACAGGTGTTGCTGGACTGTGGCGCCGGGACTGGCTTGTTCGCCGGGGAAATGGAGGCGAGCTGCCGCGTACTCGTGCTTGATAATCACGAGGAGGCGCTGCGTATCCTGCGCACTCGCTTTCGGCCCGAACAAATTATCGGCCTGGCGGGTGACAATGTGCCGTTGCCCGACAATTCGGTCGATTTTGTCACTGCGCTCGACGTTTTGGAGCATGTGCCCGACGATGGTGCGGTCGTCCGAGGTTTTCAGCGCATCCTCAAGCCAGCGGGAGTCGCGATCGTGACCGTACCGGCCAGCATGGCGCTTTGGAGTGATTGGGATGAGGCATTACATCACTATCGACGCTATGATCGAGCGCAGTTGACCGCACTATTTCCAGCATCCGAGTGGGAACTCTTACATGTCAACTACACCAACATGGTGGCGTATCCGGTTGTTTGGCTCGTGCGCAAATGGCGACGGATTTTTCCTCGAAGTGGCGTTGACGAGGAACCGGAGACTCGTGTACGCACCGAGGACAGTATCCCCCTTGAACCCTTCAACTCAATTTTGAAGTGGATATTGGTGGCACCCGGAAAAACCCGTCTGCGATTGCCGTTTGGCGTGAGTCTTATATTAGTCGCCCGACGGCGTTGATCGAAACGACTTTACACGCATTGATCAGGCACGCGAATCCGGATTATATTATTATGAGAGGAGATTATTGTCGATCTATAACGGACCGAGGGGAAACAGTGGGGAGTTTATTCGCGGGCTGACCTAATGTTCCTTCTGGTTGGTCTCCATCAAAAGCGACAACGCTGAAAACGGCTTGTTCGAAAAGGTGTCAACTTCGCGGGGCGAAAGACGAAAAACAAATTGTGTATAGTTGATCACGGCATCCGGTTTTCTCACCTTAAGGTATTGGCAGAGTCGCGCAAAACGCAGGCGATCGAGTAGCCAAAGTGGCTGCTCGGGATGATGCCCAACGTTGGGGAGGCGCCGATTCCACTTGCCGTTAGGTACATTGGTTCGCGCCGCGGTTGCCAGATGTTGGAAGTCCTTTTCCATTTCTGCCGTCCAAGGTCCGGGGCGAATTCCGTATACATCCTGCAACATGGTCGCGCTAATGCAATAGAGACCGGGCTGCAATTCATACCAATGCCTCGATTTACTCAGCGAATAATAGGGCGAGAGCAGCTCCCCTCTTATCCCTTCGTATTCAGGGTCGGCGGTTCCGAAACAGCTCACATAGACCGGTTCGTGTGGCCGACGATTTTTTTGTACCCACGAACCCAATGCAGAAACATCCTGACCCCAGTCGAGTGAGCTGTCGACCAGCAGGTGCCAGCCGTTCTGCGGGCCGCCGGCCAGCTGGTTAAAGAAAGCAAGGTGATTCGGAGCGTTCGAGAGGGATTCAATCGCACTAAGAAGTATCGCCGTCACGCCGAGCATGCGAAAGACTCTGGGCGTGCGTGCCGCGAAGAGTCCTCCTGATACGATGAAGAGGATCAGATAAAGCGGCAAAATATGACGTTGGCCGATATTCAATTTGCTGGCCAACGTGACCGCCCCAAAGACTGTCGCGAAAACCGCCAGCGGCAGCAACGGAGAGGAGGGAATTTTCCTCAAGTTGATCGATCCAAGATTGCGAACGATCCCCAATCCCCTCAGCGCGACGAGGGCGGTCGCAAAGAGCTCGCCAACGGTGCTCTTCACCAGAAACGCGAACGGGAAAAACCACCACCAGCCTGTCACGCTGTATTTCCCGGCAGCGAAAGCTCCGCGCTCCGCGGCAAAATATACCACAAACGAGAAACCATATAGAACGGCTTCAGGCAGGATGAAACATCGCCGGAAAAATTGGACGACTCCCGTCCAGATCCCGCCGTTTAGAAGGAGCGTTTCCCACGGAATATAGAATTGCGCAAACGGCGCTGCAGAGAGATTAGCGGCCCGGTAGCGGAAGCCGAAGAAACACCAAATAACTGCGATCGCGATTAACCCGCTAAGAGCGTAGGCGCCAGCGAGCCGTAATGCGGGGCGGGGGCGGAGCGCGCTTTTCGGAAACACGATTGTGCTGATTCCCAGTCCGAGGAATACGGGCAACAACAGAATTGCGGAGAATTTTGCCACGAATGCGAGACCCGTGACCACCCCTGCTACCGCAACCCGTGTCGGCACGGGGCGAAGGCACATTCGCCACCATGTTCCAAGCGCTGCAAGAAGGAAGAACGCGGCGCACATGTCTGATGTGACCAGTGGGCTATGCGCGAGAATGGTCGGAGAAAAAACGAAGAATGCGAGCGATCCAACCCCGGCGGTACGCCCCCACAAGGAACTGGCCCAACCGAAAACTAAAAGTCCCGCGGCCACGCCCCAGCATAACATTGTCGAACGTGCCGAAAGCAGGAGAAAATCGGAATTGTTGCCGGTCTCAAATAGGAATCGCTGGGCAACGTTCCAGACGCGCGAGGCTGCCCAGTCACCGCGGTTAGATGCGGGGTCCAGCCTTGGTTGGGCGAGCAGGAGCGGGAGGGCGCCCCAGCGCTGCGGAAGATTTCCATTTTCGGGCTGCAGCCGGTAGTCACCAAAACGCCAATACGCATACCCGGCGACAAGATGACCCGTTTCGTCGCTCGTTACACTTCGGTTCACCACACCCCAAAAGGCGAGGCACACGTGAATGCCGAGCAACACGCTAACCGTAGCAACCAGCCAAGGCGCAGACCACCCGCGGGGATTTTGGTCAAAGTTCGGGGAACTGTAAGCGGGTCCGGTCGACTCCATCAAGATCAATGGGACCATGTCGTGCCGAATGGAGCAACGCAGGTTTTATATTATTCAACTACGAGCAATTCACCGATTGCGTTGTGATTTGCATCGCGCAGCACCAAGAGCAACCGGCTAACGCTGTCGGACACCCGTATCCCCGAGAAATTGAGGGTAATGCGCGCCACCCCTGACAACTCAAGTGGAAAGACTGCTGGGAATGCTCGAGCAGAGGGACGTCCATCAAGGCCCAATTGGGTCGTTGTCGTCGAAGTATTCTGGGACGAGAAAGTAATAAGAGGGGTATCGGGCCGATCTATGTCGCAGAGTTCAATTTGTTTGATCGGGGTACTTGGGGCGCGGCAGGTTAGGCTCAGCGAGGTCAGGAGCTTTTGGGAGTCAAAACCCGGTTGCGCGAGCGACAAAGGCGCAATGGAGCGGCCCCGCTGGACCCAGATTTCGTAGCCGCCAAAGGCCATCGCTTTTGTAAAATGCTGCATTAGCCAGTCATGAAGCGGACCCGTCGTTCTGAAACCGTGGCGCTCGAGATAATCGAGCAGGTCGCGCGCTACAAAAATCGCGGCTTTTGGCGAATTGGCCATCCGATCGATGATTTCCTGCTGACGTTGTAGCGAGAGAAGGGAGAACCAATGCGTGGCGTTCGCGAGTGTTGGGGTCGGCAGTCCTGTCCAAAGGTTTGCGCTATATAAACCGGGAAAGCTAAAGAGAACGTCGGAGTGTGCTCGCAAATTCTCGTTTGCTATACGGAGTGCATAGGTGATGTCGTTGGGCAGGCGGATATTTTCCGCACCACGGAGCCCGAGGGGTTGGCTGAAATGGTAGTTGTTCCAACCGATCTCCGTAAGCTGCCGGGCCATGAAAACGGTCGAGATTCCAACCGCGGCAGCGCTGAATCGCCGCGTCCAGTTTCCGACGGCGCTCAACTCGTTGGACACGTACGAAGCAGCATCGTGGACGCCTAGCGCGAGCAGTGGGAGCCAGAGACAAGTGCCCCAATTCAGCTGGCTACCCGCGACCGGGTAGGCCTGCAAGGATTGGAATACGAGCACAAGCGAAACCCAAGACCGAATGGCCGCGCTTTGCGTGTCCTTGCCCAATGGAATAACGAAAAGCCATGCCAGGGAGATGCCGTAGGAAAGTCCCCAAACCGCGAGCGTTGCCGGGATCAGACCGAGCGGAATGATTAGACACACGATGGCCGCCAAAATTCTGAATATCGCGACGGCCGCCATCAGACGTCGGTTATCCCATAGACGAAATTGTGACGCTCCGGCGACGAGGATCAAAGAGGTCACTGCAACCGCGCAGGATCCGGCGCGCCAGTGCACGGGAAAGAAATAGATTTTCGGCTGCTTGAGCGGATCGAGAACGATCCCGCTTATTAGGCCATGCAGGCTGGTGCCCCGGCAGAGCGTAAGACTGCCAAGAATGATCAAGCCTGCGCCAGACCACGCAAACAGCTGTAGCCACATTCGAGAATCAACAATCGGATGCGAGACTCTTTGGCCAGCCAGCAACGAGCCCAATGCGCCCGCCGCAAACACGAGGGCAAAAATGCGCACCCATTGTTCACGAATCAAGGTATGCATTAATGCGTACGGTAGCGCGGCGCATCCTACTGCGATTGCCCATGTAAGTATTCGCGCCGTGGAGGATCGGTCGCTATTTAGTACAAGCCAGGAGATGACAGCTCCGCAAAAAAACAGGCCGACGTTGATCTTGGTGAGAAGGAGTGCGGCGCAGGCCAATCCCGTGACGGCGGCGAAAATCGCGAATCGCCGGCCCTGCCACGCCTCGGCACCCAGCCAGGTCGCAGAGGTCACAATGAGGGTGATTAGTCCACCCGGATGTAGTGGCTCGTGGATCATTACCCACAGGTAGGTAAAGGTGCCGACAAACGTAAATGCTGTCAGTGCCCCCGAGCGCGTGGTACGGTGGATCAGCTTGGCGCAAATCGCCGACGAACCGAGCCAGTTGATTAGCGTAATCCAGCGTCCAGTAGTGTTATTGAATGTAAAGCCGAGGATCCGATGCAGGGTATCATAGACCAAATAGGGGAACGGTCCGTACTGAGTGTACACTTGATCATATAGGCCGCCGTGGATTGAAAAATTGCGTAACGACACCAGGACGTAACCTTCGTCGTCGTAAATCATGAACGTCGAGAAAAGCAGCCAATAGCCGGCAAGGGCGAGGGTGCATGCGAGCAGCGTAAAGGTCGCCCACCTCAGTGCCCGAGAAAAACGCGGATCAATCAAAGCCGGTCCTTTTCTTAACGATGTAGTTGGGGCGCTGTTTCACTTCATCATAGACCCGGCCGAGATATTCACCGAGTACTCCGATGCCGATCAGCTGTACGCCGCCAATAAAAAGCAGAAGGGTGACAAGCGTCGTAAACCCGGTTGCCGCAGTTTCGATGCCGACGATTCGGCGAACTGCATAGAAAACTCCGAGAACGAAACCGATCCCGGCGACGATGAGCCCGAAATAAGTCAACAGTCGGAGCGGCAGGTGCGAAAAACTAAATAAGCCATCGAACGCGTATCGCACAAGTTTGCGAAAGGTTTGTTGGGGTTTTCCCGCAACGCGTTCTTTGCGGTCATAAGGAACGTCCGTCCGGACAAAACCGATCCAAGCTCGAAGTCCCGGGAAAAACCGGTTGCGTTCGGGCAAACGGTTGAAAGCATTGACGGCCTCGCGATCAAGCAGGCAAAAAGTTCCGGAGTTCGGTTCGATCGGGTAATCCGTGAGACGGCCGAAAACGGCGTGAAATAAGTTAAAGCCAACTCGACGCAGCCCTCGCTCGCTTCGAGTGCGTCGAACAGCTCGCACCACTTGAGCGCCGCTTTGCCATGCCGAGACGAGTTCGGGGATAATTTCGGGCGGGTCCTGCAAATCCGCATCCAGAGTGACGACTGCATTAGCGCTGGCTGCCTGGGCCAATCCGGCGGATAACGCACACTGGAAACCGAAGTTTCGCGAAAGCTCGATCAACTTGACGCGGGCGTCACGAGCAGACGCGGAAATGATCGTTGAGACCGAATCATCGTGACTCCCGTCGTCCACTAGAATCGCGCTCCATGCAAAACTTGGATCCGCATCGAATACAGCGGAGAGTCGCGCGATGAATTCAGGCAGCACTTTCTCTTCATTGAACACCGGAACCACCACCGCGATCGACCTAAGGGAGCTGGCGGACATTGTTTTGATCAAAGGCCTGCCGCGCGCACAGTAAATCCTAAAGCCCTGCGAAAGACCGGTAAAAATCTACGGCTGGACCAATTTAACCGGAGCAGCTCCGGGCTGAGGCGCGCGTTTCAAGTCTTGCTCTGCAGCGAGCCTGCGCACATGGGCGAGCGCCTCTTGCACATCGGATCGCTCAATATAGCTAACCTTACCGAGGCAAAGAAGTAGTTCCGCTTCGGCACTTTTATAGTCCTTTTTCCAAATATAAAGCTGAGCCGCGTAAACGTGAAAGGTCCCTTGTTCAATGGCGGCCGATTCGGCCCATTTTATCCATTCCATGGCTACCTCCGGTTGCGTTGTTCGCCAGGCTTCGATCCAGTTCCTTAGGCCGTAAGTGATGCTTGGAAACACTCGCAAAATCCGGGCCGGCGGAGAATCGGGACGGACGTTACGTCCTCGGATGAGCATGAGGAAGAGCCAACCGTGGAGGACAAGGATCGAGAGAGCGCCGAGCAGAAGCAAACGACCGAGTGGATGAGTGCGGACGACGAAACCCGGTGCGTCGCCGGAAGGATTGCTCTGCCCGATGGCGACACCAGCGATAACGGCAACGGGCATAAAAATTATCATATGATAAAACACCCCATCGAACAATCCGTAAGCTGTTGCACCGGCTAATGCAGCGCAGGCCCACACCCGAAAAGGCCGGTCGGGCTCTACTCCCACGGCAGGTCGAACCAAAGCGCCGCTGACACCACGCAATATCAACCCGACCAACGGCAGGGCGCCCAGCAGCCCGTATTCAAGGAACCACTGCAGGAGAACATTGTGCGGTTGGTTACCAATCTGAGCCGGCTGCATATAAAGATAATTGTCCGCGCCATATCCAATCCATGGTGACGTCAGGGCATGTCGCAGGGTGGCCGCCCAAAAACGTGTACGCTCGGACGTGACGGCCTCCAGTCCGGTGGCGTGGGTCGTGCGGGTAAATGCGTCCCACCAGCCCAGCTGCGGATAGGGGTTCCCGAGGGTATAGGAAAGGATTAGCGCCGTAACCGAGAGCGCGGGAACGTATCGCAAAAGGAACCTGCGCTCCGCCGGGGTCCCGCGCCAGAACCAGATCGTGAGTGCAACTACGAGACCCAAAGCCGCCGCACGACTGCCGGACCAAGCGAGGCCCGTCCATACAACCGCGGCCGCGAGTACAAGCGGAGTTCGTGATACGCGGTGGGGGATACCGAAGTGCAGAAGAGCCGTGACAGCAATGCAGCCGGCGAATTCGTGCGCGCCAAATAAACGCGCGCTCCAGTACGTCGGGAAAAACATTCTTTGTGCGCCAACCCCGAAGCGAACCATGACCACGCCCACGATCGCGCCTGCTACCATGCCAATGAGAATCAACCGAATTGCAGGCGTACATGCAGCGAGATTTCTCGCAACGAGTGCACCCGCGATTGTCCATCCGACGGCCGCAGTCATAACGAATGCACGTGCCGCGTGCGGTGCGAACGTCGCGGAGATCAACATTGCGGCCACCGCCCATGCGAGCAGCCAGGCATCGAGGCGATGGGCTGGCTTGGGAATCTTCCATCCCAGCCAGAGTGCCGGGAGAAATGCGACTGGCAGCGCGCGATCGGTGTCGACCAGCAGGTGGAGTAAAAACGGCAGCGCCGCCAAAGCGAGAGCGAGGGCAGCGGCAGGCGCAAAACAAGCGCGTTCTTCCGCGATCCGCGCATCGAAGCCCAACCAAGTGAACAAGGGATGGGACGATGGCGAACTTACGCCGCCGAACTGCTTATTTGGATGCACTTGATGGCGGGTTTTGCGATGCCCAAGTGCGCAATGTCCAGAATTGCGTCTCGGTTAACCGGGCGTCGGGCGGGCAAAGGTGGATCGCCAATCCCCACTCTGGATTTCCGCGGCGTATCGCCATTCCTTTCCAGTGCGGCGGCAAATGCGCCCGGGCCTCAGTCATGGTCAGTGGAAGTCCGCAGACAAATCGAACAAACATACCGTCCTCAACGTGATCGAACCGGTGATCGGAGTAATAGGTGATCAGAGGATTCCAAGGAAACCAAATCTGTTGGGGCGATTGCGCCGCAATCGATTTCGCTTCCTGAAAGTGCGCGACTCTTGGGACCCATCGCGGGCCAAGTACCAGGTAAAACCGCAAGGCCGCAATGGCTATCACGCCCGCCACAATCCTCGGCTGAATCCATCGGCTCTTCTTTTGGAGTGCGACAAATGTCGGGATCGCCGACGGCAGAAAGAGCAGGTAACTCTCCAGCGAGTTCAGCGTACCTCCAATCTTGAAGACAGCGGCTAAACCCAGTGGCAAAGCTGCCAACCAGCTAAGCGCAGGCAACAACAGTGGAGAATATCGGTTCCAGATACGATGTCTCGCCAGTACAAGTATGATCATCGGACCCGCGATGTGTATCGCCAGATACGGAGCCAGGATCCGTCCCCGAGCAAGCCATTCATTGGTCCACGGGAGCAGACTTGGGAGACGAACTACGTTCAGCCATAGCCCGGCGGGGCCGAAGAGTGCTAATGCTGCCAATGCCAGTGCTGCCCCAACGAACGCGCCCCGCACGGCATGCCCGATTCCCGCTCGCCATCCTTCCCGCCAGCCGAGCCACAAAATTTGTGCAAACAATGCTCCCCATGCGGTCTGTTTGCAGCCGACGGCGGCAACGGCCATTGCGGCGGCGCACCATCGTATGTTAACTGCGCCTGGACGAGCTCGAACCAAAAAAAGATTGCCAATCAAGCCAAAAGCGACCGCCGCATTGTCTGCTTGTAAATCCTGCAGGCTGCTTCCGGGCCATACCATAATACACACCAAGATACCTAACAGCCGATCGAGCGCAGTGAGACGCGAACCCTCCGCAACCGGCCAGAGAGCGCAGGTCAACGACAATGACCCAACAACGATCAATAAATTAATGAAACCCGCAATCATCAGTGCGGATGCGGCACTCCCTGCGAGAGTGGCCGGCAAAAAGAGAATCGGACTCAGTGGACCATAAATCCATGTGGTCACCGGTCCTTCAGTCGGATCGGGATAAATCGGAACTCCATTTGCAAGCAAGAAGCTCGGCTCGAGCCGTAGTTCATTAAACAACTGGCTTGGGAAAACGCACCAGCAGTGCCAGAGCCAGAGCGCGACACCGCCGGTGGCTAGAGCCACGCTCAGGCGCGTGACACGGCTTGCCAAGTCGTTCCTCATAGCAAACCGGCGACCTATTCCAAGCCGGCCTCGGACCCCGATGATGTCGGAACGCGATCAGTTGCGGGACACGCGCTATTCGCTTGATAAATGGCAAGAGCAAGAAGGAGCGCGAGCACAGTGCATAAAGGTGCGGCCTGAATCGATCGATCGCCCAGAAATGTCAGATGTTGGGCGGCCTTTGTGACATAATTTACCCACGTGGCATAGCCTCTCAAATGAATCAGTGTTTGGTCCCGATAGTTCGGAAAATCCAAGGCCAGATCCATGTGCTGAAAGTAAAAATGAAGTGCAATCCCGAGCGCTGTGTCGACGGCGAGTCCGCCGATCAGACAGCATCGGAGTTTTGGTCCAAGTTCCGGCATGGCTGCTGCGATCCATGTCAGACCGATCAAAATCAATGGCTGTAACCCGATGTGCGCTGATCCCCAGCGGTCCGGCCACGAAATCACCGCAGCATTCAGGAACAAAACAATCGCGACAAAACAACCCCACGGTGAAATCGCCCGTTTACGGTGACGCCAAAGGAGCACGGCTAGAACTACCATCCCGCCGCTCCCGAACGCGAACAGGAGATTCGATTGGTAAAGATTGAAAAAGTGATCGCGCCACAGTCCGAGTGCGCTGTCTTGGGTTAGATAGCTGTACTCTGCGGGTCGAAGTGGATGAGGAACGACCAAATTGAAGAAGTTGACGCCACGACGGATCACTTGCTGAACCGCCGTCAAACGTTCATAGGCGCCAAAAGTTGTCGTGGCAGAAATAGTCACCCTACCGTAATGAAACAGTGCCCAAGCAAACCAAGTTGCAAGCAGAGCGGCGGCTATGCTGATGGCGGGAATTCTTGACCGCATCCATGAGGTGGGACTCACCTCTTGTCTCATGCGCCAAAACCAAATGACACTGAAGGCGAGCAGATACGGGGCGGCAGAGTAGTGAGTCAGCAAGGCAGCAGAGAGGCATAATGCGACGCAAAACGAAATTGTTCGGGACTGAGCGCGCGTAGCATCGACGCTGAAATATAGCCCGGAGAGCACAAAAAAGGCGGCCGGCAACTTCGTCCAAGCGAACGTGGCATTTTGCACAAACATTGGATTCAGCATCAACAATATTGCCAAAAACGCCGCGGGATCCCGAGTCGAAGCGCGGCAGAAACAGCGGGCGAGCAATGCCAGCGGAAAGAACGCAAGCGAGGAAAGCAATGTCGTGAAGATCTGATAATGCGCGAATGTCGAAGAGGTGACTGCGAGAAAGTCTCCCAAGACCACATTGGCAAGTGGTGGTCGGGCCGGCAGTGGATACATATTTAGGAATCGCGTATCGAGAGGGAGTCGGTTGAGGAAAAACAAAGTTCGATGATAATGTTCGAACCAGTCGCTGACCCATTCGCCCCCGGAATAATTTCGGATTAACGCGAGCAGCCCAAGGCACCAGCTCGCGACGATTACCCACGAGAAAGCGAGTTGCCGAACCGCGGGGACCTTCAGCAGTGCCATCAACTGACCGCGCCGCCACAACGTCGCCAGCACAGCCATCGGAATCAAAAGGCGAAAGATGGCCGGCGGCAGATTCAGCAGATAGACTGACCATCCAAACAAATAAAGGACCACGAATCCGATTACCGCTCCGAGGCACAATCGGGCGTCAGCCTGAAGTTGCATTCCTGCGACCCAGGGAGTGCCGAGACCGAAAACCAGAATCAAGAAGACGAGCGAGCTTGTTAGGATTTCGACCAAGGCGGAAGGTTTATGGTGCGCTCAATGTTCAACGTCAGCTGAAGACCAGAATTCAACAACTCCTCTTCAACGCCCAGGAAGTTTCCATGAAATCAGAGTCCATTCGCCGATTTTCGTTCGTTGCGCATCTGGAGGAGCCAGCTGCAGTATGCCGCCTTCGTTCACGATTCCCTGGTAGGCGACGGTGCTCATTGCTGGAGGTAGATGGGCTCGCGTGACACGCGTGGGCAAGGGAAACCCTGCTCTCGTTCGGACGACCAAACCATCCTCCGCGTGATCGAAACGGTGCTCAGCGCACCAACTGATCAACGGATTCCAAGGAAAATAGACCGCCTGCGGGAACTGTTTGGCCAGCGCCATCCCTTGCCGCAAACCTTGAGTGCGGGGATGCCAGCGTCGCGGCACATCCAGCGTAAACCCGACCAGAACCAACGCTGTGATTATCCCGAATGTCAGCACGGTCGTTTTTTGATTCGTCTGGCACCATCGAAGGATGCAGACCGCGGTGGCCGGAACCAGGTAAGCGTAGGCATGCAGCGAGTTGACGGAGCCGCCGAGATTGAGGAAACCCAGAGCGCCAAACGGCAGCGAAAAACCGAATATCAGAGCCGGCAGCAGCCAAGCTGCATCAAGGCGTTTTCTTTTCACAATCGCAGAGCCCAAGGCAGCTAGCGGTATCAGTATATACAATACTGCGTAAGGCCAGAACGTAGGTCGGAAGAACTTATTCCAGGCGGCGAGGGGAAAGGCCGCGGGCAGGGCGAACATGTTGAAATAAAGCCCGACCGCGCCGGTCCAAAGTGCGAAAACAACGCCCAAGATCGCCCCAGCCCCGATCAAGCGCATGGTATAAAGAAACGCAGTTCGCGGATCGGTGCGTAAAACACAAAATACGATTTGTCCAAGCACGAGCCCAAGTTCGTTCTGCTTGGACCAAAGGCTTAGGGCCGTCAGTGTTGCGGCCAGCCACGAACCCCACACAGGTACTTTGCCCCGGACCAGGATCAGATTTGCGCAAACCCCGAACATGAGGGCGGCATTGTCCGCTTGAAAAAAATAGAGGTTATGCCATGGCCAACAGAGTACCATGATCGCCGCGGCAAAAAGTCGCTCGCGGCCTGAAGCCTCGTGCAAACTCGGGGTCAAAAATGCACTGAGCGCGATGGGGATCAGTGTGAGCAGTACATTGAGCGCATCGGCTGTGAGCATGATCGAAGCCGGATCGGTCCCCAAGCTCGCCGGCATCATCCACAGCAACGGGACCGGGCCGTAAACCCAAGTGGTCACGGGTCCCTCGAGTGGCCCTGGGTACGGGGTGACGCCAGCATTGAGCATCAATGCGGGAGCGACGCGGATCGCATTCCAGTTTTCAGACGTGAAGTAAGAATAGCCATTCCACAACAGCGTCACCGCAGCTGCGCACGCAAAGAATACCAAGAGCGGCGGGGTGGTGCATTTTTGCCGAACCGCGGAGAGGGTTTCCGGACTGGATGTCACGACAGATTTATGATTTTGAAACTGCTCGGATCCCCACAACGGTGGTGGACGACAGCGGACGCCGGAGTCAGGAGGCGGCGCGGGGAGCGCGTAGATGTTGGCTTGCGAAGATCCTCGCCTTCGATTGTCCGCGTTTCCCGGGTTCAAAATTCTGGCGACCAAGTTTTAGCCGGTCAGGCGTAGCGTAGCATTCAGCCTCAGCGAAACACGTTGTATTTGAGAATAGCATACAGCGCGCGGAAACCGTCGCGCCAGCCAATCTTCTTTCCTTCTTTATAGGTGCGGCCGTAGTAGCTAATGCCGACTTCGTAGATGACGCAGTCCAGCTTCGCTACCTTTGCGGTGATCTCCGGCTCGAAGCCGAAACGGTTCTCCTCGACCGTGATTTTCTGGAGCACCTCCCGGCGAAACAGCTTGTAGCAAGTTTCCATGTCGGTGAGGTTCAAGTTAGTGCCCATGTTCGAGAGGAGCGTCAGAAGTTTATTGCCGACCATGTGCCAAAAATAGACGACACGATGGGCCTCCGCCCCCATGAAACGCGAACCAAAGACCACGTCCGCCTTGCCTTCGAGCAAGGGCTTGAGGAGGCGCGGGTATTCCTGCGGGTCGTATTCGAGGTCGGCGTCCTGAACGATCACGGCATCCCCGGTTACCGCAGCGAAACCGGTCCGCAGTGCTGCGCCCTTACCCTGGTTAACCTCATGGTAAATAATCTTGTCAACAAGTGGCGCGATTTGCGTGCGCAACAGGTCACGCGTGCCGTCGCGGGAACAATCATCAACAATGATGATTTCCTTCTCCTTCACGGGTGCGGCCCGCACCCGGTCGACAATCATCCGAATTGTTTTCGCCTCGTTATAGCACGGGATGACGATGGAAAGCTTCATGCTGGAAACCACGTTCAACCACGAAACGAAAGCCTGATTTCTTCAATCACGGATTTGTCGGACGCGTGGTGGACGTCGCCGCGATGCATCATTAGCAGATTTTGAGCACA
>Ga0070683_100001789_pt1 | contig 16745 bp, 10 predicted proteins | sample KBSC713LmetaG_FD_64662 | JGI IMG/M metagenome (GOLD analysis project Ga0070683, IMG submission 64662) | Corn rhizosphere microbial communities from Kellogg Biological Station, Michigan, USA - KBS C7.1-3L metaG | ecosystem: Host-associated > Plants > Roots > Rhizosphere ...
AAACGCCACGTCGATTTTCGTGCCCTTGATCGGCGCGCCGGGTTTCAATTTCATATAAACCAGCGCTTCCTCTATCGCCGCTTTCTCGTCGACCGCGGTTGTTTTCGCCGGATCGGGAATCGTCTCGTTGATCGAAATTCCCTGACCGGGATTGATTCCCCACGTGACCGTCGGCGCGATCTGCGCGGCATCGAACGTGACCACGTCATCGTAGTGGCAACCGGGATCGCTTGCCGTCGCACGCCAGCGCGTCACCGCTTCGTTCCAAGCCGCACCTTTCGGCGAATACGGTCGTCCCTTCAAATAATTGAACGTGGTGTCATCGGGATTCACGTAGCCGACGCGCGCCCCGCCCTCGATCGACATGTTACACACCGTCATCCGTTCCTCCATGGTGAAACGGTCGAAAACATCGCCGCCGTATTCGTAAGCGAAACCGGTCCCGCCATTCACGCCCAGCGTGCGGATAATGTGGAGAATGACATCCTTCGCGTAAACGCCCGGTCGCAGCGCGCCCGTGACGTTGATGCGGCGAACTTTCAACGCGCCGATCGCCATCGTCTGCGTCGCGAGAACGTCGCGGACCTGGCTCGTGCCGATCCCAAACGCGATCGCGCCAAACGCGCCGTGCGTGCTCGTATGCGAGTCGCCACACGCGATTGTCGTGCCCGGCTGCGTGATTCCCTGCTCCGGACCGACGATGTGCACGATTCCCTGTTTGCCGGTCGCGCGATCGAAAAACGTGATGCCATATTCGCGACAGCTTTTGCGCAGTTCGTCCATCATCGCCTGGGCGAGCGGATCGCGATAGGGCTCGACCAGTTGATCCGTCGGGATGATGTGATCGACGGTGGCGAACGTGCGCTGCGGCATCGCCACCTTTAAGCCGAGGTCGCGCAACATCCCAAAAGCCTGCGGGCTCGTCACCTCATGAATCAGGTGAGTGCCGATGAGCAATTGCGTCTGGCCATTTGCCAGCCGACGTACGGTGTGGGCATCCCAGACTTTTTGGAAAAGAGATTTCGGCATGGTGAAAAAAAGAAGGTTCCGAGTTTTGAGTTCCACGTTCCGGGTTGTCGAGCATCCGCGAAACAGCGGCGAGAATCGCCACCACCGAGAACCCGGAACTCTGAACTCGCAACGAAAACCGCGGCGATCATATCACCCGCTTGCCATACCTGGAAATACTTGTTTCGCTGCCTGTGATGCCGCTGAAGCATCAGTCACATCCGGAAAACTCCAGCCCAGCTTAATTCGAAATAACCTTGGAACGCCGCCTCCCAACTCGGAACCCGGAACTAGGAACCCGGAACCCGGAACCCTGAACTCTGAACTCTGAACTCGGACTCAGATCAGGACTCCGAACCCAGAACCCAAAACCGAAAAAGCGAAGCTTTTTGATGCCGCGCGAATATCAATTTCCCTTCGAACTTCGCCACCTCGTCTATTTCCGCGAAGTCGCGCGTCAGCTCCATTTTCGCAAAGCAGCCGAGGCGCTGGCGATCGCTCAACCAGCGCTCAGCCGGGCCGTCGCCCAGCTCGAGGGTTCACTCGGGGCCAATCTGCTGAACCGTACCCGGCGGGGCGTCGAGGTCACTCCGGCCGGCCGGCTCCTGCTCGAGCGAATCGAGCCGCTTTTGCGCAACCTCGCCGTTGTGCCGGCTGAGCTTCGCGCGATCGCCCGGGGAGAAGTGGGCCATTTGAAAGTGGCTTTCACCGGGCTCGCGATGGCGACGGTGTTGCCCGGAATCCTGCGGGAATTCAACCGGCGGTTTCCCGGCGTGCGCGTCGAGTTGAACGAATCGCCCACCTCGGCGCAGCTTGTCGCGTTGCGAGCCGGAGAATTGAGCTGCGGTTTTTTTCATCCGGATGCACCCACTCCGGGTTTGCAAACGCATCTGCTGCTGCGCGAACGCAACGGCATCCTGCTGCCGCCGAATCATTCACTCGCAAAAAAAGCGAAACCTCACCTGCGTGATTTGGCGAACACGCCGTTCGTGCTTTTCCCGCGCGCGCACAATCCCGGCTTTTACGATCGCATCATCGCCGCCTGTAATTCCGCCGGTGTCACGCCCCAGATCGCGGAAGAAGTCTGGCCGCGAGCAAACGGGATCGGCCTGGTTCGCGCCGGTCTCGGCGCAACGTTCATGACGCCCTCGGAGGCGCAATATCTTCCACCCGACGTTGTTTTCCGTCCGCTTTCCGGACCAACCCCCGAAAGCCGGCTCGTCGTCGGCTGGCGAACCACGCCTGCGCCCGACGCCGCCCTCGCCTCGTTTCTGGCCGTGGCCGGTTCCACGCCGCGGCCGCGGATCACTTCCTGAGTCCGTCGAGCGTTCGGTCGAATTCTTTTTCCAACTGGCTTCCCGGGCTGACTTTCAACGTATTCCGGGCGCGTTCGGCGGCATGCAGGGCTTCTGAGCGTTCTCCGAGCTGCGTCAGGTGCTCGATGAACGGCACCACGATTTGGTCGAAGAAAATCACTCCTTCGTCGCGGCCGTATTTCTCGAGGACCAGATTGTAGGCGCGAATCTGACCCGCGACGGTTTGCGAGTTGAAACTTCGCATCAGCGAATCCCTCGCCTCCTGCACGCTGAGGTCGCTGCGGTTCAACTCATATTTACGGGCGATCCGGCTCTGCTCAAAATCCGCCGCGCTGATCTCACCACGCGCGCGCAACGATTCGCTCAGCCGATTCGAGTAGTACACCTCCAGTTCAGGATAATCCTCAAACGCCCGGATCGCCTCGCGCAGCGTTCCCTCCCGCCGCTTGGGATCGGGCGCCAGCCTGGCCTCAGCCGCAACCAGTGTTTCCCACGCCGGCTGATTCCGCCGCTCGTAATTCACAGCCTTGCGAGCCGCCGCAGCCGCGGCCGCGGCGTTGCCGTTCGCCAGATAATCAGCGGCAAACTCGGCATGCACACGCGACTGACGGAACGACGGCAGCGCATGGAATCGTTCCGCGAGAAATTTCAGCTCGTGATCGGATATTTCCAACCACGTTTGCGGGTCGCGCGCAAAACCGGTCACGTAGCGTTGCTCGGCGTAACGTCCGGCATCGAGCTGCCAGTGCTGATCGCCGTCGAGAAATCCAAACCACGCATGCCGGCCGTCGTCGCCTGCGCCGTGAAAAAACAACGTCGGCACGCCCCGCGCTTTTCCGACCTCCGTGGCAAAATACGCCTGGTCGACGCAGATTCCTCCGGCGCCGAGGATCGCCGAAAGCGCGTAGGATTTACCCGGCCAGTCGAGCGTCTGATTCGCCGCCCGATCGCGTCGGTAGTGGATCATCGAATACGCCCGCGGAAGCTGAGCCAACGGATAGTCGACGACGTGCTGCGACCAGTCGAGTTCGTTGAACGACGCCGCGGCATCGACGACGAACTTCAACTCCTCCGCGCGAAGCTGCGCCAGATGATGGTAAGTGTGCCCGAGTTGATCCTCGTGCGTCCACCACTTGAACGCCTCCAACGGGTCCGGCCAGCGGCGCGGCAGCACATCCGCCGGCACCTGTTGATGCGGCCAGTCGGGCGGAGGAGGAATGTCGTACACCACCGCGATCGCGAGCGCGAGGTTCGCAAATTTCTTAAATCGCGCGGGATCGTCCCCGTACAACGCATCCAGAATTCTGAAAACCTGCGGCAGGTAATCCACGGGCTGGATCAGCGAAAAAAATTGATCCGAGAAATCGACGTTTCCCATCAGCCACGCCTGACAATTGGGCGCCACCCAACGTCCCAGCGGTTGCCGAGGCGAAGCATACCGCTTCGCCATGTTCGTGTGGCCAACGTGCGCGGCCTCGACGGCGCGAATCCATGCCGGCACAAAATCCGACTCGTTTTCGCCGAACAGCGCCGCCCAATAACAAACATGAATCCACGCCGCCGCGGAAGGGAGCTTTTCGCGTTCGTAGGCGGATTGCGCGAGCGCATGAATCGGCATCTTCTGCGCCGCCCAGCCGTCTTTTTGCGCCGCAGCTTGAATTGCGGCCAGCCGCGCCGGCGTCGGCAGCGCGAGCGCCTCGGACTCGGGAATGAACGACTGTGCCGACGCACCCGCGCCGGCCAGTACGCTTATCAGGGCCAACGCGCGGACACGGTGAATCCATGCCGTGCCGTTGTGAAAATGACTGCGCGGAATTCGCACGTTCACGCGCGCCGCCGCATCTGCTGTCGTTCGGTTGCAAACCGGCGCCGAAGTCCGGTCCGGCCGGCCGGCACAAACGAAAACCCCGCTTCCGTTGTTCTCCGGGAGCGGGGTTTCATAGGCGACGGTTGGTCGTCGTTTTTTGTTCAGGGCGCGACGCCGCTATCCGCGGCAGGGGCCTTTTGTCTAAAGACAAGTTTTTCGCCTTCGCGATCCACGATGCACGGCTCGCCGTCCTTGATCTCGCCGCGCAACAGGGCTTCGGCGAGCGGATCCTCGAGGTAATGTTCCACCGCGCGGCGCAGAGGTCGCGCGCCGTACTTCTCATCGTAGCCCTTTTCAATGAGCAACAGCTTCGACTCGGGCGTAAACTCGAGCGTGATTTTCCGTTCCGCAAGCCGCTTCGCGAAATTCGCCGTCTCGAGTTCGACGATCTTCGTCAGGTCGTTCCGATCGAGTGGTCGGAAAAAGATGATGTCCGAAATGCGGTTCAGGAATTCCGGTTTGAAAATGCGCTTCGCCTCCTCGAGCACTTTTTCGCGCATCTTTTCCGCATCGTTGAATGCCGAAGCGGCCGCGCCAAATCCCATCGAGGTCTGGCGTTGCAGCAACTGCGCACCGACGTTGCTCGTCATGATGATGATCGTGTTACGGAAATCGACCGTGCGGCCGAGCGAATCCGTGAGCCGGCCATCCTCGAGGATTTGCAGCAGAATCTGGATGACATCCGGATGCGCTTTCTCGACCTCGTCGAATAGAATTACCGCGTACGGCCGGCGGCGAACCGATTCGGTCAGCTGACCGCCTTCGTCGTAGCCGACGTATCCGGGAGGCGAGCCGACGAGCCGGGACACGGAAAACTTTTCCATGTACTCAGACATGTCGATCTGGATGAGCGCGTCCTGATTACCGAACATCTGCGCCGCGAGTTGCTTCGCGAGCATCGTCTTTCCGACGCCGGTCGGACCGACGAACATGAATGAACCGATCGGCCGGCGCGGATCCTTGAGATCAGCGCGCGAACGACGGAGCGCACGCGCCACCGAAACGGCGGCGTTGTCCTGCCCGATGACGGCTTTTTGCAGCTCGGTTTCCATCGCGAGCAGTTTCTCGCTCTCCTTCTTTTCCATCCGGCTGAGCGGAATGCCCGTCCAATCGGCGACGACCTGCATCATGAGATCTTCGTCAATCGTGACGCGTTTTTCCTCACGCGCTTTCTTCCACTCCTCGGTAAACTGGTCCTGTTTTACCCGAAGCTGCTTCTCCTGGTCGCGATAGCGCGCCGCTTCCTCGAAGTGTTGCTCGCTGATGGCTTTTTCCTTCAACGCGCACACTTGCTCGATTTCCTTTGTCAGGTTCTCAACCGATGGCGGGCGCGTCAGCGCGCCGATGCGCGCGCGCGAGCCGGCCTCGTCCATCACATCGATCGCCTTGTCCGGCAGAAAACGGCCGGTGATGTAACGATCGGAAAGCTTCGCGGCTGACTCGATGGACTTGTCCGTAAAGATCGCCTTGTGGTGATCTTCGTATTTCGAGCGAATGCCTTTGAGGATCAGAATCGTGTCGTCGACTGAAGGCGCTTCAACCTTCACCGACTGGAAGCGGCGATCGAGGGCGGAATCCTTCTCGATGTACTTGCGATACTCGTTGAGCGTCGTCGCGCCGACGCACTGCAGTTCGCCGCGGGACAGCGCAGGCTTGAAAATATTCGACGCGTCCATCGCGCCCTCGGCCGCGCCGGCACCGACGATCGTGTGCAGCTCGTCAATGAAAAGGATGATGTTCTTGGCGCGCTTGATCTCGTCCATCACCGCCTTGATGCGCTCTTCGAACTGGCCGCGGTATTTCGTACCGGCGACCATGAGTGCGAGGTCGAGCGTGATGACTTTTTTCTCGAGGAGAATTTCCGGCACGGCGCCACTCGCGATTTCCTGCGCGAGACCTTCGACGATCGCAGTCTTGCCGACACCCGCTTCACCGATCAGCACAGGATTATTCTTCGTGCGACGGCAGAGAATCTGGACGACGCGGCGGATTTCGTTTTTGCGCCCGATCACCGGGTCCATCTCGCCTTTGCGGGCGAGCTCGGTCAGATCGCGGCCAAACGCTTTCAGGGCCGGCGTCTTTACTTCCTTCTTGTCTTCAGACTGACCGCTGCGCTGCGGCGTGCCGGCGGCGGCTTCTTCACCGGGCACATCGCCGCTCTGGCTGCTCGAAAACTGCGGGTCGAGTTCGCGAAGGATTTCGTTGCGGGTGCGTTCGATGTCGATGTCGAGTGACTTGAGCACCCGAGCGGCCACGCCCTCACCTTCGCGGAGCAAACCGAGGAGGATATGCTCCGTGCCAACGTAAGAATGATTCAGCGTCTTTGCTTCCTTCCCGGCGAGCGCGAGAACTTTCTTGACGCGCGGCGTGTAAGGAATGCTGCCCTGCGTTTTGGTTTCCTGGCCGGTTCCAACCTGCTTCTCGACGGCCGAACGCACGGTCTCGAGGTCGAGACCCATCTTCTGCAACACGCTAACGGCCACTCCCTGACCAAGTTTGATCAGGCCAAGCAGGATGTGCTCCGTCCCCACGTAATTGTGGTGGAAGCGGTCCGCCTCCTTGCGAGCGAGCGCGAGCACCTGCTGGGCGCGCGGCGTGAAGTTGTTCATGGGTTCTTGCGACATGTGTTAAATAGGTTAATTCGACCCGTCTGTCGTAAAAGTGAAATTCGGTTGCGGGAAATTGGCAAATTCCCCACGGAGCCGGGCCGCGCGCAGGAGGTCGCGTTGTCCCGGCTCGAACTCGCCTTTCTGCGCGTGTTGCAGATGACCCGGCTGCGCTTCGATGAAAAGCCGGTCGATGATCGAGCGATTCGCCTCCGGGAATACGCGGAGATCGATCCCGAGCCGGAGCAGCGAGAGCAGGTTCATCGCCTCGCCGGAGCTCAGAACGTGACTGTTTTGCAGGATGCCGAACGCACGTCCGATTTTGTCGAACAGCTTGCCGGAGTCGGCTTCGAGCAACTTTTGCCGCGCGTTGAGCTCGTGCTCGATGATCGACGTGAGCACGCTGCCCAGTCTCTTGATGATTTCGTCCTCGGACTCGCCAAGCGTCGTTTGATTGGAAATCTGAAAAATGCTGCCGCTCGCGTCCGAGCCTTCGCCGAACAAGCCGCGCACGGCCATGCCGAGCTGGTTAACGGCACGCACGACCTTCTCCATCTGATTCGCAATCACGAGCGCGGGAAGATGCATCATCGCCGACGCACGCATGCCCGTGCCGAGATTGGTCGGACACGCCGTCAGATAACCGAGTGAAGGCGAAAACGCATAATCGATTTTGTCCTCAATTGCGGAATCGAGCTCATTGATCGTGGACCAGGCCTTCTTCAGCTGAAATCCCGAGCGCAGCACTTGAATCCGCAGATGATCCTCTTCGTTGATCATGACGGAAAACGCCTGATCGCGACTGATGACGACGCCGGAACCCGCCTTGGCGCCGCTCAGTTCGCGACTGATCAAATGCCTCTCCACCAAAATTTGTTTTTCGAGATCCGTCAGCTCGTCGATGCCGATGGTCAGGCAGCGTTTCATCGGCAACGTCGCGGTCAGCGCGTCGCGACAAAGCTCGAAAATCTCCCCGCGTTTCGCCGGCTTCGCCCAGCCGGGAAAAGGATTTCCAGCGAGGTTGCGGGCAAGACGAATGCGCGTCATCAACACGACCGCCGTTTTGTTGCTCGCCGAATCGGTGAGCTCGGAAGGCGTATCGATGAGCGATGCGATCGTCATGGGTTTAACGCGGCGACTTTTGCCCGTAGGTTTGTTTGACTTGGTTGATTTCATCACGGCATCGGGCCGCCTCCTCGTACCGCTCGGATTTTATCGCGGCGGTGAGGTCGAGCTCGAGTTTCGAGAGACGTTCGTAAAGGGTTTTTCGGGCCAGCGCTTTTCTCGGCACCTTGCCGGTGTGAGCGGTTCCCTTGTGCATGCCGTCGAGCATCGGCTCGACGAGACTAGTAAACGTCTCGTAGCAAGCCGGGCATCCGAAACGGCCCTGTTTCTTAAAATCGTTCGGCGTAAATCCGCACTGCTCGCATCTCACTCCGGCCACGCCGGTCGGTTCCGGATTGAGCGACGCTTTCAGCAAAAGATCCGCGAGCGAAAAGCCGCTGGGGTCAGTCACGCCCTTCGCCTGGGCGCATTCCTCGCAGAGATCAACCTTATGGACCTTGTTGTTGACAATCTGCGTGAGGTGCACCGTGGCGGGCTTGGCACAAAGATCGCATTTGAGCGGGTTCGGCATTTTTGGCTGAAAGTTTTTGTTGCAGGTACAATGCCACGCTCCCGGTCACTGGCAAGTGTCGCGAGAATTCTCTTTCACACGCGCCGCATTTTCTCAATGCCGCAGCATCTTCAGCGATAAATTGTCGCAGCTAAACGTCACCGGGGTGACGCAGTGAAGCTCGGGGAAAGTGCCGGATCAATAAAAACCAGGGTCGCCCTTCATCGGCAGTCGATGCGGACGGAGCCGTGATTTTTTTGGCGCGCCCACCTTCCACCCGGATCAAATCCGAGTGCCGTCGACAAGGACGCGCCGTCGAAACGCCGCGAGCACGCGTTGCGTCATGGCGCCGGGTCTGCCCGTGCCGATCTCCCGGCCATCGAGTTTCACGACTGGAATTACCTCCGCGCCAGTGCCGGAGAGAAAACACTCGTCCGCGCACCAGATGTCGTAGCGCGTCATGTCGCACTCGCGGATCGGAATCTCCAACTCGCGCGCCAGATCGAAAATCGCGCCGCGCGTCACGCCCTTGAGCGCGCCTTGGGATGCCGCCGGAGTGATGATTTCGCCCTTGCAGACCGCGAAGACATTGTCGGCCGTACATTCCGCGACGTAGCCCTGATCGTTGAGCATGATCGCTTCGAGCGCGCCAAACTGACGGGCCTCGATTTTGCCCAGGATGTTATTCAGGTAATTCAGCGACTTGATCGTCGGCGGCAGCGCGGCGGGGCTGATGCGTCGAGTCGGGACCGTGACGATGCTCAGCCCTTTATCATAGTGCTCCTGCGGATAGAGCGAAATCTTGCTCGCGATGATGAACAAGGTCGGCTTCGCACAAAGCCACGGCGACAGACCGAGATCACCTACTCCGCGCGTGACCACCAGGCGGATATACGCGTCCATCAGGCCGTTTTTCCGGCAGGTCTCGCACGTCGCCTCCGCGAGGTCTTTTCGATTCAGGGGAATTTGCAGCATGATCGCCTTGGCGGAATATTCCAGGCGCTCGAGGTGCTCCTCGAGACGAAAGATGTTGCCGCCATAGAGCCGGATGCCTTCGAAAACTCCGTCGCCGTAAAGCAGGCCATGATCGAAAACCGAGATCCTCGCCTCCGACTCGTCGACGTATTTTCCGTCCAGATAAATGATCATTTGAAGCGAGTATTAGGCGCGCGTAAAAAGTCTTGTCCAGCTTCACGCCGAGTTTCTGCTTGTCGCGCTGCAACTAATTTGCAAGTAATTGGGATTATGCCAGCCCTCCCCCATACTGCTCACCGCCGCGGCCCGATCGCGGCGTTTACTCTGATCGAATTGTTAACCGTTATCGCGATCATCGGAATCCTCGCCGCGATATTCATTCCCACCATCGGCGCCGTTCGGGAAAAAGCCCAGCGTGCCGTCGACTCGAACAATCTGCGCGAAATCACGAAGGCCGCGATGATCTACGCCGCCGATAACAACGACCGCCTGCCCGATCCAACCGAGATCGCCGCTGCCGGTTCGGTGACGGGCGGCACCAACGTTTATCTCTGGCCGGGAATTCTGGCGAAAAACAAAATTCTCACGGACCCGACACTGTATATTGCGAAAAACGATCCGTCATTCAACGGCACGTATCCCGCCGCAATCATCAGTACCGGCGATCCCACGCACAAACAGCTCGACGCCGATTTCGCCCAGGCCGTGCTCTCCTGGGAATTCGTGGGCGGCTTGAAAATCAGCGATCCTGCGAGCACACCTGTCGCGTACACGCGCGGGCTTCAGGCCGCGGGAGCTTGGGACGCCGTCAGCGGTGTTTATAAAGAGACCGGCGGATTCGTCGCGTATCTCGGAGGCAACGTCGTGTTTTATAACAACACCACGGACGTGTTCAACTCGAACAACACCGGCGTGAAAACCGCCGCCGTGCGGGAAGCCATCCCGTACACGGCCACCATCCAATCCAAAATCTATGGCACCGCTCCCACCGGCGGCACGATCCTCGGCTCGGCCGCCGGCACCGCCGCGATCGCGGGAAACTGAATCCGCGCGATCCGTTGCATTGAAACCCGACCGGATCGCCGGCCGGGTTTTCTCTTTGGGAATCCCAACTCGCAGGCCGCAGGCTCGCTGGCGCGATTGATGCGCGAGCGAGCTCGCAGCGCTCGCAGGCGCAATCAATATTGCATTAAGGTAAACCAAGGACCGCGGGCCGGCCGGGATTTTTCTTTTCCCGCTTTCCCCGTCAGTTGCTAACGGTCAACGTCCGCCGTTCGCATGACGTCCCCCGCACCCTTTCCCTCCGACCACACGACCTATATTATCGGCCACAAAAATCCCGATGCCGACGCGATCTGCTCTGCGCTTGCCTACGCCGCATTCAAGGAGGCGCGCGGTGAACGCGGCTACGTGGCAGCGCGCTGCGGAAATTCCAACGCCCGCATCGACACGATCCTGTCGCGTTTTCACCAACCGCTGCCGCTTTATTTGAGCGATGTCAGTCCCCGGGTCCGCGACTTGATGGTGAGAAACGTGATCGCGCTCGATGAGCACGCCACGTGCGCCGAAGCGCTCGCAATATTCGACTCTCACGACGTTCGCGTACTGCCGGTCACCGGCGCTCAGAAAAAAATTCTCGGGACCGTTTCACTTTCCACGCTTGGCGGCGTTTTCATCCCGCGCCTGAGCGAACCCCGCCTGCTCCGACTCGTACGCACCTCGCTGGCCAATATCACCCGCACCCTCGAGGGCCACGCGCTTCATCTCGTCGACGAACAAAATGTCCAGGAGCTGTATGTGCGGCTCGGCACGATGGACATCACGTCGTTCTGGAGCATCTCCATCCGCGAAAATATTCCCGCCGCTCAATCGATCATCATCGTCGGCGATCGACGCGACGTTCAACGCCGCGCGATCGAGATCGGCGTGCGCGCGATCGTCATCACGAGCAATCTCGGCATGGACGATGAAATTCTCGCGCTCGCGAAAAACCGCGGCACCAGCGTCATCATCAGCCCGTACGATTCCGCGACGACCTCCTGGATCGTGCGCACCGCCTCCACCCTCGAACGCGTCGTCGAACGCACGTTCACCATCGTCGATGCCGACACCCGGATTGCGGACGTGCGAAAAAAATTCTCCGCCGGTTCTCCCCACGCGCTCTTCGTCACCAACGATGTGGGACAGCTCGAAGGCATCCTGACCAAAACCGACCTGCTCCGCTCGACGCAAACCCGGCTGGTGCTGGTGGACCACAACGAAATGTCGCAAGCCGTCACCGGCGCGGACGAAGTGACGATCGCGGAAATCATCGACCATCACCGTCTCGGCGCGATCAACACGCAGCAGCCGATTCTTTTTCTCAACGAGCCCGTCGGCTCCACCTGCACGATCGTCGCCGATCTGTTCCGCCGCGAGGGACTGCAGCCTTCGCCGGAAATTGCCGGCGTGATGATGTCGGGCCTCATCTCCGACACGCTTCACCTCAACGGCCCGACCACCACGCGCAAAGACGCGATCCTGCTCGCGTGGCTGTCCGAAATCGCCGGCGTCAACTCCAAGCAGCTCGCCGATGCGATCTTCAACTCCGGCTCCGTGATCCTCGCCAACCCGCCGGAAAAAATCGTCCGCTCCGACTACAAGATCTACGAGGAGGAAGGTGTTCGCTTCGCCGTCTCGCAAGTCGAGGAACTCGGGTTCGGAAATTTTTGGCAGCAGGCAAAACCGATTGCCGCCGCGCTCGAGGATCTCCGTGACGAGGAGCACCTCGTTTTTTCCGCTTTGCTCGTGACCGATATCAACACGCAAAACTCGCTGCTGCTCGTGAAAGGCGATGCGGATTTCATCCGGCGCATTTCGTACGCACACGTGGAGCAGGACGAAATCTTCGATCTTCCGGGAGTCGTAAGTCGCAAGAAGCAGTTGATCCCCTACCTCACCAGCGTCCTGAAAGAAATGGCCGCCGACGGTTCATCGCCCAGCGCTCCCGAAACGCCAACCCGCCCAAAGAAAAAGAAAAGATAGGCCGAAGCGCCACCGCACCGAAGGCAGGGCGGCTTGCCCGCTATTCAGCGCTCCAGCGGCAAGCGCCGGCGAACCAAAATCTCCACGGTTCGCCGACGCCCGCCGCGTTTTCAAACTATCGCCGCAAACAGGCTCCGGCCCGATCCGGAACGATCTTTGTCTGGCTCACCGGCCGCCTTCAGTTCTGCCAAAAATCAAAAGCATCGTTGCCTCTTTCCGCCGACGTTTTGTAGTTTTTGTTTCCTCCATGACCGCCGAGCCCAATGCTCCCGCCACCGCGCCCGCGCCAACCGATTTCATTCGCGACATCGTCGCGGCCCACGTTGCCGAGAAACGCTACGCGAAAATCGTCACCCGCTTTCCCCCCGAGCCCAATGGCTATCTTCATATTGGCCACGCCAAATCGATCTGCCTCAATTTCGGCATCGCGCGCGAAAATAACGGCACGTGCAACCTCCGCTTCGACGACACCAATCCCGCGAAAGAGGAAATTGGATACGTCGATTCGATCGTCGCCGACGTACGCTGGCTGATCGCCGGCTGGGCCGATCATTGCCTCGGTTTCAAACGGCGCGACGCGCACCCCGCTCCGATCACGACCAACGGCAAACCCGATCGTTACCTCGGCCCGGTCGATCCCTCAACTCTCAGCTCTCAACTCTCGACGGGGTCCGCCACCGCCGAGCCTTTCTTCGCATCCGACTATTTCGATGCCCTACATGCCTACGCGATGGATCTCATCAAACGCGGCAAGGCTTACGTCTGCGACCTCTCGCCCAGGGAAACCGACGAATATCGCGGCGCTCCTGACAAACCCGGTCGCGATTCTCCGTGGCGCAACCGCAGCGTCGCGGAAAACCTCGATCTCTTCGCGCGAATGACCGCTGGCGAGTTTCCTGACGGCGCGCATACGCTCCGCGCGAAGATCGACATGGCCTCGCCCAATGTGTGGCTGCGCGATCCGCTGCTCTACCGCATCCGCCACGTGCCGCACTATCACGCCGGCGACAAATGGTGCCTGTACCCGCTTTACGATTACGCGCATTGCTTGAGCGATTATCTCGAGGGCATTAGCCACAGCGTCTGTTCCCTCGAGTTCGTGCCGCATCGCGCACTCTACGATTGGATTCTCGAGTCTCTCGATTTGCCGCGACCCCTGCCGCGCCAATACGAATTCGCGAAACTCATCCCCACTTACACGCTCCTCAGCAAGCGCAACATCCTGCGCCTCGTGCAGACAAAAATCGTCAACGGCTGGGACGATCCACGACTGCCCACGATTTCCGGGCTGCGGCGACGCGGGATTCCGGCGAGCGCCATTCGAAAATTTGTTATCAGCGTCGGCGTCACCACGTTCAACAGCATTACCGACATCGCCGTTTTCGAGCACGCCATCCGCGAAGACCTCAACGCCTCCGCCCAGCGCCGGCTCGCCGTGCTCCGCCCGATCAAGGTCGTCCTCACGAATCTCGGACCCGGCGAGGTCATCGAATGCGATGCCACCAACAATCCGCAGGACGAGCGTCCCACGACGCGCAAGATCGTCCTCACGCGCGACGTCTTCATCGAGAACGAAGATTTCGCCGAGATTCCGCCGCCAAAATACTTCCGGCTAAAACCCGGCGGCGAGGTCCGGCTGAAGTATGCCTGCATCATAAAATGCGACGAGATCGTGAAAGATGCCGCCGGCAATCTGGTCGAGCTGCGTTGCACCGCCGATTTGACCACGCGTTCCGGCCAGCCCAATTCCGATCGCAAGGTAAAAGGCACGATTCACTGGGTGAGCGCGGCGCAGTGCGTTGACGCCGAAGTTCGCCTGTACGATCGTCTCTTCACGATTCCCGAGCCGGGCGCCGAGGACGATTTCACGAAACATATCAACCCGCATTCACTCGAGATTGTGACCGGCAAACTCGAGGCGTCGCTGGCGAGCGCGACTTCCGCCGAGCGCTTTCAATTCGAACGGCTCGGATATTTCGCGCTCGATGCGAAAGACAGTACTCCAGGCAGACTCGTGTTCAACCGGACGATCCCGCTCAAAGACACATGGACGAAACCGCCCGGCCAGAAATAATCGTGTATGGCGGAGTCGACGCGGATCCCGTCGTTTTAAACGCCATCGAGGTTCGCGTGCTGGGTTCGCTCGTCGAGAAACAGGTCACGACGCCCGACTATTATCCCCTTACGCTCAACGCCCTCGTCAATGCCTGCAATCAAACATCGAGCCGCGATCCAGTCGTGAGCTATGACGAGCCGACCGTCACCCGTGCCGTCGACAGTCTGCGGGAAAAGAAACTGGCTTTCGTTTTTTCCGGCGCCGAAAGCCGGGTTTTAAAATACGGCAACAAGCTCGCCGAGCGTTTCGAACTCACACCTCCGGAAACCGCGGCGCTTTGTCTTCTCCTGCTGAGAGGTCCGCAAACCGTCGGTGAAATTCGCAACCGCAGCGGACGGCTGCATGAATTTTCGTCGCTCGCCGAAGTCGAATCGAATCTGGAATCGCTCGCGTTAAAGCAGCCCCAGGCACTCGTGACACGACTGCCCCGGCAAACCGGATTAAAGGAATCCCGCTTCGCACACCTGTTATCCGGCACGGCTGCATCGCCGGCCGAAAGCGCTTCCGGTGCGTCGATCATGCCGCCTGAACCGGATCGCCTGGAAAAACTGGAAAATGAAGTCGCGACATTGCGGCAGGAACTCGCGGAGGTGCGTCGACAATTCGCCGAGTTTAGAAAACAATTCGAGTAGGTCGTCACCGAGATCGCGGCCAAGCCTTCGCGATCGCAGCGGCGAGCCGAACAAGCCGAGCCGTCCCTGGCAAATCGCGCCGTCGGCTCGTGATCCAGTTTCCCAATACGCCCAAATCTTTTCCCTGACCGTCACTTTTTCGCGCACAAAACGTCATCATGCTCACGGATTCAGCCCCGAAGCCGCGCTCACCGCGCCGGCGGCTCAACCCATCCTCCACGCTTTTCATCTTTCATGGCTAAATCGAAGCATTCCGGCAGCATCATTCTCGTCGTCATCCTCCTCGCCGCAGGGGGAACCGGCGCATGGTATTTTTTTCATCAGCACGCGGACAAACCGACGGAATACATCACCGCTCCCGTCGCGCGCGCCGACGTCACGCAGGCGGTGACCGCGACCGGCACGCTTCAGCCGGTGATCACCGTCGATGTCGGCAGTCAGATTTCCGGCATCATCGACAAGGTGCTCGTTGACTATAATTCCGTTGTGAAGGTGGGAGCCGTGGTTGCGCACATCGATGCGGCGAGCTATGAATCGCGCCTGCACTCCGCCGAAGCGGATCTGGCCAACGCGAAAGCGAATCAGAATCTGATGCGGCTCAATGCCGATCGCTCCGCCTCGTTGCAGAAAAACGGCCTCGTGCCGCAGTCCGATCTCGACCAGGCGCTCGCCCAACTGGCCCAGGCCGATGCGCAGGTGCAGATTCGCAACGCCGCGGTCGAGAGCGCGCAGATCGATCTTTCCCGCTGCACCATCTACTCGCCCATCGACGGCATCGTGCTCTCGCGCCAGATCGACGTCGGCAAAACCGTCGCCGCGAGTTTCAATACTCCCGTGCTTTTCACGATCGCGAACGATCTTACGAAAATGCAGATCGTCGGCGCCATCGCCGAAGCCGACATTGGCAACGTCGCCGTCGGACAGCAGGTCAACTTCACTGTCGACGCCTTTCCCAACCGCCAGTTTCGCGGGCGCGTTTCGCTGATTCGCAATTCGCCGCAGACCGTGCAAAACGTGGTCACCTATGAGACGATCATCGATGTGCAAAACGATGATCAGAAGCTTCGGCCCGGCATGACCGCCAACGTCTCCGTCATCATCGCCCACCGCAGCAACGTGCTGCGCATATCCAACAACGCACTACGAGTCCGCATCCCCGATCTGGCGCCGCCCGCCGACGCGAAGGATGCGAAAGCCGCGGCCGTTCCCGCGGCCAAACCGCTGAGCGACGACGAACGTCGCGCCAAAATGCGTGAACTCATGCGCGATGCCGGTTTCACTCCGGGCTCCGGCCCGCCGTCGCCGGAAGTTCGCGAGCGCATGCGCCAACTCGCCACCGAACGCGGCCTCGATCTTTCCGCTTGGGGCGGTCGGGATCGTGAGCGCACCAGCAACACGCCGGTCACGCGCACCCTCTATCGACTGGTCGGCTCGGGCGAAACCGCGCGACCGGAGGCAGTGACGGTCAAGCTCGGGATTTCCGATGGCTCGAACACGGAGGTTCTCGACGGCCTGGCCGAGGGGGATCTCGTCATCACGAGTGTGATCGTACCGGCTGGCAACTCGCAGTCGTCTGGCGCCGCCAG
>Ga0070683_100001791_pt1 | contig 16733 bp, 13 predicted proteins | sample KBSC713LmetaG_FD_64662 | JGI IMG/M metagenome (GOLD analysis project Ga0070683, IMG submission 64662) | Corn rhizosphere microbial communities from Kellogg Biological Station, Michigan, USA - KBS C7.1-3L metaG | ecosystem: Host-associated > Plants > Roots > Rhizosphere ...
CAGCATCGAGATGGTCTCGTTGCCGGTCGGCGGGATGATCACCCGCATCGCCTGCGGGAGCACGATCCGGCGCATCGTCTGAAGACGCGTCATGCCGAGCGAATGCGCCGCCTCGTGCTGCCCCTCGTCCACCGAGATGATCCCGGCGCGAACGATCTCCGCCATGTACGCGCCCTCGTTCAACCCGAGCCCGAGGATCGCGGCGACGAACAGCGTGATGATGTGGTTCGCGTTCCCGCTCGCGATCACCGGCCCGCCGAACGGGATGCCGATTGAGATCTTGGGGTAGAGGGCGGAGATTCCGATGCCCCAGAAAAGGATCTGCAGCAGCACCGGCGTGCCGCGGAAGAACCAGATGTAGAGCCAGCTCGCGCTCTTGACAATCGGGTTCGGCGACAATCGCATGACGGCGAGGATCACTCCCAGCACGATCCCGATCGCCATCGCGACGACGGTCAGCTCGAGTGTTGCACGCACGCCGCGCAGAACCCTCGCGTCGAACAGATAGTCGCCGACCACGCCCCACTGGACGCGGCTGTTCGTGGCAAAGGAGTAGATGAGCGCGGCGGCGACAAACAGCACGATCGCCGCCGCGATCCATCTCCCCACATGCCGTACGGGGACGGCCGTTATCTCGTCGGGCCTGAGGTCAGACCCGACGAGTTCGGTGTCAGCCGTTTGCCGCTCCTAGCTAATGGCTCCGTTTATCTGCGGGTTCGAGATCGCCCCGCTCTCGATCCCCCACTTCTTGAGGATCTCCATGTACTTCCCATTCGACATGAGGACCTTGAGCGCGTCAAGTACCGGCTGCTCGAGCTTGAGGTCCTTCGGCAGCGCGATGCCGTAGGGCGCGGTGCCATACGGCTTGCCGACGAGCTTGAACTGGCCGCTCGACTTCTTGACCTGGTAGTCGGCCACCGGCGAGTCCGCCATGCCCACCTGGGCGCGGCCGCTGGTGATCGCCAGGTTGGCGCCGTTCTGGTCGGTGAACGTGAGCACCTTGACCGGCTTCTTGCCGGCGCTCGTGCACTTCTTGCTCTGGCCCGTCGAATCGGCTTGCTGCGTCGTGCCCTTCTCAACCGCCACGGTCGTGCCGCAGAGGCTCGACAGATCCGTGATCGCCGGGCCGCCCGAAGCCTTCTCGTAGAAGGAAGTACCCGCGGAGAAGTACGTGACGAAGTTGACCGTCTTCTCGCGCTCCTTGGTGTCCGTGAACGAGGACATGCCGAGGTCGTACTTGTGCGCGGCGAGGCCGGGGATGATGCTGTCGAAGGTCGCGTTCACGACCTTGGCCTTGAGCCCCATCACGCCGGCGAGCGCCTGGGCCAGGTCCGCGTCCATGCCCTCGACCGTCTTTCCGTCCGAGCCGATGAACTCATTGGGCGCGTAGGTGGCGTCGGCCGCCACGGTGAGCGTGCCCTTCGACTTGATCGCGGCTGGCACCTCGGACGCGACCTTCTGGTCGACACCACTCGAGGTGGCGCCTGTGGACGCCGCGCCGCCTCCGGTGGAAGCGGGGGCCGAAGTTGTGTTGTTGTTTGAGCTGCCGCAGCCAGCCATGATGGCGGCGGCGATCGCTAGCACCGCCAGGCTGGCGGCAGCCCGCGAAATCCTGCTTGTCATGTGCCGAGTCCTCCTCAGGTGTTGGCCGGGCGAGAATAGCCTGAGAATTCGTGAGGCGGCCGAAACCCGCTGTTAAGGATTGTGTTCCGGGGGAGGTGCGCCGCCTTCTCCTCGCGCTCGCGTTTGCCCTGCTCCTGCCGTCCGTCGCTCATGCGGCGCCGCACGTCCGCACGTCCCAGTTCGGGATGAATGTTCAGACGAGCGCGATCGGCGCTCGTGCCGCGGCCGCTGGGTTCGTCACCCCGGCGCTGCGCGCGCCGCGGCGCTTCGACCTGGTGGGCGCCGAGTGGCGGCGCGGCTCGGGCGCGCTGTGGCTCCGCGGGCGGCGCGCAACTGGGCGCTGGAGCCGGTGGGTGCAGCTCGGCGCCTCGGAGGAGCGGAGCCGCGGCGGCTTCGCGCACGCCACCGAACCGGTCTGGGCCGGCGGCGACGACTACGTCCAGCTCCGCGGCACGCGTCCGCTGAGCGGCCTGCATCTCAGCTTCGTCAACGCGCACGTGCCGAGCGCAACCGCCGCGCGCGTGCGCAAGAGCCAGGTGACGCTGCCGAGCGGCGCGCAACTTGCGATCACGCCACGTGCGGGCTGGGGCGCGAGCCGCTGCAAGCCGCGCAAGACCGCCGGCTACGGCACGGTCGACCTCGCCTTCGTCCACCACACGGACTCGATCAACGGCTACAGCCGGAGTGAGTCCGCGTCCGTCGTCCTGGGCGTTTGCCTCTTCCACCGCAACGTCAATCGCTGGAACGACATCGGCTACAACTACCTCGTCGACCGCTACGGCCAGGTGTTCGAGGGGCGCGCCGGCGGACTCGAAGCGCCGGTGGTGGGCGCGCAGGCGGGCGGCTTCAACCTCTTCTCCACCGGCATCGCCGCCATCGGCACCTACAGCTCCGTTCGCTTCCCGGCGGCCGGGATCAACTCGATGGCGGCGCTGCTCGCGTGGAAGTTCTCACAGCTCGGCATTCCGGCGGTGGGGACCGCCACCGTGCCGTCCGACGGCGGCCCGTTCACGCCCTTCAGGAAGGGCACGCCGGTCACGCTCAACCACATCTCAGGCCACCGAGATGCCGACTCCACGGCCTGTCCCGGCAGCGCGCTCTACCGTCAGTTGCCCGCGCTCCGCGCGCGTGTGACCCAGCTCGAGGGACCCGTGAGCGGGCTGCAGCTCGGCTCACTGCAGCCCAAGGTGGCCTACCCGCAGCCGGTGCCGGTGAGCGGCCAGCTAACGCCGGCTCCGGGCCTGGCTGTACCCGCGGGAGCGACGGTGGAGATCCGCGATCGGCTGGCGAGTGGCGCCGGGCGGGTGCTGGCCACGGTGCCGCTGGCGCCCGACGGCACCTTCTCTGCCTCGCTGCCGCTCACGCGGAGCGACGTGGTCCAAGCTGTCTTTGCGGGCGGTGGCGGGTTGCCGCGGCTCGTGTCGGGCGTGCTGTTCGCCACCGTGGCGCCCAGCGTGACGCTTCAGGCGAGCGCGGTGAGCGCGGCGCGCGGCGGCACCGTCACGCTGTCGGGCTCGGTCAACCCGGCGCCACCCGGCCGCGTGTCCGTGGTCGAGGAGGAGCTGCGCGGCACGAAGTACCGGCGCATCCGCACGCTCCTTGTGCGCGCCAAGCGCGGGGCGTTCTCGGTTACGGTCGGGCTGGCGCGCGCGGGCAGCTTCCGGTTCACCGCGCGGTCGGGTGCGGGAGCGTCCGTTCCGGTGACCGTTCAGGTGACGGGCTGAGGCGCCGCATCTCGCGCCGGTTGAACGATTTCCCTGCCGTGGCGGGGCAAACCGTTCACTCGATTGCGAAGGTCTCCACCGCGGCGAGGTCGTAGTCGCCGTGATCGGTGCCCAGTCCCTGGGCGACCTGCGCGGCGGCGGCACAGCCGAGCGCGGCGGCATCGCGTCGCGAGCGCCCGAGCGAAAGCCCGCGGAGAAATCCGGCCGAGAAGGCGTCGCCGCAGCCGGTGGTGTCCACCACGTCCACCTCGAACGCCGGCACGCTCTCGTTTTCGTCGGCATCGACGATCACCACGCCGTCCGCTCCGCGCGTGGCGACCACGCATCCCGCGCCGCGCGACACGAGCTGGCGGCAGCCCTCCACGAGGTCGTCGGCACCGGTCAGGGCCAGCACCTGCTCGGCGTTGGGCAGCAGGTAGTCGAGCTCCGGCAACGCCGGCCCGATCCAGTCGAGCAGCCCCTCGCCCGGCGCCAGGATGTCCGCCGACGTGACCACGCCCTTCTCGCGCGCGCGAGACAGGATCTGCGCGGCCGCCTCGCCGCCCATGAACTCGGGCCCGCCGAGGTGCAGGAAGTCGCAGTCGTCGAACGCGTCCCCAGGAAGATCGCCCGGGCCGTAGGTCGCGTTCGCGCCCACCACATGCAGCGCCGGGCGATCGCCGTTCGGGCGGATCGGCAGCACGGTGGCCGAGGTCTGCGAATCGGAGCGTCTCACGAGCAGCGAGGTGTCCACGCCATCGCGCTCGAGCAGCGACAGCAGCATGTCGCCGGCGGCATCGACGCCAATGGCCCCCGCACTGCGCACCTCCGCGCCGAGCTTGGCCAGCACGAGCGCCGTGCCGCCCGCCGACCCCGCGGCGGTGATCCGGATCTGCTCCACCAGCTCGCCGCCCTGGCCCTCGGGGATCTTCTCCACGGGTCGCACGAGCACGTCAAGGACGTGCACGCCCATCGCGATCGCCTTCAAGAATCGGTCTCCTTGGTCTGCCCGTAGCCGCTCGACACGAACTGCTGCACCACCGCCTCGAGCTGCCCGCGGTCGAGCACGCGCGGCTTGCCGAGCGCGGCCGCGTGCCAGTACACGGAGCACGCCCACTCGAGCAGGAGCATGTTCTCCACCGCCGCTGCCATGTCCTGGCCGTACGCGATCGCCCCGTGGTTGGCCATCAGCGCGGCGGTGTGACCCTCGAGCGCATTCAGCACCGCCTCGGCCAGTGCCTCGGTGCCGTAGGTTCGGTAGGGCGCGATCTTCACGGCCCCGCCCAGCATGAGCATCTGGTAGTGCACGCAGGGCAGCTCGTCCTTCAACACGCAGGCGATCGCCGTGGCCATCGGCGCGTGCGTGTGCACCACGGCGCCGGCGTCGTAGCGGCGGTACACGCCCATGTGGAGCTCGATCTCCGACGTGGGCGCAAGCGACCCGCCCACCTGGTTGCCATTGAGGTCCACCACGCTTACGTCTTCGGCCTGCAGTTGGGCAAGCACGGCTCCGGTGGGACTGATCGCCACGCGGTCCTCGTGGCGGGCGCTCACGTTGCCCGCGGTGCCGGGCGTCAACCCCTCCGCGGCCAGCCGCCTGCTCGCCGCCGCAACCCGCTCGCGCTGCTCATCGATGCCTGCCACCGCGCGCCGGATCGTACTGCGACCTGGTGGCTCGCCATCTGTTATCCCTTCCGAAAGCGAAGCGACTTTCAGTTTTCGGCAGGGGGTGCCGGTTTTGCGGGAGACCGACAACGACGCGCGTGCGGGCGCGGCGACTGAGCAGCAGGATCAGGGAATCACCCGGCGGCGTGCCCTCGGAGCGGGCGCGGTCCTCGCGATGGGGGCGGCGCTGCCGTCCGTGGCGCGGGCATCGCAGCCCAAGAGTCCGCGCGCGACCAGCGGCAATACGGCCGACGCGATCGTGGTCGGTGCCGGCATCTCGGGGCTCACGGCCGCGCGCAAGCTGGCCGGCGCCGGCAAGTCGGTGATCGTGCTCGAGGCGCGCGACCGCGTGGGCGGCCGCATGCTCAACCACGACATCGGCGGCGGCAAGGTCACCGAGCTCGGCGCTCAGTTCGTTGGTCCCACGCAGGACCACATCCTCGCGCTCGCCAAGGACGTGGGCGTGGACACCTTCAAGGCCTACGACAGCGGCGACAACGTCTATTACAAGAGCGGCCAGCGCTCGACCTTCAGCGACAAGCTGCCGACAGGCGCGGTGCCGCTCGACCCGCTCATCCTCCCGGACATCCTCAAGGCGGTCGAGCAGCTCGACCTGATGTCTCAGAAGGTGCCGGTGGACGCTCCCTGGCGCGCCGACAACGCCGAGGAGTGGGACAGCCAGACGCTCTGGAGCTGGTTCAAGGAGAACCAGATCAACCCGCAGGTGGGCGCCGTGGTGTCGGCCGCGGTGGAGGCGATCTTCGGGGCCGAGACGCGGGACGTGTCGCTGCTCTACACGCTGTTCTACATCGCGGCCTCGGGCAACGAGTCCAACCCGGGCACGTTCGAGCGCAACTTCTCCACGAGCGGCGGCGCGCAGGAGAGCCGCTTCGTGGGCGGCTCGCAGCTCGTGGCGCTGCGGGTGGCGCAGCAGCTCGGGAGCGCGGTGCGGCTGAGCTCGCCGGTGCGGCGGATCGAGCAGACGAGCACGGGCGTGACCGTGACTGCCGATTCCGGTGTCTACTCCGGCAAGCAGGCGATCGTGGCGGTGCCGCCGCCGGTCGCCGGGCGGATCGACTACGCGCCGCTCCTGCCGGCGCTGCGCGACCAGCTCACGCAGCACATGGCGATGGGCACGCTGATGAAGGCCGAGGCTGTTTACGACGAGCCGTTCTGGCGCGCCGACGGCCTCACCGGCCAGGCCGTGTCCGACACGGGTCCGGCCAAGATCACGTTCGACAACTCGCCGCCCGACGGCTCGCCCGGAGTGCTGATGGGCTTCATCGGCGGGCACGAGGCGCGCAAGTTCACGCTGCTCTCGGCGGACGATCAGCGGACGCAAGCGCTCCAGAGCTTCGCCAACTACTTCGGCGACAAGGCGAAGACGCCGCGCGACTTCATCCTCATGAACTGGTCGGGCGAGCAGTGGACGCGCGGCTGCCCGGTGTCGATCCTGTCGCCGGGCGTGCTCTACGACTTCGGCACCGCGCTGCGGGAGCCGTGCGGCCGCATCCACTGGGCCGGAACGGAGACGTCCACGTACTGGAACGGCTACATGGACGGCGCCGTGCGGGCCGGCGAGCGCGCGGCCGGTGAGGTCCTCGCGGAGATCTGATGAGCGAGCGCACCGAGATCCCGCGGCTGCGCCGGGTCCCAACCCAGGCGCGCAGCCGAGCGCGGCTGCGGCGGCTGCTCGACACCGCCGAGGAGGTGCTTGCGGGCGAGGGCGCCGAGGCGCTCACCACCACGCGCGTGGCCGAGGCCGCCGGCGTGTCTGTCGGCTCGCTCTACCAGTACCTGCCGGACAAGGGAGCGATCGTGCAGGCGCTGGCGCGCCGTTACCTCGCCGGCTTCGAGGAGCTGATGGCGCAGCTCGAGCGCGATGCCCTGCGCGGCGGCGGTCGCGGCTGGGACGATCCGGTCGGGCGCCTGATCGACGAGTTCTCCGAGCGCTACCGCGCGCTGCCCGGCTACCGCGCGTTGTGGTTCGGCCGCGAGCTGAGCGACGAGCTGCGCGCCGCCGATCGCGAGAACAAGGTGGCGCTGGCGCGGGGCGTGCGACGCATCGCCGTGGCGCTCGGCCTCGCGCGCGACGACTCCTACCTGGAGGTGGCTGCCCGTGCCGGCGTGCTCGTCACGGACAGCATCCTCCAGGAAGCCTTCCGCCTCGACCCGAACGGCGATCCTCAGCTCATCGAGGAGGCTAAGCGCATCCTGCGGCTGTACCTCGCGGAGGTGGTGAGGCATTACGCCCACGCTTCCGAGGCGTCACCGTCAGCCTGACCGTCTTCGCGCCGCGCCGCGAAGCAAGCTCGAGCAGGCCGCTCCCGGGCTTTGAGATCACGCGCGCGCCGCGCACCCGCGCGCGGTAGCCGTGCGGGTAGTGGAGCGCCGGCACGAACACCGTGGTGCACGAGCCCGGCTTGAACCTGCCGTGGCCGTCAGGCCGCCGGGTGGAGTAGCTGATGGTGAACGTGCCGCGCGCGAAGCCGAACCGCCGCGGCGTGCCGGCGACCGCGCGCGGGAACGGCCGCGCCAGCGCGGCCAGCGTGGCGGATTCGACGTTGGAGCCGGTCGGCGGCTTGGACGGGTCGGCCACGACGGCCTGGGCGGTCGGCGGCTGCGCGCTCGTCGTCGGGTCGCCGCAGCCGCAGTAGGCCCACTCGATCCAGGGCATCTGCTGGGCGTCGGCCTCGTCCTCCACGCGCTCGAGCACCGAGGTGTCGTTGGTGGCGCCGAACTCCGTGAGCAGGGCGGCGTCGCCGGTCGCGCGCGAGCGGGCGAGCGCGTTGGTAAGAGCGCCGCGCTCGCCCTTCGAGCACGCCGCCGCGCTCGTGCCGCCGAGGCAGTAGTCGTGGAACGACATGCCCGCGCGCGCGTCGCCGAAGTCGGGCAGGTGCGTGGGCGCGGTGCCGAAGTTGTAGAGAACGTTGGGCTCGTACCAGACGATGTGGCGGCGGTCGGACTTGCGGATCGCCGTGATCGCCTTTTTCTCCATGGCGCCGAGCTGCGCGTCGAAAGCCGGGCAGCCCGCGGGCGTGATGCACGACTGCCACGCGGTGCCGGGCCAGGGCTCGTTGAAGAGGTCGTAGCCGAGCACGTGGGAGTTGCCCGCGAACTTGGAGGCCACGTGACCCCACGCGGCGGCGTAGTGCTCCTGCAGCCCGGCCGTGTCCGCCCAGAAGTGGTCGAAGGCATGCTGCACCGCGGGCATGCCCGTGTAGTTGCCGGGGAAGCCGAGGTCGGGCGCGTTCGGCAGCCCGTCGTCCATCACCGCCCACGCCGGGAAGCCCTCGCCGTGGAAGCGCTCGTTGTACTGGTCCTGGTGGAAGTCGAGCAGCGTGTAGATGCCGTGCGCGCCGAGTGTGCGGACCGTGGAGGCGATGCCCGCGATGTACGCGTCGTTGTAGATGCCGGGCGACGGCTCCACCGCCGCGTAGATCACGCCCAGCCGCACCACGTCGAAGCCGTTGCGGGCGAGGAACGCCGCGTCGTTGGCGCCGAACCCGGTGGCGCTCGGCTGGTACGGCGGCAGCTTGTAGACCATGTTGAGCCCGTGGAGGACCAGGACGCGCCCGTGCGCGTCCGTGATCCAGCGCCCGGCGTGAGCAGGTGGCCTGGCGAGAGCAGATGCCGGAAGAAGCAACAGAGCGGCCAGGACCAAAGTTTGTGCGCTGTGCGCTGTCCGCTGTGCGCTAATTCGCCGCTTCACCGATCAGCAGCTCCACGATGACCGTGTCCTTCCATTCTCCGCGCAGCTTTGCATGCCGCCGGTACACACCGACTTCTCGAAAGCCAAGCGACCGGCACAAAGCCAAGCTCGCCTCGTTCTCCGGGAAGATCCGGCTGATCAGCTTCCACATTGCACGTCGCGCGCACTCATCGATCAGCGCCGTAACCGCCACGCGGCCGGCGCCGCGTCCCCGCGCCTCGCGCGCGACATAGACAGAGAAGTCCGCGACACCCGAGTACGCGGGCCGGTGCGCCCGGTACGGCGGCGCGGAAGCCCAAGCCACCACCTCGCGGCCCGCGTCCTCCACGACCACGAGCGGGAATCCGCCCTGTATCCAATTCTCGATGTCGGCCGGGCTGCGCGGCTCCGTCTCGAACGTGGCCAGGCCGTCCGCGATCCCCTCGTTGTAGATGCGTGCGATCGTGGCGGCGTCGCGCGCATGTGCCGCCCGCGCAGTGAGCTCGGTCATTGCACGCAATTGTCACCTCCCAGACGCCGGGGCGGATGGAAACATCTCCCCCGCGCGCGGTAGGGTGCCTGTGAAGATGGCCCAGACCCCGCTGCAAGCACCGTCTTCCTCGTCTGTGCAGGGTGAAATGAGCGCCTCCCACGCGCCCCCCGGGCGGCTGCCCGACGCCGCTGCTGTGATGAGCAAGTCGCGGCTCGAGAACTTCCGGGTGGCGAGCCCGGTCCTCCCGCACGCGCTCAGAGCGGACCTGTACGCGCTGTACGGGTTCGCCCGCCTGGTGGATGACATCGGCGACGAGGCTGAGGGCGACCGTCTGGCGATGCTCGACTGGCTCGACTCCGAGCTGGATGCGTTGTATGCAGGCCGCCCGCACCACGAGTTGATGCAGCGCCTGCTGCCCACCGTGCGCGCGCACGCGATCCCGCCGGACCCGTTCCGTCGCCTGATCGAGGCCAACCGGCGCGACCAGGAGGTTGCCCGCTACCGCACCTTCGACGAGCTGCTCGACTACTGCCGCCTGTCGGCCGATCCGGTGGGCCATCTCGTGCTCTACGTGTTCGACAGCGCCACTCCGGAGCGCATGGCCCTGTCGGATCGCGTGTGCAGCGGACTCCAGATCGTGGAGCACCTTCAGGACGTCGGCGAGGACCTCGCGCGCGGACGGGTCTACCTTCCACTCGAGGACATGGAGAGGCACGGCTGCACCGTGGAGGACCTGGCCAAGCGGCCCACGCCCGAGGGCGTGCGGCAGGTCGTGGCGTTCGAGGCGCTGCGCGCGCGACGGCTGCTCGACGAGGGCGCGCCGCTGGCACGCCGGCTGCCGTGGCGCGCGGGCCTCGCGGTTGCCGGCTTCGTGGCGGGCGGGCGGGCCGCGGTGAGCGCGATCGAGCGCCGCGACCACGACGTCCTCAGCGGCGCCCCGCGCGCCTCGCAGGCGCGCCGGCTGAGCGCTTTCATCTCGACGCTGTTCGGCTTGGCGAGGACCTGAGTGCAGGATCTTGCGAACGCATACCGCCACTGTGAGCGGGTCACCCGGCGTAGGGCGGCGAACTTCTTCTACGGCATCCGGCTGCTGCCGCCCGCCAAGCGGCGCGCGATGTGCGCCTGCTACGCATTCGCGCGCGAGGTGGACGACATCGGGGACGGCGCACTTCCGCCCGAGCAGAAGATCGCCGCGCTCGACGAGCTTCAGGGGCGGCTGCACGGATCGAATGGGGTGGAGCCCACGCCGATGATGCTGGCGCTCGGCGACGCCACGCAGCGCTTCCAGCTGCCGGTGGATGCGTTCGACGACCTGATCGCCGGCGTGCGCATGGACATCTACCCGGCGCGCTTCGAGAGCTTCGACGAGACGGTGCTCTACTGCCGGCGCGTGGCGGGCTCGATCGGGCGGCTGTGCCTCGCGATCTTCGGCTCGAGCGACCCGGAGCGGGCGCCGGCTTTGGCGGACGACCTCGGCGTGGCCATGCAGCTCACCAACATCGTGCGCGACGTGCGCGAGGACGCGTCGAACGAGCGCCTGTACCTGCCGGTGGAGGACCTCGAGCGCTTCGGCTGCCCGGAGTTCCCCGAGGGATCGTCCGAGGCTTTGTCGTCACTTGTTGCCTTCGAGGCAGGTCGCGCGCGCGAATGGTTCGACCGCGGGCTCGAGCTCGTGCCGCTGCTCGACACGCGCAGCGCTTCCTGCGTGCTCGCGATGACCGGCATCTACCGCCGCCTGCTCGACCGCATCGAGGAGCACCCACAGCTCGTGATGGAGCGGCGCGTGTCGCTGCCCGGCTGGGAGAAGGCGTGGGTAGCGGCGCGAAGTCTGATGGAGGCGGCGGCATGAGCGGCGGGCGTCACGCCGTGGTGGTGGGCGGCGGCCTGGCCGGGATCACGGCCGCGCTGGATCTCGCCGACGCGGACGTGTCGGTGACGCTGCTCGAGGTGCGCACGCGCCTCGGCGGCGCGGCCTACTCATTCGACCGCGACGGCCTCGAGATCGACAACGGCCAGCACGTGTTCCTGCGCTGCTGCACGGACTACCGGTCACTTGTGCGGCGACTGGGCGTCGAGGACCGCACGTTCCTGCAGGAGCGGCTTTCGATCCCGGTGATCGCGCCGGGCGGCAAGCGCGGCACGCTCGCTCGCTCCGGCCTGCCCACGCCGCTTCACCTCGCGGGCGCGCTTGCCACGTATCCGTTCCTGTCGCCGCTCGAGCGCCTGCGGGCGGCCGGCACCGCGCGGGCGCTCTCCAAGCTCGACCTCGACGATCCATCGCTCGATGCTCAGTCGTTCGGCTCCTGGCTGGCAGGCAGAGGCGAGAGCCCCGCGGCCGTGGACGCGCTCTGGAACCTGATCGCGTTGCCCACGCTCAACCTGCCCGCCGAACGCGCCTCGCTCGCGATGGCGGCCAAGGTCTTCCAGACCGGCCTGCTCGACGCGAACGATGCGGGCGACGTGGGCTACGCGCGCGTGCCGCTCTCGCGCGTGCACGCCGAGCCGGCCGAGCGCGCGCTGCGCGAGGCGGGCGTGGACGTCCGGCTCAAGACGCGCGTGAACATCGTGCGCCCGGACCTGTCGGTGGACAGCGAGGCTGGGATTGCGGACGCGGACGCGGTGATCGTCGCCGTGCCGCACGACCGCGCGGCAGGGATGCTGCCGGACGGCGCGCTGAAGCTGGCCATCGACAAGCTCGGCAGCTCGCCGATCGTCAACGCGCACGTGATCTACGACCGCCGCGTGACCGAGCTCGAACTCGCGGCCGGCCTGAACACGCCGGTGCAGTGGCTGTTCGACCGCACGCGGGAGGCGGGTGTGAGCGGCGGGCGACAGCACCTCGCGCTCTCGCTGTCCGGCGCCGACCGTGAGATGGGCATGTCGAACGAGGAGCTGCGCGACGAGCTCTTGCCGGCGTTGAGCGCCCTGCTTCCCGGCGCGCGCGACGCGCGCGTGGAGGACTTCTTCGTGGTGCGCGAGCACGCGGCCACGTTCCGCGCGGAGCCGGGCTCAGGCCGGCTGCGCCCCGGCCCGCGCACCGATCTACCCGGCCTCTTCCTGGCGGGGGCTTGGACGGACACGGGCTGGCCCGCGACCATGGAGGGCGCCGTGCGCAGCGGTCACGCCGCGGCGCGCGAGGCACTCGCAGCATTCGGAACCCGGCAGACCCCGGCCATGGTGCACGCGGCATGAACACCGACAACTCCGGACTGGTCGTCTACGCGCCGATCCCGCTCGACGCGCGCGCGGCGCGCGCCGGGTCGGCGGAGGCGCGCGTGGTGCACAGCGGCATCGGGTCGCGGCTGTCGCGCCGCGCGGCCGAGCGTGCGCTTCGGGCGCCCGGGTCAGCGGTGGCGGTCACCGGCGTGTGCATGGCCATCGACCCGACCCTGCAGGCGGGCGACCTCGTGCTCGCCAGCGAGATCCGCTACCCGGACGGCACCGTGCCGATCCCCGCGGCCGGCATCCTCGCGGGCGCACTGCGACGCGCCGGAATCAACGTCCGAGTCGGACCAATCGTCTCCAACCCGCATGGGATTGCTTTGCTCCGCTCCAAGCGCGCGCAGCTGCGCGAGAGCGGTGCCATTGCCGCGGACACGGGCTCCGGCTGGCTGGCGAGCGGCGCAGGCGGCCGGCCGTTCGCTGTGCTCCGCGCCGTCGTGCGCAGCGGCTCCAACCAGCTCGGCCGGCCGCTCGTGGCGGCGGCAAGCGGGGCGCGGGCGCATCGCGCGCTGGCCGAGGCCACCTGGGTGCTCGACCGCTGGGCGCACACGGTCGCGGCGCGGCGCGTGGTGCTGGCCTCTCCGCGCGCGTCGTGCGCGGGAGTGGAACGCGCGATCGAGGTGGTGGAGAAGGCGCTCGAGCGCTATGGCGCACCCGTGTACGTGCGGCGCCAGATCGTCCACAACCGCCACGTTGTGGCGGAGCTCGAGGAGCGCGGGGTGGTGTTCGTGCAGGAGCTCGACGAGGTGCCCGAGGGCGCCATGGCTGTGCTGTCCGCGCACGGAGTCGCGCCCGCGGTCCGCGGCGTGGCGGCCGAGCGCCAGCTCGACCTGATCGACGCCACCTGCCCGCTCGTCGGGAAGGTCCACCGCGAGGCCCGCCAGTTCGCCGAGGCCGGGTACACCATCGTGCTCGTGGGCCACGAGGGTCACGACGAGGTTGACGGCACCGTTGGCCACGCGCCCGAGCGCATCAGGCTCGTGGCCACCGTGGAGGAGGCGGAGAACGTGCAGGTGGACGACCCCGGGCGCGTGGCCTACCTCACCCAGACCACTCTGGCGGTGGACGAGACGCGCGCCGTGATCGACGTGCTCGAGCGTCGCTTCCCCGAGCTGGTCGGACCTCGCTCGGATGACATCTGTTACGCGACGCAGAACCGCCAGGACGCGGTGCGCGGGATCGCGGCGGAGTGCGACACCGTGCTCGTGGTTGGGTCGCGCAACTCTTCCAACTCCAACCGGCTCGTGGAGGTCGTGCGGCGCCAGGGCACGCCCGCCTACCTGATCGACGACGAGGAGGACATCGAGTTGAGCTGGCTCGACGGGGCGCAGACGGTCGGCCTCGCCGCCGGAGCGTCGGCGCCCGAGCGGCTGGTGCAGCGAGTGCTGAGCGCGCTTGGCGGCCTTGGTCCGCTCGAGGTGGAGGAGCGCAGCGTCGCGCGTGAGACCGTGCGCTTCGGCCTTCCGCGAGAGCTGGGAGTCACGCGCGGTGACTGACGTCCTCGCCGGGTCCTCGCAGGTCGAGGAGTCGGCCCGCGAAGCGCTTGCACGCGCGCGCGACCACCTGCTGTCGCTGCAGCGCCACGCCGGTTACTGGCGCGGCCTGCTCGAGACCAACGTGTCGATGGACGCCGAGGACCTGCTGCTGCGCGAGTTCCTCGGCATCCGGGAACAAGTCCGCAGTCGGCAGTCGGCAGCGTGGATCCGCTCTCAGCAACGTGAGGACGGCTCGTGGGGCAACTTCTTCGGCGCGCCGGGCGACCTCTCCACGACCATCGAGTCATACGCGGCGCTCAAGCTGGTGGGCGACGACGTGGATGCCGACCACATGCGCCGCGCGCGCGAGTTCATCCTCGCGGGCGGCGGCGTGGAGAACGCGCGCGTGTTCACCCACATCTGGCTGTCGCTCTTCGGGATCTGGTCGTGGGATGACGTGCCCGCGCTGCCGCCCGAGCTGATGCTGCTGCCGGGGGGCGCGCCGCTGAGCATCTACTCGTTTGCGTGCTGGGGCCGGCAGACGGTGGCGGCGTTGACGGTGGTGTGGGCGTACCGGCCGGTGCGGCCGCTGCCATTCGGGCTCGAGGAGCTGTTCACGGGCGCGTCGCGGGCGGTCGAGCGCGGATCGCTCACCACGCTGCGCGGCTGGTTCGGGCTGCTGGACCGCTTCCTGCACCGTTATGAGCGACGGCCCTTGAAGTGGCTGCGGCGCCTGGCTCTCGGGCGCGCCGAGCGCTGGATCATCGCCCGCCAGGAGGCCGACGGCTCGTGGGGCGGCATCCAGCCGCCGTGGGTCTACTCGATGATGGCGCTCGACCTGCGGGGCTACCCGGTGGACCACCCGCTCCAGCAGGCGGCGCTCGAGGGGCTCGATTCGTTCACGGTCTACGAGGAGGGCCGCTGCTGGCTCGAGGCCTGCCAGTCGCCGGTGTGGGATACGGCGCTGGCGATGATCGCGCTGCGCGACGCCGGCTTGCCGGCCGACGATCCGGCGCTCGTGAAGGCGGCCGACTGGCTGCTCGACGAGGAGGTCCGGATGCGCAGCGACTGGGCTGTGCGGCGGCCTTCGCTCGAGCCCGGCGGCTGGGCGTTCGAGTTCGAGAACGACAACTACCCCGACGTCGACGACACCGCCGAGGTGGTGATCGCGCTGCGCAGGGTCGACCACCCCGATCGCGCGCGCGTGGACGCGGCCGTGCGCCGGGGCGTGAACTGGCTCGTGGGCATGCAGTCGTCAAACGACGGCTGGGGCGCCTTCGACGCCGACAACTTCCACGGCATCGTGGAGAGGCACCCGTTCTGCGACTTCGGCGAGGTCACGGATCCGCCGAGCGCCGACGTGACCGCGCACGCGCTCGAGATGCTTGCGCTCGAGGGAATGCGCGACGGCGACTCCGCGCAGCGCGGGCTCGAGTGGCTACTGCGCGAGCAGGAGGCCGACGGCTCCTGGTACGGACGCTGGGGCGTGAACCACGTGTACGGCACCGGCGCGGCGCTGCCGGCGCTCGAGGCGATGGGGATCGAGGCGTCGCACCCGGCGATGCGACGCGGGGTTGAGTGGCTGCGCGCGCATCAGAACGACGACGGCGGCTGGGGCGAGGACTGCCGCTCGTACGTCAACCGCGAGTGGATCGGGCGCGGCGAGAGCACGGCGTCGCAGACCGCGTGGGCGCTGATCGGGCTGCACGCCGCCCGCCATCCACGCGATGAGGTGGTGGAGCGCGGGCTCGCTTGGCTCGCCTCGACTCAGCGGGAGGACGGCACCTGGGACGAGCCCTACTACACGGGCACCGGCTTCCCTGGCGACTTCTACATCAACTACCACCTCTACCGGCTCGTGTTCCCTGTGACGGCGCTCGGGCGCTGGTTGGCGTGAGCTCTGGGTTGCTGGTGCTGACGCCCTTGCGCATAGAGGCATTTGCCGCGCGCCGCTCGCAGACGTTGCGGACGGGGATGGGGCCCGAGCGCGCTCGCGCTGCGGCAGCCCGGGCCGCGTCTATGCCGGCTCGGTCGGTGGCGGTGCTCGGTTTTTGCGGTGCTCTGGACGACTCTCTAGAGCCCGGTGATGTCGTGCTCGCGGACGAGCTGCGCGGCAATGGAGCGCCCCTTAAGTGCCAGCCTTTACAGCAGCTGGTGAAGGAGCTGGGGCAGACGGGGCTAACCGTCCGCTGCGGGCCGATCGTTTCGGTGCCCGAGCTATCGCGCGGCGCTGCGCGTTCGGCGCTCGCCGAGGACGGCTCGATTGCCGTGGACATGGAATCCGCGTGGTTGGCTTCTGCGGCCGGCGATCGCCCGTTTGCCGCTGTCCGCGCAGTGGTAGACACGCCACGGCGCGAGCTTGTCCGAATCTCGACAATCCCGAACGGAGTTAAGGCGTATCGTGCTCTCGGACGCGCAGCGCGCGCTCTCGAGCGCTGGACCGCGACACTGCCGGACCCAACGAAGGAGACCTGACACATGCCGGTACCCCTCAGGCAGAGCGTAAGAGTCGGCTCTTACCTCATGAAGCAGAAGCTCCGCGGCGTGGAGAAGTTCCCACTGCTCGTCGAGCTCGAGCCGCTCTTCCAGTGCAATCTGGCCTGCTCCTTCTGCGGGAAGATCCAGCACCCCGAGCACGTCCTCAAGCAGCGGATGCCGGTGGATCAGGCGATCGCGGCGATCGAGGAGTGCGGCGCGCCCATGGTCTCGATCGCGGGCGGCGAGCCGCTCGTCCACCCCGAGATCCACGTGATCGCGGAGGAGCTTCTCAAGCGCAAGAAGTTCGTCTTCCTCTGCACCAACGCGATCCTGCTGGAGAAGAAGCTCGACAACTTCAAGCCGTCGCCCTACTTCACGTGGGT
>Ga0070683_100001793_pt1 | contig 16724 bp, 13 predicted proteins | sample KBSC713LmetaG_FD_64662 | JGI IMG/M metagenome (GOLD analysis project Ga0070683, IMG submission 64662) | Corn rhizosphere microbial communities from Kellogg Biological Station, Michigan, USA - KBS C7.1-3L metaG | ecosystem: Host-associated > Plants > Roots > Rhizosphere ...
GCCGCTGTACCCGTTCGGCCACGGCCTCGGATACACCACGTTCAAGCTGACGGACGCACGGCTCCGCGACGCGACCGTGACATGGCACGAAGCGATCGCCGTCGACGTCACGGTGACGAACACAGGCAAACGCGTGAGCGACGAGGTGGTGCAGCTGTACGTCCGCGACCCGCAGGCCAGCATCACGCGGCCGACCAAGGAGCTCAAGGGATTCGTCCGCCTCGAGCTGTCCCCCGGGGAGGCGAGGAACGTGACTTTCGAGATCCCCATCGGCCAGCTCGGGTTCTACGACCGGCAGCTCGCCTATGTCGTGGAGCCGGGGATCTTCGAGATCTTCGTCGGCACCTCGTCTGCCGACCTGCTCGGAGCGGGGACGGTCGAGGTCGTGGCAGACTCGACCGGTACCGCTCCGGCGAAAGCGTTCGACGGATCTGTTTCGACCGCCTGACAGGGGGAACGGGAACGAGCATCGAGACGCGAACCGAGTCTGCGGCCGACCCTGCTGCGGCCGGGCAGCGAGGCGGCGAGGTCGCGTCGGCCGGGGTCGTGCTCGACCGCGTCTCGAAGATCTACCCCAACGGCACGACGGCGGTCGCGGACGTCAGCCTCGAGATCGCCGCGGGCGAGTTCATGGTGCTCGTCGGCCCCTCGGGCTGCGGCAAGTCGACCCTGTTGCGGGCGATTGCCGGGCTCGAGCAGGTGTCGGCCGGCCGCGTCTTCATCGAGGGCAAGGACGTGACCGACAGAGCGCCGCGCGAGCGCGACATCGCCATGGTCTTCCAGAACTACGCCCTCTACCCGCACATGACGGTGGGCGAGAACCTCGGCTTCGGGCTGAAGCTGCGCAAGGTGTCGAAGGCCGAGCGCGCACGGCGCGTGATGGAGGTGGCGACGACGCTGGGCCTCGAGGATCTGGTCGACCGCAAGCCCGCCAACCTGTCGGGTGGCCAGCGTCAGCGGGTGGCGATGGGCCGCGCGATGGTGCGCGAGCCGAAGGCGTTCCTGATGGACGAGCCGCTCTCCAACCTCGACGCCAAGCTGCGGGTGTCGATGCGCGGCGAGCTCGCACGCCTCCACGAGCGGCTCGGCGTCACGACCATCTACGTCACGCACGACCAGATCGAGGCGATGACGCTCGGGCAGCGGGTGGCGGTGCTCAGGGACGGCGTGCTCCAGCAGGTGGACACCCCCCACGCCCTGTTCTGGAAGCCCGCGAACCTGTTCGTCGCGGCCTTCATCGGCTCGCCCTCGATGAACCTGCTGGAAGCCGACCTCGCCGACGGCGTCCTACGTTTCGCGGCGGAGGAGCTGCCGGTGCCGAACGCTGTCGGGCTCGGCAGCCGGCGGGTGATCTTCGGCGTTCGCCCGACGGACTTCGCGCTGGCGGCGAAGGCCGATCCGCGCCTGCCGCGGATGACGGTGACGGCCGAGGTCGTGGAGGACCTCGGCTCCGAAACGCACGTCATCTTCCCGCTCGATGCGCCCCGCGTGGTCGCGGAGGCCGTCCGCGCAGCCGAGCAGCCGATCGCGGGCGGGGAGACGCTGTTCGTCGACGACCGGCGCGCGCTCTTCACCGCCCGCATCGAAGCCGGCGGCCCGATCCCGCCCGGCGCCACACTCGAGCTCGCCGTCGACACCGGCCGGCTGCACTTCTTCGACCCGGCCACCGGCGCCGTTCTCGGGCGGTAGGTCGGCGCCGGGATGGCGCTCCCTCTCTTCGACCTGCCGCTCGAGGAGCTCCGCGCGTACCGGTCGAAGGCGACTGCGCCGGACGGCCTGGACGACTTCTGGCAAGAGGCGATCGCCGAGGCTCGCGCTCGAGCCTTCCAGCCGACGCTCGAGCGGTACGGCGGCGAGGCCTACGGCGCGCTCGAGGTCGCGGACGTCACCTTCGCGGGCGGAGACGGCGACCCGGTGCGCGCCTGGTATCTCCGGCCGGCCGGATCGGGGACTACGCCGCTCCCCTGCCGTGTCACCTTCGTCGGTTACGGCGGCGGGCGCGATCTCCCCGCGGCGCACGCGCTCTACCCCGCCTGCGGCTACGCAGCGTTCGTGATGGACACCCGCGCCCAGGGTGGCACCTGGTCGACGGGACACACGCCCGATCCGGGCGCAGGTTCCTCCGGAGCGGAACACCCCGGCGTCATGACCCGCGGCATCGCCGACCCGCGCGCGTACTACTACCGGCGGCTCTACGTCGACGCCGTGCGCGCGGTCGACACCGCCGCCGGCCTGCCGGGCGTCGACGCAGGGCGGATCGCAGTCGCCGGAAAGAGCCAGGGCGGCGCGCTCGCGCTCGCCGCTGCCGCGCTCGTACCGGACGCCGTCCGTCTCTGTCACGCCGAGGTGCCGTTCCTGTGCGACATCGAGCGGGGCATGGAGATCGCCAGCGAGCCGCCCTACACCGAGCTCGTCACCTACCTGTCGGTCCACCCCGAGCTCGAGGACGCCGCGCGACGGACGCTGCGCCACGTCGACGGCGCCCTGCTCGCGCCGCGGATCACCGCGAACACACTGGTCGCGGTCGGCCTCCGCGACCCGATAACACCCCCGTCCACTGTCTTCGCCGCCTTCAACGCGATCGAGGCCGAGAAGGAGATCGAGGTCTTCCCCTACTCCGGCCACGATCTACCGACCAGCCACGCCGAGCGCCAGCTGGCCGAATTCGCGGAGGAACTCGGATGACGGAGGGCGTGTTCGACTATCCGAACGTTCGTCTCGACTCGCGGGCCGCTGCGGTTATAGGCTGGCGCCCGTGAGCATCCTCGGCAATCGGGTGCTGCGCACCGAGGACGATCGCTTCCTCCGCGGCCGTGGCACGTACGTCGAGAACCTCGACCTCGAGGGTGCCGCCAGCATCACCTTCGTCCGCTCGCTCCTCGCCCACGCGAAGATCGGCGGCATCGACAAGAGCGCCGCCGAGGCGATCCCCGGCGTTCGGGTCCTGACCGCCGACGACGTCGACCTGCCGACGTTCGGGCCGCTGCCGTTCGGGTTCCCGGACGACATGGGCCGGCCGGTGGTAGCGAAGGACGTCGTGCGCTTCGTCGGCGAGATCGTCGCGATCGTCGTGAGCGACGACCGGGCCACCGGCGCCGATGCGGCCGAGCTGGTCATGGTCGACTACGACCCGCTGCCCGTGGTGGTCGACCCGCAGGAGGCGCTGAAGGACGAGACGCTCCTCTTCCCTGGAGCGGGGACGAACGTCGCTGCGCGGACACAGCCGCCGGCCGCCAACGCGGACGACCTCTTCGAGGGCTGCGACGTGACCGTCTCGGGCACGCTCGTCAGCCAGCGGCTGGCGCCGTGCCCGCTCGAGCCACGCTCGACCGCCGCCCAGTTCGAGGACGGCAGGCTGACCGTGTGGCTGAGCACGCAGACCCCGCACCAGGACCGGGATGCGATCGCCGGAATGGTCGGGATGGAGCCGTCCGAGGTGCGCGTGATCGCACCTGACGTCGGCGGCGGATTCGGAGCGAAGATCGTGTCCTCGAGCGGCCTGACGGAAGAGATCATGGTCTCATGGCTGGCGCGGGAGCTCGGCCGGCCGACCCGCTGGACCGAGACGCGCAGCGAGAGCATGCTCGCGCTGCCGCACGGGCGCGCGATGAAGCTCACCTACACCATCGGCGGGAGCAAGGAAGGAAAGGTGCTCGCCTACAAGCTCGACGTCCTCGCCGACTGCGGCGCCTATCCGACGCTCGGCGCGATCCTCGCCAGCCTCACCACCTTGATGTCGAGCGGCGTCTACGACATCCCCCGGCTCGAGGCCGAAGGGACGACTGTGGTCACGAACACAACGCAGATCGCCGCCTTCCGCGGCGCCGGCCGTCCCGAAGCGATCCAGGTGATCGAGTGTGCGGTCGACCGGTTCGCCGCCGAGATCGGAATGGATCCCGCCGAGGTCCGGCGCCTGAACTACGTCGGCGAGTTCCCGCACAAGACCGCCTCCGGCGCGAACTACGACTCGGGCGACTACACCGGCGCGCTCGACCTCGCGCTGCGCTCCGCCGGCTACGAGGAGCTGCGGGCCGAGCAGAAGCGGCGCCGCGACGAACAGGCCACGAAGCAGCTCGGCATCGGCCTCTCCTCGTACGTCGAGATCACGAACCCGCTCGGCGAGGGCGAGCTGGGCGAGGTCGAGATGACCGCGGGGGGCGAGGCGATCGTCCGCACCGGCTCGTTCTCCCACGGCCAGGGGCACGAGACCAGCTTCGCGATGGTCGTCGCGGACCGGCTCGGGCTGCCGCTCGAGAAGGTCACGGTGCACAAGGGTGACACGGACGAGGTCGCCTCCGGCACGGGTACATACGGCTCGAAGTCGCTGCAGATCGGCGGCACCGCCTCGGCTGCGGCCGCGGAGACCGTCGTCGAGCAGGCAAAGCAGGTCGTCGCCGACTACCTCGAGGCGAACCCGCAGGACGTCGTCCTCGACAAGGGGCTCGGGCGCTTCCACGTCGCGGGCACCGCCGATCCCTCCATGTCGTGGGAGGAGCTGGCGACACGCGCGGAGGGCGACGGCCGATTGGAGGAGCTGAAGGCGGCGAACGAGTTCAAGGGGCAGCCGACCTTCCCATTCGGCACGCACATCGCGGTCGTCGAGGTCGACAGCGAGACCGGGCAGGTCGAGCTCCAGCGCATGGTCTGCGTCGACGACGCCGGCACGATCGTCAACCCGATGCTCGCCGAGGGTCAGGTCCACGGCGGCGTCGGGATCGGGGTGGCGCAGGCGCTCTACGAGCATTACACCTTCGGCGACGACGGCACGCCGCTCACGGGCAACCTCGTCTCGTACGCGTTCCCCTCCGCCGCCGAGCTCCCGTCCTGGGAGACGATCGAGATGGAGACCCCGACGCCAGCGAACCCGCTCGGCGCGAAGGGCATCGGCGAGTCCGGGACGATCGGCTCGACCCCGGCCGTCTACAACGCGGTCGTCGACGCGCTCGCGCCGTTCGGCGTGAAGCACGTCGACATGCCGGCGAACGGCGAGAACGTGTGGCGCGCGATCCAGGAGGCGAAGGCGTGAAGATCTCGATCACGGTCAACGGCACCGAGCAGGACGCAGACGTCGAGCCGCGCACACTGCTCGTCTACTTCCTGCGCGAGCACCTGGGGCTGAAGGGGACGAACGTCGGCTGTGACACGACCTCGTGTGGTGCGTGCACGGTGCTGCTCGACGGGGAATCGGTGAAGTCGTGCACGGTGCTGGCCGTCCAGGCCGACGGAGGCGAGGTGACGACGATCGAGGGGCTGGCCACGGACGCCGGGCTGCATCCCGTCCAGCAGGCGTTCCACGAGAACCATGCGCTCCAGTGCGGCTACTGCACACCCGGCTTCGTGATGGCCTCGGTCTCGCTGCTGAAAGAGAACCCCAATCCGTCCGAGGAGGAGATCCGCCTCGGGCTCGAAGGCAACCTCTGCCGCTGTACCGGCTACCACAACATCCTCAAAGCCGTGCAGGCAGCGGCGAGGGCCGGCGCGTGATCCCTGCCGCCTTCGACTACGCCCGCGCCGCGTCGATCGACGAAGCGATCGAGCTGCTCGGGCGCGAAGACTCGAAGGTCCTGGCGGGCGGCCACTCCTTGCTCCCACTGCTCAAGCTCCGGTTCGCGCGGCCCTCGCTGCTCGTCGACATCGGCCGCCTCGACGACCTGCGCTACGTGCGGGAGGACGGCGACCGGATCGGGATCGGCGCGCTCAGCCGGCACGCCGATCTGGCGCTCGACCCGATCCTGGCCCAGGGGTGTGGCCTACTGGCCCGCACCGCCGGAAACGTCGGCGACCCGCAGGTCCGGCACCGCGGGACGATCGGCGGCTCGGTCGCCCACTCCGATCCCGCCTCCGACGTGGCCACGATCCTGCTCACACTCGATGCGGACTTCGTCGCCCACGGCCCCGACGGCGAGCGAACGATTCCCGCCGCCGACTTCTTCACGGGCCCGTTCGAGACGGCGCTCGGCCCGCAGGAGCTGCTCACCGAGATCGTCGTCCCCAAGGTCGAGGGCGGCCGCTACCTCAAGCACGTCAGGCGCCAGCAGGACTGGGCGACGGTGGCCGTCGCCGCTGTACGCCTGAACGGCGACGTCCACGTCGGGCTCGCCGCGATGGGTGCGACGCCGCTCCGCGCCCGCGCCGTGGAGCAGGCCGTCGCCGGCGGTGCGGCACCCGCCGATGCGGCCGCACACGCGGCCGAGGGCGCCGAGCCGCCCAGCGACTTCGCCGGAAGCGCCGAGTACCGGGCCCACCTCGCCCAGGTGCTGACTCGCCAGGCGCTCGAGCAGATCTGACCGTCTTCGCGGTTCTCGGCCTCGGCGAGGCCGGCGGCCGGCTCGCTTCCGACCTGCGTGCGGCCGGAGCCGAGGTCCGCGGTTACGACCCGGCGGTGGCGGAGAGCGCGCCCGATCCGGCGAGCGCGGTCGCGGGCGCGGACGTCGTGCTCAGCGTGAACGCCGCGGCCGTCGCGGTCGGAGCGGCCCGTGAGGCTCTTCCGGCCCTCGGCGCCGCCGCTCTCTACGCCGACCTGAACACGGCCGCGCCCGCGCTGAAACGCGAGATGGGCGGCCTCGCCGGCGACCGGTTCGCAGACGTGGCGTTGCTCGGGCCGGTGCCGGCGACGGGGATCGCGACTCCTGCGCTGGCCTCCGGCCCGGGCGCGCAGGCATTCGCCGAGGCGCTCGGCCCGCTCGGGATGCCGGTCACGGTCGTCTCCGACCGGGCGGGCGACGCCGCGGCGATGAAGCTCGTCCGCTCGGTGTTCATGAAGGGCCTGGCCGCGTCGGCCGTCGAGAGCATGCGCGCCGCGGAAGCAGCGGGCTACGCCGACTGGCTCGCCGACGAGATCGCGGCGGTGATCGGCCGGCCCCTGCTCGACCGCCTGCTGGAGGGGAGCCGAGCCCATGCCGCCCGCCGCGTGGACGAGATGGAGGCTGCCGCGGAGCTGCTCGTCGAGCTCGGAGTCGAGCCGCGGATCGCGCTCGCATCGGCGGAGCTCCTTTCGAACTTGCTCGACTAGGGACTGTCTCCGGAGAAACGGTCGCGGCGCGACTGGCTGGGTCAGACCCCTTCGGGGTCAGACCCTGCGACCCCGGCGCCGAACGTGCTCATCAGCAGCGACATCGCCGAGGCAGGCTTCGGCTCTCGACGAGAAGGCACCGCCGTGACCGGACGCGACTGGAGAACGAACAGGCTCGACGGGAGCTCGGCGCCTCTCGCGATCGCCCACTCGACGTCCTGCGGCGAGCCGAAGTGGCGCTCCACCCGTCGGCCGACCTCGACCAGCGCCTCCAGCGCCGCGGCGTCGAGACACGCGAGCTCCCGGCGCTCGTCGGGCACCTCCCTGCGGACGGCGCCGCCCCCGTCCGCGGCCGGCACGTACTCGACCTCCTTCGCGTGGACGTGCCGGCGGACGACCTCGCGGGTGACCTTGCTGACCAGGAAGTCGTCGGGCGTCACCTCGCCGCCGACGACGGCCAGCCCGAGGCCCCAGCTCGCGTTGATCGCGACCATGCTCGGATCGCCGCTCACCGGATTGCAGGTGAACATCACCCCGGAGATCTCGGCGTCGACCATCTGCTGGACCGCGACGCCCATCGCCGGCTCACCCGCCGCCGTGCCGAGTCGCGCCCGGTAGGTGATCGCAGGCGGGCTGTAGAGGCTGACCCAGCAGTCGCGGACCGCATCGCACACACCCTCGGCGCCACGCACCCAGAGGTATGTCTCCTGCTGCCCGGCGAACGTCGCCTCCCGGCTGTCCTCGCCGAGCGCGCTCGAGCGGACGGCGACCGGCGGCTCGCCCAGCTCGGCGTAGCGTCGAGCCACCTCCTCGCGGACCGACGGGGGAATCGGCGCCGACCGCATCGCCTCGCCGAGCCGGTGCGACACCGCCCCGACCGCATCGACGTCGTCCGGCGAAAGGCCCGACATTGCCGCCTCGAGCATTCGCTCGAGCCCCGCTCCCGCCACGAAGGACCGGTACGCAGCAGTCGAGACGGCGAACCCCGGCGGCACCGGGATCCCGGCCGCGATCAGCTCTCCCAGCGCCGAGCTCTTGCCGCCGAAGGACTTCGCATCCGCCGCTCGGAGGTCGGCGAGAACGCGCGCGTAGTTCTTTACGGTGCCAGGCACCGTAAAGACCCTGCTCGGAGCGTACTTTCGGACGGCTTCTCAACAGTGTCTGGCACGGTCAACGGCCCCATCGTCAACTCTCCAGAATCGTCACAGTGCCCGCCGAGCCGTCGACGCGGAGCAGCTGTCCGGTGCGGATCGTCGACGTCGCCCGACCGGTGCCGACCACGGCCGGCAGGCCGTATTCGCGACAAACGATGGCGGCGTGCGACATCACCCCGCCGATGTCGGTCACCGCGGCTTCGATCTTCGAGAAGATCGGCGCCCACGCAGGCGAGGTGATCGTGCAGACGAGGATCTCGCCCTCGCGGATGTCCGAGATCTCCTTCACGGTCTTGACCACCCGCGCCGGCCCTTCGGCCACCCCGGGCGACGCCGCTGTGCCCGTGAGCTCACCGTCGGTCTCGGCGCTCCGTGCCCACTCCTGCACCCGTTCGGTGGTCACGCCCCAGAGCATGACGAGCGCCGGGTCGTTCACCTCCTCCGGCACCGCCCCGAGCGCGGGCGGGGGCGTCCAGTCGGCGAGCCGCTCGAGGATCTCCTTGCGGCGCGCGACGATCGGCGGCCAGTGCTTCGGCCCGATCGGCTCGCCGCCGGTCGACCAGGTCAGCACGAGCTCGTCCAGCGCAGCGTTGACCTCGTGCCGCGAGAGCTGGAAGACGTCCTCGGCGTCCCCGAGGAAGCCGTGCCCGGCCAGCAGGGCGCCGAACTCCCTGATCTTGTTCCACCAGCGGGTGAGGAACCAGTAGTCGCAGAAGAACTTGTGCTCCTCGACGTAGGGGAACACGGTGCGCGAGAGCGCGAGCAGCTCCTCGAAGCCCTTGCGTGCGTCCGCGTCGAGCAGCGAGCCGTACTCCTCCGCGAGCCGGTCGCGCTCGCGGGCCAGCTGCTCGGTCGGCCGCTCGATGTCCTGGCCGGCCTTCAGCGCGGCGACGTGGCCGATCAGCGACGCGTACGGGATCGAGGGGTCGTCCAGCCAGCTCCCGTAGTAGTGGTAGAGGCCGTCGCCGGTGGCCATGTTGAACCACGGGTCCTTCACCTGCTCGAGCTCGGCCAGCCAGGCACGGCCCGGCTCGCTTCCGGCCAGCTCGCCTTCGATCTCCTCGGGTGTCCGCCCCTCGGCGAACACGTCGTCGACGCCGGAGTCGATCGCCAGGCGCGCGAGCCGGCGGAGCTCGGCGTCCGGCTTCCAGAGGATGACGTCGATGCCCGCGACCATCTGCGCGATGTGCTGGTCGGGGATGTCGGGCAGGTGCCCCTTGCAGAACTCGCTGAACGTCATGTACGCGCCGTAGCCGAGCAGCAGGAACTCGCTGTGGTGCTGCCACATCAGGTCGCCCAGGCGGAGCGTGCGGCTGTAGGCGTCGAGGACGTCGTAGAAGCGCAGGTTGCGGTCGTTCTCGAAGACGACCTCGCGCGGCTCGTACTCCGGCAGGTCCGGCACCTCGAGCTCGGTCAGCTCGCGGATCATCGCCTCGACCTTCACGCGCCACTTGGCGTAGAGCTCGTTCCAGTTGGCGAAGTAGTGGCCGGCGCGCTCCTGGAAATACCCGGCCCGCTCGGCGATCTTCTCCGGGTCGGTGACGGCGTTGCCGGAGATGTAGATGTAGCCGTTGACGCAGCGGTAGTCGATCCCCATCGCCGGCGGGACGGCGAAGACCCGGTTCTGCCACGACCCGATCCCGTCGTACGGCGAGTCGATGCAGAAGACGTCGAACGCCGGCATCGGCAGCGGGAAGTGCATCGAGTTCCAGAACCAGAACCGCTGCTCGTCGGCTTCGCGCCGCCGCTCGTCGAAGAGCGCGTAGTACGGGTACATCTCCTCCCAGCCCTCGCAGCCGGGCGGCGTTTCGATCTCGTACGGATTCGGGAACGAACCTCGGTCGGCCACGGGCCCGTCGATCCTCGCCCACTCTACGCTCATCGTCAACAATCGTCGGGGGCGCGGCAATACAGTTGGCGCCATGGCCCCGGAGCCGACCGACCGGGCGCGTGCGCTCGTGCGCGGGGCGTACGACCTGCACGTCCACGTTGCTCCCGACGTCCCCGAGCGGCGGATCGACGACGTCGCGCTGGCGCACCGCTGCGCCGAGCTCGGCCTCGCCGGGTTCGGGCTGAAGTCGCACTACACCTCGACCGCCGAGCGGTCGCGGATCGTGTCGGGTGCGGTGCCCGGCGTGCGGGCGATCGGGACGATCACGCTCAACTGGGCCGTCGGCGGGATGAACGCGCTCGCGGTCGAGATCGCGGCCCGCGAGGGCGCCCGCATCGTCTGGATGCCGACGGTGGACTCGCCGGCGGAGACCGCAGGACGCCGCGAGCCGCAGCCCGGCGACAAGGTGCCGCAGTGGGCGAAGCTCCAGCACGAGCTGCGCGGGCTCGGCTTCTCGATCGAGGCGGTCGAGGTCACCGACGGCGCGGGCGCGCTGCTGCCCGAGACGCAGCTCGTGCTCGAGACGATCGCCCGCCACGACCTGATCCTCGCCACCGCGCATCTCGGCCGCGACGACACGTTCGCGGTGGTGGACGGCGCGTTCGCAGCGGGTGTGAAGACGGTCGTGATCACCCACCCCGAGTTCACGTGCCAGAACTTCTCGATCGAGGACCAGGTCGCGCTGGCCGAAAGGGGCTGCCTGATCGAGCGCTGCCTGACGACGCCGTACAGCGGCAAGACCACGTACGAGCAGGTCTTCGAGGGCGTGCGCGCGGTCGGAATCGAGCGCAACTTCTTCTCCAGCGACTGCGGTAACCCCGACTATCCGCCGGTCGAGGACGGGCTCGCGATCTGGGCGGACGAGTTGCTCGGCGCCGGGTTCTCCGAGGACGAGATCCGGACGATGGTCGTCGAGGGGTCACAGGGGCTCGTCGAATGAGCCGCCGGCTGCTCGTGATCGGTGCGCACTCGGCCGACTTCGTCTGGAGGGCGGGCGGCACGATTGCGGTGACGACGGCGGCGGGCGGTGTGGCTCAGGTGCTCGCACTCTCCTACGGCGAGCGCGGCGAGTCGGGCGAGCTCTGGAAGAAAGAGGGGATGACGGTCGAGCGTGTCAAGGAGGTGCGGCGCGAGGAGGCCGAGGGCGCGGCGGCGCACCTGGGGGCGAGCTTCGAGAGCCTCGACCTCGGCGACTACCCGCTGATCGTGGACAGGGACGGGCTGAGCGCGATCGCGGCGAAGATCCGCGAGTTCTCGCCCGACGTGCTGCTCACGCACACCGACCGCGACCCCTTCAACCCCGACCACGCTGAGGCGTTCTTCGCGGTGGGGAAGGCGCGGGCGCTGGCCGCCGGCGCGGGGACCGCGAGCGCGTTCGGCGGCCCGTTCAACCCGCCCGAGCTCCTGCTGTTCGAGCCGCACCAGCCCGAGCTCTGCAACTTCACGCCGACCGTCTTCGTCGACATCACGCCGGTGATCGAGCAGAAGCGCGCGGCGATGGCCGAGATGCAGGCGCAATCGCACCTGCGCACGTACTACGAGGAGCTCGCGGCGCGGCGCGGCAACCACGCGCGCCGCTCGTCCGGGAACGACGCAGTCGAGTTCGCCGAGGCCTTCCAGCGCGTCACGCCGCAGGTGGTAGACGCCCTGTGACGTTCTCAACCGTGCCGGGCACTGTTAGGGGACAGCAGCCGTGAGTGTCTACTCCGAACTGGCCGAGCTCGGGTCGGCGACCGTGCACGAGGCGGCCGGACGGTCGCAGGTGATCGACCTCGACCTCGTCCAGGTGATCCCCGGCTCACGGGCTGCCGGGCCGGCCCGCACCGTCCGCTGCGGCCAGGACGACAACCTGATGGTCCACGCGGCCGTCGCGGAGGCCGAGCCCGGCGAGGTGCTAGTGCTGACGATGCCGGAGCCGCGTCCGGTCGCGCTCGTCGGCGACCTGCTCGCCACGCAGGCCAAGGGGCGTGGCGTCGTTGCGCTCCTGGTCGACGCCGCCGTCCGCGACGCCGAGGAGCTGCGCGAGCTCGGGCTGCCGGTCTGGGCGCACTGGTTGCGCGTGCGCGGCGCCGACAAGAAGGTGCCGGGGACGATCGGCGAGCCGGTCGAGGTCGGCGGGGCGACGATCCGGCAGGGCGACGCGGTCGTGCTCGACGCAGACGGCGCGGTCGTGGTCGAGCAGGAACGCGTCGAGGAGGTGCTCGCGGCCGCGCGCGAACGGGCGGCCAAAGAGGTCGACAAGCGGGCCAAGCTTCAGGCGGGCGCCCTCTCCTACGACCTCGACGGCCTGCGCGCGCTGGTCGAGGAATGACCGAGCCGATCCACGACGTCGCCCGCATCGGCCACGCCGAGCTGCTCACACCGAAGCCCGACGAGAGCCTGCACTTCTTCGTCGAGGTGCTCGGGATGGAGGAGGAGGCCCGCGAGGGCCAGTCGGTCTACCTGCGCGGCTGGGGCGACTACCTCCGCTACAGCCTGAAGCTCACCGAGGCGCCGCACGGCGGGCTCGGCCACATCGCGCTGCGCGCCTGGAGCCCCGAGGCGCTCGAGCGCCGCGTCGCCGCGATCGAGGAGACGGGTCTCGGCCGGGGCTGGATCGACGGCGACGTCGGTCACGGGAGGGCCTACCGCTTCGAGGACCCCGACGGCCACGTCTTCGAGCTCTACTACGAGGCCGAGCGCTACGTCGCCCCGGAGCACCTGAAGCCGTCGTGGCGCAACCAGCCGCAGCGCTATGTCGGCCGCGGTGCCGCGGTCAAGCGGCTCGACCACGTGAACGTTCTCGCCGCGGACGTCCGCGCCAGCCGCGAGTTCTGCCAGGAGCTGCTCGGCTACCGTCTGTACGAGCGGATCGAGCTCGACGACGGCATCGAGACCGGCGCCTGGATGAGCCTCTCGATCGCCGCGCACGAGCTGATCTACGTCGCCGACCACCACCGCGCCCGCGGCCGACTCCACCACCTGGCCTTCTGGGTCGACACCCGAGAGGAGTGCCTGCGCGCCGCCGACCTGTTCGTCGACAACGACGTCCCGATCGAGGCGGCGCCGTCGAAGCACGGCGTCGCCCAGGGTTTCTTCCTCTACGGCTTCGAGCCGGGCGGCAACCGGATCGAGGTCACCACCGGCGGCTACTTCGTCTTCGACCCCGACTACGAGCCCGTTACCTGGACGGCGGCCGAGCGAGCGCGCGGCCAGTTCTGGGGCGTTCAGACGATCGAGAGCTTCCATACCTACGGCACCCCCGACGTCGGAGGAGAGCGATGATCGACCCCGTCCACTTCGAGATCCTCCCCTTCGGCAAGGGCGAGGCAGAGGCCGCCGAGCTGCCCGAACGCGTTCGGCTGACCGTGACCTGCTCGCCGAAGCACGGGCTCGACGAGTCGATCGGAACGGCGACGCGGCTTCGCGCCCTGGGCCATTCGGTCACGCTCCACTTGGCCGCGCGCATGGTGCGCGGCCCTGACCACCTCGACGAGCTGCTCGCCCGAATGAAGGAGAACGGCATCGACGACGCCTTCGTGATCGGGGGCGACGCCACTCCCCCCCACGGCCCGTACGCCTCGTCGGTGGAGCTCTTGCCGATCATCCACGACCACCCGCGGCGCCCCGTCACGGTCGGGATCGGCGGCTATCCGGAGGGCCACCCGCTGATCGACGACGCCGCGCTTGCCGAGGCCCTCGCGCAGAAGGCGCCGCTGGCCGACTACGTCACCACGCAGCTCTGCTTCGACCCGGGAGCGGTCCTGCGCTGGATCGAGGGGATCAGGGCGACCGGCATCGACCTGCCGGTACTCGCCGGAGTGCCGGGCATCGTCGACCCGACGAAGCTGCTCGAGATCTCGATGCGCGTCGGCGTGGGGCCCTCGCTCTCGTTCCTGCGAAAGCAACGCGGCCTGAGAAATCTCCTGCGCCTCTCCGGCCGCTCCGCCGACCGGCTGTACGACGCCCTGTCGTCGAGCGAGGAGATCGCCGGCTTCCACTTCTACACCTTCAACCGCCTGCGCGACACCTGGGAGTGGCACCAGAGCAAGCGTGCAGGCTCGCATAGGCTTTCCGTACCGACGAAGGAGGTCACCGAGATGGCTCCTACGAGCCTCGAAGACAAACTGCAGGCGGCCGGCAGCGCCGTCGAGCTGGCGCGCAACTCGCAGATCGGGCCGTACGTCTACCCGGCGGTCGCCGCCGAGTTCACGAACTGGCGCGACGAGCAGATCGCGTGGCGCGAGACGGCCGCGCTGTTCGACCAGAGCCATCACATGACCGACCTCTACATCGAGGGGCCGGACGCGATCCGGCTGCTTTCAGACCTCGGCGTCAACTCGTTCGAGAACTTCGCGGTGAACAAGGCCAAGCAGTTCGTCTGCTGCAACCCCGACGGTTACGTGATCGGCGACGCCATCCTCTTCTACCTCGGCGAGAACAGGCTGTCGCTCGTCGGCCGGCCGTCGGCGCACAACTGGGTGCAGTACCACGGCGAGACCGGGGACTACGACATCACCTTCGACCGCGACGAGCGGACCGCCGTCAACCCGACCGGCAAGCGGAAGCTCTACCGCTTCCAGGTGCAGGGGCCGAACGCGATGCAGGTCCTCGAAAAGGCGGTCGGCGCTCCGCTCCCGGAGATCAAGTTCTTCAACATGGACGAGATCACCATCGCGGGCCACACGGTGCGCGCGCTGCACCACGGCATGTCCGGCGTTCCCGGCCGCGAGCTGTTCGGCCCGTGGGAGGACGCCGAGGACGTGCGCGCGGCGATCGTCGAGGCGGGCGAGGAGTTCGGCCTGAAGCAGGTCGGCTCACGCGTCTACGCCACCAACACGCTCGAGTCCGGGTGGATCCCGTGCCCGCTCCCGGCCGTATTCACCGGCGACGACATGAAGGCGTACCGCGAGTGGCTGCCTGCTAACGGCTACGAGGCGACCGGATCGCTCGGCGGCAGCTTCTACGCGGACGACATCTCCGACTACTACCTGACTCCGCACGACCTCGGGTACTGGGGGTTCGTCAAGTTCGACCACGACTTCGTCGGCCGCGAGGCGCTCGAGGCGATGGACGGGGAGGGGCCACGTCGCAAGGTGACGCTCGCGTGGAACGGCGAGGACGTCGCCGCGGCGTTGCAGACCCTGTTCGAGAAGGGCGACCCGGCGAAATACATCGACCTGCCGTTGTCGAACTACTCGACCTGGCCGAACGACAAGCTCCTGCTCGACGGCGAGCAGGTCGGCGTGTCGACCTTCTCCGGCTACAGCTACAACGAGCGCTCGATGCTCTCGCTCGGGGTCGTCAACTCGGACGTCGAGGTCGGCACCGAGGTCGTCCTCGTCTGGGGCGAGGAGGCAGGCGGCTCGGCGAAGCCGGTGGTCGAGCGGCACCGCCAGGTCGAGATCCGGGCGACGGTCAGCCCCGTGCCGTACTCGGAGGTCGCCCGGACGTCGTACGCCGAGGGCTCCTGGCGGCAGAAGGCGACGGTCTAGGCGCCCCGTTTCTACAGGGTCAGACCCCTCCGGGGTCTGACCCTACGACCGTCGACCGAACACGAGGTCGGCGGCGCGCTCGCCGATCATCGTCGTCGGCGCGTGCGTGTTGCCCGCGGTGACGGTCGGCATCACGGACGCGTCTGCGACGCGCAGGCCCTCGACGCCGCGGACGCGGAGCTGCGGGTCGACGACGGATGCCTCGTCGACGCCCATCCGGCACGTCCCGGCCTGGTGGTGGTAGGTGATCGCCGTGTCGCGGACGTAGCGGCGGACGTCCTCGGACGTCGTGATCCCAGGGCCCGGATAGAGCTCCTCGCCGAGCCACTCGGCCAGCGCGTCGGCGCGGCCGATCTCCCGCACCTGCTCGAGCGACCAGTGCAGCGCGTCGACGTCCGACTCCTCCGCAAGGTAGGCAGGGTCGATCACCGGCGGGTCGTCCGGATCGGCGGAGGCCAGCGTCAGACGCCCACGGCTCTGCGGGCGGATCATCCCCGCCATCAGCGTGAAGCCGTCCGGCGGCCCCTCCATCCCCGGCAGGTACGCCGGCACGTGGAAGACGAGCGGCTGCGTGTCCGGAGCGGGCAGGTCGGCTCTGCTGCGCGCGAACAGGTGGGCGTGCAGCGGGGTCGTCCCGGGCACGACCGGCGGCATCGGGCGCGACGACGAGCAGATCACGGGCGAGAGCAGGTGGTCGTGCAGGTTCTCGCCGACGCCGGGGAGGTCGACGGCGGCGTCGATCCCGGCCCGCGCCAGCTCACCGGCAGGCCCGATGCCGGAGAGCATCAGCAGCTTCGGCGATTCGATCACGCCGGCGCAGAGGACGACCTCCTGGTCGGCGCGCACCTCGCGCCCGTCGATCTCGACGCCGACGCAGCGGCCGCCCTCGAGGAGGAGCCGGCGGGCGCGCGTGCCGGTCAGCACTGTCAGGTTGGGCGCGTCCAGCACCGGCCGCAGAAACGCAACGGTCTGGCTCTGACGCACGTTGTCCTCGACCGTCAGCTGGCAGTAGCCGACGCCGTCCTGGATCGGGCCGTTGTGGTCGTCGTTGAACGGGATGCCGACCTCCTGCGCCGCCTCGACCGCGGCGGCGTGGAGCGGGTGCGGCTCGTAGTCGGCGGTCACGCGCAGCGGCCCGCCGGCGCCGTGGTACTCGGACTCGCCGCGGCTGAAGTCCTCGGAGCGCTTGAAGA
>Ga0070683_100001795_pt1 | contig 16716 bp, 15 predicted proteins | sample KBSC713LmetaG_FD_64662 | JGI IMG/M metagenome (GOLD analysis project Ga0070683, IMG submission 64662) | Corn rhizosphere microbial communities from Kellogg Biological Station, Michigan, USA - KBS C7.1-3L metaG | ecosystem: Host-associated > Plants > Roots > Rhizosphere ...
GGGTTGTCGGCCGGCGGTCCGGTGTGCGTCGGTTCCCACGACGGCGGATCGCTCGCGGGGAAACTCTCCTCGGAGGATTCGTCGACCTCGTCGCGATCGTCGTCCGGCCTTGGTGCTGTGTTCATGCCCATGCTGAAACATGCACAAACTCACGGGACGGCGCTCGGGTCGGAGAGCAGGACGAAAATCTGATAGCGAGGCATCGGGCCTTCATCCTCCGGTTCCCACTCGCTGACGCTCTCCGGTGGATGTTCCAGCCACTCGGCAGACATGATGAGGTCGTCGTTCTCCATCTCGCGCAGGAAGATCGTGTCGTCATCGTCATCGACCGTCGGCGAATCGCGTTTCCAGGCCTCGCTCGGGTCATCGTCGTAAAAGTCGCATCCGTCTTGGAGCTCGTCCTCATCCGTGCCGTCGAAGATGTCATCGGGATAGCAGGCCAGTAACGCTTCGACGTCGCGAATCCCAACCGACTCTGTCGCGACGGGTGAACCATCCTCACGCCGAAGCCGAAGGTCCCACGCCGCAGCGCGACGGCATGCCTCTTCATACTCGGCGAGTCGCGTCCACTCTTGCGCGGTGAATGGCTCCAGCGAACGCGCGCGTTTGCGCGGCATGTAATTGCCGATGAGTGGATCGACGATCTTCGGCATCAGACCTTCGCTCTCGGCCACTGGGAAGAACCAACCGGTTCGGGATCCGCCCTTCCGATACCGAAACCCAAGATCCGTCACGCCGATCTGGCGATTGCCGCTCCAAACGGTGTATTGCACGCGCCCGCTCCGTTGAGACCGCAGCAACTATGGCGACGCGCGTCAGATCTCTATCATCCTCTGGCCGCGCCCCGTACCAAACGCGCGCGAACGCGCTCTGAACGCCGTGCGATAAGCATCCTGTAAGCGCCGGCAACGAGAATGGTGGCAGTTACACGTCACCCCCTTTCTGTTGAGCCTTATATGGATCGATATCACGTCGCGCTGTTTCTGCACATCGTCACGCTGATCGTTGCCGCGAGCACGACGGCCGTCACCAAGCTCGCCGTCGCGCGACGGCTTCGGGCGCGCACGATCGGAGAAGTCATAGAGTGGCACAACGTTCTAATGTCGGCGTCGAAGATCTTTCCGATCTGTCTCGCGGCGTTCGTGATCACGGGCTCATACATGCTGAGCGTCGCGAACGTGCACGCGTGGACGTCGGGTTTCGTCGTCGCCGGCTTCGTCGGAGTGGCTTGGCTGCTCGCCAGTGGGATCTATCTCGCGATGAAGGGAAAGGCACTAAAGGGCGTACTCGAAAACATGGCGAAGGCCGGCGCGGATCGACTGGCTCCGAAGCTCGTTCCGCGGCCCCTTGTCGCGGTGCTGCCCGTCATCAACAGCGGGGTCGCGATCGCGGTGGTGTTCGACATGGCAACCAAACCGTCGAGTGTGCCGGTCGCATTGCTCGTCATCGGTGCCGGGATCGCAACCAGTGCCGCATCGACGATGCGAAGGCGTCGTACACCCGCCATCGCACCTCCATCGCGTTTGCCAATGTTCGACTAACGCCGACCGACGGGACACCATATCTTTGCCGCCGTCGTTCGCTCCCTCAGCGCCATGTAGCGCGCCCCCTCCCCGAACCACACGCGACGATGCGTCCGGCACCATACGCCTTGGCCCTAGTCGGCGTGTTCGGCTTCTTTCCGATCACCAATGCAGGCGTCTCAGCTCGTGCGCCGTTGCCGCTCGCAGCGTTCGAGGACTACAGACACAGCGCAGGCATCCGGCACGGGGACACTCTCGAGGTTGCCCTCGACATCCAGCAAGTGTTGTGGCGCCCGTACGGTGAGCGCGGCGGCACGATCACCGCATTCGCCTTCGTCGAGCGTGGCCAGAACGCGCGCGTCCCCGGACCGCTGCTTCGGGTCCCGTCAGGGACGGTGATCCGGGTGACGATGCGCAACACACTCGACCGATCGGTCGCAGTGTATGGTCTTCAGGACCACCCACTCGCTGAGATTCCGGACACGCTGCTGGTCCCCGCGTCCGAAGAAAGAACTACGACGTTCAAGGTTTCAGCGCCCGGCTCGTACTACTACTGGGGTCGCGTTCGCAACCCCGGCGCCAAGCCGGCCGCAACGGATTGGTTTCTCGGGGCGGGTGGTGCTCAGGGACCGTTCATCGGCGCGCTGATCGTCGATCGCGCGGGTGAGCAGCCGCCGCCGGGTGAGAGAATTCTCATGCTAACGCGATGGTTCGACAGCAAGTATCCGAACATCGACACCGCCGGCACGTGGAAGATCATGGTGAACGGCGCCAGCTGGCCGAGCACGGAGCGGCTCGAGTACACGGTCGGCGACACGGTGCGTTGGCGCGTGTTGAATCCAATGGCCATTTGGCACCCGATGCACCTGCACGGCTTCTATTTCAATGTGACTGCGCACGGCGACTACCGGCTCGACACACTCTACTCGACGTCGCAACGCAGGACGGAAGTGACGGAGCTCATGACGGACTTCTCCACGATGTCGCTCGAGTGGATACCAGAGCGCGCGGGGAACTGGCTCTTTCACTGTCACCTCATTCGGCACATGTCGATGCCGCAGTTCATAGTTGACACGAGCGCGAATGCCACGCCGATGACGCGGACGATGAGCCACGCCGAAGATCACATGGCGGGACTTGTCATGGGGATCGTCGTGCATCCCGCGGCTACCCAGGCAGGTGCGGCGATGCTTGCGCGTGCCAAAGGTGACGTCGGGAAGCCGGCCGGCGAGAAAGTCATGCGTGTCGTGGCGACCACGAAGCCCCGCGTCTTTGGAGATGCGCCGGCGTTCTCGTTCGTGCTGCAATCCGGAAAGCGTGAGCCTGCGTCCGATTCCATTCGCTTTCCCGGATCCACGCTGACACTCGTCCGCGGCCAACCGACGCGCATCACGGTGGTCAACCGCACCGGCGCGCCGCTCGCGGTGCATTGGCACGGTATGGAGATCGAGAGTTGGTATGACGGAGTAGGCGGATGGAGCGGTGCGGGGATGAGCGTCCGGCCGCCGATTGCCGTTGGCGATTCGTTCATCGTACGCATGACGCCGAAGCGCGCGGGCACGTTCATCTACCACACACACGACGAAACAGGCGATCAACTCGCGGGCGGATTGTATGGCGCACTCATTGTCGAGGAACCTGGTTCGCCGCGCCGCGCCGCGACCGACCACGTGATCGTGATGGGGCAGCGGGGGCGAAGTAGTACGTCACCGCTCGCCATCAATGGCGACGCTAAACCGGGGGCACTCGCGATCAGCCCGGGTGTGCCGAATCGGTTGCGTTTCGTCAGCATTCCGGCCAACGAACGACTCTTCGTCGAGCTCGTGCGGGGCAACACCGTTCAGAGATGGATCCCACTCGCGATCGATGGCGCTGAGTTGCCGGCACGTCACCAGATCGCGACAGCTGCGAGCTTCAGCACGAGTGCTGGGCAGACAGTCGACGTGCAGGTCACGCTCGATTCGGCGGAGCTGGCGTCTGGGGAGTACGCGGTGCGGTTTCGCACCGACTTCTATCCCGCCCTCGACCGGAAGCAGGACACGACGGTGATGATGTTGGTGCGCAAGAAATAAACGCGTCATCACCAACCCTCCCTCACTGGACTGCGCGACGATGCGCTATTCGCGGCTGCCTGCTTGTCTTGTGGCTTTACTCATTGCGTGCGGTGGTGGTGCCGACGCTGGAACAGCATCGGGCCCGATGCCGGCGGCGCCGGCAGCGCCGACGGTACAGCTCACACTAGGCGCGCCGAAAGCGTTCGTCGGTGATTCTGTGTCGCTCTCTTGGTCCGCGCAGCAAGCGACATCCTGTGCCGCCTCGGGCGCATGGACCGGCACGCAGAACCCGCAGGGGACTTTTCGCGTGTCCTTCGCGACGGGCGGCGTCAAATCGTTCGTCCTAGCGTGCACCGGACCAGGCGGCACGACGACGGACTCGACCCGGTTGATCGTCCCATTACCCGTGTTCCCCACCAGTTACGAGAACGCGAAGAACATCGAGACACCGATAACGCAAACGCCGGTGCTCACACCCGTTGTTTGCGAGACGAATGACGCACGCGCGTACGCCGACTTCCTCCAAGAAGGAACCTTGTCCCGATTTGTTCACGGAACGGTGTACGACTCGATCACCCCTGGGACGATGTGTCTCCAGCGCCGCGCACCGAACGGTTCGTGGGTAGACGTGACGGACTCATACATCTCAGACAAGCGCGGGTGTCTCCATCCGCGAAAGGCCATCGTCGCGGATTTCAACCGGGACGGAAAGCCGGATGTGTTCACCGCGTGTCACGGCTGGGATCGTTCTCCGTACACGGGTGAGCATTCAATTTTGCTCATGAGCAATGCCCAAGGCCGCTATGATCGGATCGAATTTCCGCCTGTCGCCTTTAGCCATGGAGCTGCCGCTGGGGACGTCAACGGCGATGGATATCCGGACATCCTGCTTCTGGACTCATCACACAATTCATACTCGTTCTACATCAATCAGCATGGCACCGGGGCGTTTGTGCGCGACGATTCCCGCCTGCCGGTTTCCTATCTGTCTCGCACCGCGTACTTCACGGCGGAGCTGACCGATCTCGACGGCGATGGCATCCTCGACGTTCTCATGGCGGGCTTCGATACCAATGACGCGAACGCGGCGCCCGCGACCTTTCTCCGTGGATCACCAAACGGAACGTTCACGAGTTATGCACCCGTGACGTGGCCAGGAGAGACCGGCTGTCTGTCGACGCTCGATTTCGTCGTCCGTGCCGGCTCAGCCTATCTGCTGCGCGAGTGCTCCAACTACGCCGGTTTTGCCGTGACGAAGGTGTCGATCGCCACCGGCAAGGCTTCGCTCTTGTACGACGCGAAAACATTCGGCAAAACTCCGCGGTGGTTGTTCTCGGCCGGCGGAAAGCTCGTGTACGACGACGTCGGTATCCCCCTGTCGATCGTTCCATAGGGCTCCGCACGGAGCAGCTAGGGTCGCGAACGATCGCTCGAACCGACGTTGTTCCGAACGACCGCTGAATTTCGCCGAAGCCCGCGAAGCTTTGCCCGCTTCATCGGCGAGCCCTTGAATGCGATTCTAAAATCATCATCAGATATCGCTAACAAAGAGTCCGCGAGCTCGCGAGACGTCTTGCCCGCGACTATTGACCTCGGCGCGAACACCGATTCTCGCAGCGACAAGGCAAACTTCTCATTCCACGGACAAACGTCCTGGCAGACGTCACAACCGTAAACGTGCTCACCAACGCCTGAGTGCAGCGCTTCGGGAATTTCGCCCTTCAACTCGATCGTGAGATACGAGACACACTTCGTCGCATCGACGACATGCGGCTCGACGATCGCGCCCGTCGGACACGCATCGATGCATCGGCGACACGTCCCGCAGTGATCCGTCGCGAAGGGCGTGTCTTCTTCGAGCGCCAAATCGACGAACAATGATCCGAGGAAGAAGAACGAACCGATCTTCGGGTTGATCAGCATCGTGTTCTTTCCAAACCACCCAAGGCCCGCGCGACGCGCGAGATCGCGTTCGAGAATCGGACCCGTGTCGACGTACGCTTTTCCGCGAACGTCGCGGCCAACATGTTCGTTGATCCAACGGTGGAGCGCTCGCAACCGATCGACCATCACATCGTGATAGTCATCCCCGCGCGCGTATCGCGCGACCGGACCACTCGGCTCCTTGCCGCCATAGTTCATCGCGACGACGATCGCGCTCGTCGCCCCTTCGAAGGGCAAACGCGAATCGCGCCGCTTGTCGGCCCAGCGCGACATGTACGACATCTCGCCTTCATAGCCGTGCGCGATCCACTCGTCGAATGCGTCAGCGGTCGCGGCGGGGCCAAGCGCGGTGATCCCGACGAGATCGAAGCCGAGTCCGTAGCCCTGCGCTTTGATCAGCGATTCGAGCCGGTCAGTAGCGATCACGAATTCTTCACCGCCCAGCGCGCATAGCGAACGATGTCCTCAGCCGGCGGGACGATCGATTCATCGCCGTACGCGGTATACATCCGCCATCGCAGATAGTCGCGCGCCGGAAGAGGCAAAAACGGAAACCGCGCATACCACCCGCGCGCGCGAAAGCGCCAGCCGACCTTGAGCAACGCCACTCCCGTCGCCGGGTTCCGAATCCCGCGCAGCGTGAGCGTCGCAATCAAACCGGGCCAACTACGCATGGTGAAGCCGGTCCTCCGCTCGCTGCCATCGCATGGAGATGACGCAGGGACTGATCATGAGCATCCTATATATAGGACTTGCCGTCAAGTCCGCCCGGGATCGATTTCCCAAGGACCGCGAGGGCGCTCGGCATGACGTCAACCGTACGTCGCGGACGTCCGCGCACCGGCCGGTTCACCAGCAAAGGAACCAACATGTGCTCGCGATGCAAAGCGCCGTGCGAGCTGACGTGTGGAATCGGCTCGTATCGCGCACGGAAATCCCAATCCCGCGCTGCCGACAGAATGATCTCCCCCGACCTCGGCGCGTTGGCCAAAATTTCGATCTGCACGACGCCGTCAGGATAGTCAGTGCCGATCGTCGCGTCGTACGCAAAATCCGCTGTGACGGCATCGAGATCGCTACCGACGCCGAGTGGATCGCCTTCATCGCGACGGTACGTGTATCGATCGCCGGTTCGAGTGATCGATGCGCGACCGCGAGTCGCATTGATGACAACCACGGTCTTTCCGCGACGAATCAATGCGATGTCGACCGACGGTCGTGAAAGCAGCATCTCGAGCAACGGTGTCCACCGCGGCCCGAGCTCCGGAGGCGACTTCGAGCTGCGAACGTCGACGTAGAGATGCGCCATCGCGTTTCCGCTGACCATCACGGCGACGTCCGGTGAGCGCGTCAACACCCACGGGTGCGACATCGTGCGATGTCCGCTCGTCGAGATGAGCCGGTCGAGATCCTCGTGATTTGTCACGCGTGAATGTCCGTGATCACTCACGATCCACAGTGCTGTCTTCTCCCACGCTCCTCGCCGCTCCGCGTCGGCGCGAATTTGCGCGGCCGTGTCGTCGACGATCTTCAGCGCGTCGAGGATCATCGGCGACGCGTGGCCCCGCGCGTGCGAGACTTTGTCGACGCCAGTGAGCGCCGCGAACACGAACGACGGGTGGTCGCGGCGAATTCGCCCGAGCACCTGGTCCGAGACTTCGCGGTCGATGTCGAGCCAGCCGGCGACATTGCCGGCGAAATGGGTTCGCGCTGCCCTCAACGCCGAGCGAACCGTGATCGAACCGATTCTATCGCGGGGCGCGAGCCCGCGGCCAATGACGTTCAGTGCCGCGACGCTCGAATCCGCGAGCTCGAAGACGGTCGGCGCGCCGGAGTCGATGTCGCGGTCGACCGCACGCATCTGATAGCCGACGTAGCTCCGGGTGTAGTCTGGAAACGTGCAGGTCTCCCGCGCACGATCGAACCAGCGGAGCCCAGGTAGTCCGATCGGCCCCGGAAATCGGCCCATGAGAAAAGGCGCGTAGGCGGGCCCGGTGACCGAAGGGAAGCACGACGTCACCGTGTGCAGCTCTCCGTCGTCGCGTAGACGCGCAAGCGCGGGTAAGGCCCCGCTGCGTACGGCCGCGTCGAGTGTGTCCGGACGCGCGCCGTCAGCCAGGAGAATCACGACGGGCAATGAAATTCCGATGTTGGAATGGCGCTTGGATACCGAATTCAGAGCGGGGCGCGAAGCGCCGGAGCGAGGAACGATCAACAGTTTCGGAAGCTCGCCTCTGTGCTCGCGTGCCTCAACCCCATAGACTCAACGATTCCTCTAAACGTCGAGCATGGCTGAGAAAAAGAAGCGCGCCGCGAAAGAACGGCGCGCAGCCAAACCAAAAGCTGCACGGACCGCCGGCGGCAAACGGGGAAGCCCGCAAGTCCTCGCCGAGGCGTCGATCACGGCTCAAGAAGGATTTCGCGAGCGAACCGAAGCGGGTCATCGCGCGGCCGGCCGCACTCCCCCGTCCGAGAAGGGCCCGCCTCGCTCGTCGGGGGCGTCGCGGATCGTCGACGATTCGATCCGGAGCTACATCGGGCCGATCACCGAAGACGAAAAGCTGCTTCAGGCCGGGAGCGACCGCGAGGACTTTACGCGAACCGACCCGTGGCGCGTCATGCGCATCATGGGCGAGTTCATCGAAGGCTTCGACAATCTCGCGCATGTCGAGCGGGGCGTGTCGATCTTCGGATCGGCCCGCACGCATCCTGACGACCCTCAGTACGAAGCGGCGCAGGAGGTTGCGCGACTGCTCGCCGAAGCCGGCTTCGCGATCATCACCGGCGCCGGCCCGGGAATCATGGAAGCCGCGAACAAGGGCGCCAAGCTCGGCGGCGGCGTGTCGATCGGTTGCAACATCGAGCTTCCATTCGAGCAGGGCGCGAATCCCTATGTCGATACGCTCGTGAACTTCCGGTACTTCTTCGTCCGGAAGACGATGTTCATCAAATACTCGAACGCGTTCATCATCTTCCCCGGCGGCTTCGGCACGCTCGACGAAGCGTTCGAGGCGCTGACGTTGATTCAAACCGGAAAGATCTATCAGTTCCCGGTGATCCTCTTCGGTCGCCACTACTGGGCCGGATTGATTCGATGGCTTCAATCGCGCGTGCTCGGCGAAGCCAAGATCAGCCGCGGTGATCTCGACCTGATGCTCCTCACGGACGATCCGCGCGAAGCCGCGAATGCCGTGATCGCGGCGTGGAAGTCTCAAAACAAAAAACCAGTCTGATTCGAGTTCTCTAAACCACCATGGCGAAGAAGAAGACGACGAAATCGAAGCCGGCGAAGTCTGCTCCGAGTGCAAAGCCGGCAAAGACGTCCGCGAAGCCCGCGCCGACGAAGCTCGGCGAGGCGGGGCACAACGCGCAGCGCAAACAGGTTGCGGAGCAGCGCGAGCGGGCAGGCGAGTCGAGATCGACGCATACATCGCCGCTTCATGGTCGCAGTAAGTTCCTCCGCGGCGACCGCATCGAGCCGCGTTCGATCACCGGCAAGGAGTCCGCGGCCGATCTGATCGACAACGCATTCCTCGCGTACAACGCGGCGCGTCTTCGAGAAGCGTGCGGCTTATTCACGAAGAAGATGCTCGACGACGACGTCACGGTCGGCATGACACTCACCGGCGCGTTGACGCCCGCCGGACTCGGCATGGCGGCGATCATCCCGCTGATCGAGAGCGGATTTGTCGACTGGATCATCTCGACCGGCGCGAATCTCTACCACGACACGCACTTCGGGCTCGGCCTCGCGATGCATCGCGGCAATCCGCAGGAATCCGACGTCGTGCTTCGCGAAGAAGGCGTCGTCCGCATCTATGACATCTTCTTCGACTACGACGTTTTACTCTCGACCGACGCGTTCTTCCGCCAGGTCATTCAGGGGAAAGAGTTCCAGCGTCCGATGTCGTCCGCTGAATTCCACAATCTCTGCGGGAAGTACGTTCGTGAGCGGGAACGAACGCTCGGCATCGGGCAGAAGTCGCTGCTGTCCGCGGCGTACGCAGCCGGTGTTCCGATCTATACGTCGTCCCCGGGCGATTCGTCGATCGGCATGAACGTCGCGGCGCTCGCGCTCGAGGGGAACAAATGCACAATCGATCCCAACATGGACGTCAACGAAACGGCGTCGATCGTCCTGTCGGCGAAACGCGGCGGCGGCAAATCCGCGGTGTTGATCTGCGGCGGCGGAAGCCCGAAGAATTTCGCGCTGCAGACCGAGCCCCAAATTCAGGAAGTCCTCGGCATCGACGAAAAGGGCCACGACTACTTTTTGCAGATTACTGATGCTCGCCCCGACACCGGTGGTCTCTCGGGCGCGACGCCGGCCGAGGCGGTGAGCTGGGGAAAGATCGATCCCGATCGCTTGCCCGATGCCGTGGTGTGCTATCTCGACTCGACGGTCGCGCTGCCGCTGCTGACCGCGTATTCGCATGCGCGCCATGCGCCGCGCAAGCTTCGTCGCTTGTACGACCGCCGCGAGGAGATGATGGATCTCCTGAAGAGTGAATTCGAGAAAGCCGTAGGCTGACGAGAAGGCCGGCGAGCCGGCAAACCGGGACGCATGCGCGCCGAATTTGGCTCCTCTAGCGTTTGCTCCAGCGCATGCGCATGAATACCATTCAGAAAGGCGATGCGCCCGGCCCACGTGGCCGGGCGCTCAAGTTTTTGTTTAGGAAAAACTCGCAGACATCATGATTGAAGCGCTGAAGGCCAAACTCGGGGAAGAAGTCGAGAAGCTCCAATACGAGCTCAACGTCACCTTGCCCGGCGAGATCCGCAAAGCCGTCGAGCTCGGAGACCTGCGCGAGAACAGCGAATACAAAGCTGCCCTCGAGCGGCAAGCCTTCGTTCAAGCCCGCCTCGGCCAACTGCGCCAGCGATTGAGCAAGCTCTCATCGATCGATCCGGCGCAGATCCCAAATGATCGCGTCGGTCTCGGATCGCGCGTCGTCGTCGAAGACCAGAAAACCGGCTCCAAGGAGACGTACTATCTCGTGTTCGGCGACGCCGTCGAGTTCGAGGAGGGGCACGTCACCATGGCGTCCCCCATTGGACGCGCGTTGCTCGGAAAGGCGATCGGCGAGGTGGCGTTCCTGAAGCTTCCAGCGGGTATTCGTCAGCTCAAAGTCATCGAGCTGAAGACCATCCACGAGGCAACCGAGAGCGGCGTTTGATTCGGACGGAGGCCTAACTCGCCATCGCGATCGCGGCGCGCAGCGGAGGCAGCTGGAAACCCTTCACCGCGCGTATGACGCGCTCGAACCGCGGAAAGAGATCCGGGTCGAACATCGTTCCCTGATCCTTCGCCATCATCGTCAACGCTTCATCGACGGTGAATGCCCGTCGATACGGGCGATCGGTCGTCAGCGCATCGAAGACGTCGGCGACGCACACGATGCGCGCGCTCAACGCGATGTTCTCTCCAGCGAGCTTGTCGGGATAGCCTCGGCCGTCCCACCGCTCGTGGTGGCCGCGAACGAGAGGAAGAATGTCCCACGGAAAGTCGATGTCGGCGAGAAGATCGCTCCCCGCCGGGGCGTGCTTTTCCATGATCGCGCGTTCTTCGGAGCTCAGCGGGCCGGGCTTGTTCAAGATCTCTGAAGGCACCACGATCTTGCCGACGTCATGCAGCAGCGCGCCGATTCGGAACCAGAAGAGCGTTATCTCGTCGAGACCGACGTCGCGCGCCAGCGCACATGCATAATCGGCGACGCGCTCGCAGTGGCCAAGCGTGTAGGCGTCCTTCGACTCGATGTTGTGCGCCCAGTTCGTGACGATGTCGGTGAAGCGCGTCTCGAGACGTCCGACTCGCCGCCGGAGGTCCGCGAGATTGCGCTGTGACCGGAGCTGCGTGAAGAGCCGGTGCGAGAGCGAAAGCGACTGCAACGTCTCGCGGTTCTTCCCCATCAACTCCGAAAGCTCCGCCCGCTCGCGCGCCGTTTCCGCGGCCAGAAGCAGATCTTCGCGAGTCGTCGCGTGCGTGTACGCCGTCTCAAAGTGCGTCTCGGCGCGCTCGAGTTCTCCGCGCGTGCGCGCGATGATGCCCATGTACTTGTGCGTCTCACCGAGCGCGCGCTGGTCGGTCGAGTGCGCGACTTCCATCATCACTGTGTCGCAGAGCCTTGCCGCCTGCTCGATGTCGCCGCGCGCGATCCACAGCTCCGTCGAGTTGATCAACGCCAGCAGGCGATTCGTCGCGTCGCCGGTCGACGAGCAGTATTCAATAGCCTCGTCGTAGGCCGCGTGTGCTTCGTCGAAGCGCTCGAGCTGCGTATAGGCGAGCCCCATGTTGTTGAGCAGCGGACCAACGTACTCGCGAAGCCCGGCGGTGCGATACGTGACGAGGCTCGACGCGTAGTGATCGAGCGCGGTCGTGACATCGCCGCGCATGCTCGCAATGATGCCGAGGTTTTGCGCGATCATCGCCTTGAGCCGCTCCTCTCCCGTGACTGCCGCGCATGCCTGTGCGTGCGCGTACAGCACCACCGCTTCGTCGAGATTGCCGCGAAGCAAGTGGCAGCCTGCCATGCTGTTGTACGCGTGCGCTACGCCGAGGGTCTCACCCAGTGCTTCCGAAACGGCGAGGGCCGCGGACAAACAGTCGACGGCGACGTCGAACTGGCCGTCGTCGACCCAGGTTCGCGCGATCCGGCGCAGAATCGACGACGCGATCTCGCCTTGGCCTTCTTCGAGGAGATAGAGCGCGCTCTCGTAGTGCTGCCGTGCGAGCTGGCGCTGCCCGGACCGCTCCGACGATTGAGCGCGTTCGACGAGTGCCGCCACTGCGGGCGGCAGTCCGGCACCGTCGGTCATCACGCCTTCTTCTTGATCTGGGACGGCGACGGCCGACCCATCTTCTTCGCGAGCGTCGGGCGAGAGATGCCAAGCAATCGCGCCGCTTGCGTCTGATTGCCGCGCGTGTGCTTGAGCGTCAACGCCACCGCTTCTTTCTCGACCTCTTCGAGGAGCTTACCCTCGGCGGGGATGCGGATCTCGAAGATCGCGTCATCGGGCACCACCTCACGCGCCGTACGACGCAGAATCATGAGATGCTCGGCGCGAACCACCGGAGAATCGACCGCGAGAATCGCCGCGCGCTCGATGACGTTCTTCAGCTCGCGAACGTTGCCCGGCCAGCGGTGCACCATCAGCGCCGCGATTGCATCCGTCGAGAACTCCTTCGGCGGATTCGCGCCCGGCGTTTCCAGCTCGAGGAAATGCTTCGCCGTCATCTGAAGGTCCTCGAGGCGGTCGCGAAGCGGCGGCAGCACGATCGAGAACACATTCAACCGATAGTAGAGATCCTCCCGGAACTCTCCCGACTGGACGACCTGTTCGAGGCTCGGTCCGGCCGCGGCAATGATGCGGCACTCGATCGAGAACTCGTCAAGCCCGCCGACGCGGCGAACCTTACGCGACTCGAGCGCACGGAGGAGCTTTGGCTGCAACGCGGCCGGAAGATGGTGCACTTCGTCGAGGAAGAGGGTTCCGTTCGCGGCCAGCTCGAGCAAGCCTTTCTTGGCGGCGTAGGCTCCGCTGAAGGCGCCCTTCTCGTGTCCGAACAACTCGGACTCGAGCAGCGCTTCCGGAATCGCGGCGCAGTTGATCGCGACAAACGGCTCGTTCGCCGCGGCGCTGGCGTAATGGATTCCGCGAGAAAAGAGCTCTTTGCCCGTTCCGGTCTCGCCGATCAGAAGGACTGTCGTCCGGCGCGTGCCCGCAACGCTCGTTGCAAGCCGGACGGCGTCGCGGAGCGACTGGCTCTCACCGATGATGTTTGGGAACGCGAACGCGCGCGTATCGGGCGCGCCAATGTCAGCAATTGTCACAGGGCAGTCCTCGACGGCTTACGGGTGTGGTACCGAGTTCGAGGGACGGCCTTCAGGTCCCTCGCCTAGCAGTATCGGCCCGTCGTGCCTTCGGCTAAACGCCTATGCACCCGTCCCACCCAGCGGCGGGCGGCGATTCGCTCAAATTGGCAGAGCGCCGTACGCAGCACATCACGGGCGGATTGCTCGTCCCCAAGCGCCCACGTCGCACACCCGAAACGATACAGGAGCTCGGCGTTGAGGAGCGCATCTTCGCTACGTCCGCAAAGCGCGATGGCGTGCTGCAGCGTATCGACCGCGCCCCGGACATCCCCAAGGAGACGCCGTATCTCCGCCGACAGCTTGAGGGCCGATGCGTAGCGCATGGTGTCGTCGCGGCCGTCCGCGATCGATAGTGCCCGGTCGATGGACGGATACGCCGCCTCGATATCCCCGACAGACAATTCCAGCTCGGCGCGGTTCTCTTCGATGATCCCTTCGGACATCAGATCGCCGGTCTCTCGCGCCATTGTGACAGCCCGTCTTAGTACTGAGCGAGCTTCGTCATCGCGCTGCTCCTTGGCACATAAGTATCCAAGGTTATTGAGCACTTTGAGAACGGTGCCCGCATCTCCGATCAAGTCAAGTGTCGTTAATGCAGCGCGATAATACGCTCGTGCTGCCACAGAATTCCCTCGGATATCTGAGACGACACCAAGGTTCTGCTGGAGCATTCCGACGAGATGCAGCTCACGCGAACGGGTGGCGATGACGAGCGCGGACTCGAAGTAGCGCGACGCCGCTTCCAGGTTTCCTCGTCGCTGCTCAATCGAGCCGAGGCAGTTGAGCGCATGCGCACGCCCAGACTCGAATCCCGTCATCTCCGCGAGCTGGAGGCTCTCGAGGTACAGCGGTTCTGCCTTCGACGTTTGGCCGCGGTCGCGGTGCTCTGTCCCCTTCAGACGGACTGTATCCGCGAGCGCTGTTGGATTGCTCTGGCGCCGTTCAGCCGTCGTAGCCTGTCCTGTCGTGATCATTCAGTCGAGGTGGGATCGACGATTCGTTGATCGCGACGATTTATTCGTCGCCCGGCTGAGCGCGACCCGTGGCGATGATGTACCCCGAGAAGTGCCAGATCGTGAGCACCGAGGTCTCGTTGAGCACGTTGACGTTGAGGTTCAACAGCTCGGAGACCAGCGTCTGGTTCGTTGCGTCGGGGAAGTAGCCGACGAACAGCGACGATGGGTTGATCAGGCCACCGCTCTGCGCCTGCGTCCCTCGAAGACTCTGCGTCGCGACGAGCGGGACGGCGAACTTGATGCCGTGCGGCTCGAACTCATAAGCGACGTTGGCGCCGGCGAGCGCTGTCACGGTGATCCGTGTTCCCGGCGCGACGGCGAGCGGCGGAATGACGACGTTGAGGCCCGCAGCCGGGATCGACACGTTTCCGCCGAGAACTCCGACGATCGTCGACGCGGAGACGTTGTTCGCGAGCGGAGTCGAACGCTGCAGCGGATAGACCGTCGTTGGGCGGGCAAGAACGCCGAGAAGGCTCCGCGACGCATCGCCGACTGGAGCAGTGGGCGCCATCGGCGCATTGGCGTCATTCGCGCAGCCCGAGATGGCGAGAGCAGTGATGGCTGATGTGATGACGGCGAGGCCGAACGAGCGGAGGCGCATTTTCAGGGGTTGCTTGTGAATGGTGAGGCGTGCGCGGTCACGGACGAGCCCGATTAAAGCAGGGCGCATGCCAGCAATCGAACTCTTGTATTCACAAACACTTATGGATTTTTCGACGCTGAAACAGAGCAGATCGCAAAGAAACTTCCGGGCGGTTTCTTTGCATCGGAAAATTCTTTCGCCGCCGCGCCCGGGCATACCAAATCCGAACGCCGCCGCAATGCGGACGTGGTTGACGGACCTCGCCCGCGGTCCAATCTTGTTCCCCATACTTGGTACGGGGAGAGCGTTTGTCGACCAAACCGATGGACCTACTTCAGGGAACGCTCGACGTTCTCGTCCTGCGCGCGTTAGCGCCCGGCTCGACGCACGGATACGCCGTCTCACGCTGGATCCACGAGCGAACCGACGGTGTCCTCGACATCGAAGACGCGCCGCTCTACAAGGCGCTTCATCGACTCGAGCGCGGCGGATACGTGTCGGCCGAGTGGGGACTGTCCGACAACAACCGGCGAGCGCGCTACTACTCGCTCACTTCCGGTGGCCGCCGACAACTCAAAGCTGAAGAATCCGCGTGGCGTCAGTACGCGGCCGCAGTCTTCAAGGTCCTCGAGCCCGCATGACTCCGCGACGCCGACGGTTTTTCCGGCTTCCATGGAGAAGCAAAAAGCAAATCCGCGCCGACGTCGACGAGGAGCTCGGCTTCCACCTCGACATGCGCATTGACGCCCTCGTTTCCCAAGGCGAACCATGCGACAGGGCGCGAGCGCAGGCGCTTCGTGAATTCGGAGATCTGGATGACGCGCGTCGCTACATCGGCGCCGTCGATCGCGACATCGAAGCCGCGCAGCGGCGGAGCGAAATCATGTTCGACCTTTGGCACGACATCGGCTACGCGATTCGAAAACTCCGCGCCGCGCCGGGTTTTGCGCTTGCGGCAATCATCACGCTCGCGCTCGGCATCGGCGCGAACACGGCCATCTTCAGTGTCGTGAACGGAGTGCTGCTCGAGCCGCTTCCGTTTCCGCAGCCGGAGCGGCTGGTTCGCGTGGTCTACACGCAGCAAGGCCGCCCCGACGTCAGCACGCCGATGGATCTCCTCGACAACCGAACGCGTGCGACGAAGTTCGCCGGGTTCGCGGTCGTCGAAGGCGCGACCGCGAATCTCGTCCGCGACAACAACGATGCCGAGCGAGTCCAAGCCGTTCGAGTGAGCGCGAACTGGTTCTCGGTGTTACGCGCGAAGCCGCTCGTGGGCCGGTTCTTCGCGGACGACGAGGACGGGGCCAACGCGCCGAACGTCGTGGTGCTCAGCGAAGCGTTGTGGCGGCGCGACTTCTCCGGCGATACGAGCGTTGTCGGAAAGGTTGTTCGCATCAACTCGGCGCCTTTCACAGTGATCGGAGTTGCGTCGTCGGCGCAGCGGTATCCGCTCACCGCGGAATTGTGGATGCCCAAGCGCATCACGCCACGAGAATTCAATGATGGATCGCGGGGAGCGCGATGGCTCGGTCTGCTCGCGCGGGTAAAAGACGACGCGACCGTCGCCGAAGCGAATCGCGAGGTTCGTCAGATATCGGAGGCGATGGAGAAGCAGTTCCCCGAAGTGCTTCGAGAGCGTCGCGCGCGCGTCTCGACGGTTCAGGAGTATCTCACCGGCGACATGCAAAAGCCGTTGTTCATCATGCTCGGCGCCGTTGCGCT
>Ga0070683_100001796_pt1 | contig 16715 bp, 16 predicted proteins | sample KBSC713LmetaG_FD_64662 | JGI IMG/M metagenome (GOLD analysis project Ga0070683, IMG submission 64662) | Corn rhizosphere microbial communities from Kellogg Biological Station, Michigan, USA - KBS C7.1-3L metaG | ecosystem: Host-associated > Plants > Roots > Rhizosphere ...
TCCGGGATGACCCGGCGGACGTGGGCGCCGGGAACGCGGTGACGGCGCCCCGACACCGGTTCCACGGTCGTCGTCGGTCCAACGCTCCGACATGGGGGACGCTACGACACGGGCGGCCGGTGACCTGCCGGGATCCCTGCACCCTGCGCGAGCGAGGCGTGCCGGGCCGCGCTGGTGCAGACTCGTCGGGTGGGTGGTGGGAGGGACCGCCCGACAGAGCCGCCGTGCGCGGTCATCCCGGGGGCCGGCGTGGTGGAGGAGCGCTGACGCGCACGTTCATGAGGAGTGAGATGGGCAAGGACTGGTCCACGTGGTACACGGTGCTGGTGCTCCTCACCGCTCTCGTCGCGCTCGGTGAGATCGCCTGGTTCCTGTGGGGGGACGACGACCGGGTCGTCTTGCTGGCGGGGCTGATCGGGGCGGCTGCGGTGTTCTGGGCGACGTGGGGACCGGGCACCCGCTACTGCTGCTCGTGAGAGGCACTGGTGCCGAGTGCCGATCCCGGCCTGCGTCTCGAGGTGGGCCGCCGCGCTCGACGGCACCGGCGCCTCACAGTCGCCGGGCCTGGTAGGCCGAGCTCATCTCCTTCAGGCGCGCGTGGGCCCCGGCGTATGCGTCGAGACGGGGCAGGTACTGCTTCCGGATCTTGGCGACCACGGTGTAGTTGGGGTCGCAGACGTTGGCGATGGGTGACTCGCAGGCCTGGGTGACCAGCTGGTAGGAGTCGAGCGGGTCGAGGCCGCACTCCTCGCCGATCCAGGTGACCAGGTCGTGCTGCGCGATTCGGAACGCGTCCTCGAGCGGTCGGGCCGAGCCGGTGCTCATCAGGTGGTCGTCGGACTCGAGTCGCGGCCACGGCGTCGGCACGCCCTTGATCACGTCGACGATGACGGTGGTGTCCATCGCCGCTTCGACGGCGACCCCGCAGGTCTCGCCCTCACCCTGACGGCAGTGACCGTCACCCAGCGCGAACAGGGCGCCCTCGACGTTCACGCCGAGGAAGCAGGTGACGCCGGCCCGCATCTCGGGGGTGTCCATGTTGCCGCCATGGGCGTCGGGCACGAGCGACGAGCGGGCCTCGAAGCTGGCGGGAGCGACGCCGACGGTGCCGTGCATGGGATCGAGCGGGAGCTCCACCTCGTCGTCGGTACGTCGCGCGCGGAACGTCACCGTCCGACCGACGGTGTCCACGTCGTACAGCCACACCAGCTCCTCCAGCGGCTCCTGGAGGCCGGCCGTGACGTGGGTCGTGGTGAGCGCCCCGAACAGCGGGATCGTGCTCGACGCCGCCCAGTCCCGCGACGGCTCGATCGAGACGAAGTGGACCGCGAGGGTGTCGCCGGGCTCGGCGCCTTCGACGTGGAACGGGCCGGTCAGGGGGTTCACGAACGGGAAGTCGATCACCCTCGAGACCAGGTCGTCGGTGGTGCGGACCTTGCCGGCGAACGCGTCCTCCGTCCACAGCTCGAGCACCGTGCCGGGCGTGACCCGGCGCACCGGCGCGACGCCGCCGAACGTCCAGGACAGCTCGTCGGCGCCGGGCGTGTAGCTCAGGACGTCCACGGTCAGTCCTCGTCGAAGACGCGCTTGGTCTCCAGGATCCGTCGCGGGTCCCGAGCGTTGAGCCACAGCAGGTAGGCGATGCCGATCACCATCCAGATCGCGGCGATCGGACCGGCGTACCACAGGGGTCGCGGCAGGCTGGTGATGAAGCTGAAGGCCGGGATCCCGGCACCGGCGAAGAACGCCGGAATGAAGGCCAGCGCGCCGAGGATCGGCAGGATCGCGTGCCGGAGGACGTTGAACTCGTCGCGCCGGAAGCGGAGGAAGTACATCAGGCAGGCGATGTTCAGCAGGATGTACATCGGCGCGAAGATGTCGACCAGGATCGTCGCGGTCAGCGCGAACCCGGTGACCGGGTCGTAGTAGAAGCCGAGGAACAGCGCCACCGCCAGCGAGACCACCAGCTGCGCAAGCAGGGGCACCACCGGGGAGCCGAACGGGTTCAGCCGGCCGAGCCCGTCGGGGAGCAGCCGGATCCGGCCCATCGCGAACATCGTCCGGGTGGAGGAGTTGTTGGCGGCGTTCTGGTTGGCGATGATCGAGTTGACCAGGGCCAGGAACACCAGCAGGAAGCCCAAGCCACCCCACGCGTCGCGGGCGAGCACGTTCTGCCACGGGTTGCTGTCGTTCGCGGTGAAGTTGATCATGTTGGCCGGGCCGAACGAGACGGCGCTGGCGTAGGTGTTGAGTATGTAGAACAGGCCGATGCCGAGGCACGCGAGGATGATCGCCAGCGGGATCGTGCGCCGCGGCTCGTGCGCCTCCTCGGCGATCGGGGCCGCCTGCTCGAACCCGATGAACGCCAGGATCGTGAACACCGACCCGGCGATCACGCCCGACCACCCGTTGTAGTCCGGGTTGTTGGCGTAGTGCGTGCCGAAGACCTGGAGCGTGTTGTCGCTGCCGGCCTGCACGATCAGGGTCAGCGAGATGCCGACGAACACCAGGATCTCGAAGGCGCCGAGCAGCACGCCCACCCTCGTGGAGGCCGTGATGCCGCGGTAGCCCAGCGCAAAGATGAGGAGGCAGACCAGGACCGTCCAGATCCACCAGGTGTCGTTCGACCAGCCCCACTCCTGGTTCAGGGTGCCGGCGACGACGAAGCCCATCTGCAGGGCCAGGAACGGGCCGCCGACGATGACGCCGAGCAGGAACCCCCACGCGACCAGGAAGCCGACCTTCGGGTGGATGCCGTGGCTGACGAAGGTGTAGAAGGAGCCTGCGGACGGCAGGTGTCGCGACAGCTGACCGATCGAGTTGGCGGCGAAGAGGCACGCGACCAGGGCCAGGATCACCGCCAGGGGAGCGGCCCCGCCGGCGTAGGAGATGCCGAGCGGGATCGAGAGCGCCGTCGCGATGGCAGGTGCCATGAACGTGATCGACTGGAAGAGGACGCCGCTGAAGCTCACCGCGCCGCGCTTCAGCGCGGGCGATCCTCCGGTGTCGGCAGTGGGTACGTCGGTCGCCATCGCCATGCTCCTCAGGCTCGGGGATGCTCGGAGAAACCGACCCAATCTAGGACCGCGGCGGGCCCGGGGACAACGACACTCGTCGCCGAAGCGCGAGACCACCCGCGGCCGGGCGCGGTCCCGGGTACGCAGGCCGAGCTGACGGAGGTCTGGCCGTCGGCCGCGAGATCAGTCGCGACCGACCGCCCGGCGCAGCGCCGTGTGCGAGGCGATCAGGGCCCGCCGTTCCCGGGTCAGCAGCGGGTCGTCGAGGCCGCAGCCCCTCGCGACCCATGCGTCGGAGTGGTCCATCGCCTCGACCCGGAATCGGGCCGCGTCGCGCACCTCGTCCGCGGGCGCGTCGTACACATAGGAGTAGAGGTCGACCAGTGCCTGCACGAGGTCCACCTCCGAGACGTTCGGATCGTGCTGGCGCGCGCGGTGCAACCGCCACCACTCGACCTCGAGCCGCGCTGCCTGCACCGGGTCGAGCGAGAGGCCCAGGTGTCGGGTGACCATCGTGTAGAAGCGCTGCATCGAGGCACGGGCACCGTCCGGGTCGTTGTCCGGGTACGGCGCCCACAGCTGGTTGGCGCGGAGCACGTGGTAGGCACCGATCAGGGTGCGCAGCGGATCGAAGCCGAAGCCCGTGCGCACCATGCCGACGGCCGCGCGCAGGAAGGTGCCCCAGTCATGTCGGTAGTACGACGCCCACGCGGTGGTCTCCTGCTGCCCGAGCCGCACCGGGTCGAACGACCGAGGGTCCCAGTCGGGCCTCCAGGCGCCCATGGCACCTCCTCAGAGCTTCCGTAGCCGCACGTACTGCACCGAGTGGTCCCGAGCCTTGCGCAGGACCAGGGTGGCCCGCGACCTGGTCGGTTCGATGTTCTGCTCGAGGTTGGGCCCGTTGATGGAGTCCCAGATGCTCTCCGCGGTCGCGGTCGCCTCGTCGGCGGACAGGGCGGCGTAGCGACGGAAGTACGACGCCGGGTCGGCGAAGGCGGTCTGCCGCAGCCGCAGGAACCGGTCGACGTACCACTGCCGGATGTCGGCGGTGGCCGCGTCGACGTAGATGCCGAAGTCGAAGAAGTCGCTCAGCGCGAGGCCGGCCCGGCCGTCCTCGGTCACCCGCGCCGGCTGCAGGACGTTCAGCCCCTCCAGGATCACGATGTCGGGACGCCGGACGACGACACGCTCGTCGGGCACCACGTCGTACACGAGGTGGGAGTACGTCGGGGCCTCGACCTCGTCCTTGCCGGACTTGATGTCGACCACGAACCGCAGGAGGGCCCGCCGGTCGTAGGACTCGGGGAACCCCTTGCGCTGCAGGAGACCGCGGCGCTCCAGCTCCGCGTTGGGATGGAGGAAGCCGTCGGTCGTCACCAGGGCGACGTGCGGATGCTCGTCCCAGTGCCCCAGCATCTGCTGGAGCACGCGAGCGGTCGTGGACTTGCCGACCGCGACCGAGCCGGCCAGTCCGATCACGAACGGGGTGCGCGGGGGCTGCGGCTGGTGGAGGAACTCCTCCTGCTTGCGGTGCAGCCGCCGGGCGGCCTTCACCCGCAGACTCAGCAGCCGTGAGAGCGGGAGATAGACCTCCCGGACCTCGTCGAGGTCCAGCTCGTCGCCGAGGCCGCGGAGCTTCGAGATCTCCTCGGCCGACAGCGGCTGGTCGACGTGCTCTCCGAGCGCGGCCCAGGCGTCGCGGTCGAGCTCGACGTACGGCGAGGACTCGCCGTTCGCTCCCCTGGGGGCTCCGTTGGGCATGGCGCGCATTCTGGCAGCCCGGCTCGCGTCGGCCTGCTCGCGGGCCGCCGTCGGTGGGCCTCCGCTATACCCAATTACATCGATTGACCATGGACCTGCGCGGTGCAAGGGTGCGAGACGGTCCGATCCGGGTCCCACCGGGCCGCGAGCCGGGCCATCTCCAGCACGCTCCATCACCAGCGAGGAGTCCTGTCAGTGAAGAAATCCCCACTCTCGGTGAGGCTCGGCGCGGCCTGTCTGGCCATGGCCGCGATCGGCGCCAGCGGCGTCGGCGCTGCTTCACCTGCCGGCGCGGCGGGCGTCAAGCCCCACCGCATCACGGTGGATCCGCTGATCCACAAGGTGAACATCAACCCGAACAAGGTCACGTTCTCGTGCCAGTCGAACCCCATCGACTTCTCCAACGGGGCCCCGCGCTGCTACCAGCCGAGCCAGATCCAGAGGGCCTACAACGTCACCCCGCTGCTGAGGGACGGCAAGGACGGCCGGGGGCGGACGATCGTGATCGTCGACGCCTACGACCAGCCGTACATCCGCACCGACCTGAACATCTTCAACCGGACCTTCGACCTGAAGAAGGCCAACTTCCGCAAGGTCGCTCCTCAGGGTGTGCCCGCGTTCGACATCAACGACCCCAACCAGGTCGGCTGGGCCGAGGAGACCACCCTCGACGTGCTCTGGGCCCACGCGATCGCACCCGGCGCCAAGATCGTGCTGGTCCAGGCCAAGAGCAACCAGGACGCTGACATCCTCGCAGCCACCCAGTTCGCCATCGCCCACCACCTCGGTGACGTCCTCTCGCAGAGCTTCGGCGAGGCCGAGCAGTGCGTCGACCCGGCGATCGCCCGGGCGCAGCACCAGATGTTCGTCAAGGCCAAGAACCAGCACTGGACCGTGTTCGCCTCGTCGGGCGACTCGGGTGCGGCCCAGCCGGACTGCACGACTGACGGTGCCGTGCTGTCGGCGAGCACCCCCGCCTCCGACCCGTTGGTGACGGGTGTCGGCGGGACGACGCTCAACGCGGACGGAGTGACCGGCGCCTACCAGGGCGAGACCGCGTGGACCGAGGTCTTCGGCTGCAACCCGCCGGCGGTCGACCCGAGCGACGTGAACTGCAGCGGTGGCGGCTTCAGCACCCTGTTCCCGAAGCCGGACTTCCAGGACGGCCTGGTGCCGGGATCGGCTCGGGGTGTGCCGGACGTCTCGTACAACGCGGGCGTCAACGGCGGTGTGCTCACGCACTGCGCCGTGTGCAACGTGACCATCGGGCTCGCGCCGAACGACCCGACGTTCTTCCTCTTCGGAGGCACGAGCGCGGGGACGCCGCAGTGGTCGGCCATCGCGGCGATCGCCGACCAGGTGGCACACCACCGGATCGGTGACATCAACCCGACGCTGTACCGCCTCGCCCGGAACCCGTCGTCGTACGCCGCGAGCTTCCACGACGTGACGACGGGCAACAACGACGTCGCCGAGCTCGGCGGATTCGGCTACCAGGCCGGACCCGGCTGGGACCCGGTGACGGGCCTCGGCACGCCGAACGCCGCGCACCTGGTGCGGCGACTGGCCCACTGAGTCACACCAGACACGGCGGGGCCGGCCACCAGCGGGTGGCCGGCCCCGCCCGCCATGTCCGGGCAACCGCCCTCCGGCCGTAGACTCCCGCCCATGTGCGGCATCGTGGGGTACGTCGGCGAGAAGAGCGCCCAGGACGTCGTCATCGAGGGCCTGCGGCGCCTGGAGTACCGCGGCTACGACTCGGCGGGGATCGCGCTGGTCGCCGACGGTCGCATCGCCTGGGCGAAGAAGGCGGGCAAGCTGGCCAACCTCGAGAAGCAGCTGGTGGAGGTCCCGCTGCAGGGCTTCAGCACGGGGATCGGGCACACCCGATGGGCCACCCACGGGGCACCCAACGACACCAACGCCCACCCGCACCTCGGCGACCACGCCCGCGTCGCGCTGGTGCACAACGGGATCATCGAGAACTTCGCCGAGCTCCGGGCCGAGGTGCTGGCGGCCGGCGACGAGCTCCGTTCGGAGACCGACACCGAGATCGCGGCGCACCTGATCGAGACCGCGCTGGCCGACGGGAGCACGCTCACGGAGGCGATGCGGCGGGTCTGCTCGCGGCTCGAAGGTGCGTTCACACTGGTGGCGGTGGACGCCGAGGACCCGTCGCGGGTCGTGGCGGCGCGCCGCAACTCCCCGCTGGTGGTGGGGATCGGCGAGGGCGAGAACTTCATCGGCTCGGACGTCGCGGCGTTCATCGAGCACACGCGCGAGGCGCTGGAGCTCGGCCAGGACCAGATCGTCACCATCACCCGCGGGGGCGTCGAGGTGATCGGCTTCGACGGCACGCCGGCCGAGGGCACGCGCTACCACGTCGACTGGGATCTCTCCGCGGCCGAGAAGGACGGCTTCGACTGGTTCATGCGCAAGGAGATCTTCGAGCAGCCACGGGCCATCGCCGATGCGCTGCTCGGCCGCCACGACGCCTCCGGGCGGTTGCAGCTGGACGAGATCCGGATCTCCGAGCACGAGCTCCGCGAGGTCGACAAGATCATCATCATCGCCTGCGGGACGGCGTTCTACGCCGGGCTGGTGGCGAAGTATGCGATCGAGCACTGGACCCGCATCCCGTGCGAGGTCGAGCTCGCCCACGAGTTCCGCTACCGCGACCCGATCCTCACCCGCGCCACGCTGGTGGTCGCGATCAGCCAGTCCGGCGAGACGGCCGACACGCTGATGGCGATCCGCCACGCGCGGGAGCAGCGGTCGAAGGTGCTCGCGATCTGCAACACCAACGGGTCGACGATCCCGCGCGAGTCCGACGCGGTGATCTACACCCACGCCGGCCCGGAGATCGGGGTCGCGTCGACCAAGGGCTTCATCACGCAGATGGTGGCGGCGTACCTGCTCGGGCTCTACCTCGCGCAGGTCCGCGGCACGTCGTACGCCGACGAGATCGCGGCGGTGGTCGCTGAGCTGCGCGACATGCCCGACCATGTGCAGCGGATCCTCGACGGTGCCGACGACCTCTACGCGCTGGCCGATGACCTGAAGGCCGCCCGCTCCGTGCTCTTCCTGGGTCGGCACGTCGGGTTCCCGATCGCGCTCGAGGGGGCCCTCAAGCTCAAGGAGCTCGCCTACCTGCATGCCGAGGGGTTCGCCGCCGGCGAGCTGAAGCACGGTCCGATCGCGCTGATCGAGCCGGGGCTGCCGGTGTTCTGCGTCGTGCCGCCCAAGGGGCGCGACCAGCTCCACGACAAGATGGTGAGCGCGATCCAGGAGATCCGGGCCCGCGGCGCGCGGACGATCGTGCTCGTCGAGGACGACGACGAGGGGATCGAGGAGTTCGCGGACACGGTCATCCGGCTGCCTCGGGTCTCCACGCTGCTGCAGCCGATCCCCGCCGTCGTGCCGCTCCAGCTGTTCGCGTGCGAGCTCGCGTCGCGGCTGGGCCACGACGTCGACCAGCCACGCAACCTGGCCAAGTCCGTCACGGTCGAGTAGGTCACGTGGCGGTCGTGGGCGTCGGCATCGACGTGGTCGACATCGCGCGCTTCGAGGACGCGCTGCGTCGTACGCCCGGGATGATCGAGCGGTTGTTCACCGCGACCGAGGCGAGGCGACCTCCGGCCTCGCTGGCCGCCCGCTTCGCGGCGAAGGAGGCCTTGGCCAAGGCGCTCGGCGCCCCCGGCAACCTGGACTGGCACGACGCCGAGGTGCTGTCGGAGTCGTCCGGCCGACCGCTCTTCTCGCTGACCGGGACCGTCGCCGCCCGCGCTGCCGAGCTGGACGCCGCCACCATCCACCTGTCGCTCTCGCACGACGCCGGCATCGCCTCGGCGGTGGTGGTGCTGGAGTCATGAGGTCGGCCCATACCGTCGACCAGGTCCGTGCGGCGGAGCAGGTGCTGATGGCGCAGGTGCCCGAGGGCGCGCTGATGCAGCGGGCCGCGGCCGGACTGGCATCCTCGGTCATCGGGCTGCTCGGTGGCGCATACGGGCGACGGGTGCTGCTGCTGGTCGGTCCGGGCGACAACGGTGGGGACGCGCTGTACGCCGGCGCGATGCTGGCTCGTCGGGGCGCCCGGGTCGAGGCGGTGGCCGTCGCGGACGCGGTGCACGAGGGCGGGCTCGCGGCCCTGCGCGCCGGCGGTGGTCGTCTGGTCGACCTCGGCGCACGCGGTGCCGCCGACGTGGTCCTGGACGGCATCGTCGGGATCGGCGGACGGCCGGGACTGCGGGACCGCGCGGCCGAGGCCGTGCGCGCCGTCGCCGGAGTGCCGATGGTGGCCGTCGACACGCCCAGCGGGGTCGACGTCGACACCGGACGGCTCGAGGGTGCGCACGTGACCGCCGACCTGACGGTCACGTTCGGCACCCACAAGGTCTGTCACCTGGTCGAGCCCGCCGCCTCGAAGTGTGGCGTCGTGCAGCTGATCGACATCGGGCTCGAGCTGCCGGAGGCCGCGGTCACGGCGCTGCAGAGCGACGAGGTGGCGGCGCTGCTGCCGCGCCCACACCCCGATGCGCAGAAGTACAGCCGCGGCGTCGTGGGCATCCGGGCCGGGTCCGAGCGCTATCCCGGCGCGGGTGTGCTGTCGACGTCCGGTGCGGCGTGCGGGCTGGTCGGGCTGGTCCGATACGCCGGCGGCGCGCCCGACGCGGTGCTCGCCGCCCATCCCGAGGTGGTCGTGGCGGAGGGCCGGGTGCAGGCGTGGGTCGTCGGCTCGGGCGGGGACGAGGGGGCGGCCGAGGCGCTCGCGGCGGCGCGGCGCGACGACGTACCCCTGGTCGTCGACGCAGACGCACTCCACCACCTCGATCGCCCGGTCGACCGACCGGCGCTGCTGACGCCGCACGCCGGTGAGCTGGCGGCGATGCTCGGCGTCGAGCGGACGGAGGTCGAGGCGGACCAGCTGGGATTCGCTCGTCGGGCTGCGTCGGAGTACGCCGCGACGGTTCTCCTCAAGGGTCACCACACGCTCGTCGCCGCCCCTGACGGACGGGTGCGGGTCACCACGACCGGGACGCCGTGGCTCGCCGTGGCCGGGGCGGGTGACGTGCTCGGCGGGCTCTGCGGCGCCCTGCTCGCCGCCGGCCTCACGCCGTACGACGCGGGCTCGGTCGGCTCGTGGCTCCACGGTGCGGCCGCGACGTACGCCGCCCAGGGCGGGCCGATCAGCGCCCCCGCCGTGGCCCGCGCCCTCCCGCAGGTGACCGCCGACCTGCTCCGACAGGCCGGATGAACCGTGTTCGCCAGGCGCCGGGATCGGGGCCTCCGTCGACCGAGTCGATCGGGACCGTCCCATCCGGCGGCAGGGCACCGGGGCGGGAGCCGAGGGGGTCGATGGAAGGATGGAGGGCATGAGCCCGGAGGTCCGTCGGCCCGAGATCGTGGTCGACCTGGACGCGATCCGGCGCAACGTCGGCATTCTCCGCGACCTGGTCGCGCCGGACGGGGCGGACGTGATGGTGGTGGTCAAGGCCGACGGGTACGGGCACGGCATGGTCGAGTCCGCGCGCGCGGCCCGGGCGGCCGGTGCGCCCTGGCTGGGCGTGGCGACCATCGAGGAGGCGGTCCGGCTCCGCGAGGCCGGTGACGCCGGCAGACTGCTCTGCTGGCTCACGATGCCGGGAGACGACTGGGCGGCGGCGATCGCGCGCGACGTCGACGTCACGGCGTACTCCGTCGCCGAGCTCGACGCGATCCGCGCGGCCATCGGCGGCGGCTCCAGCGGTCCGGCTCGGGTCCAGCTCAAGATCGACACCGGCCTGTCGCGCGGCGGGTCGACCAGGGATCTGTGGCCGGACGTGCTGGCCGCGGCTCGCGCTGGGGAGGCCGACGGGCTCTGGCGGATCACCGGCATCTGGTCGCACTTCGCCTGCAGCGACGAGCCCGAGCACCCCGCGAACGCCGCCCAGGAGCGCGAGTTCCGCGACGCGCTGGCCGGCGCCGAGGCCGCCGGACTCCGGCCCGAGGTCCGTCACCTGGCCAACTCGGCCGGGGCGATCCTGCGGCCGTCGAGCCGGTTCGACCTCGTGCGCTGCGGGATCGCGGCGTACGGCCTCGACCCGGCACCGGGCATCAGCCGCGACCTCGGCCTGGAGCCCGCGATGACCGTCACCGCGCCGCTCGCGCTGACCAAGGACGTCCACGCCGGCGCCGCGATCTCCTACGGCCACACGTGGACCGCGCCGTCCGAGACCCGGGTCGGGCTCGTCCCGCTCGGGTACGGCGACGGGGTGCCGCGACACGCGGGCAACACCGCCGAGGTCTGGGTCGAGGGCAAGCGCCGGCCCGTCCGTGGGCGCATCTGCATGGACCAGTTCGTCATCGACCTCGGCGACGACCACCCCGCGGCCGGCGACGACGTGGTGCTGTTCGGCCCCGGTACGGCGGGCGAGCCGACCGCCGACGACTGGGCGCGCGCCTGCGGCACCATCCACTACGAGATCGTCACCCGGATGGGCGGCCGGCTCCGCCGCCGCTACTCGGGAGACGCCCGGTGAGCACCACGCGCAAGGTCCTGTCGGTCGCCGCGGGCGCGGTCGGCGTGGCCGCGGCCGGGACGGCGTACCGCGTCGCTCGCCGCCGCCAGGTGATCAGCCGTCGCGGTGCCGGTGACCACACGCCGTTCGGCTCCCTGCGCTCGACCCCGGTCATGGTCGTCGCCGACGACGGCGTCGACCTCCACGTCGAGGTGGACGAGTACGTCGCCCAGGGACGCAGGGCGGCGACGCCGGAGATGACCGTCGTCTTCGTGCACGGGTACTCGCTCACCCTCGACTCCTGGCACTTCCAGCGCGCCGCCTATCGCGGCCTGGTGCGCACGGTGTTCTACGACCAGCGCTCCCACGGCCGCTCCGGACGGTCGACGCCGGGCCACGCCACGATGGAGCAGCTCGGCCGCGACCTGAAGACCGTGCTCGACACGGTCGTGCCACACGGCCCGATCGTGCTGGTGGGTCACTCGATGGGCGGGATGACGATCATCGCGCTCGCCGAGGAGCACCCCGAGCTGTTCGGCGACCGCGTCGTCGGCGTCGGGCTGATCTCGACCACGGCCGGTGGGCTCGAGCCCCACCGGATGCTGATGCCCGTGCTCCCGTCCACGGTCGGCGGGCAGGTCGCGCAGCGGCTCGTCGCGGTCCTGGCTCGCGGGCACCGGACCGTCGACGGACTACGCCGGCTGGGGCGCTCGGTGGCGATGGTCGCCACCGACGAGCTCGCCTTCGGCGGCGACGTACCGGAGTCCTACGTCGAGTTCGTCGACGAGATGCTGTCGTCGACGCCCTTCGAGGTGGTCGCGGAGTTCTTCCCGAACATCGCCTCGCTCGACAAGTTCGAGACCGTCAAGGCGCTCTCGGTCGTGCCGACCACGATCATCTGCGGTACCGACGACAAGCTCACCTCCATCGGCCACAGCCGCAAGCTGCACGCCCACATCGCCGGCTCGTCGCTGCTCGAGTGCGAGGGCGCGGGACACCTGGTGATCATGGAGCGGTACGACGACGTGAACGAGGAGCTCGACCGGCTGCTGTCGTCGGCGGGCGAGACGGTCGACCGACGATGACCACGATCCGCCTGGTCGGTCCCGAGGAGGCGCCGGCGGTGCTGGAGATCGTGCGCGCCGCCTTCTCGACGCGACCTGCGCTCCACCCGCCCGCCGACGCACTCGGTGAGACCGAGGAGTCGATCGCGGCCGCCCTGGAGAACGGCGGCCTGCTCGCGTCGTACGACGACGGCCGCGACGTGGGCGCGCTGGTCCTCGACCCCCAGGGACCCACCCTGTGGCTACGACGGGTGGGCGTGCTGCCCGAGGTGCGTGACCACGGGGTCGCCACCGCGCTGGTGTCCGAGGCGATGGCGCGCGCCGAGGGGTACGACGAGCTCGCGGTGCTGGCGCGCGAGGAGCTGCCGGCGACCAGCAGGTTCTGGCGTGAGCACGGGTTCGTCCCGGTCGGCGGCACCTCACCGTACGTCGAGCTGCGCCGCCCGGCCCCGCGGTCGTACGACGCGCCGGACGCAGCGTCGATGCGGGCGCTCGGTGCCGCGCTCGCCACGAGCCTGCGGGCCGGCGACGTCGTCGTGCTCTCGGGGGAGCTCGGTGCGGGTAAGACGACGTTCGCCCAGGGGCTGGGCGCGGGTCTCGGCGTGCGCGGCGACGTCACCTCGCCGACGTTCGTGATCTCGCGCGTGCACCCGTCGCTCGGCGCCGGACCGCCCCTGGTGCACGTCGACGCCTACCGGCTCGGCGGCGTCGCCGAGCTCGACGACCTCGACCTCGACACCTCGCTCGACGAGGCGGTCACGATCGTCGAGTGGGGCGAGGGCATCGCCGAGGGACTCGCCGACGACCGCGTGGAGGTACGGATCGAACGGGCCGTCGCCGACGAGCAGAGCGGTGACCTGGATCCGCGGCGCGTGCGGATCGCACCGGTCGGCACCCGGTGGCTCGGGGTCCCGGTGCCCAGCGCCGGAGCTTCAGTCCGCGAGTAGCCCCATCGCCTCGGCGAGCATGATCACGTCCGCGTGCTCGCGGTCGTGGACCCGCACCCACGCGGCCGCCTGCGCGACGGGGAGCCGGACCACCTCCACGACGGACTCGCCGTCCGCGGGGTTCGTGGGTGGGCCGGTCACCTCGACGCGCGCGACGACGTACGCCCAGGCGGAGACCGGATGGCTGAGGTGTGCCTGGTGGGGATCGGCGTTGCGCGACGTCGCCCGGTGGAAGACGAACACGGGACCCGGGTCGCCGAGCACGGTGCAGCCCGCTTCCTCGCGCAGCTCGCGCCGGCACAGCGCGTCCAGGGTCTCGCCCGGCTCGCGTCGACCGCCCGGAAGGAACCGCCACTCCTCGACCGACCGGCACACCACGACGTACCCCTCCGGGTCGACCGCGACCGCGTGGAGGCGGGCCACCTGCTCGTCGGGAGGCTCGCCCAGGCAGAGCTCGAGGTCGGCGTTCGCGTACTCCTCGAACCTGGGCCGGAACAGCTCCGGGAACCTCCCCGCCCAGTCCTCACCCACGAGCCGACCCTAGGCCGACCCGATGCCGGCCCGATGCCGGCCCGATGCCGGCCCGATGCCGGCCCGATGCCGGCCCGATGCCGGCCCGATGCCGGCCCGATGCCGGGGAGCGTGCCAGGCTGGCGGCATGTTCGTGGTGGCACATGTCAGCGACACGCACTTCGGCAACGACGTCCAGGACCCGGGCGACCGCGCGTCCGCCGTGATGGAGCACCTGCTCGCGATGAAGCCGCGCGCCGACCTGCTGGTGCTCAGCGGCGATGTCGCCGACCACGGGCTCGCGCACGAGTACGCCGCGGCCCGCGCCTGGCTCGACCGCTGGCCCGGCCCGGTGGCGGTCTGCCCCGGAAACCACGACGTCCGGTCCGCGTTCGTCGAGGGCCTCGGCGTTCCGGCGCGGTCGGTGGTCGAGGCCGGCGGCCACCGGTTCGTCCTGCTCGACTCGCTGATCGACGCGGTGGCCGGCGAACGGGTGGACGAGGGCCGGCTCGGAGACGAGCAGCTGGCATGGCTCGACTCCCGGTTGGGCGAGTCCGAGGCACCCTCGTTCGTGTGCCTGCACCACCCGCCCACGACCATCGGGCTGGAGCTGATGGACCCGATCCGGCTGGTCGACGGCGACGCACTGGCCACGGTCATCGGCGCCCATCCGCACGTCGTCGCGACCCTGGTCGGTCACGCGCACACCATGAGCGTCACGACGTACGCCGGGCGCCCGCTGCTGGTCGGCGGCGGCGTCGTCTCCACGGTCACCGCGGACGCCGAGGACCTCGCCACGGTCTGGTACGACGCCCCGCCGAGCCTGGCGCTCCACCTCGTCGACCCCGACCGACGGATCACCACCCATTGGCGGGCACTGCCGCCTCAGTAACCTCGAACCCGTGCTCCTCGCGTTCGACACGGCCACGCCGTACGTGACCGTCGCCCTCCACGACGGTGAGGACGTCGTCGCCGAGCGTCGGTCCGAGCAGCGGATGCGGCACGGCGAGCAGCTGGCCCCCTTGATCGAGGAGGTGATGGGCGACGTCGGCATCGTGCGGCAGGACCTGACCGCGATCGCGGTCGGGGTCGGACCCGGACCGTTCACGGGCCTGCGCGTGGGTCTGGTCACGGCACGGACCCTCGCGTTCGTCCTCGAGATCCCGGTGTACGGCGTGTGCTCGCTCGATGTCGTCGCGCTCGAGGCCGCGCAGGACGCACCGGTCGGAGGCAAGCTCACCGTGGCCACGGACGCGCGGCGCAAGGAGGTCTACCTCGCGACGTACGACGACCAGGGCCGCCGGCTCGGCGGCCCCGACGTCGTCCGGCCCCACGACGCGGCGACCGAGGGCCCCGTGGCAGGTGAAGGGGCGCTGCTGTATCCCGAGGCGTTCCCCGACGCCCGTGACCCCCTCCTGCCGAGCGCGGGCTGGCTGGCCCGGGCCGTCGTCGCCGAGCTCGCCGAGCTCCACGATCCCGAGCCGATGTACCTGCGCCGACCCGACGCGGTGGCTCCCGGTGCGCCCAAGCGGGTCTCGTGATCAGGCCGGCGGAGGCGGAGGACGGGCCGGCGATCGCGGCGCTGGAGCGCGCCGCGTTCGGCTCGGACGCCTGGTCCGACGCGTTGGTGTCCGAGGGCCTCGGTGGCCAGGTCCCCGGCGCGCTGTACCTGGTGGCGACCGGATCGTCGCGCGGCTCCAGCGAGATCGTGGTCGGCTACGCGGCGGCGAGCCTCTTCGCCGACGTGTCGGAGCTGCAGCGCATCGCGGTCGAGAGCACCGAGCGCCGTACCGGCGTCGCCAGCGCGCTCCTCCGGCGGATCGAGGAGGAGGCGCGGCTGCGGTACTCCGAGCGGCTGCTGCTCGAGGTGCGCGAGGACAACGCGGCTGCCTGCGCGTTCTACGCCGCACGGGGCTTCCGGGAGCTCGATCGGCGTCCGCGCTACTACGCCGACGGCACCACGGCCGTCGTCCTCGCCAAGGAGCTGGACCGATGACCGACGAGCCCCTGGTGCTCGGCATCGAGACGTCGTGCGACGAGACCGGTGTCGGGATCGTGCGCGGTCACACGCTCCTCGCCGACGCCGTGGCCAGCAGCGTGGAGGAGCATGCCCGCTTCGGTGGCGTCGTGCCCGAGGTCGCGAGCCGGGCCCACCTCGAGGCGATGGTGCCGACCATCGAGCGGGCCTGCGCGACCGCCGGCATCAGGCTCTACGACGTCGACGCCATCGCCGTCACCAGCGGCCCGGGCCTCGCCGGCGCGCTGCTCGTCGGGGTGGCGGCGGCCAAGGCGCTGGCGATCGGGCTCGGCAAGCCGATCTACGGCGTGAACCACCTCGCCGCCCACGTGGCCGTCGACCAGCTGGAGCACGGCGCTCTCCCCGAGCCGTGCCTGGCGATGCTGGTCAGCGGTGGCCACTCCAGCCTGCTGCGGGTCGAGGACGTCACGACCGGGGTCGCACCGCTCGGCTCGACCATCGACGACGCGGCCGGCGAGGCCTTCGACAAGGTCGCCAGGCTGCTCGGCCTCCCGTTCCCGGGTGGCCCGCACATCGACCGCGCGGCGAGCCGGGGTCAGGTGACGATCGACTTCCCGCGTGGGCTGACGAGCCGTCGGGACCTCGAACGGCACCGGTTCGACTTCTCGTTCTCCGGCCTCAAGACCGCCGTCGCGCGTTGGGTGGAGACCCAGCAGCGGGACGGTGTGGCCATCGAGGTGGGCGACGTGGCGGCGAGCTTCCAGGAGGCGGTCTGCGACGTCCTGGTGCGCAAGGCGCTCGACGCCGCCACCGACCAGGGCATCGAGGACATCCTGATCGGAGGGGGCGTCGCCGCCAACTCTCGTCTACGGGCGATGGCGACCGAGCGGGCCGAGGCCCGGGGGATCCGGGTCCGGGTCCCGAGACCCGGACTGTGCACC
>Ga0070683_100001797_pt1 | contig 16714 bp, 11 predicted proteins | sample KBSC713LmetaG_FD_64662 | JGI IMG/M metagenome (GOLD analysis project Ga0070683, IMG submission 64662) | Corn rhizosphere microbial communities from Kellogg Biological Station, Michigan, USA - KBS C7.1-3L metaG | ecosystem: Host-associated > Plants > Roots > Rhizosphere ...
TTCTGGGCCGAGCTGCGCGAGCTGAAGAAGTAGTCGGAGGTCGCGCTGCTTCGATGAGAGCGTTCAAGAAAGAGCTGACCATGTTCGGGGTGATGATCGCGCTCGCGATCATCACGGCGATATTGAACCCGCTGTTCCTCGGCGGCGACAACCTGCGCAACAACATCCGGCACATCTCGCTGATCTCGCTGTTCGCGCTGGGCGAGGCGATGGTGATCATCGCGGGCGGCATCGATCTGTCGATCGGATCGATCATCTGCGTCACCGCGGTGACGACCAGCTACCTCGCGATGTACGGCGGCTTCGGCATCGGCGCGGCGGTGGCGATCGCGCTGGGTGTCGCGCTGGCGGTCGGCGTCGCGCAGGGCACCATCGTCGCGCGCTTCAAGATCCCGCCCTTCGTGGTGACGCTGGGATCGATGCTGCTGCTGCGCGGGGTCGCCGAGGTACTGACGGGCGGCAGCGACGTCGGCTTCCAGGGCAAATACCCGGGCTTTCGCAAGCTGGGCGAAGGGATCGCGCTGGGCCTACCGGTGCCGTTCTGGTTCGCGATCGGCGCGATCGCGGTCGTCGCGTTCCTGATGCACCGCACGCTGTTCGGGCGCTACTGCTACGCGATCGGCTCGAACGCCGAGGCGGCGCGGCTGTCGGGCATCCCGGTCGTCTGGATCCGGCTGTTCACGTTCATCGGCGCGGCGGTGCTGTCGGGCGTCGCCGGCATGCTGTACGTCGCGTACCTGCCGACGGCGACGCCGTCGCTGGGCAACGCGTTCGAGCTGCACGCGGTCGCGGCGGCGGTCCTGGGCGGGTGCTCGTTGCAGGGCGGCAAGGGCACGGTGTTCGGCGTGCTGATCGGCGCCGGGATCTTGCAGATCACGTTCAACGCCGTGAACCTGGTCGGACAGTCGCTGTGGCAGAACGTCGTCGCGGGCGGCGTGATCCTGACGGCGGTGATCGTCGACCGGCTGTTCGAGAAGAGCCGCGGGCTGGGCGCCGGCAAGGGAACGACGCCGACCAAGACGACGACGTCGACGAGCGCGAACCCGTCGCCGAGCACGGGCACACTGGCAGAGGGGCAGTCATGAGCAAGCGGATCCTGGTCACGGGCGCGACGGGCAAGGTGGGGCAGCAGTTCATCTCGCGGTTGCTCGCGGATCCGGGGCAGCGCGACGCGGTCGTGCGCGCCCTGTGCCACAACCGGAAGCTGCCGGCGCGCGATCGCGTCGAGGTGTTCTCGGGATCGATCGAGAGCCGCGACAGCGTCGCCGAGGCGATGCTCGGCGTGACGCACGTCCTGCACCTGGCGACCAGCAAGGAGACGCCCGAATCGATCATGGACGTCGCGATCAAGGGCCTGTTCTGGCTGCTCGAGGCGGCGCGCACCAGCCCGACGTTCAAGCAGTTCATCCTGATCGGCGGCGACGCCGGCATGGGTCACTTCTTCTACCCGCACCCGATCCCCGTCACCGAGACGCAGAAGCACAGCGCCTATCCCGGCTGCTACGCGCTGTCGAAGGTGCTCGAGGAGGTGATGCTCGAGCAGTACTACATCCAGTACGACCTGAACGGCTGCTGCCTGCGCGCGCCGTGGATCATGGAGAAGGACGACTTCCGCTATCAGCTCTCATTCGGCGAGGATGTGTTCGGCGGGCCGCGCTGGCGCGATCTCGTTGGGCCCGAGGCGGCCGACGGGTACGTGAAGACCGGCGCGGTGCCGGTCATGCAGGATCCGGACGGCGTCCCCGTGAAGCGCAACTTCGTCCACGTCGAGGATCTGTGCGGGGCGATCGTCGCTGCGATCGACAACCCGCGCGCGCGCAAGCAGACGTTCAACGTCTGCATGGACGAACCGGTCGACTACGGCGAGCTGGGCGCCTACCTGGCGAAGACGCGCAAGCTGCCGTCCGTCGAGATCCGCACGCCTTATCGATCGACGTGGCTGGACAACAGCAAGGCGAAGTTCCTGCTCGGCTGGCGTCCTCGGTACGATCTCGCCCGCATGATCGACGCCGCCTACGACTTCAAGCGCCCGGCCGACGATCCCCGCGTCGTGTGGTACCCAGGGTGACCGCCTACACGAGGCCGCACCGCCGCTTCAACCCGCTCACGGGCGAGTGGGTGCTGGTGTCGCCCCAGCGCACGCAGCGCCCGTGGCTGGGCCGCACCGAGGCCGCGGCGGGCGGCATCCGACCGCAGCACGATCCGACCTGCTACCTCTGCCCGGGCAACAAGCGCGCGGGCGGGGTGATCGAGAACGCGCGCTACACGGGGACGTGGGTGTTCGACAACGACTTCCCCGCGCTGACGGCGGCGGACACCGGCACGTCCACGTCGCTGCACGACGGTCCGCTGCTGCGCAGCGAGGGCGTGAGCGGCCTCTGCCGCGTCGTCTGCTTCTCGCCGCGCCACGACCTCACGCTCGCCGAGATGTCGCCCGCCGACATCACGGCGGTGCTCGACACGTTCGCCGCCGAGACCGCGTCGCTGGGCCGGCGCTACGTCTGGGTGCAGGCGTTCGAGAACAAGGGCGAGCTGATGGGGTGCTCGAACCCGCACCCGCACGGGCAGATCTGGGCGTCGGACGCGCTGCCCAACCAGGTCGTCGCCGAGGATCTGCACCAGCGGAAGTACCTCGCCGCGCACGGCACCCCGCTGCTGCTCGACTACGCCCGCCACGAGCGCGAGCGCCGCGTGCGCGTGGTCCACGAGACTGAAGGTTGGGTGGCCGTCGTCCCCTATTGGGCCGTGTGGCCGTTCGAGACGATGCTCCTGCCGACGACGCCGGTCGCGCGCCTGCCCGACGTCACGCCCGAATCGCGCCGCGCGCTGGGCGCGTTGATGTCGTCGCTGCTGCGCGCGTACGACAAGCTCTTCGACGTCTCGTTTCCCTATTCGATGGGCTGGCACGGCGCGCCCTTCGACGCGGGCATGCGCGACCACTGGCAGCTGCACGCGCACATCCATCCGCCGCTGCTCCGATCGGCGACGGTGAGGAAGTTCATGGTCGGCTACGAGCTGCTCGCGGAACCGCAGCGCGACCTCACCGCCGAGTCCGCCGCCGAGCGGCTGCGCGAGCTGATTCGCTGACGCACGGGCGCGTTGACAAATCTCGGGCGCCGGTCCAGCCTGCCGCTTAATTAACCATGATTACTAATCAGCGACGCGCGGGGTTCCTGGTCCGGACTGGCTGTTTCACCCTGCTCGGTGCGCTGGCGGTGGCCGGCTGTTCCGGCGGCGATGGTGGGGGAACTGGCACGGGCGGCGCGACCGGCGCGGCCGGCACGACGGGCACCGCCGGCAAGGGCGGGACGACCGGCGCCGCAGGAACCAGCGCGGCGGGCACGACCGGCAACGCGGGCACGGGCGGCACGACCGGAAGCGCGGGCACGGGCGGCACGACGGGAAGCGCCGGCACGGGCGGAGCGACGGGCGCCGGCGGCGCGACGGCGGGCACGGGCGGCGCGACGACCGGCACCGGCGGCCACGGTGGAAGTGCCGGCAGCACCGGCGGCGGCGGTAGCGGCGGCAGCGCAGCGGGCGCGGGTGGCAACGGCGGCGCGCAGGGCGGCGCGGGCGGGCGCGGCGGTGCGACGGGCGGCTCGTCCGGCGGCGCGGGCGGACGTGGCGGCAGCGCGGGCGGTGGCGCGGGCAGCGGTGGCGGCGGCGGCGCAACGAATTGCGCCGGCCACGCTGTTTCGTTCAACGCCAACGTCCCCGGCAATAACGACCCGGCGATGGCGCGCGTGAACGTCCCTTCGAACACGGACCTGCCGACCGGCAACGCCAGCCGCACGATCGAGTTCTGGGCCTACGTCCTCTCGACCAGCTGGTCCGCCGACACCAACACGACGTTCTTCTACGGCTCGAACAACCGGAACAACGACGGCTTCGGCCTGGACTTCGGCGCGACCACCGGCGGCATCGGCACGATCGATCCGTTCACGAACGGCTCGACCGATCCGATGGGCGATAACAAATCGAGCGGGGTCATGGCCAATAAGGACCAGTGGGTTCATTTCGCGATGACGTGGGACGGCACGAATCTGAAGGGGTTCGTGAACGGCGTCGAGAAGGTATCCGTGCCGATCACGGCCATGCTCCACACCGGCACGACGGCGCTGACGATCGGCGGCTATCCCCCCGCGTTCTTCAACGGCCAGATCGACGAGTTCCGCATCTGGAAGGTCGCGCGCACGGCCGCCGAGATCACCAGCACGATGAACAAGGCGCTGGTCGGCGACGAAGCGAACCTCGTCGGCTACTGGAAGTTCGACGAGACGTCGGGAACCAACGCCGCCGATTCGGCGACGTCGGCTGGACACACCGCGCATGCGGGCACGCTGATGGCAAACAACACCGGCAACCTGCCGACGTTCGTCGTTTCGACCGCGCCGATCTCCTGTCCGTGAAACCCCATGAAATGCAGGGTCGCGCGTGATAGTTAAACATATTTACTTAGTCACGAAACGCTGTTAGCGTCCGATTGCTTTTCGCGGCGGCGCGCGATGGATTTTCGTCGCGCGGCCTGTGATAGCTTCGGCAAATCGATTAACGGGAGGCTCGAGCATGAAGCGCAATTTTCTGACGTCCGCGGGACTTTTCCTCATTGGCGCCCTCGGCGTGGCCTCCTGTAGCAGCGGGGCGTCGACGACCACGCCCGGTGTCGGTGGACACAACGGCACCGCCGGGACGACGGGCAGCGCCGGGACGACCGGCGAGGCCGGCACCAGCGGCGAGGCTGGCACCAGCGGCCAGGCCGGCACCAGCGGCCAGGCCGGCACGACCGGCAGCGGCGGCGAGGCCACCGGCACGGCCGGGACGACGGGCACCGCGGGCGCGACCGGTACGGCCGGCGCCGGCGGCGTGACGGGCACCGGCGGCAGCACGGCCGGCACGACCGGGACCGCGGGGCGCGGCGGCACGACGGGCACCGGCGGCGGCACGGCCGGCACGACGGGGACCGCGGGGCGCGGCGGCACGACGGGCGGCGGCGGCAACACGGCCGGCACCACCGGCAGCGCGGGCCGCGGCGGCACGACCGGTTCGGGCGGCAGCGGCGGTGACAATCTCGCCGTCGTCGGCAACTGGGACGGCGCGCTCGTGACCTTCCCGTGCAACGACAAGCGCAGCGGCTACGACTGCTCGAACATCGCCTGCTCGGGCGGCACCGCGACGAAGACGACGACGTGGACGATGGCGGGCACCGCCGGCACCGTCTACAACGTCACCGTCCGCATCCGCGGCATCGTCGAGGTCCAGGCCTACGGCTACCCGGGCAGCGGCATGCGCGACGCCGGTAGCGCGTCGATCAGCTCCTGCCCGACGGCGGGATGCGACCTGTTCCAGCGCGGCGGCACGCCCATGGCGTCCGGCGGCGTCAGCTACGACTACAACAACTACGAGCTCTCGGTCTCGCCGGGCGTCCCGACGTCGGTGTCGATGTACAACACCTACTATCTGAACGCGGTCATCATGAACGAGAACCCGCACGCGTCGAGCGGCATCACCTCGCACCTGACCTTCCCGATCGACTACACGAAGACCATCCCGGTCATGGGCAACAGCACGGTGACGCTGAAGGTGTTCGACTCGAACTGCGCGCTCGTGCAGAACTGCGGCCCGACGTCGGGCAACACCTGCATGAGCCCGCGCACGATCAGCCTGGCGGGCGCGATGCCCGCCGCGCCGGCGACCTTCACCCAGCCGTTCCAGGGTAACGTGACCGGCGCCTACGGGCAGTGGGTGCACTTCGACGTCACCGGCGTGACGGTCGCTCCGTGATCGGCGCGCCGAAGAAGGTCGTCACCAGCGTCGTCGTCTTCGGTTCGCTGCTCTGCATCGGCGCGCCTGCGCGCGCCGATGTCACGCTCGCGGCCCCAACCGACGGTCCGCTGGGCGGGTGGGAGGTCTACACCACCGGGCGCGTCGGCGCGTTCGTCGAGGTCCTGCGGGGCGATCCGATCCCGCAGGCGTACGGGGTCGATCCGGTGTCGGGCCTGCCGACCCAGATCCATCCCGTCGGCGACGGCGGCATCCGGACCGGTCCGACCGATCCGGTGCTGGCGCCCGACGGCTCGTCCGGGCAAGGGTCGCTGGGGGCGTCGCGCGTCCGCAGCGGGTTCCTCCCCAACATCCTGGCGATGGGTCTCCGGCGCCAGGTCACCGAGCGCACGCGCCTCGATGCGTTCTTCTCGATCTGGGCGGCGACGGAGACGATCAACCGGCGCACCTTCCACGCGAACAACCCGGACGTGCGCGAGGCCTACCTCCGCTTCGAGGGACCGGCGGGCAGCCTGCTGGTCGGGCGCGCGCTATCGCTGTTCTCGCGCGGCGCGGTCGAGATCGACTTCCTCTACGGACACGGCTGGGCCGTCGGCAACCCGGCGGGCTTCGACGAGCAGGGACCGACCGCCGGCCACATCGGCTACGGCGTCATCGCCCCGGTGTTCGTGGCGGGCGTCGTCTACGCGACGCCCAAGATCCACGGCCTGCAGCTGACGGCGGGTTACTACGACCCGGCGACGACCGTCGGCATCTACTGGGGCCGCACGAAGTACGGCCGGCCCGAGGCCGAGCTTGCCTACGACTTCGCGAGCGGAAGCTTCAAGATGCACCTGTTCGCGAGCGGCGCCTGGCAGAAGATCTACTCGCTGAACCTCGCGCAGGACGCCTACGGCAACAACATCAACGAGCAACCCTCGGCCGACGTCATCGGCGGCGCCGGCGGCGCGCGCGTCGAGGTCGGTCCCGTTCACCTGGGCATCGCCGGTCACCGCGGCCGCGGTCTCGGCGTCGGCTACTTCCTCGACGGCAGCGACGCCAACTTCGCGAAGGACACCACGCACGAGCTGCGCACGTTCTCGGGCGCGTACGCGCAGGCGCAGGTCGTCGTGAACAAGTTCGACTTCAACGCCGGCTGGGGCCTCAGCTGGATCGACGCGCTGGACGCCGACAAGAATCCCAACTGGTGCAACGGGGCGGCCACTCCCTGCGCGGGGTTCAGCAACGCGACGGGGACGCCCCTCCCGTCGTCCAGCATCCTCAAGTCGCAGATGGGCTGGTCGGGCGTCATCGTTTACCACCTGATGCCGAACGTCCACATCGCAGCCGACTACTTCCTGTCCCGCGTGGAATGGCAGCAGGGCGAGAAGCAGGTCGTGCACTCGTACAATCTGGGGACGACGGTCAACTGGTAGGCCCGGGTCGGGCGGGTCCGGACCTCCCAGACCTGGTAACGAACGTGAGTGAAGGCCCGGGCGGGTCGCGACATAAACCTCCCGATTGATGCCGCACCCGGTAAAAAAGAAACTTAGTTAAAAAATTCGTAGCAGCGCCCTTTCGAGAGGTGCAATATTATCGGGGTTCGCCGTTGGGCCCCGCGCCGGTCCACAACCGTCCGATTTAATCTGGCTAGCTCAGCACGGAGGCAGCGATGCAGGTGGATTACCGAGTCATTGGCGTTCTGATGGGAGCCTGGCTCGTCGCAGCCGGCTGTACGGGCAAGGTGGACGGTCAGACGCCGAATTGCGCGACCGGCCAGAAGGCCTGCGGCGGTCAGTGCAAGACCGTCGCGACCGACCAGGAGAACTGCGGCGCGTGCGGGAACGTCTGCGCGGCCGGCCAGACCTGCCAGAACGGGCAGTGCCAGTGCAGCTCCGGTTTGCTCGCGTGCAACGGCACGTGCGTCTCGTCGACCGCGACCCACTGCGGCGGCTGCAACACGACGTGCGCGTCGGGCCAGGTCTGCAGCCAGAACTCCTGTCAGACGAGCTGCGGCGCCGGCGAGACGCAGTGCTCTGACGGCGCCTGCGTGTCCACGACCGGCGGCGACGCGCTTCACTGCGGCGGCTGCAACGCGTGCCCGGCGGGCGCGGCGTGTAACGCCGGCGTCTGCGCCTGCGCGGTGGCGGGTCAGATGATGTGCGGCAGCGCCTGCGTCGACGTGATGACCAGCGCCGCCAACTGCGGCGGCTGCGACCGCCCGTGCAACGGCACGTGCACCAACGGCGTCTGCGCCACGACCAGCGGAACGGGCGGTATGGGCGGCGGCGCCGGCGGCATGGGCGGCTCGACGACGGCGTGCGCGCCGCTGGGCGCGATCCCGCGCCGCCTCTGGCGGTTGTCGGTCGAGCAGTGGGGCGCGGCGGTGAAGGACCTGCTGGGCCTCACGACCGCGCCGCAGCTGTCCAACCGCGGCGGCGAGGCCGCTTACGCGTTCTTCAGCGACGCCACGCTGGGCGTGGACGAGCAGTTCCAGTTCGCGCTCTATCAGTCATCTCAAATGGACGTGCTGCCGGCGATCGCGTCGAAGATCACGACGCTCGCGCCGTGCACGGGCACGACGGCGTCGGCGCAGCGAACCTGCGCGATGACGTTCGCCCAGACGCTCGGGGCGAAGGCGTTCCGCCGTCCGGTCGACACGACCGAGGTGACGAACCTGATGACCGTCTACGACCAGGGCGCGATGACCGACTACGCGACCGGCGTCGGCCTGATCGTCCAGGCGATGATCACCTCGCCTTCGTTCGTCTATCGGACCGAGCTCGGTCCCACGACGTTGACCGCGGACGCCTCGGGCAAGTACCCGGACACGACACTGAACCCGTACGAGATCGCCAGCCAGCTCGGGTTCCTGTTCCTGGGCTCGCTGCCCGATGCTGCGCTGACGACAGCGGCCGCCGACGGAAGCCTCGCCACGACGAACGGGCTCAACGCCCAGATCGACCGTCTGCTCGCGCTGCCGGCGGTCAAGGCGAACCTGACCAACATCATCGTCGACTGGTTCAACGTCCGGCAGATGTTCGACAAGGGCAACAAGGACACGACGCTGCTGTCGGCGCTGGCCTCGACCGATCGCGATCAGACGGCGATCACGACCGAGCTGTACCAGGCCACGCAGCAGTTCGTGAACGACGTGCTGTGGACCAGCAGCGGGACGATGAACGATCTGATCACGTCGCAGAAGGTCTACATGAACAAGCGTCTCGCGACCCTGTACCCGGGCGCGACCTTCTCGGGCGGGGCGCCGTCCAGCAACACGACGTTCGTCTCCGGCACCTGGCCCGCTTCGCAGGGGCGGTCCGGCATCATCACGCAGCCGAGCTTCCTCTGGTCCGCGTCCGACCCCGCGAAGAACTCGATCGTCAAGCGCGGCAAGTTCATTCACGACGACGTGGTCTGCCAGGACGTGCTGCCGCCGCCGATCGACCTGTCCACGCCGCAGGCGGTGAACGTCATCGGCTGCAAGTCGCCCGACGGGACGACATCGCTGTCGACCTGCGACAGCGAGATTCTGCAGTCTGACGCGCGGATGATGTACCAGCCCTGCAAGACCTGTCACGCGCAGATGGACAATTACGCGCGGGTCCTGCAGAACTTCGGCCCGATCGGGAACTACCGGACGGCCGACGAGGCGGGACGGGCGATCGATCCGTCGGTGACGTTTACCGTCCCACCGCTCGCACCGAACATGGCGGCGGGCTCGACGTCATTCGGTCAGCTGCTGGCGTCCAGCGGCGTGATCAAGGACTGCTCGGTCCAGAAGATCAGCAGCTACGCGATCGGCAACATGATCCGCACGTACAACACCTGCGAGGTCAACGACATCCGCGCGAAGACGGACGGGACGGTGGCGTCGTTGTTCAAGCAGGTGGCGCTGTCCAGCATCTTGCGCGCACGCGCGGGAGGTATGAAGTGAGCTCGTACAAGTTCAAGCGGCGATCGTTCTTGCGCGCGGCGGGCGGCTCTGCCGCGCTGCTGGCGCCCCTGCTGCGATCGATTGAATCGCGGGCGCAAGGGATGGCGGCGCCGCTGCGCATCCTGATCATCCACCACCCGCTGGGCGCCGGCCCCGGGCTCGCGACCTGGCGCCCAAACGCCTCCGCGACGACGACCAACTTCACGCTGCCGGCGGAGAGCGCGCCGTTCAACGCCACGGCGACGCCGCTGCAGAAGTACATGTGCATGATCGACGGCCTCAACATCGTGACCAACTCGGGCCAGAACACGCACGAGGGTGGCGTGGTCGCGATGATGACGGGCGTCAACGCGCTGGGGAAGATCGGCCAGCAGGACTGGTCGGCCGGCGGCGCGTCGATCGATCAGCTCCTGCTCGCGCAGTCGCCGACGCTGGGCGGCCCGACGCAGACCAACAAGACGATGTTCGGGTCGCTGCAGCTCGCGGCGGACGTGCGTTCGGACCGCGACGAGGTCGCGCCGCGCGTGCTGTCGTACAAGGCGCCGATCGCGGGCAGCGATATCGCTCAGCGCCGGCAGCCGCTGTACGCCGAGACGCAGCCCCTGAACACGTTCAACCGCGTGTTCGGCGGCAACCTGCCCACGGGGACCGACCCCCAGAAGCTGCTCGCGCAGAAGCTCTCCGTGCTCGACTTCATGCGCAAGGACCTCGCGCGCATGCAGACCCTGATCCCGGCGTCCGAGAAGGACCGCCTGACCGCGCACGCGAACGCGATCCAGCAGCTGGAGGCGAGCCTGCGCCAGACGTACGGCATGATGCCGAACACGTCGGTCTGCACCAAGCCGACGACGCCGCCGACGTACGCCAACACCAGCACCGGCAAGCAGATGATGGGCGACAGTACGTCGGTGTTCACGACCTACGCGGGCGTGGACTACTACGTCTCGGGTTCGCCGAACAGCCACCCGCACCTGGACCTGGGCCTGAACCAGCTGCGCCTCATCAAGACTGCGTTCGCGTGCGACCTGGTTCGCGTCGCGACGTTCATGTGGTCGGCGGGCACCAACTGGGTCGTCTTCCCCGGCACTTTCCAGGGCGCGTCGATCAAGGGCAATCCGCAGTCGACGCCGCACCACCCGCCCAGCCACAGCGACCCGTCGGGTGACACGCAGACGCGCGACTGGCTGAATCAGATCAACACGTTCTATTCGGCGGCCACCGCGACCGCGCTGCAAGAGTTCGCGACCACGCCGGACATCGACGGCAACATGCTGATCGACAACACCGTCGTCGTCTACCTGACCGAGGTCGCGCGCGCCTGGGACCACAACCAGCAGAACATGCCGCTCATCGTGTTCGGCGGGAAGAACACGCGCGTCAAGGGCGGTACCTTCCTGAAGGTGACGGGCGGCTCCATGTCGACCCAGACGGGCGGCACGGGGAACCGGCCCTTCAACGATTTCTGGCTGGCGCTGTTGCCGATCTTCGGCGTCAACAGCAGCGTGCTGTCGGGCGCGAGCGGCGCGCTGATGTCGACGGGCGCTTTGTCTGGGATTTTCAGCTAAACGCGATCGCGATCGTCTAGTATCGTTTAGGTTGTTACCGAATCAGAAGCCGCCGCCACTGCCGCCGATTGCAAACCGAGCCCGAGAAGGGCAAAGCTTGCAGCCCGTGTCCGCGGTCCCCGCTAACCTAAGACTGGCAAACCAGACGGCCCTGCTCGGGCAATTGCTCGGGCGCAAGGCGGCAAGCCGCGCCGAGCTCGCGAAGGCGACCGGCATGAGCAAGCCGACCACCGGCAAGATCATCGACGATCTGATGCACGCCGGGGTCGTCGAGGAGATCAAGCTGCTGGACGGCGGTCGCCCCAGCGTCGGCCGTCCGGGCAAGCAGCTTCGCCTCGCCACCAATCGAGCGCGCTTCGTCGTCGTCGATCTGGGCGTCGAGTTGACGCGCATCTCCGGGCTGCCGCCGTCGCCGCCCGAGCAGGACCGCTGGGAGATCCAGTTCAAGACGCCCACCAGCGCCGACGTCTGGCAAGAGAAGCTCGTGCAGAGCGCCGAGAAGATCCAGATCAAGCGGCCGTGGGCCGTGCTGGTCAGTACGCCCGGCGTCGTCGACGAACGCGCCGGCCGCGTGCTGCTGTCGCCGAACCTGCACTGGTCCGAGCACGCGGACCTGCCCTGGATCTTGCGGCAGATTTGGTCGGCGCCCGTCGGCCTGGTGCAGGAGGTGCGCGCGCTGGCGCTGGGCGAGCTGGGCGCCCGTCCCGACGGCGACGACTTCATCATGATCGACATCTCCGACGGCGTCGGCGGCGCGCTGATGCTGGGCGGGCGCATCTATCAGGGCGCGCTGCCCATGAGCGGCGAGGTTGGCCACACGCCCATCCCGGGCAACAACCGGATGTGCGGCTGCGGCGGACGGGGCTGCCTGGAGACCCTCGCGTCGCAGCGGGGGCTGATCCAGAGCCTGCGCGAGGCGAAGGGCCACCCCGCCACCCACAACCTCACCTTCACGGACGTCGTGAAGGCGGCGGAGCGCGAGCTGCCGCCGTGGATGAAGGCGACGTTCGACGCGATCGCGACCTGCGTCAGCGCGGCGCTGAACCTTTACGGCGTGCGCCGCGTGGTGATGGTCGGCCGCATCGCCGAGCTGCCGACACTCGCGACCGACTACTTGATCGGCGTCATCCAGCGCGCCTCGATGTGGAGCCGCTTCGACGCCGTCGCCGTCACGCTGGCGCCCAAGCGCGTGGCGCGCGGCCTGGTCGTTGCGGGCATCCATCGCTTCGTGATGCCAGCCGACTGGTCTGTCCGCCACTGAGGCGGGCTCCGCTCGCGCTTGGGTTGAGGGGGCCGCGGTCTGTGCGAGCCCATCGGCCTTCGGCAGCAAGCTTGGAATCCCGTCGGCCGCAAACGATCAGAGCGGCCGCCTAGCCTCCGGCCGACGGGCTCGCACAGCCCACGTCCTTCTCAACCCGCTGCTTCGCTACGCCTTGAACCGGACTGATTCCGGTCGAAGCGAAGCGCTGCTCTGAGAGGAGCGGGAGGGAGGGGGGCCCGGTTGGCCGTAGCTAGGCGGGCCGTTGGATCGTTCGGCCCGACGGGATTCATTGCTTGCGGCGGAGGACAACCGGGCACGCCTCCCTCCCGCCCCCGCCGAAGAGCAAAAGCGAGCGGAGCCCGATTAGGTCGAGACGAGGTGTGCGCCGCGGGCGGGGCGGGAGACGAACCAGGTGAGGGCGCGGCCGTGGCGGCCCTGGTATTCGCGGGCCAGGCGATCACCGATCGCGGCGACGTGGTCGGTGGCCGCCAGCGTGACGGTGCAGCCGCCGAAGCCGCCGCCGGTCATGCGCGCGCCGTAGACGCCGCCAGCGACGCCGATGTCGGCTGCGAGCTCGACCAGCGTGTCCAGCTCGGGCGCGCTGACCTCGTAGTCGTCGCGCAGCGACTGGTGGCTCTCGTACATCCGCGCGCCAGCCGCGCGCCAGTCGCCGCCCGCCAGCGCGTCGGCCGCCGCCCGCGTGCGCGCGTTCTCGCTCACGACGTGGCGCGCGCGTCGGTAAAGCAGCGGGCCCAGCGTCTGCTCGGCGGCCGCGACGCTGGCGACGGTCGCCTGCCCCAGCTCGGGGACGCCCAGCTTGTGGGCGGCCTCCAGGCACGCGGACATTCGCGCCGCGTATGCCCCGTCGCCCAGTGAGTGCCTGACGTTGCTGTTCGCGATCAGCAGCGACACCGCCGGATCGGCGAACGGCACCAGCCGCGTCTGTTGCGCCCGGCAATCGATCAGCAGCGCGCCCGCCTCGTCGCCGAGGACGGAGATCAGCTGGTCCATGATCCCGCACGGCACGCGCGCGTAATCGTGCTCGGCCTGCCGGCAGAGGCGCGCCTTCTCCGTCGGCTCCAGCGCCTTGCCCAGCGCCGTCTCCAGCAGCGTCGCGGTCGCCACCTCGAAGGCGGCGCTGCTCGACAGGCCTCCGCCCAGCGGCACGTCGGAGACGACCAGCGCGTCCAGCGCCGGCGCGATCAGCCCGCGCGCACCGAAGCCGGCGACGACGCCGCGCGCGTAGTTCGCCCAGCCCGGCTCGCCCGGGGCGGGCGTGGCTGTCAGCGGGATGTCGACCGATTGGCCGACCGCCGCGCTGAACAAGCGCAGGCGCGTCCCCGCGTCGGCCGGCGCCGGCGCCGCGGCGATCACCGTGTAGCGGTCGATCGCCATCGGGAGCACCAGGCCACCGCTGTAGTCGGTGTGCTCGCCGATGATGTTCACGCGGCCGGGCGCCGCGACCACCCAGCGGGGCGGCCGCCCGAATCGGGCAGTGAACTCCGAGGCCGCGGTACGCGACAACACGTCGTACCCCCAATATCATGATTTCACGACGGAAAGGGCCGGTCCGTGCGCATTTTCCGACGGGGAAGGACGATATTGGGTGCGTTGCGGCGCGTGTGCGCGGGCCGTCGACGGGGGCTGGCCGCCGCTCGCCGTCGGCGCGTGACGGTTCGTCGCCCGCGCGTGGAAGTCCCGAATCCCTGATCGCGCGCTACTTCTCGAACATCTTGTCGACGGGAACGACGCGCACGTTCTCCTTCTCGATCGGGATCGGGAACCGCTTGATTAGATCGTCCTCCGCGACCACCTCGGCCGGCGTGCCCGCCGTGTCGTAGGTGATCCCGGTCGGCGCGCCGCTCAGCAGCGTGTCGGCGACCGACTGCGCCTTGTCGGCGACGATCGCGATCGTCAGGCCCTCGACGCTCAGGTGCTTGCGCACCGCCGCGTCCACCTCGGACTTCTTCATCTTCGGGAGCCGCGCCTGCAGCTCCTTCACCAGGTCCTTGCCCGTCACGACCGCGTCGATCGCGTAGCCGAGGCGGCGCGATGCATCCTGCGCCCAGAGGTTCGAGTAGTTCGCGAGGAACTTCTTCGTCGCCTCGAACCCAGCCTGCGGAATGCCGTCGCGGATCAGCTTGTCGGTCTCGTAAAGCGCCGCGCGCAACGCGAACAGGCCGTTCTGGGGCGGCACCGGGCGCAGCCAGAGCTCGAAGTGGGGCTGCCGGCGCGCGATGTTCGGCAGCGGAAACGTCGTCCAGCTGTCCTGGATGAAGTTCTCGATGTACGCGTAGTCGCCGTAGTTGAGGCCGCGCACCTCGCGCAGCTGGTTCATCAGCACGCCGTTGAACGTGCGGTGCTCGCCGAGATACGACCGCGCGACGGTCAGCGGGTAGAAGTCGGGATCCTTGCGCGTGACGTCCATCGCCCGTCCGATCGAGATCGCATACGCGCGCGCCTCCTTGTCGACGACGATCAGGCGGTTCCGCTTCGGCCGGGGCAGCGGCGGCAGCTTGGGCAGCGGCGGCGCCTTCGCGGGCAGCGCGGCGAACCGCTTGGCGAACGCCTCCGCGAAGCCGTCGGGGTAGCCGCCCGCGACGCCGACGATCAGGCGATCGCGCGTGAAGTGCGACGCGTACAGCTTGCGCACGTCGTCCAGCGTGATCGCGTTCAGACCCGCGACCGTCCCCTGCGACGGCGATCCGTAGGGATGGTTGTAGAAGAGGATCGACGCCATCGCCTGCTTGCTCAGATCCTCGTCGGAGGTTCCGCGCAGCGTCTTGGTGACGTAGTCCAGCGCGTCCTGCCGGTTGCGCGTGAAGTCGTCGTCGGCGAAGCGCGGCGTCAGCACCTGCTCGGCGAGCAGGTCGGCGAACTTCGCCAGGTTGTCGCGGTGAATCGTGCCCTCGAAGACGATCGATTCCTTGTCGCCGTAGACGCGGATCTGCGCGGCGAGCGGGTACAACGCGTCCAGCACCTCGGCGTACGTGCGCGCCTTGCTGCCGCCCTTGCCCAGCATCTCGGCGGTCAGCAGCGCCAGCCCCTGCTTGCCGTCCGGATCGTCGACCGCGCCGACCTGGAAGAACACGCGCAGCGCGACCAGCGGGCTGGCGGGCGACTGCAGGAAGACCGTGCGGATGCCCGCGACGCTGGACTTACCGGGCTTGCTCGGCTTGGCGGGCTTCGCGGCGGCGGCCGGCTTCTCGGGCGAGGCGGCAGAAGCCGCGCCCGCGGCGAGCATCATCGACGTCATCATCCAGGTGCACGTTGCCAAAGTCTTCATGGCTTCTCCGCCTTCATCGTCACGACGGTGCGGTTCGCGGGCGTGAAGACGGTCGCGGCGACGCGCTTGACGTCCGCGCTGGTCACCTTGTCGAACAGCGCGAAGTACGCGTTCATCGAATCCAGGTCGCCGGTCAGCGCCAGGAAGCTCGACGCGGTGGTCGCGGTCTTGTCGGCCGTCGAGAGCTGGCCGGCGAACGCGTACTTCACGTGCGACAGCACCTCGGCCAGCGTCTTCTCGTCGACGCCCTCGCGGGCGATGCGCGCCATCTCCTCGTGGATCGTCTTCTCGACGTACTCCAGGTCGCCCGGCTTCTTGATCCGCGCGAGCACGCTGAACAGGTTCGGGTCGACGTGGGGATCGTTCGATCCCATCAGCGTCTCGACCTTCTGCTCCTTGATGACCAGCCGCTTGTAGAGGGGCGCGCGCTCGGAGAACAGCAGCTCGGCCAGCACGTCCAGCGTCGGCACGTCCACGTTCGTCGTCGAGAACGCGGGCGTGTGGTAGCCCTCGAGCAGCATCGGCAGCGTCGCGCCCTTCCAGGTCAGCGCGGCGCGCTTCTCCTTCTTCTGCGGCGGCTCGGCGGGAACGGCCGGGTGCTTGGTGCCCGGCTTCCATTCGCCGTAGTGCTTCTCGACCAGCCGGAACACCTTCTCGGGATCGGCGTCGCCGACGACCAGGAGGATGACGTTCTCGGGACGGTAGTAGCGATCGAAGAACTGGCGCGAGTAGGCCAGCTCCTTGGGCATGTTTTCGATGTCCTTCAGGAAGCCCATCGTTGTGTGCTTGTACGTGTGCGTCGTGTACGCGTTGTCGTACAAAGTCTCGACCATCTTCTCGATCGGGTTGGACGCGTTCTTGTTGTATTCGCCCAGCACGGCGCGCGCTTCCTTCTGAAACTTCGC
>Ga0070683_100001799_pt1 | contig 16706 bp, 14 predicted proteins | sample KBSC713LmetaG_FD_64662 | JGI IMG/M metagenome (GOLD analysis project Ga0070683, IMG submission 64662) | Corn rhizosphere microbial communities from Kellogg Biological Station, Michigan, USA - KBS C7.1-3L metaG | ecosystem: Host-associated > Plants > Roots > Rhizosphere ...
CATGCCGTCGAGCGTCTTGCCCGCGAAGGGCCGCAGCGCGGAGGGCAGCACCGCGCGCGCGGCGAACCGGGCGCAGTTCACGGTCGCGTCGATGCGCAGGCGGTCGAAGGTCGCGTCCGCGTCCAGGTGGCCGCCCTCGGGCGACGCGAGCGACAGGTGGTCGACGCGCACGCGGCCCTGGATCGGTTCGGCGGCGACGTGAGCGCCGACGTCGCGCGCCTCGATGTCGTCGGCGCTGACGTCGAAGCCGCGGGCGCGCGCGTCGATCGCCACGCGATCGAAGGGCTGGCTGAAATGCAGGCGCAGGTCCGCGGCCTTCCCGCCCACGTGCACGCGGCGGCCGAGCCCGCGGTTCGCGGCGATGGCGTTGACCGCGTCGGCCGCGTTCTCGATGTGGGCGTCGAACTCGATCCCCGAATGCTTCGACGCCGGCGAGATCCCGTAGATCCCGGTGAACACGCCGCTGCCGGACGTGCGCGACGCGCCGGTCACGACGCCGTTCGCGGTGAGGTGGATGTTGTCCGGATCGGCCGCGTCGGTCGCGACGCGGTCCAGCCGCCCGCGCTCGTAAGGCAGCACGATCCCCGACTTCTCGCCGAGGATCCGCAGGCGCCCGCCGCCGCGCACGTCGGCGTCCTTCACCTCCCAGGTGAACAGCTTGCCCTTGATGGCCAGTCCGCCGATCGCGTTCACGTCGCGCAGCGTGAGCCCCCAGCTCGGCAGGGCGAACGTCGCCTCGACGTGCTCGAGGCGCGCGCCCTCGATCGACAGCCAGAAGGCGCCGGGCGTCTTCGCCGGCTTGCGCGCCGCCTTCTTGACGCCCTCGAACGCCGCGATGAACCCGACCTTCTTTTCCTTCGTCATGCTGGCGAAGCGCCAGCGCACATCGCTGAGCTGGAGGTCGTGGATGATGATGTGGGTCGGCTGCCGGTGGACCTCGACGCGCGCGGAGATGCGATCGACGTGCAGCACCTCGGTCGACTCGGGGTCGATGACGGTGACGTCTTCCAGCTCGAGCGCGGCGGGACGGCCGCGGACGAGGTCGATCACCGTGCCCCAGCTCCAGCTTCCGCCGCCGATGTGGGTGTGCCCGCGCGTCTCGGGCAGCGCGTCCTCGATCAGCTTGCCGAAGCGATCGCCGCGGAAGTAGATGGGCGCCCCGACCGCGATGACGACGACGAGGACCACCACCCCCAGCCCCACGTAGCCGGCGATGCGGACGGCCTTACGCAGGATTTGTCGGCGTGTCATCCTGGGCTGACCGTGGCGAAGTTAAATCCTCCCATCGCGCCCGGAACCGCGCAATGAGGCAGGCCTTTATGTTGGCCACGGTTCTCGTCGGCGTGTTACTGGTCGGCAACGCAGGCGCGAAGCCTCCGGCGCCTGACATGCTGCACGTGCGGGGCGCCGACATCGTCGACGGGAAGGGCCGGCCGGTGTTGCTGCGCGGGGTCGCGTTCGGGAACGACGTCTGGACGAACGTCCGGTTGCCGCGCCGGCACCATGACGAGGCCGACTACCAGCGCGTCGCCGCGATGGGGATGAACGCGGTCCGCTTCTACATGAACTATCGGACGTTCGAGGCGGACGCGGCGCCCGGCAAGTACCTGGACGATGGCTGGCAGTGGCTGGACGACAACATCGCCTGGGCGAAGCGCAACGGCGTTTACTTGATCCTGAACATGCACGTGCCTCCGGGCGGCTTTCAGTCGCTGGGCAACGGCAAGGGGCTGTGGGATCGCCCCGAGATGCAGGAGCGTTACATCGCGCTCTGGACCGCGATCGCGCGCCACTGCAAGGATGAGCCGACGGTCGCGGGCTACGACCTGCTGAACGAGCCGGGCGTGACGCGCGCGGCGAGCCAGTGGCGCGACCTCGCCGGCCGGGTCGCCGTCGCGATCCGCGCCGTCGATCCCGAGCACATGCTGTTCGTCGAGCGGCTGAACGCGGTCGCGGGCGACTGGTCAGAGGACGCCGATCGCGGGTTCTTCCGCATCCCGGATCCGAACACCGTCTACGAGTTCCACTTTTACAAGCCGTTTCACTTCACCCACCAGAGCGCGGGCTGGGTGCCGTTCACGGCCGAGAACGTCCGCTACCCCGACAAGCGCGCCGAGGTCGAGTGGTTCCTGCTGGATCGAAAGGCGGGGACCGAGGACAGCCCGAAGCTGCCGCCTGGCGACAGCCCGTGGACGTTCTACCCGGGCGCTCCGTTTCGCGTCGACGACGCGTCGATCGTCGTGGGCAAGCCGCTGCTCGTCGCCAAAAACGCGGGGCCGGGAAAAGTCTGGTTCGACGATCTGACACTGGAACAGCTGGACAGCGACGGCAAGGTCAAGCGCGTGGTCTGGGAGAAGAACCTGACCGGCACGCGCGGGTGGTTCTTCTGGACCAAGGACGGCAAGGGCGGCGCGGTGCGCTCGGAGAGCGGCCACGGCGACGGCGCGTCGATCGTCGCGGCGGGCACCGTCGGCGACGCGAACCTGGGCGCGGACGTGCTGCGCTTCCGGACCGAGCCGGGCGCGACGTACCGGCTGTCCGGATGGATGCGCGGCGAGAAGGTCCCGGCGACGGCGACGTGTCAGATCCGGCTGGACTTCTTCTCGTCGCGGGCGCCCGTGCGCGACAGCGATCGCGCGTTCCTCGAGCAGGAGATCGACGCCTACGTCGCCTGGGGCAAGCGCGAGAAGGTGCCGCTGTTCCTGGGCGAGTGGGGCGCGATCCGCAACAGCTTCGACGAGGATCGCGGCGGCCTGCGCTGGGTGACCGACATGCTGGACATCATGCGGGCCCGGAAGCTGTCGTTCACGTACCACGCCTATCATGAGGACGGCTTCGGGGTTTATCGCGGCGCGGGCGCGTTGCCGGATCCCGCGCGCGCGAACACCGCGCTGATCGATCTGTTCACGAGGACCCTGAAGACGCCGAAGAAGTAGCGCGCGCGCTACATCTTCTGAAACACGCGGACGTAGTCGACCTCGAAGCGCGCCGGGAACGTCGTGTTCGTCGGGTCGCCACCGTTCTGGCCGCCGATCGCCAGGTTCAGGATCATGTAGTCGGCCTGGCGGAACGGGCTCATGCCGTTCGGGTTCAGCATGTCGGCGAGGTTCGTCGTGTTCATCAGCACGTCGTCGAGATAGAGGTCGATCTTCGTGTCGTCCCAGTCCATGCGCCAGACGTGGAACTTCGACGACCATTGCGGATCGTTGAACGACGAGACCGGCTTGCTGACCGAGTCCCACTTGGCCTGGTAACGGGTCGACGTTCCGCACGCGACGTTCGCGAGCACGTTGCCCCGGTAGAACTCCATGATGTCGATCTCGCCGTTCGACGGCCATTCGCCGCTCACGCCCAGCGTCCACCACGCGGGCCACATGCCGGTGCGCGTGTCGATGCGGCCGCGCATCTCGAAGCGGCCGAACTGCCAGCTGTGGAGGCCGCTGGTGATCAGGCTGGACGACGTGTACTCCGCGTACTGGCGGCTCCGCTTCCAGTCGGTGCTGCCCGCCATGTAGTTCGGGTTCGCCTTCTGTTCGCGGCGCGCCTCGATGACCAGCACGCCGCCCGAGACAGTCGCATTGTCGGGCTGGTACCACTGGTCCTCTTCGTTGCGCACGAAGCCTTGCTCGTACTTCCAGTTGGCGGTGCTCGGGCGGCCGTCGACGTCGAACTCGTCGGACCAGACCAGCTTGTAGCCGGCCGGGACGGTGATGCCGCCGGTGCCGTTCGTGCCCGCGCTGCCGCCGGCTCCGTTGCCCGCGGTTCCGGTCATGCCGCCGCCGCTCGTGCCACCGCGCGCGCCGCCGCCGGCGCCGGACGCGCCACCGCGACCCGCGCCTCCGGTGCTGCCGCCACGCCCGCCGGTTCCACCGTTTCCGCCGCGCGCGTTGCCGCCGGTACCGCCGCCGGGCTGGCCCGCGGTGCCCGTGGCGCTTCCGCCGGTTCCCGCGATCGAGCCGGCCGCGCCGCCGCTGCCTGCCGTTCCAGTCGGGTCGCCGCCGGTGCCCGCGCCGCCCGACGTGCCGGCGGTGCCCGTGCCTCCGGTGTTGCCGCTGCCTCCGGTTCCATCGCCGGCGCTACCTGTCTGTCCGCCGGTGTTTCCCGCGCAGCCCACACCCGTGGCCAGCAGCAGGGCGACAAACACGGCCCGTGACCGCGACATCGGCGAGACTCTACCTCAGGTGGACGACGGTTTCGACGGTCCGGATAGTCGGCAGCCGCAGCGCAGCGCATTGGGTTAAAGTGGAGTGATGGGCGCGGACACGGATGCAGGATCGGGGATGCAGTTCGACAGGGTCGAAGGGGCGGGGCCGCCGGCGCCGCCGGCGTGCGCGCAATGTCGCCGCCCGCTGGACGAGTACTTCTCGGTCGGCGGTCAGCACATGTTCTGCCGCACCTGCGTCGACGGCCTACGGAACAGCGCTTCGTTCTGGCAGTCGCTGCTGTACGGGGCGGGCGCCGCGCTGCTGGGATCGATCGTCTGGTTCGCGATCCTCAAGCTCTTCAACTACGAGCTGGGTCTCATCGGCATCGTCGTCGGTCTGTTCGTCGGCTTCGCGGTGCGCAAGGGCGCGCGCGGTCTGGGCGGCGCGAAATTCCAGGCGCTGGCAATGGCGCTGACCTACCTGTCCATCACGGGCAGCTACGTGCCCCTGGTGCTGAAGGGGATGGTGGAAGCCGCTGAAAAGAAGGACGAGGCAGGCGGCGACGAAGCGGCGAATGACCAGGCCGCGGACCCGACCAATCCGGCGAAGGCACCCGCGCCCGGCGCGGCGCCTGCCGCGAAGAAGGCGCCCGACCAAGTCTCGGCGGGCGCCCTCGTGCTCGCGTTCGCGATGGTGTTTGCGATCTCACTGGCGTCGCCGTTTCTTTCCGGGGCCGACAATTTCATGGGCTGGATCATCATCGGGATCGCACTTTACGAGGCGTGGAAGATCAACCGGCGCATGCCGATCACCGGTCCCCTGCGTTTCGGGCCCGGATTGTCGGTGCCGGCGCCCGCGCCCGTGACGCCACCGGGGATGCCGCCGCCGGCCGCGGCGACGTGAGCGTCAACCGCCCCGATGCCGCCGCCATCCGGCTCTGCGGCGATTGCGGTACGCAGCTGGCGCCGACTTTTCTGGCGTGCCCGCGCTGCGGCCGACTGGTTCACGGGGCGGGTCTGAAGACATTGGCGGCCGACGCCGAGGCGGCCGAGCGCGCCGGTGACCTGGTGCGCGCGCTTGCGCTCTGGCGGCAGGCGCTCGCGTTGCTGCCGACCAGCTCGGGCCAGCACACGCGCGTCTTGGAGAAGGTCGCCGCGCTGAGCCCGCAGGTGCCGGCGACCGCGGCGCCCCTGGCGACCGGGACGACCTCCGCCACGCAGGGCGGTGCCGGCGCGCCGCGAAGCGGCTGGCGCAAGTGGGCGGCGGGCGCGGGCGCGTTCGGCGTCGTGCTGATGAAGTTCAAGTGGGTGCTGCTGTTCCTGCTCACCAAGGCGAAGGTGCTGCTGATCGGGCTGACGCAGGCGAAGACGTTTCTCTCGATGGCATTGATGATCGCTGTCTATGCGCAGGCCCGGGGTTGGCGCTTCGCTCTCGGTCTCGTCGTTTCGATTTACATCCACGAGATGGGCCACGTCGTGTGGCTCCGCCATTTCGGGATCCCCGCCTCGGCGCCCATGTTCGTCCCAGGCCTCGGTGCGTTCGTTCGTCTCAAGGCGCGACCGGCGACGCCCGGTCAGGATGCTCGCATTGGACTGGCAGGCCCCGTCTGGGGAGCGGCCGCAGCCTTGATCGCGCTCACGCTCGGCGTCGCGACGGGCCAGTCTGTGCTCCGCGGCGTCGCGTACTTCGGCGCCGTGATCAACGTGTTCAACTTGCTGCCCGTCTGGCAGCTAGACGGCGGTCGCGCGTTCGTCGCGCTTTCTCGCCGGCAGCGTGGCATCGCGGCGGCGGTTCTCTGGGGGCTCACGCTGGCAGGGCTCAACTTGATGTTTCTCGTCGTCGCGATCGCGGCCACGTTCCGTGCGGCGTCGAAGGGCGCGGCGCCCGAGCAGGGCGACCGCAATATTCTCCTCACTTACGTTGGTTTGCTGATCGGGCTCGCGGCGATCATGGTCGGTGCCGGGAAGATCTGAACGGTCGAGATCGTTTTTTTATCCGGCGCGGGCCAGAATAGGAGACGGAGATGAAACCTCGCATCAATCCATTCGAGAAGCGCCAGAAGGAACACGCGCGGAAGGAACGGCAGAAGCAGAAGGCGGCGCGACGCGACGCCCGGGAGCGCGAACGCGCCGAGCGCCCGGCCACCGAGGTCGGTGAAGACCCCGATATCGCGGGCATCGTTCCGGGGCCGCAGCCCCCACCCGAAGTCGAGTGATCGGACATGTAACGGCATGAAGCCAACGGCAAAGGCCGAGGCGAGGGCGACCTCCCTGGCGCTGCTGCTGATTGGCGGCATTTTTGCGGGCGCGTGTGGTTCGACGATAGGCCCTCAGGGGGGCGGGGGAACGGGCGGTTCGTCGGTGTCGGGGGCCGCGGGCGATGCAGCGACGACGGGCGAGGCCGGCACGACGGGCGAGGCCGGCACGACGGGAGGCGGCGGTACGACGGAGCCCACCGGCCGCGGCGGAACGACCAGCACTGCTGGTTCCGCAGGTAGCGGCGGAGCGACGGGCGCCGCGGGCACGGGCGGCAGCGCCACGGGGCTCGCTGGGCGCGGCGGCGCCGGCGGGCGCGGCGGTACAGCGGGCGCGGCGGGACGCGGTGGCACCACGGGCGCGGCGGGACGTGGCGGCACGACCGGCAGCGCGGGCAGCGCAGGCAGCGTGGGAACGACGGGCGCCGCGGGCACGACGGGCAGCGCAGGAACGACCGGCGCGGGCGGCAGCGGCGACGTCTGCACGCGCTGGAAAGCGGATCGCGCGGATCTCAGCGAAGGGACCTGGACCGGTGACGTCACGTCGTGCACGCCCGGCGACATTGGCGCGACCGCGCGTGCGAACGCGCTGCGGCTCGTGAACCTCTATCGCGCGCTGGCGCAGCTCCCGCCCGTGGTCACAGACCCGACGCACGACGCGCAGGACCAAGCGTGCGCGCTGATGATGCGCGCCAACAACATGATCTCTCACACGCCGCCGTCGACCTGGACCTGCTACACGCAGGACGGCGCGACTGCCGCCGGCAGCTCCAACGTCTCCAGTGGGCGCGCGGTCAGCTCCGTCGACCTCTACATGATCGACCCTGGCAACGCGACGACGATCGGCCATCGTCGCTGGATCCTGTCCAACTCACTCGGGCCGATCGGTATCGGCGGCACCGACAAGGCGTCCTGCATGTGGACGCTCAGCGGCAGCGGCAAGGCGGGCAAGGCCTGGACGGCCTGGCCGTCCCCCGGGCAGATCCCACTGCAGGCGGTGGCGCCGAAAGGAACCACCGTCGATTCGACCGGGTGGTCGGTCCAGAGCGACAGCATCAACCTGGCGAACGCGCAGGTGACCGTCACCGTCGACGGCACCGCGCAGCCGGTCACGGTCACGCAGCTGGACGCCAACTACGGCTCGAAATACGCGATCCGTTTCAACCCGATGGGCTGGACGACGCAGGCCGGGAAGACGTACTCGGTCGCCATCACGAACGTCCCCACGGCGATCAGCTACGACGTACAGATCGTCGACTGTCCCTGACCCGCGCTAAAGCGCGCGCCCGCGTCTATCGAGATCCTTCCGGTGTCGTCGTACGTCGGGAGGCCGCATGCCTAGAACGCCCAGGATCCTCGCAGGTTTACTTTCGTTCAGCGTGGCCGCGGCCGGCGTGGGTGCCGGGTGCGGGACGTCGCCGCCGGTCGTCGCCCCGGCGCTGAGCCTCAAGAAGGTCGTCATCTACCGCAACGGCATCGGCTACTTCGAACGCGGCGGCCGCGTCGAGAGCGACAGCGTCCAGTTCAAGGTGCGGAAGGACGAGGTCGGCGATTTCCTCGCGACGCTCGCCGTCCTGGAACGGGGCGGCAGCTCGGTCCGGGCCGCGTCGTTTCCGCTGGAGGTCGAGAAGGACGATCCGCCGCCCCCGACGACGCCGCAGCCGGTGCGTGCGGGCGGCGCGGCGACGCCCGCCGCCGGCCCGGCGAGCGATCTGCGCCGCGTGACCATGTCGCTGGACGGCAAGGAGCACGACCTGCAGATCGGCTACATCGCGCAGACGCCGGTCTGGCGGCCGTCGTACCGGCTGGTCGTCGACAACGACGGCGCCAGCCTGCAGACGTGGGGCATCGTCCAGAACCTCTCGGGCGAGGACTGGACCAACGTGTCGCTGTCGCTGGTCGCCGAGGCCCCGCTCGCGTTCCGCGCCGAGCTCGCGACGCCGGTCATCCCGACGCGCCCGACGGTGACCGACGGTGGCGACGTGATCGCGGTCGTGCCGCGCAGCGAGACGACGCTGTCGGAAGCGCCGGCTCCTCCGCCGCCCGCTTCCATGGCCGCGCCCGCGCCCTCGATGGCGATGAAGCCGGGGCGCCCGATGGCCAAGAAGTCTCGTGGTCCCCGCGGCGGTGAGGCCGACGCAGACATGATGTTTAACGTGAGTAGCCCCGCCGAGGCCGAGATCGCCGGCGGTGGCGGCGCCGCGTACTCGCGGCAGACGCGCAACCTCGCGGCGCTCGCCGCGATCGGCGTTCAGTCGGGCAGCACGCGCTACGATCTGCCGGCTGCCGTCACGATCCCCGACAAGAGCGCGACGATGGTCATGTTGCTGGACCAGCGTGTGCCGGGCGAGATTCTTGCGCTGTACGCGCCCGACGGCGGCGTGCCCGAGTCGTCGTCGCACCCATTCCGCGTCGCGCGCTTCACCAATAAGACGGGCGGGCTGCTCGAGCGCGGACCGCTCGCGATCTTCTCCGAGGGCTCGTTCGTCGGCCAGGGGATGACCGACCCGCTGCCCGACGCCGGCACCGCGACGGTCCCGTTCGCGATCGATCGCCGGGTCGCCGTCGAGATCTCGCGCGAGAGCCGCGAGGAAGGCACGCGCCTCTTTCACATCGAGGCAGGCAGCGTGACCGTCGCGCGCGACGCGGTGTCGCTGACGAAGTACCGCCTGAAGAACGGCGGCGACCGACCCGCGAAGTTGATGATCAAGCACCCGCGCGCCGGCAGCGCGCGCATGAACAACTTTCCAATCGGAACAGAAGACAACGTGGGGACCGGCACCGCGCTGGTTCCCACGACGCTGGCCGCGCGCGCGACCGTCGATCTCGTGCTGGACGAGCGCCAGCAGATCACCCGCACGGTCGACTGGCTGGACCCGCTCGCCGACGACGCGGTCAAGGCGTACCTGCACGACAGGCGCGCCGATCCGATCATCGCCGCGCAGCTGAAGGCCGCATGGGACGTCCGCCAGATGCTGGCCCGCGCGAACGCGGAGCGCCAGCAGCTGGCGACCGAGGAGACGGAACGGCGTCGCGCCACCGAGGAGACGCGCGCGAACCTGAAGGCGCTGGAGAAGAACACCGCGGCCGCCGATCTGCGCGCGAAGCTGACGGAGCGCCTGGCCTCGGATTCGGGCAAGCTCGACGTGCTGGGCAAGAAGTTGATCGAGGTGAACCTGAAGATCAACGAGAACCAGGTCCGCTTCGTCGAGTCGATTCGCGCGATCAAGCTGCTGCAGCCCCTCGCCGCGGAATAACGCGCCGACTCCGTCGCCGCCGCGCCAGGTTCTCGACGCGCGCGCGACGTCGAGCTCAGGCGTCAGATCCCGCGCGCAAGCTCGTGCGTCGATGCACGCCGCGACGGCGATCCTCGACGGCAAAGCGTGATCGTCCTCGCGCGCTGCACAGCATTTTTCGAGCAACCCGATTGCCGGGGAAGAAACCAAACAATGCAGAGGTTCCCGAGGCAGACCATGCGCATCTCGTTCGCCACGACCAGCGCCGCGCGCGCCGCCGCCAGCATCCTCGAGCAGTACGGATTCTCGGCCAACCAGAGCGGAAAGGAGGTCGTGACGAACTGCCCGACGCTGCTCGCCGCGCCCGCGATCGAACGCAGCATCGGTCTCGAGCTGGTCGAGGGCATCGAGTTCTCGAACGTCGCGCCCCGCAACGGCACCTCCTGACCCGTGGCCAGTGTGACAGTGTGACAGTGTGACAGTGTGAGTTGAGGGGCCCAGGCCCCAGGCGGTTCGCCGAGGCCCGCCGGTGATGGAGGACAATGTGGGATTGCGGGTGGGGCCCGACCCCCCTGGCTCTCGCTTTCCTGGCAGAGGTCTCTTATGCTCGCGGTGGCAGCCGTTCTAGCGTCCGTGGGTTTTCGGCCACCGTAGCGACCCCCTTCTGGCCGGTAAGGAGCGCTTATGTTGCAACTTGGTTTTGGGCCCGCGAAACGTTTCGCGCTGGGCTCGGCGTTGGTGGCTCTTGGCGTCGTCGGTTGCACGGCCGGTGTTCAGCCGACGCACCCGACGGGCACCGGCGGCAGCAGCGGCCCCGGCATCGGCGGATCGATCTCCACGACCGGTCTCGGCGGCTTCTCGATCGGTGGCAGCGGCGGATCGACGTCGACGGGTACCGGCGGCACCTTGCCCGTTCCACCGGGATGCGGCGACGGCATCAACAACCAGGGCGGCATCGAGCAGTGCGACGACGGCAACACCGTCGCTGGCGACGGCTGCAACGGCATCTGCCACGTCGAGCCCAACTGGACCTGCCCGTCGGCGGGCGCGTGCGCGCGGTCGTCCTCGTGTGGCGACGGCAAGATCGATCCGGGCGAGGTCTGCGACGACAAGAACAAGACGGACGGCGACGGCTGCAACGCCACGTGCACGATGCAGGACCCCGCGTACACCTGCGTGCCGGGCATGGCCTGCGTCCGGTCGTCGATCTGCGGCAACAAGCGCGTCGAGCCGGGCGAGAACTGCGACGACGGCAACGCCACGGCCAGCGACGGCTGCGGCGCCAACTGTCAGCTGGAACAGGGGTGGGTCTGTGCGGCGCCCGGCTCGCCGTGCAAGCGCGCCGCGCGTTGCGGCGACGGCGTCGTCGACGTCCCCATCGGCGAGGTTTGCGACGACGGCAACATCGCCGAGGGCGACGGCTGCTCCGCCGACTGCAAGATCAAGGGCGCCGGCTGCTCGTGCGTGCCGGGCATGAAGTGCGTCTGCCCGGAGGTCCGCTGCGGCAACGGCACCATCGAGGGCACGGAGAAGTGCGACGACGGCAACGCCAACAGCGGCGACGGCTGCTCGTCCACCTGCCAGATCGAAAAGGGCTACGTCTGCCCGCTGATCAAGGCGCCGTGCGTGCCCGACTGCGGCGACGGCGTGTTGACCGGCAACGAGCCGTGCGATCCCGGGATCACCGTCGAGGCCAGCGCGTGCTCGGCGCAGTGCCGCTGGAATCCCGGCTGGGCGTGCACGGGCAGCCCCGTCACCGAGTGCCACAAGACCACCTGCGGTGACAACAAGAAGGAAGGCGCCGAGGGCTGCGACGACGGGAACACCAAGCCATACGACGGCTGCTCGGCGACCTGCCAGGCCGAGCCCAACTGCACCAGCTCGAACGGCATCTGCACGGGCAAGTGCGGCGACGGCATCTTGCTGTCGGGCGAGATGTGCGACGACGGGAACAACCTGTCGGGCGACGGCTGCGCGGCCGACTGCAAGACGGTCGAGTCCGGCTTCACCTGCAAGCAGCCGGCGCTGGGCGACTACATAGACGTGCCGGTGGTGTACCGCGACTTCCTCACCCAGCACGTCGACTTCGAGCCGGGCGCGACCGGCCAGAACAACCCGGTCACGGGCCTGCTGGGGCCGCTGGGGACGATGCTGGATGCGACGACCGGCAAGCCCGTCTTCGTGGGCACCGCCGGTCAGGGCTACATCACCAGCGCGGCGTCGTTCAAGGACTGGTACACGGACGTTCCAGGCGTCAACCACTCGACGCCGAGCACCCTGCGGCTCTGCAAGAACAGCGCGGGCAACTACGTCAACCGCTGGGGCGCGAACTGCGAGCAGTGGCCGATCACGAAGAAGGCGTACTTCTGCGGCAACGTCGGCAACGAGAACCTGGATCCGACGACGGGCGACCCGATCCCGTGCACGTTCAAGTTCGGCACCACCGACTGTGACATGTACGCGGCGATGGGCTTCCCGCGCGTGTCATGCACCGCCGAGAACGGCAGCTGGACGGCGATCTTTCAGACCGGCCTGCTCGACGGGACGCCGGTTTTCTATCCGGTCGACGGCGACAACTTCACGCCCGCCGCCGAGCGCAGCACCGCGACGATCGGGCCGCCCTACGAGCCGACCGGCAGCTACCCGGTCGAGACCGGCGCGCCGCTGCACAACTTCAGCTTCACCAGCGAGGTCCGCTACTGGTTCCCGTTCGATTCCGCCAAGACGTACACGCTGAAGTTCCTGGGCGACGACGACGTTTGGGTGTTCATCAACCGGCGCCTCGCTGTCGATCTCGGCGGCATCCACACGGCGGTCGGCTGCAACTCGCTCGCGGCGACCTGTCCGATCGGGCAGGTGATCGTCAGCGCGACCAACAACTACGGGATGACGAACGGCAACGTCTACGAGATCGAGGTGTTCCAGGCCGAGCGCCAGAAGACGTCGTCGTCGTATCAGCTGACGCTGTCCGCGTTCAACGGCGCGCCGACCGCGTGCGGCCCGACCTGTGGCGATCGCGTGGTGACGCCACCCGAGCAGTGCGACAACGGCACCGCGAACAACACCGGCGGCTACAACAAGTGCACGGCCGACTGCAAGCTGGGGCCTTACTGCGGCGACATGATGGTCACCGACGGCGAAGGTTGCGACAACGGCCGCAACGACGACGCGTACGGCGCGACCAGCGGTTGCGGCCCCGGCTGCAAGCTGCCCGCCCGCTGCGGCGACCTGATCGTCCAGACCGAGTACGGCGAGCAGTGCGACGACGGCACCAACAGCGGCGCCTACGGTGGCTGCACCGCCCAGTGCCAGCGCGCGGCGTACTGCGGTGACGGCAAGGTGCAGAGCCCGCAGGAACAGTGTGACGACGGCGCGAACGACGGCACCTACGGCAACTGCGGCGATCCGACCATGGCGCTGCCCAACTGCCAGTTCGGACCGCGCTGCGGTGACGGCATCGTCCAGGATCAGTACGGCGAGCAGTGCGAGCCGACCGGCGCGAACGATCCGAACTGCACGAAGGCGTGCCGCAAGCCCGGCATCTGCGGCGACGGCGTCGTGACCGCCCCCGAGCAGTGCGACTACGGCGCGGTCGACAACAACGGTGACTACGGCGGCTGCGCGCCCGGGTGCATCCTCGCGCCCCACTGCGGTGACGGGGTGAAGAACGGGCCGGAGGACTGCGATGACGGCGTCAACGACAACAGCTACGGCGGGTGCTCACCGCAGTGCAAGCTCGCCCCGCACTGCGGCGACGGGATGACCAACCCGCCCTACGAGCAGTGCGACGACGGCGTGAACAACGGGCCCACCGGTCAGTGCTCGACCGTGTGCAAGTTCAACATCCTGTAGCCCCGCGATAGCGCGGCTACAGGCCCTTAGCGGGGCGAGGGGCTCACGCGGGCCGTCGGAGTGCCTACTTTGACGGCAACGACTGACGGGGGAGAGACCATGAACGCTATTGCACTGCTCAAGCATCAGCATCGGGACGTCGAGGCGCTGTTCAAGCAGGTGCACAAGGCGAAGGCGGGCGGGCCGCGCCGCGGCCTGTTCGAACGAATCGCCGACGCGCTCGCGGTGCACGCGACCATCGAGGAGAAGCAGTTCTATCCGGCGGTGAAGGAGAAGGCGACGGAAGAGATCCTGCTGGAATCGGCGGAGGAGCACCTGGCGATCAAGCGCGTGCTCGCCGACCTGCTTCAGCTGGACGCGAGCGACGAGACGTTCGCCGCGAAGATCAAGGTGCTGGAGGACGAGGTCGCGCACCACGTCGAGGAAGAAGAGGAGGAGCTGTTTCCTCGGGTGGAACGGATGTTCGACGACGAGGCGCTGGAATCTCTGGGCGAAGCGATGGAGGACGCGCAGGCGGCGCTGCTGCAGGCGGGCAATCCGCGCGAATCCGTCCTGTCCGAGACCGGGCGCGCCGCGACGATCTGACGGCGCCGGCTGGCGAGGTCAGGCGCTGCAGGAGAGCGGCGTCGGCAACTCGGCGGCGCCGCCGTCCGGGCGATAGCGCGAGACCATCTGAATCAGCTCGTCGACCTCGAACGGCTTTCGCATGACGGGCGCCGCCGTGGCGGCGATGCGTGCGGCCTTCAGGCGATGAGGGTCGGCGGCGGTTATCAGCATTCCCTTAATTCCGTGACGCTCGGCGCGACCGACCAGGTCGATGCCATCGATCTCCGGCATCGTCATGTCCGCGATGATGAAGCCAGGCGGGCTCGCGCCCTCCAGCAGCGCCATCGCCGCGCGCGCCTGCGTCAGGCCGTGCGCGGGGAACCCTTCATCACGCAACATCTCGACAATCAACGCGTTTACCTCCGCGTCATCGTCGACCACCAGCACCCACCAGGGAAGCGACATGGCCCCCTGATGTATCAGAAGTCGACGTCGACTAGCGATAGGGCAACACCCTATTCAAGTGTCGAACGGGTGACTGAGCGTTACTGCGCGGTGATCGAGTCGATGTGAAAAATGGTCTCGAGCGGGCGGGCGAAACTGCCGCCTTCGCAGGGATCGCCCGTAGCCACCTGCACGCCGATCTGTCGGCTGTCGTTCGCCGTGGTGTCCCAGGTCAGCGATGGCGTCGTCGGCTAGTGTGTAGAAGCCGTTGACTATCGAGTCACGAGAATACTGATTCTGTTTATTACCGGTCGGCCGCATCGTGGGGAGCATGCGAACACTGATGCTGTCCGGCGCCCTCGCCGCCGTGCTGGCCGGCTGCGGCTCGGACTTCTCCGGAGGCCTGCTGGTGGATTCGCGTCCGGAGCCGACGCCGTCGCCGTCGCCGGCTGGGGCGACCGATGGTCACGGATTTCCCTGCGACGTGTACGCGGTGCTGGAGAAGAACTGCGCGCCCTGCCACGCAGGCACCATGTACGTCGTGAGCTTCACGACGCGCGACACGTGGCTCGCCGCGCGCGCGCCCGGGACGTCGTACGGGCAATACGCGGCCGATCAGGTGACGGCCGAGAAGATGCCGCCGCCGAACGCGCCCACCCAACCAGCGGCCGTCGATCGGGCGCTGCTGGTCGAGTGGGTCGCCGCGGGGATGCCCGCCGGGTCGTGCGGGCCGCTCACGCCGCCAGCGCGCTGATCGACGTCAGCCGATCTTGGCGCTGTCGCCGTTCTCGGCGCAATCGCAGTCGCAGTCGCGAAGCGCCGCGATGCTGCCCGCCGCGCAGGTGCGCCGGATCTGCCGGCCCAGCGCCTGCCGCGCGCGGTGCAGCCGCACGGCGGCGTTGTTGGCGCTGATGCCGGCACGCGCTGCGTAGGTGCGCAGCGGAACACCCTCGAGGTCGACGCCGCGGATGATCGCCCCGAGCTCGGGTTTCAACGTGCCGACCAGCCCGGTCACGCAGCCGCACACCGCCTCGAGCAACGCGCTGTCGTCCGCCGCGGTCAGCTCCGCCTCGCCGGCGTACGCGGCCAGCGCGCGCCGTTCCGCGTCGCCGTGGCGCCAGTGATCGGCCAGCACGTTGCGCAGCAGCCGATAGAACCACGCGACCGCCGATTCGCCCGCGCGCAGACCGCCGCCGCGGTCCATTCCGCGCACGTAGGCCTGCTGCAGGATCTCCTCGGCGGCATCGCGCCCGCCCACGCGCCTCTCCAGGAACGCGAGGAAGCGGGCGCGATTGTCGACCAGCACCGCGAGCACCGGCCCCGGGATCGGGGCCGGCGCGTCCGCGGCCGACGGCGACGAACAGTCCGCCGGCTCAGCAGCAGCCGGGGAAACAGATGGGACAATCGCAGTCATCGCATTCGCAGTCCGGTTCGGCGTTCCCGCAGCATGCGCTTCGATCTTGTGAGATGTCGCCGTCTGGCGCCAGGTCGCGCGGCGCGGCCTCCGGTCGGGTCGAAGAAGTGGATGTTCCAGGCATCATCGTGGGCTCCTTTCACCCGTGCAGACGGGCGAGGCCACCGGGGATTACAGGCGCGTTCGCGAAAAAGTGGCTTTCATTGTCGATCGGATGCCCCTAGGTTCGTCGTTGCGACAGGAGGCCAACCATGGCGATCAAGAAACTGAATCCGTACCTCAACTTCAACGGCACGGCTGCGAAGGCCATCAAGCTCTACGAGAAGGCCCTGGACGCGAAGGCCGAGAACGTCATGCCGTATGCGGGCGCGCCCGGCCAGCCGGCCTCGCCCGAGACGAAGGACCGCATCATGCACGCGGTGCTGCACATCGGCGACGGTGTCGTGATGGTCAGCGACGCGCCGCCCGACGCGCCGGTCACCGCGGGCACGAACCTGCACGTCACGCTCGACTTCGACGACGCGGCCGAGATGGCGCGACGGTTCGATGCGCTGTCGGCGGGCGGCAAGATCACGATGCCGCTGCAGGACACGTTCTGGGGCGCGAAGTTCGGCATGCTCGTGGACACGTATGGCGTGTCGTGGATGTTCAACTGCGAGACGCGGAAGGGCTAGCCGCCCGCGCGCGAAGCGCGCGATCGCGGCTACTCTGGGTATTCCAGGGAGCTCGGACGACCGCGCGGCCGAGGTCGCGCGCCGCGTGGATGACCTCCGACATGCAAAGACGAGCGCGGACACGCGCCGCGCTCTGTAGGC
>Ga0070683_100001801_pt1 | contig 16698 bp, 10 predicted proteins | sample KBSC713LmetaG_FD_64662 | JGI IMG/M metagenome (GOLD analysis project Ga0070683, IMG submission 64662) | Corn rhizosphere microbial communities from Kellogg Biological Station, Michigan, USA - KBS C7.1-3L metaG | ecosystem: Host-associated > Plants > Roots > Rhizosphere ...
TCCGCATGGCATCACCCGGAGATCTTCGTGAGCGTGTGGGGGCGCCCTCTCTTCACGGTGCTCTTCGCGGTGCCCGCGCTGCTGGGCTATCCGGCGGCCAAGCTGGTCACCGTCGTCGTGTGCGCCGTGACGGCGTGGCAGAGCTATCGCATTGCCGAGGAGGCCGGATTCGAGCGACCCGAGCTCGTGATCCCGCTGCTGTACCTCCAGCCCACGTACTTTCTCCTCTCCGCCGACACGATGACCGAGCCGCTGTTCGCGATGATTTTCATCATCGCGCTGCGGCTGCATCTGCGCGGTCAGATCCGGAGCGGGATGATCGTGGCCTCGCTCATGATTCTCGCGCGACCCGAAGGCTTCTTCCTCGGCGTGCTCTGGGGCGCGTGGGTGCTGTTCGACCGTCGCGATGCGCGCCCCTGGTGGCGGCGCATTCCGAGCGTGGCGTGGCTCGCATCGGGCGCCGTGGCGTGGTGGCTCGCCGCGCTGGTCATTACGCACGATCCGCTCTTCATCCGCCACAACTGGCCCGGCGAATGGACCACGACGCCCACTGCTCTCACACTGCAGCCACTCCTCGATTCGATGCACAAGTACTGGTTGCAGCGCATCGAGATCACGGGCCGATGGCTCTTCGTGCCGTTCGCGACGGGATTCGTCGTGCTCGTGGCGCGCCGGCGCCTGTTCACCCTCACGACGGCGGTGCTCACGATCTTCCTCCTGCACGGCGTCTTCCGGGCATATGGCATCTTCCACTCCACGGGTGAGCCACGGTACTTCATCACCGTCGCACCGGCGATCGCGCTGATCATGCTCGTGGGGTGGAACGCGCTCGTGCGCCTGCTCGCGTGGCTGCCGCGTCCCCTCGTGACGGCGGCCGCCGCGATCGTGCTGGCGCGCGTGGCGCTCGCCACTGTGTATTTCGTGGACGGCATTCCCTGGGCGCGCGACGCGCTCGCGGTGCGCCAGATGTACGGCTGGTTCCAGGACCACAAGCGTCCGGTGCACCAGCTCATCTGGAGCCAGACCTACATGTGCATTCTGTTCGGGCGCGATGCGTGGGAGGAGCCCAAGTGGGAGCACGTGTGGACGCGCGACGGGTGGGTGTGGGATCATGCCAGGAACGTGCAGCTCATCCGGGAATCGCCGCCGGGCACGCTCGTGTTCTGGGATGGACAAACGGGACCGACGTTCTGGGGCATCACCGCGAGCGACTTCGCGGCCAATGGCTATACGCTCTTGCGGGATTCCACATACGTGCTGGATGGATACTTCAAGCAGCCCATCGGGTCGTCCTATCGGGGACCGGAAACGGTGCACCTGTATCTGCTGTACAAGCAGTGATGGGATGCGCGGCCGTTCTGTCCGGCCCGCTACTCAGCGCTTCCCAGTCCATCGAACGGGACGATACGCTGCTCGTACATCATGTACTGGAAGTGCTCGTCGCCGTTTCCGGTGCAGGGCAGCGATGATGCGGTGATCGAATGATCACCGGGCGTCGAGCCGTCCTCCTTGATCCTGATCCCGATCCAGTGCGATCCGGTGAGCGGAGTCGGCGGGCTGCCATCGCTGCCCACGCAGTAGCGATCGGCGAAGCGCGAGAGGACGCCGAAGCCCAGGAGCTGCCCCTGTTCGTTCGCGGCGATGCTGCCGATGGCGTAGTTCAGCGAGTCGTCAACGTTCAGCTCGATTCGATAGTGATACCCCGGGGAGAATCCCGTTGCGTTGACGAACCACTCGAAGTGGTCGCCCCTGGGCTGGTAGAACACCACCCCGCTGCGCGGCTCGGAAGAGCTCGTCGTTTTCGTGGGGGCGAGGGAAATGGCCGCGAACCCCGGCGGCGGACTGAGCGGAATGTCCGCGGCGGAGAGCCCGTCGCTTTCCGACTTCGATTCGGTCGTGCTCAGGTCCGTTGCGCCACAGTGGATGGTGCCGAGGCAGAGCAGGGCGATGAGCAGCGTGACCGCGACGTTGTGGACCATGTCCGCGGATCGAACCGGCCGTGCGGCGCCCCAGAGCAGCAACCGATGATGCACCGAATAGTAGCCGAGCAGCAGATAGCCGAAGGCGAAAAGCGCCAGGAAGGGAATGGCGCCATACTCGCCGCTGTCGATCGCGTACCAGATGGCGGCCGTCGTGTAGAGGCCGAGACAGATCTCGATGGCCGCGCTCCAGCTGAACTTGCTGCGGTAGCGCAATCCACCCCAGCGCTGTCCCCGCTTCGTGAGATCGTACTTGGGTGTGCGCAGAAACGGACTCTTGTGGCCGATCCAGGCTTCGAGCGCGGCTTTCGAGTTGATGACGCTGAGGCCGATGGCCTGTCCCAGAAACATCGGGAAGTACACCATGCGCCGCGGCCAGTCGCGGTGCAGCGCGCGCACCGCTTCCGCGTGATACGAATAGGTCCCGAACGTGGAGAACAGGAAGTACACCGAGAGCGGCCAGGCCAACTGGATGTGATGGCTGTGCGCGCTGTACACCATGAGCGGATTCAGGATGCCAATGAGCAGCAGAAACGGATAGGTACTGTTCGCCAGCAGGTGCAACGTGCCCTGCAGTTTCACCCAGAATGAATTGGAGGAACGCCAGAGATGCGGCAGCAGCTTCCTGGCGGTTTCCTGCGTGCCCTTCGTCCAGCGGAACTGCTGCGCCTTGAGTCCGTGCACATCCGCGGGCACTTCGGAAGGACAGGTGACATCGCTCAGGTAGCGGATGCTCCAGCCGGCGAGCTGGGCGCGATAGCTGAGATCGAGGTCCTCGGTGATGGTGTCGTCCTGCCAGCCACCGGCCTGGCGGATGCACTCGGTGCGCAGCACCGCGCCCGTGCCGTTGAAGCCCAGGAACATGCCGCCCCAGTAGCGACCCGGCTGCTCGATGCCGAACTCGGCGTCCAGACCAATGACCGTCGAGCGCGTGAGCGCGGAGAAGCTTTCATTGAGATAGGTCCAGCGCGTCTGCACGATTCCTGTGTTCGTCGCATTGAAGAACGGGAGGGTGCGACGGAGAAAATCGCGCGGAATCACGAAGTCGGCATCGAACACGGCGACGAATTCGCCGTGGGCGCGTTCGAGTCCATATGCCAGCGCGCCGCCCTTGAACCCGGTGCGGTCCTCGCGATGGAGGTGTGTGATGTTGATGTTGCGCTGGCGCCATTCGCGCACGAGTTCGCGGGTGAGTGCCAGGGTGTCATCGGTGGAGTCGTCTAGCACTTGCACTTCCAGCCGGTGGCGGGGATAGTCCACTTCGCACGCGGAACGAATCAGGCGTTCAGCGACGTAGTACTCGTTGTAGATGGGCAACTGGATCGTGACAATCGGCGCGTCATCATCCGTCACCGGTGGCAGTGTCTCGCGACGCCGGTGCGCGAACTTCCGGCAGATGGAAACGAGCACGTACCGATTGAGACTAACCAGCGACAGAATCAGCAGCGCGACGGCATAACAGATCAGGAGCAGCCTGAACAGCATTCGCGAGATGGCCGAGGTAGAGCACGGCTAAGACTGCCGGGGATGGCCGGAGAGAACGGCCGCGAGCATCAGCCAATGCGCAATCAATGTGCCGAAATCGGGGGCAGGCATGAACCGGCGACAAGATGTTGTTCATGATCATGGTGGTTAAGCCGTTGGGATTACCGGCCTACCGGCACCGGAGCCCGCGGTTTCGATGCGGGTTTTTGATGGGGGGTCGACGGGGTTTTCAATGGGGTCAGAGTCGTTTGAAAATCGGGAATGGGGAATCGTGGAAATAGGGGATCGGCCTCCCCATTCCCCATTTCCACGATTCCCCATTCCCGATTGCCGATTCCCAAGGGTGGGGCGGTGGGGTGGGGATCAACCGACTCTGACCCCATTGAAAACCACTGATGCGGCCGGCTATGGCATGGGCGGCCGCCCCGGCCGGCGCCGAATCCGTTCGGGCAGCTTGGGCGTTCCGCTCCCCTTCGAGTTGTTCACCGGATTCACATCGGGGAACCATCCATCGGGATCGATCTGCACGCGGGTCACCGTGGGCACGTTGCGCACCATCACCGTGTCGCGCGTCGCGCCGTGCAGCCACACATCCACCGGGATCGTGAGGTGTTGCACTGATTGATCGGCGTGGGTCACGGCGAGCAGCACGGGCATGGGATTCACGCCCAGATTCGCGACGACGATGCGGGTGGAATCGCCGACGACCTTCATCTCCTCCACGGCCTGATCGAGCGTGCCGGTGCCGAAGAACCACGCCTTCCAGAACCATGAGAGGTCCTTCCCCGACACGTCGTTGAACGTGTTGAAGAAATCCTCCGGGCGCGGATGCTTGTTCGTCCAGCGCCTGCCATACTCGCGGTAGGCGCGCAGGAACACGGTGTCACCGAGCACGCCGCGCAGCGCGCGCATCACGACCACCGGCTTCACGTAACTCGCTTCCTGATACGCGTCGTCGTTCGGATAGGCATCGGCGTGCACCATGAGCGGCTCGTCCACGCCGCGCTCGTGGTCCAGCAGGTACTGGCGCTGCTGCGCACGCTGCTCGTCGAATCCGAGGAATTCGCGCACGCCCAGCGCCTCGTTGTACGACGCGAGCCCTTCATCCATCCAGGCGAAGCGCGTTTCATCCGATCCCACCAGCATCGGGAACCACATGTGGCTCGTCTCGTGCACCGTGACGAGATACAGCTCGTTGCCGTTCTGCACGCCGCCAATGTGCGTGAGCATCGGGAACTCCATGCCGCCGCTCACGAACCCCTCCACCGCGGTCATGTGCGGATACGGATACGGCCAGAGCAGCTTCGACAGGAACTCGATGGACTGCTTGAGATAGACCGATGACTTGGTCCACGCCAGTTCGTTTGGACGGTAGAAGGTGTAGATCATCGTGCTATCCACCGCGCCGTGTCCATCGCGATCTCCCACGCGTGCCCCGGTGGCGTCCCACAGATAATCCTTCGATGCGGCCCACGCGAAGTCGCGCACGTTGGTCGCCCGGAAGTGCCAGGTGAGCGTACCGTTGGCGGCGGAGGGCGTGGCACGTCCGGCGCCGCGATCGCCCCTGGTCACGATGCTCGTGAGCTGGCCCGATCGCTTCGCTTCGGCGAGTCGCGACCGCGACTGGTCCGTGAGGACCTCCTCCGGATTCTCCAGCGTGCCGGTTGCGGTGACGAGCTGGTCATCGGGTGCCGTGATGGCCACGTCGTAGTCCCCGTAGTCCATGTAGAACTCGCCGCGGCTCACGTAGGGATCGGTGTCCCAGCCGGCGACGTCGTCATACACCGCCACCTGCGGATACCAGTAGCCGAGTACGAAGACGCTCCCATCGGTTCCCATGCGCGGGTTTGCCTTGGGCGGAATCTTGAACGACCAGGTGAACGCGAGCTCGGCGCTGTCGCCCGGGAGCATGTGTCGCGGCAGTTGAATCCGGCCAAGGGTGTTGATCACGCGATAGCCGACGGCGCTGTCCGTCGTCTGCGGCTGGAGCGTCACGCCCTGTGCGGCCACGCGCGCGATCTGCAGCCCGGGCGTGACGGGCACCGGCTGATCCTTCGGCGCGGCGGCGGTGTTGATGTTCTGATAGAGATCAATCGCCAGCGACGTGAGGGTGTCGGGCGAGTGATTGACGTACATCACGGTCTCCGTTCCCGAGAGCATCTGCGTCTGGGGATCGAGCGTCGCCTGGATGCGATAGTGTGCCGTCTGCTGCCAGTAGTTCGGACCGGGCACGCCCGTGGTGGTGCGCGTGCCGTGCTTCACCGCGGCGGCGAAGAGCGATGCTTCCTGCGTGTCTGGCGGCACGCTGACCGCGGGTGCAGGGGCAGGAGCGACCGGACCCGGCCGGGAGCACGCGGTCGCGAGGGACACCAGGAGCAGAATGCGCAGGCGTGAAGTCATCGTACGGATGCATGAGGGTGGACCGGCACGTGGCGCGACCGCGCCGCCATAGTTGTAACCCGCAAACGCCAATCGATCCAGAGCGAGCCCGCGTCAGCCAGCCAGCTCGTCAGCCTTGTACACCCGTCGAACGATTTCTGTCACTATGTTTCAGGACAGAATGAAACGTGGAATCTTCGTGGTGGCGGAGCTCGAGGGGGCGGTACGGGATGAGGTGCTGGCGATCCAGCGCTGGGCCGACCCGAAGCTGACAAAGGGAACCACCCCGCACGTCACCCTGATCGGCTCGTCCGGCGCCGGTCCCATCGCGCCGGAAACGTCCGCCGCGCGTCTCCGCACGCTGCTCGCTGCAGTGGTGAGCGACACGCCGCCCATGGTGCTCCATTTCGAGCGCCCTGTGCGCTTCATGCAGACGAACATCATCGTGCTGCCGCTCGATCCGCACGGACCGCTGCGCACGTTCCACGAACGCATCATCGCCAGCGGCTTGCGCTTTCAGCCCGCGCGCTTTCACTTCTCGCCCCACTGCACGCTGAGCTTCTTCCCGACCATGACGCCCGCCATGCAGCGTCGCCTGCTGCGCGTGCGCATCGAGCATCCCGTCATCATCTCGCGCATCCAGTTCTATCTCACCCGTGATCCCCAGCCCGCGCGTCAACTGCTGGAGCTGACGCTGGGGCCGGGGCGTGAACCAGCGGGACGGCGGCCCGGGGAACGAGGCGCGGGAAGCCGGACCCGATCGGGCAAGCTCGCATCGAATCGCTGACACTACAATGATTCCTGGTTTTCCACTGTCGTTCCCCAATCGCACCTGACTCCCTCGTTCATGCCGTCTTCGCCCACTGCCTCTCACTCGCTACTGTCCGCTGACATGGAGCGCGATGCGGCGCTGCCGTTCCTGGAACTCGTGACGCGCTACTTCGCGCAAACGAGTCAGACGACCGGCCGCGTGTCCAGTCCACTCTCGCCAGTGGAGCTCGCGCGGCGCTTCGCCGAACCGCTGCCGCTCGCGGGCATGCCGCTCGCCGCGATCACCGAGCGGCTCGAGCGGGAGGTATTCGGCGAGATGAACCGGCTGGCGCATCCCATGTACATGGGGCATCAGGTATCCGCGCCGCTGCCCGTGGCGGTGTGGACCGAGGCCGTGATCGCGGCCATGAACCAGTCGGTCGCCGTGTCCGAGATGTCGCCGAGCGGTACGGCGGTGGAGCGCACCGTCATCCGCTGGATGTGCGAGCTCGTGGGGTGGGGACGGGATGCGGGCGGCACGTTCACGTCGGGTGGCACCGAAGCCACATTCACGGCGCTGCTCGCCGCGCGCGCGGCGTGCATGCCGCGCGCGTGGGAGGAAGGCGTTCCCACGGATGCGCCCGTCGTGATCTGTGGTGGCCAGGCGCACTACGCCATCGAGCGCGCGGTCGCGCAGCTTGGTCTGGGCACGCGGCGCCTCATTCGGATCCCCGCGCCCAACGGGCACATGGATACCGGCGTGCTCGAGACCCGGCTCGCCGAGCTGCACGAGGCGGGGATTCGCGTGATGGCGGTGGTCGCCACCGCCGGCACCACGGCCACCGGGTCGTTCGACGATCTCGAGACGATCGGCACGCTGTGCGATGCCCGCGGCATCTGGCTGCACGTGGACGGGGCGCACGGCGCGTCGGCGCTGCTGTCGGCCACGCATCGCCATCGGGTGAGTGGCATCGACCGCGCGCGCTCGGTGGCATGGGACGCGCACAAGATGATGCTCATGCCGCTCAGTGCGGGCATGCTGCTCGTGCGTGACGAGCAGGACCTGGAACGGGCCTTCGCGCAGGAGGCGCCGTACCTGTTCCATCGTGGCGAGGGCGGACGCACACCGGATCAGGGCACGCGCAGCTTTCTCTGCTCACGCCGCGTGGACGCGCTCAAGGTGTGGGTCGCGCTGCAGCGGCACGGCGCGAACGGCATGGCCGCGTTCTACGATCATCTCTGCGCCATGGCGCGCGCCCTGTACGACGTACTCGGCTCGCGCACGGATTTCACGGCGCTGCACGAGCCGGAGTCGAACATCCTCTGCTTCCGCTGGCACCCCGACGGCGTGCGCGACGACGATCTGCTCGACACGTTGAATCTGGCGCTGCGCGAGCGGTACAATGCCAGCGGGCACGGCTGGATCACCACCACGGTGCTCGACGGCCGCCGTGTGCTGCGCGTGACGGTCATGAATCCGCGCACGCAACGCGAACACGTGCAGCTGCTGGTGGATGGTCTGGCGGAGGAGGGGGCGGGGCTGTTGGCGGGGAAGTGAATGGCGGCGGGAAGCGGCGTGGTGCGCCTTTGGCGCACCACGCCTGCGGGAAGCGTCGCGCGGAGCGCGACTGCGGGAAGCGGCGACTGAGCCTGACGGCTCAGCGCCTGCGGGAAGCGCCGCGCGAAGCGCGGCTGCGACACGCCCTACGCCCGCTGTATCGATTCCCCATTCCCGATTGCCCATTCCCAAGGGCAGGGCGGTGGAGCGGGCGTCCCAGCCGCGCTTCCCGCAGGGCGCTCCCGTGAGGGAGCCGCCCGCTTCCCGCAGCTGGCCGCAGGCCGGCGCTTCCCGCAGGTCGCCGAAGGCGGCCGCTTCCCGTAGTCGCCGCGCTCCGCGCGGCGGCTACAGCACCTTCTTCAGCGCCGCGGCGAGATTCTGGTCGCCGCCGAGTCCCGTGTAGACCACCTTGCCAGTCCGGTCCACGAGCACCACGTAGGACGTCGCGGGCACATCGTAGGCGCCGACGGCGTCGCCGTTCACGTCGTAGAGCATCTGGTGCGTGAAGTGATACTTCTCGGCGTAGCGCTTCACGCGGTCGGGCGACTGGTTCACCGACACGGCGACGTCAATGAACGTGACGCGCGGCGAATACTGCTTCACGAGCGAGAGGAACTGCGGCTCGAGCTCCTTGCAGTTGGTGCACCACGTGGCCCAGAACGTCATCATCACCGGCTTCGTGCCGATGAATTTCGACAGATTCACCGGCTTGCCGTCCAGCGTCTCGACCGCGGCGCCCGGCGCGTGCGTCCCGACGGCGATGCCGATCTGCGCCTGCGCCCCGCGTACCGGGACGATCGCGGCGAGTGCGCCGAGAGCAAGGGCAATGGACATCCGCGTGCATACTGTCATAACAGCACCTGTCCCATGCGAATGAGGTAATACTCCGCCGCGCCCAGCATGATGAGTGCGAACGCGCGCTTCGCCCAGAGCATCCATCTCCCCGCGCGCGGCAGTCGGGACAACGAGCCCGAAAAGATGCCGATGACGATGAGCAGCGTGCTCATCCCCAGCGAAAAGACGAACAGATAGATGAAGCCGAGCGTCGCACTGTGCGTGAGCGCCACCCACGTGAGCACCACCGCCATGACGGGGGCGGAGCAGGGCGCCGCCACGAGTCCCGAAGCGGCCCCCATGATAAAAGTACCCGCAAGGCGCCCGCCGTTCCCGGCTGTGGCCGCACGCTGCACCAGCGGCTGTGGCAGGTGCACGGGCAGCACGTCCAGCATGGCGAGCGCGGCCAGTACGAGCAGATTGGCCATGGCGAAGTAGAGCCACGGATTGCTGCTGATGCCGCCGAACAGCGAGCCGGTGAGCCCGGCGAACAGTCCAAGCGCCGCGTACGCGAGCGCGAGGCCAACGACGTAGCTCAGCGTGAGCGCCACCGGGCGCCAGCGCGTGCGCGGGCCCGTGCCCGTCCCGACCTCCTGTCCGCCCACGATCGAGACCGTGATCGGAATCATGGGATAAATGCACGGCGTGAGGCTCGTCAGCACGCCACCGGCGAACACCAGCGGCAGCGCAACGACAGGGCGTGACGAGAGCAGGTGCGAGAGGTCCGGTGGAATCATCATGGAGCAGGAAGATAGTGCGGTCGACGAGGAAGATAGCGCGCGGACAGGTCAGGCCGTAATCGCGTCGCGATTGGGGTCCGAGCCGTTCTCTCGCTATCTTCCCTCAGTCCCCTGTACCACACGCATGCCGCCACAGAGACGCTCCGCCCCGTCACGCCAACTCACGCGCTCGCTGCCGCACATCGCGATCGAATACGTTCGTCCCGAGCTCGATGCCGGCCGGTTCGCGCCCAAACGCATCGTCGGCGACCGCATTGACGTCAGCGCGGACATTTTCAAGGATGGGCACGACCTCCTCGCCGCGCACGTGCGCGTGCGCGGACCCGCCGACAGCGACTGGCGGACGGTGCCCATGACGTATGACTTCGACAGCGATCGCTGGAGCGCGGACTTCGTCGCCGACGCGGTGGGCGCGTGGCGCTTCACCGTGGAAGCCTGGACCGACCGCTTCGCCACCTGGCGCAGCGAGCTCGAGAAAAAGATCGACGCCGGCTACGAGGTGTCATCCGAAGTGCTCGAGGGCGCACACCTCATCGATCGCGCGGCGCGCAAGTCACGCTTCGGTCCCGTGCGTACGACGCTCAAGCGCTGGGTCACGGCGCTGCGCGACTCCTCGCGCCACCCCACCGAGCGCGCCCGCGAAGCCTTCGATCCCGCGCTGCTCGCACTCATCGAGGAATACCTCCCAGCCGATGATCTCACCACGTACGCCCGTGTGCTCACCGTGCGCGTGGACCGGGAGCGCGCGCGATTCGCGGCATGGTATGAGATGTTTCCCCGGTCGCAGGGCACATCCCCCGGCGAACACGCCACCTTCGCCGACCTCGGTCCGGCGCTGCGCCGCATCGCCGGTCTGGGCTTCGACGTCGTGTATCTCCCGCCCATTCACCCGGTGGGAGAGACCAGTCGCAAGGGACGCAACAACGCCCTGACCGCGGCGCCGGACGATCCCGGCAGTCCCTGGGCCATCGGCAGCCAGGCCGGCGGACACACGGCCATCGAGCCGCGACTCGGCACGCTCGAGGACTTCGACCGCTTCGTGCAGCAGGCCCGCGAGCTGGGACTCGAGATCGCGCTGGACTATGCCCTGCAGTGTTCGCCCGATCATCCATGGCTGCGCGAACATCCCGAATGGTTCTTCGTCCGCCCCGACGGCACCATCAAGTACGCGGAGAATCCGCCCAAGAAATACCAGGACATCTATCCGCTCAACTTCTGGTGCGAGGATCGCGACGCGCTCTGGCAGGCCTGTCTCGACATCCTGCTCTTCTGGATCGGACATGGCGTGTACACGTTCCGCGTGGACAATCCGCACACCAAACCCTTCGCCTTCTGGGAATGGGTGATCGGCGAGGTTCACGCGCGACACTCGGACATCATCTTTCTCGCCGAAGCATTCACGCGTCCCAAGCGTCTGGAATATCTGGCGAAGCTCGGCTTCACGCAGTCGTACACGTACTTCACCTGGCGCAACACCAGCAGCGAGCTGCGCGACTATCTCACGGAGCTCACGCAGGGGCCGGCGCGCGAATACCTGCGCGGCAACTTCTTCGCCAACACGCCTGACATCCTGCACGAGTACCTGCAGCTCGGAGGGCGGCCCGCGTTTCGCGTGCGCCTGCTCCTCGCCGCCACGCTCTCGCCGCTCTATGGCATCTACAGCGGATTCGAGCTGGGCGAGCACGAGCCGCTGCACAGCGGCAGCGAGGAGTATCTGCACTCGGAGAAGTACGAGATCCGCGAGCGCGACTGGGACGCACCCGGCAACCTCAACGCCGACATCGCGCTCGTGAACCGCATGCGCCGCGAGCACCGCGCGCTGCAGCTCACCACGAACCTGTCGTTCCACCACTCCGAGAACGACCGGATGCTCTGCTATCTGCGATCCGCCACCACCGATGCCGGACGAGACGATCTCCTCATCGTCGTGAACCTCGACCCTCTTCACACGCAGGACAGCATGGTGCACGTTCCGCTCGACCGCCTCGGGCTCACCCCGGATGCCCCGTACGCCGTGGAAGACCTCCTCACCGGCGCCCGCTACGTCTGGCGCGGCTCACGCAACTACGTCCGGTTGGATCCCAGGGAACAGGTCGGGCACGTTTTGGTGATACGGTGAGTGGTCGCTGGTCGCTGGTTGCTGGTTGCTGGTCGCTGCACTCCAGCTACCAGCCACCAGTAACCAGGTACCGCCGTTCAACCAGCGACCAGCGACCGTCGTTCAACCAGCAACCGTCGTTCAACCAGCTACCAGCAACCAGCAACCAGCCACCAGCATGCCCGATCCCCTCTGGTACAAGGACGCGATCATCTACCAGATCCACATCAAGGCGTTTCGCGACAGCAATCGGGACGGATATGGTGATCTGCCGGGGCTGATCGAGAAGCTCGACTACATCCAGTCGCTCGGCGTCAATTGCATCTGGCTGCTGCCGTTCTATCCCTCACCGCTGCGCGACGACGGCTATGACATCGCCGAGTACGAGGCGATCCATCCGCAGTACGGCACGCTGGAGGATTTCCGCCACTTTCTCCATGAAGCGCACGAGCGGGGGTTGCGCGTGATTACCGAGCTGGTCGTGAACCACACTTCCGACCAGCATCCGTGGTTCCAGCGCTCGCGTCGCGCGCCGAAGGGCTCGCCCGAGCGCGACTGGTACGTGTGGTCGGATGATCCCACCCGCTACAAGGATGCCCGGATCATCTTCACCGATACGGAAACGTCCAACTGGGCGTGGGATCCGGTGGCCGGCCAGTTCTACTGGCACCGCTTCTTCAGTCACCAGCCCGACCTGAACTACGACAACCCCGCGGTGCTCGAAGCGGTGAAGGAAGTGATGCGCTTCTGGTTTCGCATGGGTGTGGACGGCATGCGACTGGACGCCATTCCCTACCTCGTGGAGCGCGATGGCACGAACTGCGAGAATCTGCCGGAGACGCATGCGGTGCTGCGCGAAATGCGCTCCACGGTGGACGCCGAGTTCCCCGGCCGCATGCTCCTGGCCGAGGCGAACCAGTGGCCCAGTGATGTGATTGAATATTTCGGCAACGGCACCGAGTGCCACATGGCGTTCCACTTCCCGCTCATGCCGCGCATGTACATGGCGCTCCGCAAGGAGGATCGCAGCCCCATCGTCGAAATTCTCGCGCAGACGCCGCCGCTCCCGGAGGGGTGCCAGTGGGCACTGTTCCTGCGCAACCACGACGAGCTCACGCTCGAGATGGTGAGCGATGAGGAGCGCGACTACATGTACCGGGAATATGCCCGGGACACGCGCATGCGCATCAACGTCGGCATCCGGCGCCGGCTCGCCCCGCTGCTCGACAACGGCCGACGGCAGATGGAACTGATGAACGCGATGCTGCTCACCATGCCGGGCACGCCCATCATCTACTACGGTGATGAGATCGGCATGGGCGACAACGTCTACCTCGGCGACCGCAACGGAGTCCGCACGCCCATGCAGTGGAGCGCGAACTGGAATGCGGGCTTTTCGGAGGGCGACCAGCAGGCGCTCTACTTCCCGCTCATCATGGACCCGCCGTATGGCTATCAGGCCATCAACGTGGCCGCCGAGGAGCGCACGCAGACGTCGCTGCTCCGCTGGATGCGGCGCATCGTGGGCGTGCGCAAGCAGTACGCGGCGTTCGGGCGCGGCAGGTTCGAGATGCTGCTCCCCGAGAACCGGCGCGTGCTCGCGTATCTGCGGCGCTACGAGGACGAGGTGATCCTCTGCGTGCACAATCTCTCCCGTTTCGTGCAGCCGGTGGAGATCAATCTGCAGCGCTGGATCGGGCACGTGCCGGTGGAACTCATCGGAAAGGTGCCCTTTCCCCCAGTGGGCGAGAGGCCGTACTTCCTGTCGCTCGGACCGCATACGTTCTACTGGTTCCGGCTCGTGCCGCCGGAGCAGCCGGTCGCGGGGTGAACGACGCGTCGCGGCGTTCCGTACCGCTGCACGTCGCGGGCAACGCGAGCACGGCGCTCCAGGCGGCGTCGCTGCGCGCACTCGACGCCGGTACGCTGAGCGCGTTCCTCGCCTCGCGTCGCTGGTATGGCGCCAAGGGACATACGATTCGCGACGCGCACATCACCGGTGTCGTGCCGGTGGCCTGGGCCGGTGGCGAGGCGGCCATCGCCTGCGTTGCGGTGCATCTCGCTCAGGGCGCGCCGCCCGTGATGTATCAACTGCCGGTGGTCGTGCGACGCGACGCCGCAACCGGTGACGCGCCGGCGGCGGAGAGCCGTATCGCGGCCATTGTCGCCAGTGATGGACCGGCCGTGCTGCTCGATGCCACCGAGGACGCCGGCTTCCGCGACTGGCTGGCTGTCGCGCTGCGCGAGCCGGCCACCTTCGAGGGCGATGGCGCGCGCTGGGTGTTGGAGCCCGTGGGGCGCGGAGCGCCCTCACTCGCCGGCGTGGCGTCGCGCATGGCGCGCGGTGAACAGAGCAATACGTCAATCATCTTTGGCGATCGCGCCATCCTGAAACTCTTCCGGCGGCTCGAGCCCGGGGACAACCCGGACGTGGAAATCACGAGCTTTCTCATGAAGCATACGACCTTCCGGAACACGCCGGAGCTGTACGCCACCATGCACATTCATGGCGCGGATGATGCAAGGAGCGTGGCGGGCACGCTCACGCGTTTTGTCGCGAATGCCACCGATGGCTGGACGTACACGGTGGAGCGCGCGCGAACGTATCTGGGTGGCGATGAGCGGAGACGGAACGGCGGCGACGTGTACGCGGCGGAGGCCGGGCGGCTGGGTGCGGTGACGCGCGCGCTGCACGATGCGCTCGCCTCCGATCCATCGGTACCGGGGTTTGGTGTGGCGGCGGTCACGGAGCGCGATGTGCACGAGTGGACGGCACGCGCCCGGGACACCGCGGTGAGCGCGCTCGATCTGCTGGAGGCGCGGCTCGACACACTGGACCGCGCCGTCGCTCCAATGGCGCGAGCCATTGCCGGCCGGCGCGCGGCGGTTCTCGCGCGACTGGATGACATCGCGGCCGATGCCCGGCGCACGATCTCGGGCGAGTGGCGGAGCCGGCAGCACGGAGACTATCACCTGGGGCAGGTCTTGCGCACGGTGGATGCGGACTGGATGATCATTGACTTCGAGGGAGAGCCACTGCGCCCGCTTGGCGAACGTCGCGGGCTGGCGAGTCCGTTGCGCGATGTGGCCGGCATGCTGCGCTCGTTCGCGTACGCGGCGGCGACGGCCGCATCGGAGACGGGGGGACTGGGCGTGAACGCGGCGGTCGAAGTCCGCGCGGCGCACTGGGAGCGCGATGCGCGGTCGGCGTTCCTTGCCGCATACGGCGCGGAACAGAGTGGTGCGCTCCTTGCGCTCTTCGAGCTGGAGAAGGTGTTCTACGAACTGTCATACGAACTGCACAATCGCCCGGCATGGGCGTGGATTCCGCTGCGCGGTGTCGCCAAACTTTTCTGACCCGAGCACCGTATGATGACGAGCCGACTGCGCCACTTCGCTGGCACCGTTCGCGATGAGCTGCAACTGCCGCGCACCGCGCGCGCCGCCCGTGAGCGGGATCGTCACGGGCTGCGCGCCGAGGACCCCGGCATCCCTGCGGTCGTCGACGCGGGGCTTGCCTGGCTGGCGCGGGCGCAGGACTGCTCCGTATCCTGCGACGGCGGGGTGGCGCGGCACTTCAGCCTCGTCGATGGCTGGAGCGCATCGTATCCGGAGACCACGGGGTACATTGTGCCCACGGTGCTCGACGCGGCCCGCGCGCGCCGGGATGCCTCGCTGCGCCAGCGCGCCATCCGCATGCTCGACTGGCTCACGCACATCCAGTTTCCCGACGGTGGCTTTCAGGGTGGCCCCGTTGGCGTGCCGAATCCGGTACCCGTCGTGTTCAACACGGGACAGATCCTCCTCGGGCTGGCGGCCGGTGTTCGCGATGTCTCCGATCTGTATCTGGAGCCCATGCATCGCGCCGCCAGGTGGCTGCTGCGCGCTCAGGATGCCGATGGTGCCTGGCGTCGCTTCACCACGCCATTCGCATCACCCGGTGAGAAGACGTATGCGACGCACGTGGCATGGGGGTTGCTCGAGGCGCACCGCATCGATCCCGGCTCGGGCTACGCCGACGCGGCGCTCGCGAACATCGAGTGGACGCTGCGCCAGCAGCGCGCCAACGGTTGGTTCGAGCGCTGCTGTCTGACTGACCACGTACAGCCGCTCACGCATACCATTGGCTATGCGGTGCGCGGCATTCTCGAGGGATTCCGCTACTCGCGCGATGAGCGGCTGCTCGACGCGGCGCGGCGCGCCGCGGACGGTGTGCTGAGCGCCATGGACCCGTCGGGTTTCCTCCCCGGGCGCCTGAACGCGAGCTGGCATGGCCGTGTGAGCTGGGCCTGTCTTACCGGCACCGTGCAGATGGCGCACTGCTGGCTTCTGCTCTTCCGCGAGACGGGCGACCCGCGCTATCGCGACGCGGCGTACACGGCGAATGCGTACGTCCGGCGCAGCATTCTGACGGACGGAGCCGACCCGAACATTCGTGGAGGAGTGACCGGGTCCTTCCCTGTCGATGGCGGCTATGGCACGTTCCAGTATCTCAACTGGGCGTGCAAGTTTTCCATCGATGCGAATCTTTTCGAGCAGAATACGCGGAGGGAGTGAGGCGGCGCCCGGGCCACCCCACACCACCCTCCCTGTGGGAATCGGTAATCGGGAATGGGGATTCGGGGAGGCAGTCCACCCCCTTCCGCCCCACCCCGATCTCATGGGGAATCGGAAATCGGCCTCCCCGTTCCCCATTCCCACCATTCCCCATTCCCGATTACCGATTCCCACGGGGAGGGTGGTGTGGGGTGGCCTGCATAGCCCATGTCACGCGTAACCCCCACCACCCATTCCCAGCCCTCGCGCGGCGCGCACGTGCGCGACGACGGCGCCACGACGTTCTCCGTCTGGGCGCCACGGGCGGCGGCGCTCGAG
>Ga0070683_100001802_pt1 | contig 16697 bp, 12 predicted proteins | sample KBSC713LmetaG_FD_64662 | JGI IMG/M metagenome (GOLD analysis project Ga0070683, IMG submission 64662) | Corn rhizosphere microbial communities from Kellogg Biological Station, Michigan, USA - KBS C7.1-3L metaG | ecosystem: Host-associated > Plants > Roots > Rhizosphere ...
GACGGTTCGCTGAAACAGCAGCTGCTGGCGCGGCGGGCTCTCCACCGCGAACTCGAGGACGACCCGTGACAGTCGCATGAGCTGATCCCGCGCCGAACCGCAGGGTGGTGGCGCGTCGAGCCGGGCAAGCAGTTGCTCGTACGCCTGGGCGAACATCGCATCGTAAAGATCCAGCTTGGAGGTGACGTGCCCGTAGAGCGACGGCTGCCGGATGCCGACCCGGCGGGCCACCTCGTGCAACGTCACTGCGGCCAACCCCGCCTCGGCCGCGATGTCCCAGGCCGCGGCCAGGATCTGCGCGCGGCGCTGGGCACGGCGGTCAGCGACGGACGTCGACATCGAGCGCTCCCCTATCATTAATAGCCCTTGCACCTATCATTGATAGGCAACGTTGTACTGTCAAGAGCCGGCGGCCCGTGTGGCTCACGCTCGGCGGCCCGGTTATCGTCGGTATGCGGATCCGGCCGGCAGGCAGCGGCTCTGCGGCGGCTGCGCCAGCAGCTGCGTCGTATCGGCCGACGCGACTGCTTTCCGCCGGCCGCGCGCGACGCAGCCCAGGCCGCGGTCGCGGCACTCGCTGTGGCGACCAGTGGCGCCGGCACCGTCGACGAACGGCAGGGACAGCCGGCATGAAGTGGGCGACCCGCGGCGGTGTGCACATTGACCGCGCCGGCCTGAGGCGACTCACGGGTTCGCGGGTGGCGCCGTTGTCGGCGGCCGGGTTCGTCACGGCGTTCGGTGCGCACAGCGTAGCGGCGAGCTTGGGTGGGTTCACGCAGTCGGGGCTGCTCGCCTTGGGTTTGCTGCTGGCCGTGTACGACGGCGCCGAGGTGCTGCTCAAACCGGTCTTCGGCGTGCTGGCCGACCGGATCGGTCCGCGTCCGGTGCTGCTGGGCGGGCTACTGGCGTTCGCGGCCGCCTCGGCCGGCTTTGTCGCCGCCGGGAACACCGGCCCGGTCGGGGTGGCGCGATTGGGGCAGGGAGCGGCGGCCGCCGCGTTCTCGCCGGCCGCCGGGGCGTTGGTGGCGCGGCTGCAGCCGGGTGGGCGGCACGGCCGGGCGTTCGGCAGCTACGGCGCGTGGAAGGGACTCGGCTACACGACCGGTCCCCTGCTCGGCGGCGTGCTGGTCACCGTCGGCGGATACCGGCTGCTGTTCGCCACGCTCGGCGTCCTCGCTGTGGCGGTCGCGGGGTGGGCCGCGCTCGCCGTGCCGGCCGTCGAGCCGCTGCCCAAGCGCCGCCAGACGGTTGCCGACCTCGCTCGCCGGCTGACCTCCCCGGGGTTCGTGCGCCCGACCGTAGCGCTGGCCGGAGCGACCGCGGCGCTGAGCGTCGGCGTGGGGTTCCTGCCGGTCGCCGGGGCCCGGATCGGCCTTGCCCCGCTGGCAACCGGGGTGGTGGTGTCGATTCTGGCGGCAGTTTCGGCATTGGTACAGCCGTTGGCCGGTCGCGCTCGGGACGCCGGCCGGATCGGCGACGGGTCCGGGATGGCCACCGGGCTGGCCGTGGCCGCCGTCGGCGCGGCCGGCGTGGCGGTGGCGAGCGCGGCTGGCCTGGCCGGGATCGGCGGGGTGGTGGTGCTGGTGGCCGCGGCCATCGCGGTCGGCGCCGGCACGGGGCTGGTGACGCCGCTGGGGTTCGCGCACTTGGCGGCCGGCACGCCGGCCGAGCGGCTCGGGCAGACGATGGGCGCCGCCGAGGTCGGCCGGGAACTCGGCGACGCCGGTGGGCCGTTGCTGGTCGGCGCGGTCGCCGCGGGGGTGACGATCGGAGCCGGCTTCGGCAGCCTGGCGCTGGTGCTCGGCGTGCTCGCCGCGGTCGTGGCCCGCGCTCGCCCGGTCGGTCGCCCGGAGTAGCCGATGGGTCGTACCGCTACCGTATGTAGCAGCCTCGCGGGCGATGGTCCCGACCGGTCCGGCCTCGTACCCTGTCGCCCATGAGGCGGCTCCTCGCCCACGCAACGGTCATCGGTGCCATCGTGCTGATCGCGTTGCCGGGAAACGCGTTCGCGCATGACGAGCGCGAAGCCACCGCGCCGAACCACGGAGGTCGGGTGCCGCAGTACCGCACGAGCGGCCCGGCCCTCGTCCTCGGCAAGAGCAACCTGCAGATCGAGGGGACCGGGGCCAAGCCCGACGACGTCGTGATCGACGCGCAGTTCCGGCGGCTCAACGCGATCCGGGCCGACCGGGCCGACGGGGTCTACTTGCGCAACTTCATGACGCAGCGGACCACGTTCAACGGCGTGTACATCATGGAGTCCGACGGGTTCGCCATCGATCGGTTGACCAGCCGGTGGAACGATGAATACGGGTTCCTCACGTTCGCCGACGACCACGGGCTCTACGCCGACTGTGAGGCCTACGGCAACGGAGACTCCGGGGGGTCTACCCGGGTGCCGCGGCCGACCTGAATGCCCGCCGCGGCCACGTCGTCGACCGCTACGCCATCGAGGTCCGCGGCTGCCGCAGCCACCACAACCTGCTGGGCTACTCCGGCACGGCGGGCGACTCGGTGTGGGCCCACGACAACACGTTCACCGACAACACCGTCGGGGTCGCCACCGACAGCGCGTTCCCGCACCACCCCGGCCTGCCGCAAAACCACGCGCTGTTCGAACGCAACGTCATCGCCGACAACAACATGGACTACTACCGGCATGTCCGCGACGGCACCTGCGCCAAGCCCTACGCGGAGCGCGGCTATGAGCGGGGTGTCGTGTGCCCGGCGGTGGGTGTGCCCGCCGGTACGGGCGTCATCAACCCGGGCGGCAACTACAACATCTGGCGCGAGAACTGGGTTTACAACAACCGCTACGCGGGGTTCGTCACGTCGTGGGTGCCGGGGTTCGTCCGCGCGGACAACACCTTCTCCCACCAGTTCGACACCTCGCACCACAACCGGTACTACGGCAACCGGATGGGCGTGCGCGCCGACGGCAGCCGGGCACCGAACGGGATGGACTTCTGGTGGGACGGCCAAGGTGTCGGCTCCTGCTGGCAGGCGCCGGCCGAGGGAGCCGAGCCGAGGGCCCTGCCCCGGTGCGGCGCCGACCACCTGCCGGCCGGGTTCGGCACCGCCCGCTACGTCCCGGAGCCGGCCAAAGGGCTGAAGCTTTACGTCTGCGCGAACTACGACCAGCGCACCCGGACCATCCCCACCGACTGCGACTGGTTCGGCGCTCGCGGCCTCCAGCGCATCGAGGTCAAATACGCACTCGGCGAGGCGGTCCTGCTCGGCGTGGTCCTGCTGGTGTTGTGGTGGCGGGTGCTGCGCCGGTCCCGGCCCGCCGGAACGGGCCTGGTGCTGGCCCTCGCCGGCCTGACCGTCGGCGTCTTCGGCACGACCTACGAGACCACCCCGTTGACGGCTATCGGGCTGGCCCTGGTCGGCCTCGGCTGGCTCGGGGTCGGCGTCGCCTTGCGCCGGCGAGGCCTTGCCGCTGTCACGATCGCGGTGGCCGTGTTCGCACTCCTGGGCGCAGTCGACCGCGGGCTGGTGATGCTGCCCTGGATTCCGGTGCCGCCATCGGTACCGCGCATCCTGCTCGAACTGGTGTGGGTGCCGTGGACCATCGTCGCCACCGTGCGGCCGACCACGAGCGGTGCCCGTCAGTTCCTACACACTGTGTATACTTCCCCGGGAACTACACACGCTGTGCAGTAAGCGCGGGTCCGGAGGGGTGGGTGGGCGGTGGCCAAGCAAAACGCCCGCAGCCACCGCACGCGAGAGGCGTTGCTCACGCAGGCGCGGGCACTGGTCGAGCGTCAGGGCCTGTCCGCCCTGACGATGGCCTCGGTCGCCGAACCGGCCGGTGTGACCCGCCGCGCGGTCTACCTGCATTTCGCCACGCGGACCGAGCTGATCACGGCGCTCTACGAATACGTCAACGAGACGGACGAGCAGGTCGCGTCGCTGAAGGCGGTTTGGCAGGCGCCAGACGCGGCAATGGCCCTCGACGAATGGGCGCACCATCTGGCTCGCTGCCACACGCCACTGATTCCCTTCGGGCGCGAGGTCCAGCGCGTTCGCGGGACCGATCCGGATGCCGAACACTACTGGAATCTCGTCATGCGGCAGTGGCGCGGGTCGTGCCGGCGGCTGGCCGAATGGCTGGCCACCGAGATGCGGCTCGCCGCGCCGTGGACCGTCCCCACCGCCGCCGACATGCTGTGGGCGCTCATGTCGTTCGACGTCCTGGAGGCACTCGTCGTCGACCGGCGCTGGTCGCACAAACGTCTGGCGCGGCGGCTCTCGGCGCTCCTGCAATCCACATTCGTCACCCCGCCGGCGCCCATCAAGAAGGCGGCCCGGAAGGCTAGGCAGCGACCGTAGGGAGGAGGCGACCACGATGGCGAAGAAGGCGAAGAAGGGCAAGAAAGGCAAGAAGGGCAAGAAGTAAGACGTGAGGGCGGGGCCGGTGCCGCACATCGCGGCACCGGCCAAACTCGGGCTCGGCCACGCCGGCAACCGGGTGAAACGATAGTGCCGAGGGACACTTCAGCGCAGAGAGTGGAGGACCGATGGCCGTCTTGGCGGACGTCTTCAACGCCGAGTGCGGGACTCGCACCATCCTCAGCCTGCTCGCCGACAAGTGGCCGGGTGCTGGTCGCCGCGCTTGGTGACCAGCCCCGCCGCTACGACCGGCTCAAAGCCCGGGTCGACGGCATTTCGCACAAGCTGCTCGCCGCGCGTTGCCGGCTCCTTATGACCAGGAGCTGGCCACCCATGCCGATCCGCTCCAGGACAGACCGCTCCAGGACAGACCGCTCCAGGACAGACCGCTCCAGGACAGACCGCTCCAGGACAGACCGCTCCAGGACAGACCGCTCCAGGACAGACCACTCCACGAGAGACCACTCCACGAGAGGCCCGACCAGGACAGTCCCGACCACGACAAGCCACTCCAGGACAGACCGGACCACGACAAGCCGCTCCACGACAGGCCGGACCAATCGCTTGTACCGGCGGGATTGCCGACCGGACCGGCAGCCAGCAACTGGTAGCCCATCCAGCGGCCACCGTTCCAGGCGGTGCCGTCCCGGCTGGCCGTCGCCCAGGCGGCGGTGTCGAGCGGGCCGAAGGGAGAGACCTCGCCGGTGAGGGCAACACCGTCCAGTTCGATGTGTGCCGTGCCGCGTGCCGCCTCCACCGACCCGAGCCCGGTGGACGGCGCCCACGTCTGCCGAGACTGATGCGGCCGGCGCGTCGCCGCCGCGGCCACATTCAGTTCACCGGCGCCCGCGCTCGCCGGGTCGGCCCCGGGCAGCTTCGCCGCGGTCGCGGTGAGCAGCGCCTTGACCTGATCCGGGGTGAGCTCCGGGCGCTTCTGCAGCAGAAGCGCAACCGCGCCGGAGACCACGGCGGCGGCCTGCGACGTACCGCTGCCCTTGAAGTACTTGTCGCCGACCCGCGCGCCCGGGTACTCGGCGTCGATGTAGCTGCCCGGATTGCGCAGCGACACGATGGACTGGCCGGGCGCCACCAGGTCGACCCCCCGGGTCGCGCTGCCGCGGCTGCTGAAGTCGGCGACGGTGTCGTCGTCGGTCCGGACCGTACCGCCCGAGTTCGCCGCGCCGACGGCGATCACGTACGGGTCAGTTGCCGGGTCGGCCAGTGCCGACGCCGCAGTGCCGCCGTTGCCCGCCGCGACGACCACAACGATGCCGGCCCGCCAGGCGTTTTCCACCGCATGGGTCAACGGGTCGAGCCGGTAGTCCTGGGTGCTCGCGGTGCCGTACGACAGGTTCAAGACGCGGATCGGGTGCGCGGGGTCGTCATTGCGGTGCGCGACCACCCAGTCGACCGCGGCCATGACCTGCGTGACGTCGACGATGCCGGCGGCCGCGCCGACCTTCACCGAGGTGAGCGACGCGCCGGGCGCGATGCCGCCGAAGCCGCTGCCGTCACGTTCGGGCGTCCCTGCGATGATCCCGCCCAGATGGGTGCCGTGCCCGTAGGTGTCCAGATTCCGCAGGTTCGCATCCGGGCTTTCCAGGGACAGGTCGGGTCCGGCCACGACGCGTGCCTGGCGCAGCCCGTCGACCGGAACCACGCCGGTGTCGACCAAGGCGACCCCGACGCCGCGGCCGTCGACGCCGGTCGTGCGCAGCCGATCGGCGCCGACAATCGCGCTGACCGAGTCCAACGACGTGGCGCTGGCGTCAAACCGCCATTTCGCGTGCTGGTTGGCGACCGTGGGACGGCCCTTCGGCTCGGCCGCGGGACCGGGCGACGCGAAAGCCTGGGCCGCGGGCGCCAGCACACTGGCCAAGGCGAATCCGGCTACGGCGGTCAGCACCCGCCGGTGCTTGTGAAGTTCCATGTCGTGTTCCTTCGAGCCGAGGGGACGTCATCACTTAAGATGACGCGCCGACTACTGACTGTGAATACCCCGTGCAGCGCGTGTGCCCGTCCGGTGGGGTGACACGAGCCGGTTGCGGCAGGTTGCGACGCCTCACCGCTCAAGTACTGGCGGCGCCGGTCGATGTGCTTGTGTACCGGTCGCTTTCGGGAAGGCGCAGCGATGTCCACGGATGACGATGGCCTCAGCCAGGCGATCACCGATCCGCTGACCGGCGCGTACTCCCGGGGCCTCCTCGGACCGCGCCTGGCCGAGGAGATCAGCCGGGCATCGCGCTCGCACACCGGCTGCGCGCTGTTCCTGTTCGACCTCGACTACTTCAAGAGCATCAACGACGCGTACGGTCACCAGCGGGGCGACGAGATCCTCGTCCAGCTCACCGAGCGGATCAACGGCCTCGTTCGCGGCTATGACGTGCTGTTCCGCTACGGCGGCGACGAGTTCGTGCTGTTGCTGCCGGAGACCGACAAGGCCGACGCCACCCGCGTCGCACTACGGCTGGCCGAGGGTGTGAAGGCCGAGCCGTACCCTGGTGACCCGCCGCTGTCGGTTTCGGTTTCGGTCGGCGTCGCCGCCTTTCCCGACGACGCCGCCGACGCCGAAGGGCTGCTCGCCGCCGCCGACCGGCGCAACTACATAGCCAAGCACCGTGGCCGGGCGTGTGCGGTCGCCGACGACGTCGAGGCCGAGGTCCGGTCGGCGTCCTCCCGGCTGCTCGAGCGCGATCTGCAGCTCGGTCTGGCCCGCGAGTTCCTGACCCGGATCGCGATCGGCGAACGGGGCAGCCTGGCGGTGACCGGGGATCGAGGCGCCGGGTTCAGCCGCTTCCTGGAGGAGTTGGCGCGCGCCGGGCAATTGCGTGGCTTCGACGTGGTCGCCACCGCCGATGTGTCCACAGTGGATATCGGGGGGAACTCCGGCCGCCCGTTGCTCGTGATCCTTGACGCGGACGTCGACGAGCGCGTGTTGGCGATGGCCCAGGGACTGGACGGACGCGCTGCGGTCGGCGTCGTGTTTCGGGTCCTGGCCGAGGCTGGTGAGGTGCCGGACCTGCCGGGCCTGCCCCGGTTGGACACGGTGGAGCTGTCCGCGTGGTCGAGTGCGGCGATGCGGATCTGGCTGCGGACGACGCTGCAAGGCGAACCGGATCCCGTCCTCGTCGACTGGCTGGCCGGGCGTACCGGTGGACTTCCGGCCCGGGTGGCTCGCGACGTCCAGCGGCTGGCCGACCGCAACGGCCTGGTGCGTGACGGGCGCGGCGGGTGGAGCCTCACCCCGGCGATGCTCGGCCGGGCCGCCCAGCGCCGCCCGCTGCCCAAGCCGTTGACCGAGTTGGTCGGCCGGCAGCTCGAGACGGCGCAGGTTGCCCACCTGCTGACCGAGCGGAGGCTGGTGACGCTGATCGGGCCGGCCGGCATCGGAAAGACGCGGCTGGCCTTGGCGGTGGCGACGGCGGTCGCCGACACGTTCGACGACGGCGCCGTCCACGTCCCGCTGGCAGCAGCCCGTACAACGGAAGATGTTCTCCTCGCGATAGCCCAGGCGTTCGACGTCAGCGAGGCGCCCGGCGTGGCGCTCGGCGATGCGCTCGGCGAGCACCTCAGCCAGCAGTCGGTGTTGGTCCTCCTCGACAACTTCGAGCACGTCATGGACGCGGCACCGGTGCTCGGCGCGCTGCTGGACGCCGCACCCGGCGTCCGGGCGCTCGTGTCAAGCCGCGAAAAGCTGCACTTGTACGGCGAGCAGGCCTACCAGGTCCCGCCGCTCGCCCTGCCGGATCTCGCCGCACTGCCGCCCGGCGCGGCCGCGGTCGGCCCGGCGCTGGCCCACTCCCCCGCTCTCGCCCTCTTCAACGCCCGCGCCCGGGCCGCCGCCTACAACTTCATTCTCAGCGGTGACAACCTCGAAAGCATCGTGGCACTGTGCCGCCGGCTCGACGGGCTACCCCTGGCCATCGAACTCGCCGCCGCGCATTGCGACGTGTTGACGCCCGCGGCGATCCTCGCTCAGCTGAGCGACCGGCTCGACCTGCCGGGCACCGGTCCGCGCGGCGTACCGGCCCGCCAGCAGACCCTGCGAGGCGCGATCGACTGGAGCTACACCCTGCTGGAGCCGCAGGATCAGGATTTGCTTGTACGCCTCGGCGCCTTCAGCGGCGGTTGCCGGCTCGACGCCGTGGCCGCCGTCTGCGCCGGCCGGGACTGGCACGACCGTGACCACCTCGAGAAGGGACTCACCCGGCTGGCGGACAAGAGCCTGGTCCGCGCCGAACCGGATACGGTCGACGGCACCCGCTACGTGCTGCTGGAAACCGTCCGGGCCTACGCCCTCGAACGGCTGGCGGAGCACGCCGAGGCGGACGACATCCAGGAGATGCACGCCGCCCACTACAGCGCCCTGGCCAACCGGGCCGGGTTTGAGTTGACCGGGCCCGGCCAGGCCGACTGGGTCGCGCACGTACAACGGGAATACCAGAACCTGCGCACCGCCTTCGAGGTTTCGACCAGCACGGGCAACATCATGACCGCTCTCGAGGTGGCGGTCGGGCTCTGGCGGTACTGGCGAAACCGTGGCCAGCTGCGCGAGGGTCGCGAGTGGCTCGATCAGCTCCTGAGCACGCCCCTGCCCGCCGTGGCCCGCGCCCGCGGGCTGCACGCCGCCGCGGTTTTGGCGGCCGCGCAGGACGACCACGAGGGCGCCTCCCGGCTGGCCCGCGAAGGCCGGGAACTCGCGATGGCCGCCGGCGACGCCCGCGTTGCCGCACAGGCGGGCAACGCCCTGGGCATCGCGATGATGGCCGGCGGGCAGTACGCGGAAGCACGCACGGTCTTCGCCGAATGCCTCGACAGCTGGAACCGGCTCGACGACCCGGTCGGCCGCGCGATGGCCCACGGCAATCTGACCATGGTGGCGCTCCGGCTCGGCGAGCTGGAGACCGCGAGCGAGCACGCGGCCCGTTGCCTGCTGATCGAACGCGAGGCCGGCAACACGCGCGGCATCATGCTCGCCTTGCTCTGCTTCGGCGAGATCTCCATCCGGCGCGGCGACGTGCCGGCTGCCCAGCGGCAGCTGGACGAGGCCCTCGCGCTGAGCCGACAGATCAGCGACGTGTTCGGCGAGGCGATGGCGCTACACCAACTCGGCGAGGCCGCCCTCCGCGGCGGCGACCCGGACACAGCGATCCGGCAAGTGGCCGCCGGCCTGGCGCTGCGCCGGGACCTGGACGACCGGGACGGTCTCGCACTGTCCCTCGAGGCGCTCGGCGGCCTGCTGCGCTTCAGCACGCCGACGCTCGCGGCGCGCCTGCTCGGCGCGGCCGACGGTCTACGCCTCCGGCACCGCCTCCCCGTCCCCGCGGAACGCCTCGCCGAACGCGACGCTGCGCTGGTCGACCTCACCGCCGCGCTGGGCACCGAGGCAGCCGAGACGGCTCGCCTCACCGGTGGCTACGCCGCCGTGGACTCGGTCGTTGACGAGGTGCTGGAACACGTCGAACAGCGCTTCCGGTAGCCCACGAACGCCATAAGTTCTTGGTAGGAAACCTCCGCCGGGCGGGTGGTGTCGAGGGTCAGCCGGTCATCGGTACGGGGCTCGTAGAGCACCGCTCTCTGCTGTACCTCGGTCCATGTCGGATACACCCAGCCGGGCAGATCACTGACCCTTTCTGCCACCCGCCGACGATGCTCGTCGCGGTCGGGACACACCGTTTCGATCACCAGGTGGTCACAGCCCACGGAAGCGGCGAGGCCGCGCCAGCCGGCGCGGGCTTCGGACACCGGATTCACGGCGTCGGCAATCACCGTGAGGCCGCGCCGCAAGTGGTTCGCCGCCACGTCATGCGCCACGCTGTAGGCAGCCACGCCGGTCTGCTCGGCCGTCAGGCCGTTGCGGCGCATGGCTGCTTCGATTTCGTCGATGCGAAGCCACACCGCCGCCGTCTCCTCGGCGAGCCGCGCGGCCAGGGTGGACTTTCCGGTGCCGGGAAGGCCGCCGAACTCGATGAGGACGCCTCTGGTCATTGACCTGTTCCCCTCGCTTTACGGACTGTATAGTCAAACACTATACAGTCTGTCAACCGATTGGACCGGCATGGGGACCGACGGCAAGCGCGCCGCAGCTACCGAAGCGACCCGGCGCGCGATCATCACGGCAGCCCAGGACCTGCTCGCCGCGCGACGATGGCAGCAGTTCACCATCGACGCGGTCGCGAAACGGGCCGGAGTCACCCGCGTCACGGTCTACAACCAGGCCCGATCCAAACACGGCCTCCTTGAGGCGGTCCTGACGGATCTGACCGAGCGAGCCCGGATGGACCAACTCCTCAACGACACCCAACACCTCAGCGCCGCCGATGCGTGTGCCGCGATCATCCGGCGGACCTGCCGCTTCTGGCACGCCGAGCGCCACATCCTCCGCCCGGTGTTCGGGCTCGCCGGCGTCGATCACGAGGTAGCCGCCACGCTGCGCCAGCGGGAACAATGGCGCGAAGAACAACTGCGACGCCTCCTGCAACGCCTCGCTGACGAGACGACACAGCAGGCCAGATTCACATCCCATGACACGCTGGCCGCCGCGCTCGCCTTGACCTCCTTCCCCACCTACGACTCCCTCGGTGACATCGCCGACGACCCGGAACGGGCCGCGCAGCTGATCAACCACCTCGTCCGCAGCCTCACCGACCACTAGGTGGGGGCTCGGCCGGACGGCGTCCCCAGGCCGAGATCAGCGGCGCGAGTGTCAGGTCGAGTTCGCCGGCGTTGATGGCGGCCAGGTGCGCATCAATCTCGGCGGCGTCGGCCAACCCGGCCGCGAGCAGTTCGCCGCGCACGTGCCGGATGGTCGCTGCCTCCAGCCGGTCGCAGGCCAGCCCGCCCACCGGGAACGAGCCCACCGCGGCGACATCGACCAGGCCGGCCGCACGCAATGCCCGCGGGAGTGTCCGGCCGTAGCGCAGGTCCGCGCCGCGGCGCGTGAGCAGGTCCCGGACCGCGTCGCGCAGCCGGTTGGCCCGCCGTTGCGCCGGGCCGCTGTCGTCCAGGCAGGCCAGTGGCTGCAGAGCGGTATCGGCGTCCTCGACCAGCAGCCAGCCGCCGGGCCGCAGCGCCGCCACCATCGTGGCCAACGCCCGGACCCGGTCGGGGACATGGACCAGCACGAGCCGGGCGTGCACCAGATCGAACGTTCCCGGCTCGGGAGGCGGATCAGCGGCGACGTCGTGGCGGCGCACCTCGTACCCGCCGCCTGCCTTCAGCCACGACGGGTCGATGTCCGTGGCCAGCACGTGCCCGCTCGGACCGACGGCCGCCGCGAGGGCCTCCGGGATACTGGGGCCACCGGCCCCTACCTCCCAGCAGCGCGAGCCGGCCCGGACCCCCAGTCGATCGAAGTGCCCGCGCGTCCCACCGTCGAACAGGTCGGCCAGCCAAGCGAATCGCTCGCCCGCCTCGGCGCGCGCGTTGTCCAGCAGGTACCCGCGGGCCGGGGCCGACTCTGCGCCGAGCGCGGCAGTCCCGCCGCTCGGATCTGGTCGGCCACTGACGTCTGGCGGGTGGGGCGAGGAGGTCATCATTCCATCGTCACCTCCCCGGACCGCGGTTCGGCACCGTGACGCGCCCGGGGTTCGCATCCAGCCGCTCGCGGCGGATGCCGGGCCGTGTGGGTGCCGGCATTCCGGACGTCGGACGTGCGTTTGTGCATGGCCGTTGGGGAGGGTCCGGCGCGGACCGCCCCCAACGGTGCTATGTGGCGGCTCGTTCGGCGGCGCTGCGTTCCACGCAGAACTCATTGCCTTCCGGGTCCGCGAGCGTGACCCAGCCGGTGCCGTCCGGCCGGCGGCGGTCCTCGAAGAGCTTCGCGCCGACCCCGAGCTTCGCCGCGTGGTTGCGTGAAGCTGCCCGCTCCCGGTCGGCCAGGGCGTGTCTCCACCAACCACCTCAAGCCGCCCCGGGGCCGGTGATGCCGTCCAACACGGTGGTCAGATTGTGGGCGAACGTTTCCTCGGCGTTGAGGTGGGCGCCGTCGATGACGAGTCTGGCGATGGTCGGGTACTGGCCGGTTTCGAGCATGCGTGTCAGGTAGGGGCCGAGGCTCGCCTGCCAGGTCGACTCGTCGGTGCCGGTGGAACGGGCGGTGCGGCGCTCGGTGATCTCCCTGCGCAGTGCTCCGACGATGAACGCGTTGAGGGCGCCAACAGCCCGCTGCAGGTCATCGAGGTCGCGCACGCCGGGGGCCTGGCTGAGTGCCGCCGCGGTCGATTCGCCGACGGCGAGCGCGTGCGGTCCCAGGTGCGGCCTTCCGCCGAGCAGGTCGACGAACCATTCATGATCAAGAGCGGCATCCCGCGTCCGGTGGACGATGGCCAGCACCGTGGCGCGCCAATCGGGCTGCTGGTCACCCTCGGCGATCTGGGCATACACGGTGTCGACCATCAGATCGAGCAGTTCGGATCTGTTGATCACGTAGTCGTAGAGCCGCATCGGACCGACCCCGAGCTCTTTGGCGATCTTGCGCACCGACAGCCCCTCGAGGCCCTGGGCGTCAGCGATCCGGATCGCCGTGGCAGCGATCTTCGCGCGGCTCAGCGGCACCGGCGCTGCCCGCGGCTGAGGCTCGGGCCGTTCCCAGACGGGCAGCGATGGGCTACCGTACGGCGTATCCATAAGATACATCGTACGGTAGTGGAGATGATGATGCGAATCGCGATCGCCGGTGGTGGCCTCGGCGGCCTGACGCTGGCGCGAATCCTTCACCGGCACGGCATCGACGCGGTGGTGTACGAACGCGAGGCAAACCGATCCACGCGATCACAGGGCGGATCGCTCGACCTGCACCCGGAGTCCGGGCAACGAGCCCTCGCCGATGCCGGTCTCGCCGGCCGGTTCCGGTCCGAAGCGCGGCCGGAGGGCGAGGAACATCGCATCCTCGACCCGGCCGGACGGACCCTTGTGCACCACAAGCCACGACCCGGCGCATTCTCCGGACGCCCCGAGATCGACCGCAGCGCACTGCGTGATCTTCTGCTCGATTCGCTCCCTCGCGACGCGGTCGCGTGGCAGCACCGGCTCGTCACGGCGACGCCCCGACCCGACGCAGGCTTCGCGCTCATGTTCGATGGCGGCCACAGCGCCGACTGCGACATCCTCATCGGCGCGGACGGCGCACGCTCGGTCGTCCGGTCGCTGCTGACCGACGCGCCACTGTATTCCGTGGCCACCTTGGTAGAGCTCAGCATCAGCGATGCCGACCGGCGCCACCCGGATCTCGCCCAGCTGGTCGGCCCCGGAAACCTCTGGTGCATCGGCGTGAACCAGATCCTGGCAGCGCAACGCCTCGGCGACGGCAGCATCCGAGTCGGGATCTCCCTGCGCGCGGACGATCGCCACTTGGACACCTACCGCAGCAAGCGCGCGCTGCTGGACATGTTCGACGGCTGGGACCCCCGCCTCACCGCACTCATCGAAGCCGGCGACAACCCGCCGGCCGCGCGCACGATCGAAGCTATGCCCACCGGTACACGCTGGATTCACCAGCCGGGCATCACCCTTGTCGGCGATGCCGCGCACCTCATGCCGCCGGTCGGCGAGGGCGCCAACCAAGCCATGCTCGACGCCGCCGAACTCGCCGCCGAACTCGCCACCAACCCCGCCGATCCCGACTCGGCGATCCGGACGTACGAGGAGGCGATGTTCACCAGAACCCACCCGATCGCCGAGATGTCCGCACGAGTCCAAGCGATGATGCTGTCCCCCACCGCAGCCGACGACATCATCCGCTTCTTCACGCCGCGGCCCACCGAGCCGGCTCCCGCAGATTGACAACGTGCGACGCAGCGGCTGTCAAGCGGTGGTGCCCGGGAACACGTCAAAGCGGACACTTCCGGATAGGCAAGCGCTTACCTCAGACGTTTGCCGGCTCGCTCGTACCCAGTAAGCTGTCGAACCGGCAGCTCAAGGGAGGTCGGCCGGTGGCGATCGTCGGGGCACGATTCAGCGTCTGGGAGGCACTCGCCGGACGGGCGGCCGGACGTCCGCTTGGGCCGGCCGACCCGGGCGTGTGGGCGGCCGTCGCCGAGCGGGTCAACCCGGCCAAGGCCCGGCCGAAGCGCCGGGCCGGCATCGAAGAGGCCTGGCTGAGCAGCGTCCGCGGCGCGGAATACGTGATGCTGCGCTCGCCGGACGGCCGCCGCGGGCCGGTCTGCTATGTCCGGCTCAGCCGGGAAGAGGTCGAGCTGACCCGGCTGATGGACGGGACGCGGACCATGGCCCGGTTGGTGGCCGAGTTCGTCCGGATCAGCGGCCGGCTCGCACCGGACCAGGTGCGCCGGGTCGTGGCCGACCTTGCCGGCAACCGGATGCTGGAAGAGTTGCCGGTCGACGCGTTCCTGCCGCTGCAGCGGCTGCGCCGCGAGCCGTGGCCGGTCCGCCTCGGCCGGGGGCTGTTCGCGTTCGTGCAGGGCCGGCGGGTTGTGGTGGCCAACATCGACCCATTGGTCAGTTTCGTGTACCGAGCCGGCGGGCGGCTGCTGTTCACCCGCCCGGTCGCTGTGCTGTTGGCCGTGATCGCGGTCGCCGGCTTGGGCGCGTTCGGCTGGCAGTGGTGGGCCGGTGAGCAGTCGGTCTTCCTCACCGGCCATTCGTACTTCACCGGCGCCGCCGTCCTGCTCGGCCTGAACGTCGTGGCCTTGGCGTGTCACGAGCTCGGCCACGGGCTGGCCACAAAACGGGCCGGCCGGCGGGTCACGGTCGGTGGTTTCCTTGTGTACTTCGGGATACCGAGCGTCTTCGTGGACACCAGCGACGTGTGGATGGCCGGCCGCCGGGCGCGGTTACGAACGACCGCGGCCGGTCCGGCCACCGGGCTCGTGCTGGCCGGCACCTCGGCGATCGTCGGGCTGCTCGACCCGGCGCTCGCACCGTGGTGCTTCAAGCTCTCCTTTGCCTGGTACGTCAACGCACTGTTCAACCTCAACCCGTTCCTCGCTCTCGACGGCTACTACCTGCTGATGGACTGGCTGGAGATACCCAACCTCCGGGCCCGCGGCATCGCCTGGGTGACCGCGCGGCTGCTGCGCCGGCCGCCCCGCTTCCGCACGCTGGACCGCGAGGGCCGGCTGGTCGCGCTGTACGGGATGCTCTCGGTCGGGTGGCTGGTGATCGCCGCGAACATCGCCTACCGGGTCTGGGCCGACCGGCTCGCCGGGCTGACCATCGGTCTCTGGCGGCAGGGCTGGGTCGCCCGCGTCCTGTTGTTCGTCGTCGCCGCCGCTCTGGCCGCGCCGCTGGTGTACGCCCTGGGCGGATGGCTGCGGCGGCGCAGCCGGAAGCTGCGCGAACGGCTGCGGGAACGCAACGCCGAACGCGACCAGCCCCGCCGGCTGGCCGTGCTCGGCTCGTCCAGCCTCCGCGAGCTGCCGCCGGACACGCTGGCTCGGCTCTCCTCGGTCGCCACGTGGGTGCATCCCCGGCCGGGCCAGCAGGTCATCTTCGCCGGCGCCGCGCTGCCCCAGGTGTACACCGTCGTGGAAGGGGCGCTGGAGGGACGGGCTCCGGGCGACCCGTCCGGCTCGGTGCGTGAACGGGTCGGTGCCGGCGGCATCGTCGGGCTCGGTTCGGCCTTGACGGGCACGCCGCCGGTGCTGGCCTGGCACGCCACCGGCACCAAGCTGCTCGCGCTGCCCGCGCACGCGGTGGCGGACGGCGTCCGGCTCGGGTCGCACCCGGCACAGAGCCAGGGGGAGATCGAAGCGCTCCTCGCCCAGGCGCCGGCGTTGGCCGGACTGTCCACAGAAGACCGTCTCGGCCTGGCCCGCACGGCCCGCTCGGTCTGGCTCTCGCCCGGCACCGCCGTCACGCTGTTCGGCACCGACACCGCCCAGCTGATCATGTCCGGCTCGGTGGTCCTGCACTCCGGTGACGAGGTCGGCCGGGGCGCGCTGCTCGGGCCCGGCTGGCATGACGGGCCGGTGGAGATGGGGTACGCGCGCTCCGCCGTACACCTGCTGATGCTGCCGGCGGTGAGTGGCCTGGCGCTGCTGCTCGGCGCGTCGGCCAGCCGGCTGCGGGCCGAGGCCGCCGGTCTGCTGCCCGGACGGGCGCCGACGTTCGGCGTGCACCCACCGGCGTCCTATCCGCCGTTGGCCGGACCGCCGGGTCCTCCCCCGCCGAAAGGTGACGCGGCCGACCGGATCGACCGCCGCTTCGAGGGCAAGCTGCGCTGGTTGCTGTTGCTGGTACTGCTGCTGGGGCTAGGCCTGACCGGGGCCAACCTGTTGCCGGCGGTGGCGTGGTCGGAAATGGCCAACGACCAGGCGCTGCTGCACGTCGGGCGCGGCCAT
>Ga0070683_100001803_pt1 | contig 16685 bp, 11 predicted proteins | sample KBSC713LmetaG_FD_64662 | JGI IMG/M metagenome (GOLD analysis project Ga0070683, IMG submission 64662) | Corn rhizosphere microbial communities from Kellogg Biological Station, Michigan, USA - KBS C7.1-3L metaG | ecosystem: Host-associated > Plants > Roots > Rhizosphere ...
CGAAGTAGGTGTCGTGCAGGTACTGGTCGGCGACGATGTCCGCCAGGTAGAGGCCGGTCAGCCCGCCGATCCCGAACGTGAACACCAGCCCCACGCAGAACAGCATGGGCGTGGTCATGCGAAGCGCCCCGCGCCACAGCGTGCCCAGCCAGTTCAGGAACAGCAGCGACGTCGGGACCGAGATGATCATCGTCAGCAGCATGAAGCTCTCGCCCAGCAGCGGGCTCATGCCGGTCGTGAACATGTGGTGGCCGTAAACCACGCACGACAGGACGACCACGCCGATCAGCGCGTACACGGTCACGCGGTAGCCGAACGCGGGCTTGCGCGCGAAGAACGAGAGCAGATCGCTGACGATGCCCCACGCCGGCAGGATCAGGATGTAGACCTCGGGGTGGCCGAACAGCCAGAACATGTGCTGGTAGAGGATCGGGTCGCCGCCCGCGCGCAGCGTGGCGCCGGCGATGAAGAACTGCGTGCCGAACACGCGATCGAAGAACAGCAGCACCATCGCCGCCGCGATCACCGGCACGAACAGCGCGTTCAGGATCGACGTCAGGAAGAAACCCCAGACCGTCAGCGGCATCCGGAACCAGTCCATGCCGGGCGCGCGCAGCCGCACGACGGTCGTGATGTAGTTGACCGCGCCCATGATCGTCGAGACGCCGTTCAGGTAGATCGCGACCGTCCACATCGTCTGGCCAGGGCCGGGCGTGCCGATGGCCGTCGACAGCGTCGCGTAGGCCGTCCAGCCCGCCTGCGGCGCGCCCAGCGGCACGAAGAACGACGCGGTCAGGACCGCGGTCGCCGCCGCCATCGTCCAGAACGACAGCATGTTCAGGCGCGGGAACGCCATGTCGCGCGCGCCGATCAGCAGCGGCAGGCAGAAGTTGCCGAAGCCGCCGATCAGAATCGGCGTCACCGCGAAGAAGATCATGATCGTGCCGTGCATCGTGAACAGCGACGTGTACGCCGCCGGCGAGATGACGCCGCCCGCGCCCGAGAACAGCAGCCGCCCCACGATCGGCACCGGCTGGCCGGGACGCGCGAGCTGCCAGCGGATCAGCATCGCCATGATCCCGCCGACGGCCAGGAACACGAGGCCCAGGAACAGGAACTGTTTGCCGATCACCTTGTGATCGGTGGAGAAGACGCGCTTCACCATTTCACCATGCCCAGCCCTCTGCCTGGGCCGCCGTGTCGGCCGCGTCGTAGCGCAGGCGGCTGTCGGTCTCGGCGCGCGTCAGCCAGGCGCGGTACTCGTCCTCGGGCGAGGCGATCAGCCAGCCGCGCATCTTGTAGTGGCTGACGCCGCAGTGCTGCGCGCAGCCGATCTCGTAGCGGCCCGCCTCCTGCGCCTGGAACCAGAGGCGCGTGGTGCTGCCCGGGATGGCGTCGATCTTCGTGCGCAGGTTCGGCAGGTAGAAGGAATGCACGACGTCCTTCGAGCGCAGCTTCACGTAGATCGGGCGCCCGATCGGGACGTGCAGCTCGTTCAGCGTGACGACGTCGTCGGGCGTCGCGAAGCGCCCGTCGGGGCCGGCGGTCCGGAAGGTCCACGCCCACTGGCGCGCGGTGATCTCGACGCGCAGGGCGTTCGGGTCGCCATCGGGGTAAGCCCAGAAGCGCTCGCGCAGGTGGGCCGACGCGCGCACCGCCAGCGTCACGTCTATGGCGACGAACAACGTCAGGCCCACGCCGAACGTGAGCAGCCGGGCCCTCAGGCTGTCACCGTACGTGTGCTCCGCGTGGGGGCGGCTGGCGCGCGCGCGGAAGAAGATCAGCGTCACCGCCAGCACGAGGACCAGCACCGCAAACGCGATCCCCGTGCACAGCGTCAGATATCCGAGCACGCCGTCGACGAGCGGCCCGTCGAGCGAGACGTCGCGTGGGATGCCCAGACGCACGCCTCGCTATACCACCTGGGCCTCGATAGAAGTAACTCGCGAAGCACGCGTGACGAGAGGGTTCGCGACCCCGTCTGAGGGTTCCCGATAACGAAGACGAGATTGGCCGTGTGGGGTAACATTCGCGGTTCTGATGGCGAATCCGCAGACCCACCGGCCGCCAAGCCTCAGCAAGCCCGACAGCTTCGTCGGCAGCCAGGTCGGGCGGTACTCGGTCGTGCGCCATCTTGCCTCGGGCGGGATGGCCGAGCTCTTCATCGCCAAGCAGGAAGCGATGGGCGGCTTCGAGAAGCCCGTTGTCCTCAAGCTGCTGCAGCCGCGCTACGCCGAGAACCCGCGCGTCGTCTCGATGTTCCTGGACGAAGCGCGCCTCGCCGCCAAGCTGAACCACCCGTCGATCGTCCATCTATATGACGTCGCGGAGGACGGCGGCCTGAAGTACATCGCGATGGAGTACATCCACGGCGAGACGGTCGCCGACATCGTCAAGCGCGGCCTCGCGGTGAACAACTACCTGCCGCTCGAGCACGCCGTCCACGTCGTCCGCCAGTCCGCTGCCGGTCTGGCCTACGCGCACGAGCGCCGCGAGGCTGACGGGCACGTGCTGCGCATCGTTCACCGCGACGTCTCGCCGACCAACATTCTGGTCAGCTACGAGGGCCAGACGAAGATCGTCGACTTCGGCATCGCGCGCGCGCAGGACGAACTGAGGGAAGAATCGGGCACGCGTCCCGGCAAGGCCTCGTACATGTCGCCCGAACAGGTGCGCGGCGAGCCCGTCGACTACCGGTCCGACATCTTCTCGCTGGGCATCATCTTGTATGAGCTCACGCTGTGCCAGCGGCTCTTCCGCGGCGCGCCCGAGCTCATCATGCGGAAGATCGTCGACGAGATGGTCACGCCGCCGACGGCGATCAACCGCGACTATCCGCCCACGCTGGAGCTGATCGTGATGAAGGCGCTGGAGAAGCGCCCCGAGGACCGCTACCAGTCCGCCGAGGAGATGAGCCACGACCTCGAGGAGTTCCTCGAGGAGAGCGGCATGCGCAGCGGCAACCGGCGCGTATCCCTTTACATGCAGGATCTGTTCGCGCCCGACGCGCGAACTTCAGAGGCCGGCGTCGCGGCGTCGCGCGCGTTCTCCGAACCGCGGCCGCAGCCGTCCAGCTCGGGCGTCACCCGCGAAGACAATTCGGAAGAGCTGGATCTCGATCGTCGCGCGCCCCTGGCGATGCGCATCGAGGTCGCGCCCGAACCGGCGGCGCCCACGGCCCGCGGCAGCTCGGCCGGATCGGGATCGGCGCGGGTCAGGGGCGCGGCGTCCTCGGCCGGATCGGGGTCCGCCCGTCAGCGGCTCGAGGCCGAGCCGCCCGTGCTTCCCGCCCGACCCGCCCGCGAGACCGAATCGCAAATCGTCACTACACCGTCGCGCCCGATGGGCTGGGTCATCGTCGCCGTCCTCATCGCGATCGGTGTCGCGGCGATGGTAATCATGACGCTCAAATGATAAGGTTCTCGGCTCGTTGCGAGCGGACGGACCGCTCCGTCAATTGGAATGAAATTCGTCTGCGATCGCTGCCAGACCAAGTACTCCATCGCGGACGATCGGGTCCGCGGTAAGGTCCTCAAGGTCAAGTGTAAGAGCTGCGCGAACGTCATCACCGTTCGCGAAGCTCGCGGGCCCTCGTCTGCGCTGCCGACTCTGTCAGGTGCAGGCGGCGGTAGCGCGGTGGCGCGTGGCCGGACGGGCGCCCAGGCCGCCCTGAGCGTCCCGATGGAGACGCCGGCCGTCGATTCAGAGCGCACGCAGCTCGCCATGTCGCCCTTCGCGCCGGAACCGGAGGGCTTCCCAGACCTGCTGACGCCGTCGGCGCCGCCCGCTCCGGTGCGGCGGCCGACCGGAGCCCTCGCCTCCGTCCCGGCAGGGGACGACCTGGTCCAGTGGTACATGGCGCTGGACGGCAACCGCACCGGCCCGTTCACGCGCGCGAAGCTGGTCGACAAGCTGGCGCCGCTCGCGAAGAGCGCCGACGTCCACATCTGGAACGAAAAGCTGGACGGCTGGAAGCCGCCGAACGCGGTTCCCGAGATCGCCGCGGAGATCACGCGCCGTCGCGCGCCCGCGCCGCCGCCCCCGCCGCTGCCGGGCGTGCGGAAGCCAACCCCGCCGCCGATGCCGCCGCTGGGCAGCCTGACGGGACCGCCGCACGGCCAGCCGGCCCGCAAGCCGACGGGACCGATCGCGCCCATCGGGTCGCACCCCGCCGCGCCGCACGCGCCGCCGTCGCCGCTCGCGCACATACCGGCCCCCGCCGGTTCGAAGCTGCCGCCACCGGGCGGCGTTCACCCGGCGCTCGCCGCGCGCGGCGAGCACGCCGATGCCTCGTCGCTGCTCGAGACGCCCGCGCCGCAACCGCACCACCTGCCGCACGCGCCGGCCAACGGTCAAAAGACGAACGGCGTGCACGGCCACGCGCCGCCCCAGCCGGTCAACTCGGACGTGATGCAGATGTTGAACCTGCCCGGCGGCGTGCAGACCGCTCCGGGCGCGGCTCCGCGTCTGATGTCCGCCACGAACACGCTGGGCTGGACGCCGAGCACCGAGACGAAGGGCCGCGGGAAGAGCACGGCGCTGATCCTCGGGTTGCTGGTCGTCATCGGCCTGATCGTGGTGGTCGCCGCGATCTCGTTGAAGAAGCCGGCGCGCCCGGCGACGGTGGCGGTGAAGCCGCCCGTCACCGCGCCCGAGCCCGAGAAGGTCGCCGCACCCGAGCCGCCGCCGCCCGCGCCCGAGCCGCCGCCGGCGCCCGAACCGCCCACGAAGGGCAAGGGCAAGCTGAAGGGAAAGCAGGCGCGCATCGCGAACGCCGGCAAGACGGCCGCGACGACGCCGATCGGGACGGGCACCACGACCCCGGCGCCGCCTCAGCCGACGGGCGACGCCGCCCGCTTCGCGGACAACCACAAGCTGAACATCACCGGCGGTGGGGTCGCGTCGCGGCCGCCACCCGCGCAGGGCGACATCATGAAGGTGATCGGCAACAACCGCGCCGGCATCAAGGTCTGCTACCAGCGCGCGCTCACGCGCGACAACACGCTGACGCACGGCAAGCTGTCGGTGAAGCTGTCGATCGGCATCTCGGGCCGCGTGAAGCACGTCGGTCTGGACGGCCCGGCTCAGTTCAAGCTATTGCTCGAGCCGTGCATCAAGGAGGTCGTCGGGCGCTGGGTGTTCCCGCAGGCGTCGGAAGAATATGGAACCGAGTTCCCGCTCGTGTTTCAGGGGAACGAATAGCGCGAGGGCGCTGTCGTGCGGCACCCTTACGCTGACTTTCTCGCCGACGTAGAGAAGCCGTCCCGTTACGTCGGCGGCGAGTACCAGGAGGTCCGCAAGGATCCCGCGAAGGTCTCGGCGCGCGTCTGCCTCGTGTTTCCCGACGCCTACGAGATCGGGATGTCGCACCTGGGGACGAAGATCCTGTACGGCGTCCTCAACCGCGCCGACGACATCGCGTGCGAGCGCGCGTTCTCGCCCTGGCTGGACTGCGAGGCGGAGCTGCGCGCCCGCAACCTGCCCGTGGTCACGCTGGAGTCGGCGGCGCCGCTGGCCGAGTTCGACGTCGTCGGATTCTCGCTGCAGTACGAGCTGACGTACACGAACGTCCTCAACGTGCTGGACCTGTCCGGGATCCCGCTTCGCAGCGCGGATCGGGGCGACGGTGGTCCGCTGATCATCGCGGGCGGGCCGACGGCGACGCATCCCGAACCGCTGGCGCCGTTCATCGACGCGTTCTTCATCGGCGAGGGCGAAGAAGCATTGCCCGGCCTGGTGCGCGAGGCGGCGGCGCTCGCGCGGGCCGGCGTGCCGCGCCGCGAGCGCCTGATCCGGCTCGCGGCGGCGTTCCCGCTGTACGTCCCCGAGCTGTACGAGACCGAGACCGACGCCGAGACGGGCCTCATCGTCGTCGGCGCGCCCGTGGATCCGCGCGTACCGGCGCGAGCGAAGCGGGCGATGGTCGCCGACATCAACAAGTTCCCGTTCCCAGACGATTCGCCGCTGCCGTACGGCGAGGCGATCTTCGATCGCATGGCGGTCGAGGTCGCGCGCGGCTGCACCGAGGGTTGCCGCTTCTGCCAGGCGGGGATGATCTACCGGCCGGTGCGCGAGCGCGATCCGGTCTCGGTGCTGGACTCGCTGCTCGGCGGCGTGAAGAAGGGCGGCTACGACGAGACCGCGCTGACGTCGCTGTCGACCGCCGACTACTCTTGCGTCACGCCGCTGGTGAAGGCCGCGATGGCGCGGCTGGGGCCCGAGCGCGTGTCGCTGTCGGTGTCGTCGCTGCGCGCCTACGGTCTGAACGAGGATCTGCTGGGCGAGATGGCCAGCGTGCGCGCCGGCGGGCTGACATTTGCGCCCGAGGCCGGCACGCAGCGCATGCGTGACGTGGTCGCGAAGAACGTCACCGAGGACGACATCCTCGAATCCGCACACCGGGTGTTCAGCCGCGGGTTCCCGCGCATGAAGCTTTACTTCATGATCGGGTTGCCCACGGAGACGGACGAGGATGTCCTCGGCATCGTCGAGACGGCGGCGCGCGTCCAGGAGATCGGGCGGCGCTACCAGCGCGGCGCGCAGGTGACCGCGTCGGTGTCCACGCACGTCCCCAAACCGCACACGCCGTTCCAGTGGGCGGCGATGGACGGCGAGGCGGACACCGCGCGCAAGCAGGAGTTGCTGGCGACGCGGGCGCGCGCGCTGCGCGTGCAGCTGAGAATGCACGAGAACCAGGCGTCGCACATCGAAGGGATCTTCTCGCGCGGCGATCGTCGCGTTGCCGACATCCTCGAGGCGGCGTTTCGCCTCGGCTGCCGCTTCGACAGCTGGGACGACGCCCTGCGCATCGACCTCTGGGATCGCGCCATCGCCGAGACGGCGGCGCGAACGGGTCTGGACGTCAGCCGCCACATGGGGACGCTGCCTGTCACGGCGCGGCTGCCCTGGGACCACATCGACATCGGCCTCGAGCCCGACTTCCTCCTGAAGGAGTACCGGAAGGCGCTGAAGGACCGCCTGTCGCCCCCGTGCGGCAAGCCGTACAAGAAGCTGCTGCACCCGAGCAGCGTCGCCGACGCCGAGGCGGCCGCCGCGGCCAAGCTGATCTGTTACGACTGCGGCATCGCCTGCGATCTGGGCGCGATGAAGGAAGAGCGGCTCTTCTACCTGCGCCGCATGAACGCCTGGCTGCCCACCGCGCCGAAGGTGACCGAGCGCGCCGTCGACGCCTCGAACGCGGGCCATCGCCGGACGACGCCGCCGCCGAAGCGCGCGCCGCAGGGGACGCCGCACCGCTACCGTCTGCGCTACACGAAGCTGGGACGGGTCGCGTTCCTGGGCCACCTGGATCTGGTGCGGCACCTGCCGCGCATCTTCCGGCGGGCCGGGCTGTCACTGTTTTACTCGGAGGGGTTCCACCCGAAGCCCGAGCTGTCGTACGGGCCCGCGCTGGGCCTCGGCATTCCGTCGCTGGGCGAGCTGGTCGACGTGACGCTGGTCGATGAGATCGCGCCGGACGAGCTGCTGCGCCGGCTGGCGCGCGTCACGCTGGACGGCATCGAGTTCAGCGAGGCGGCGCGCCTGGGGCCCGCCGATCGGCCGGTGGGTGGCGTGATCGCCGAGGCCGAGTACGCGGCGCGCCTGCCCGACGACGTCGACGTCGCGTCGGCGTTCGCGCGGTTTGGTGGCAGCGATCCGCTGTCGGTGCTGCGCACGTCGGAAAAGAAGATCGGGCGGATGATCGACGTCCGCAAGACGCTGCTGGGCGCCGCGCACTGGGACGACAGCGACGTGCGCCGGCGGCTCGACTGGGACGGCGGGCAGACCGTGTCGTTCCGCATCGCCGTCGACCCTCTGGGCAGCGCGCGTCCGATCGAGGCGCTGACCGCGCTGTTCGGTGAAGACGTCGCCGACCGCGCCGACGTCGCGCGCCTCGGCTTGAAGCAGGCGGAGCCCCGCACTTCGTGATCGAGACCGAAGGTTTGAGCAAGCGATTCGGCGAGACGCTCGCCGTATCGGAGCTCAGCCTGCAGGTCGCGGCCGGCGAGGTGATGGGCTTCCTCGGCCCGAACGGCTCCGGCAAGACGACGACCATCCGCCTGCTCATGGGCCTCTTGCGCCCCAGCGCGGGGCGGGCGTCGATCCTGGGCCGCGACTGTCACGCCGACGCGGTCGCGCTGAAGCGGGACGTCGGCTACCTGCCCGACGAACCGTTCCTCTATCCGTACCTGAGCGGCGTCGAGACGCTGGAGCTGGTGGCGGGCCTACACGGGTTCGCGACCGCCGAGGCGCGCCGGCGGGCCGCCGCGATCGCCGAGCGCCTCGGTCTCGGCGACGCCATGCGCGCCTACACGGTCACGTACTCGCTCGGCATGAAGAAGCGCCTCGCGCTCGCGCTCGCGCTGATTCACGAACCGCGCGTGCTGATCCTCGACGAGCCGACGAACGGCCTCGATCCGGCCGGCGCCCGCCAGATGCGCGAGACCATCACCGAGCTCGCGGCGGGCGGACGCACGATCTTCCTGTCGACACACCTCCTCGACGCGGCGGAGCGCCTCTGTCACCGCGTCGCGATCATCAAGCGCGGCGCGCTGCAAGCGGTCGGCACGCCCGACGAGCTGCGCACGCGCTACGAGACGCCGGGATCGACGCTTGAGGATCTGTTCTTCCGCGTGACGACCGAAGGGTGATCCCGTGACAGCAGCTGCACCGACGGCCCCGGCGGGATCCAACGAACGCCTGGGCGTCTTTCCGATCGCCGCAATCTTCATCCGCGCGCGCCTGCGTTCGATGCGGAACGCGTACCGCGTCCGCGGCCGCGGGCGGGCGCTGCTGGTCGCAACCGTCATCGGCGTGTTCACCGCGCTCGCGTACGTGATGCTGTTCGCGCAGGCGTTCTCGACCATCACGCAAACGGTCGACCTCAATGGACAGCTCGCGACGCTCGCGCTGGTCACCGGCACGATCGCGTTCGGCAGCCTGGCCGCGCGCGCGGCCAGCAGCGAGGCGGTGCGGGCCGGATCGCCCGAGAACGAGTTCCTCCTCGCGCGGCCGGTGTCGCTCCCGATGCTCGTCGCGGCGCGCGGCATCTGCGACGCGGTGACGGATCCCGTCGGAGGGCTGTTCTTGCTGCCGGTCCTGATCGCGGCGACGATCGTCTGGGGCCTGGGCGCGGTCGCCTGGCCGCTGGCGGCGGCGATCTCGCTGCTGGTGCAGATCGGGATCTCGACGCTCGCGTACGCGGTTCAGCTCGCGATCGTTCGCTACATTCCGGGCCGCCGCCGCCGCACCGCCTGGACGGCGTTGCGGCTGGTCGCGGCGCTGTCGCTCGCGACCCTGTGGATGCTCGGCACCTGGGTGATGCGCGCGCCGGCGGCGCTCGCGACGCACGTCGCTGGCATGGCGCCGGTGCTGGCGTTCTCGCCGGCCATGCTGGTGGGCGCGCCGCTCGCGGCGCTGGTGCGCGGGCAGCCGGGGCAAGCGGCGCTCGCGGTGGCGGCGCTGGCCGGCGCCGTCGCGGCGGCGATGCTGCTCACCGTCGCGATCGCGCGCCGCGCCGGCATGACCGGCTGGGAAGAGGCGGGCGCGGTCTGGTCCGAGGCGACGCGCGCGCCGGCGGCGGCGGCGCGGCTCCCCACCGCCGCCACGAAGGACCTGAGGCTGATCGTCCGCGATCGCTCGCAGCTGCTGGCGCTGGTCGCGATGCCGGTGATCTTCATCGGCGTCCAGGTCTTCGGCGCCGCCGGTTGGGGCTGGGCGACGGCCAGCCTCGAGCGGGTCTCCCGGTTCGCGTACTCGCTCGCGCTGTACATGGGGACCATCGGGCCGCTCACGCACATGCAGGCCGAGCGGCGCGCGTTCTGGATCCTCCGGACGGTGCCGGTCCCGCTGGGACATCTGCTGGCTGCCAAGGGGAGGGCGTGGGCGCTCATCGTTGGCGGCATCGCGGCGCTCGTCTTCGCAGTGCTGTCGGTCTCGGTGCCGCACGCGTCGGTCGGTGAGAAGCTGGCGGCCGGCGTGCTGGTGACGGCGGGCGCGGCGGGGATGGCGTTCCTCGCCGTCGCGATGGCGAGCGGCGGCGCGGACCTGTCCGACGAGACCCGCAGCGCCGTCGGGCCCACGACGATCTACGCGTACATGTTCGTGGGCGGCCTGTTCAACCTGGTGCTGGTCGAGGACTTCCGCACGCGCGTCGCGGGCCTGGTGCTGTATGCCGTCGCGGGCTGGACGTACTGGCAGGCGGGCGTCGAGCAGGCCGCGTTCTGCCTCGACGCGGAGGTCGTGCGCGCGCGGCGGCTGCGCGCCGCGGACGGGGCGACGATGGCGATCCTGTACGGGCTCGGCGGGCTCGGGCTGCAGAAGCTCGCGGAGACCGCCGGCGGAAGTGCAGAGCTCCCCTTGCGAGCGATGTACCCGCTGCTCGTTGCGGCGGTCGCGGTCACGGCGGTCATCTACCTCGCGCGGCGACCGCGGGCGCGCGCCGTCATGCGGCCCCTGGGGTCATTGCTGGTCGGCGCGGCCGCCGGTGGGTGCGCCGCGGGCATCTGGCTGGCAGCGATTGGCCCCCATCGGCCCCTTGCGGCCGGCCAACCCGTGCCGGTCGCGGCGGTCGCAGCCTTCATCTTCATGCTCCTGGCGGGGGCCAAGGAGGTCGTTCTTCGCGGCGTGTTGCAACGGGGCCTGCAGGAGAACATCAGCGCACACGGCGCCGGAGCCTGGCAAGCGCGCGCCACGGCTGCGGCGCTCGCTTGCCTCGTCGGAATCGTGACGGAGCAACTCGCGCCGCTGTCACCCGAATCGCAGGCGCCGTTCGCGGCGGTTGTGGCGGTCCAGGTCATCGCGGCCGGCGTCTACGCGTGCACGGGCCGGGTCTCCGCCGCGTGGTTGGCGCGCGCCGTCGTCGTCGGTGTTGCCGCTTTCGTCTAGTTAGCGATTGGCTTACGATGATCATGATGCGGTTTTTCCTACCTGCGCCTACCTCGCGCCTGCGAGCGGTTCGTTTTCTGGTCGCGGTTGGGGTGGGGACGTTGGCGATCGCCTCTTGCGGCGTCGACCAGAGCGGCCTCGGGTCGATGCCGTTCCTGCCGCACGATGCGTCGGCGGGCGATGTTCCCAGCAACCCCGGTAGCGCGGGCGCGACTGGCGGCAGCGCCACGGGCGTCGGCGGCATCGGCGGCGTCAGCGCCACGGGCGTGGGCGGCACCGACGCCACGGCGGGCACGGGCGGCAGCGCAGCGGGCGGAACGACCGGGGCAGGGGACACGACGGGTGCGGCCGGCACGACCGGCGACGCGGGCACGACGGGCACCGCCGGCACGACGGGTACGGCGGGGATCAGCGGCGGCGCGGGGACGTCAGGCTCGGCCGGAACGACCGGCACCGCGGGAACGGCCGGCACCACCGGCGTCGCGGGGACGGGCGGCAGCGCCGGAGCGTCAGGCTCGGCCGGAATCAGCGGCGCGGCCGGGACCGCCGGAGCCACCGGCGTCGCGGGCGCGGGCGGTCGCGGCGGCATGGGCGGCGGCAACATGGGCCGCGGCGGGACGGGCGTCGTGAATCCGTGCACGCCGCAAAACTGCGCCGACGGGTGCTGCAGCAACAACCTGTGCATTCGCAACCGCACGGCGTTCCTGTGCGGCGCGATGGGCGCCTCCTGCGCGCCCTGCGGCGGGTGCCAGATGTGCTCGACGACGGGACAGTGCCGGATCGATCCCGCGTCGCGCTGGACCATCAAGGCCGTCTCGGCCGAGCTGAGCGGCGGCGGCTGGGATCGCAACGTTGGCGACGTGGGCGGCGCGGCCCCCGACCCGTTCTGCGAGTTCGAGAACCCCGCCGGTCAGGTCACCACGACGACGGCAGGGAGCACCGACACGATCAGGGACACGACGAAGCCGACCTGGAACCAGATCATCACGCCCACCGGAATGACGGTCGCGGCGTCGACGCTGATGTCGGCGAACCCGACCTGGCAGATCTGGGTCGGCGACGACGACGGCTGCACGACCCTGGGCAACAACTGCAACGCGGACGTCGCCTGCACGATCCGCCAGCAGATCTCGGAATCGACACTGCGCAGCGGCGAGCTGGTGGTGACCAACCGCCAGAGCTGCGCTCAGGTCACGCTGGACTTCGTCTGCCAGCCCACCGCGACGGCCGGCACGCCCTGAGGGCGGCGCCGACCGGACCTCTCAGCTAGGCCTTCGCGACGAGGCCCGTGCGCAGGCACCGCGTGCAGACGCGGATGTGGCTGTGCGTCCCGTTCGGGAGGCGGGCATGCACGCGGCGCAGGTTGGGGCGCTGGATGCTCTTCGTCTTGATGTTCGAGTGGCTGACGTTATTAGCGACCCGGCGCTGCTTACCGCAAACTTCGCATTGCGCTGCCATTTCAATTCCCTCCGGAAGGCGCGTACCTTTAGCACCAGCAGATGGAAATCGCAAGCAAGCGCCCCGCGGGTACCGCGGTCTTCCTGCTCTTGCTTACGTTCTCGACCCAGCCAGGCTGCCGCTGCCAGCGTACGCAGCCGGCAGGGACGCGAGACGGTAGCACGGCGCCGGCCCCAACGGCGTGGCTGAGCGGCAGCGTCGCGGACCGGCGTGCCCGGGCCGTGCCTGAGGCGCGCGTGCTCGCGTTCGCCCTGGCGGCGGACGGCGGGGCCACCCCGTTCGAGACGGCGACCGACCTGGAGGGCCGGTTCCGCTTCCCGCGCCTCCCACCCGGACCGTATCGCCTCCTCGTGGAGGCCGCCGGCTTCCCGGCGACCGAGAAGACACCCGTCTCGGCGCCCGCCGACGACGCAGCGATCCGCGTCGACGGGGAGGGCCGATCGATCGTCGGTCGGGTGAACGCCGCCGGGGGCCCGGTCGCGGGCGCGCGCGTGCTGCTGGCGCCGGACGAGGGCGGCCCGCTGCGCGAGACCGTCACGCGCGCGGGCGGCGGGTTTGCGTTCAGCGGCCTGGGCGCGGGAAAGTACGCCGTCCGCGCCGTCAGCGCCGACGCGGCGTCCGCCCCGGTGCGCGCGATCGAGGCCGGCGACGGTCCCGGGGCGGCGCCGGTCGTGCTCGCGCTGTCGGCTGGCCGCGCCGTCGCCGGCCGCGTGATCGACGACGCCGGCGCCGCGCTCGCGTCGGTCCCGGTCCGCATCGAGAGCGACACCGGCGCGCTCGGGGAGGATCCGCTGCCGACGCTCGTTCAATCCGATGGCGCGGGCAACTTCAACGCGCTGCTGTTCCCGGCCGGCTACCGCCTGACGGCGTCGCGCGCCGGCCACGTGCTGCGGCGCGCGCCGTCGGTGGACGCGCGCGGAAAGGGCGAGCCGGTGAAAGCCGTGCTGGAGCTGGTGCGCGGCGCGCGCGTCTTCGGCAAGGTCGTCGATCCCCACGGCGGCGCCGCGGCGGGCGCGCGCGTCCGCTGCGTCGCGAGCGCGATCGAGGACCTGACCGTGCAGACGGGCCCGCTGCCGCTCGCGGCCGAGGCGGCATCGATGCCGTCCGGGGCGGGCCGGGCGCTGGGCACCACCCGCGCCACCGTCGCGGATCGCGACGGGCGATTCACCGTCGACGATCTGATCCCGGGACGCTACCGCGTCGAGGTCACGCACGGCGGCGCCGAACCGCTGCGCAGCGACGAGCTCGTGCTCGCGCCGGGCGATCGCCGCGACGTCGGCAAGCTGGCCATGCGCCCGGGGTTCCCGGTCACCGGCCGCGTCGTCGACGAGAGCGGCAGCCCGATCGACGGCGCGCGCGTGGTCGTCGGCGGCAGCGGCGCTTCGGCCACGTCGGCGGGGCTGGTGGCGGTGACGGACGCGGGGGGAAAGTTCGCGCTGGCGCTACCGGCGGGCAGCTACCGCCTGTCCGCGAGCGCGCCCGGGCGGGGCACGACGCAGGCGCCGGTCGAGGTCACAGCCGGGTCGTCGCCGCCCCCGGTCGAGATCAAGCTGATCCGCGCCGAGGCGTCGCTGGAGGGGCTGATCCGCGACGACGGCGGCCGGCCGCTGGCGCGCGCGCGCCTGGCCGTCTGGCCCGCCGACGCCGTCGATCCCAGTTCGCCCGGCTCGCCGGGCGGGTCGCCCATCGCCAGCGGCGTCGCCGACGTCGGCGGACACTTCACGATCAGGCCGCTGCCCGCCGGCGACGCGCGGCTGGAGATCCATCACCCCGATTACCCGACCAGCATCCAGCCCGTGACCGCCGGGAAATACGCGAACCTGACAGTTCCGTTCCCGGGCGGCATCGCGGGCGAGGTGAAGGCGAAGACGACGGGCGCCGCGATCGCGCGCGGGCGCCTGGAGGCGGTCGGCCCGAACGGCGCGAAGGCGACCGCGGACGTCAAGAAGGACGGCTCGTTTCGCCTGCTGCGCCTCGTCCCTGGACACTGGCGGCTCACTGTCGTCGCGACCGGCTACCGCAACGCGGAGCAAGAGCTGGAGGTCCCGGCCAGCTCGAACCTGGGGGAAGCTTCCGTGCGCGATCTCAGGGTCGAGCTGGAAAGCTCGTAGCCGACTTCGCCCGGGCCCGTCTGCGTCGGCCACGCGCGATCGCGATCGTGAACAGCGTCAGCATCGTCAGCCCAGCGCCGCCGGAGGATCGCCCCGCCGCACGACAGCCGCACCCGTCATCCGGCATGTCCAGCGCGCACGTGTGCGGGTCCCCGCTCTGGGGATAGATGGCGCAGACGCCGCGGATGTCGTCCTTCGACAGGTAGCGCTTCGTGATCTCGGCGTCGGAGGAGATGGTCGCGAACATCACCGTGTCCTTGACGATATCGGGCGGCGGGAAGCACTGCGGGACGCCCGCGTCCATGTCGTCGATCGGCTGGTCGAAGTCGCTGAACTGATCCCAGCACGTGTGCCCCAGTCCCAGCAGGTGGCCGAACTCGTGCGTGAGCGCGTTCTGCAGGTCGTACGGAAACGTCCCGTCGTTCACCCAGCCCGGATCCAGATTCCTGAAGGTCAAGTCCTGCGCGTTCACCTGGACGTCGGCGTCGACGATGTGTCCGTCGGCGCGCGCCCACACCGACGTCAGCGCGATGGTCGAGGATCCGATCGCCGAAGTGTCGGAGTAGGGCGATCCCGCGGTGTAGAACTGCAACGTGTTGTGGCCGTCGTAGGCGGGCCGCGGCGCCCGCGTGCCCGCCGGCGCGAGCGACGGCGCGATCTCGAAGAACGGGTGCGACGTGCCGTCCAGGCAAGTCACCGCCGTCGGGCTCCACGTGTGCGCGGCGGCGCCGATCGACTTGGCGATCTCGTCGCGTGTCATGTCCGAGAAGTCGTTGATGTAGACGCTCAGCTGGATGCAGTTCTGCTGCCAGTACTCATCGATGCCGCCGTCCGTCTTCTTGCGCACGTAGCCCCACGCGGGCGCGCTCGCGATCGCGATCGCGACCGCCGCCAGCAGGCCCGCGCGCGCGAAGTGTTGCCAGCCGCGCACGAGCTAGCTGCGCCGCCGCCGCGTGCGGGCCACCAGCAGCCCGCCCACCAGCAAAGCGATCGCGACCAGCTCCGGCGCCGGCACGCCGCCGCCCGTCGCGCACGAGCACCCTCCGGGATCCGTCCCCCCCGGCGAGCACGCCTTCGGATCCTGCGCGGCCGGGTAGATGTCGCAGACGGCCTGCTGGTCGTCGGGCGCGAGGTCGCGCTTGTCGATGTCGCCCGGGTTCGCCGACGGGAACATCGTCGTCGCGAGCACATCGGCCGACGCGTTCGCGCAATCCGGGATCGGCTGCCCGTTGTTGTCCAGCGGCGCCGGGCCCTGGAGGTAGCAGGTGTGATCGAGCCCGATGACGTGCCCCATCTCGTGCGTCACCGCGTTCTGGAGATCGTGGAACAGCTGGCCGCCGCCCCGGAGGTCGGGATGCATCACCAGGTCGGCCCAGCTGAAGTGGTAGGCGTTCACCTCGATGTCAGCGTCGCGGATGATGCCCGACGACGTGCTCGCCGACACCGACGTCAGCGCGAGCGCGGCGGGGTCGTAGTCGGTGTCGCAGTCACCCGAGGCGTTCTGCTTGCACCAGGTGGTCGCGCGAAAGATGACGTTGTTGTGTCCGTCGTTGATCGCGCGCGGGGTCGCGTCCGACGAGCTGGTCGTGGTGATGTCGAGGTAGGTGCACGAGTCGGCGCCCTTGCTCCACGTCGCCGCCGACGTGTCGATGGCGTTGATGATCTCGTCGCGGGTCATCATCCCCAGCAGGTCATTCGGAAAGACCACCATCGGCACGCACGACTGCGGCCACTTGAACATCTTTCCGGTGTTCGACGTGTAACGGACGTATGCGTCGGCGGGACGGCCGACGAGCAACGCCGCCGCCGCCGCGACGGCCAGCAAGGCGCCGCGCTTCACTTCGTCCCGCCGGTCGGGGTGCCGGGCTTGGCACCGGGCGCCGTCGCGGGCTTCGCCGCGAGCGCGCGAACGTCGGCCCGCAGATCCTCCAGCGGCCGCGCGTGCGCCTCGAAGACCGGTGACGGCTGGGTCGTCGTCGTGCTGCGGATGAACGTCGCGCCCGCCTTGTCGGGCGCGTGCACGAGGAAGCGCCCGGTGGCGTCGTCACGGCGGACGCCGCGCTTGCCCTGCGCCATCCCGACGACGTTCAAGCGACCCGCGCGGCCCGACAGGAACACGACGGCGCGCTCGCCGGGCACGAATCGGGTCATGCCGTGAATGGTCTGCGTCAGATCGCCGACGGTGCCGCCCGGCTGAACGACGGTCAGGTGCGACGACGGCGCGTCGCC
>Ga0070683_100001805_pt1 | contig 16680 bp, 13 predicted proteins | sample KBSC713LmetaG_FD_64662 | JGI IMG/M metagenome (GOLD analysis project Ga0070683, IMG submission 64662) | Corn rhizosphere microbial communities from Kellogg Biological Station, Michigan, USA - KBS C7.1-3L metaG | ecosystem: Host-associated > Plants > Roots > Rhizosphere ...
ACCGGCAAGACGACGATCTGCCTCGATACCATCATCAGTCAGGCGAAGTTGAACAAGGCCGCCGAGGCGGCAGGAGACAAAGAGTACCGGCCGCTCTACTGCATCTACGTGGCCATCGGCCAGAAGCAGTCCACCGTCGCGCGAATCATTTCTGTTCTCGAAGAGGCGGGGGCGATGCCGTACAGCATCATCCTCTCGTCGCCGGCGTCAGATTCCGCCGCGGGTCAGTACCTCGCGCCATTTGCCGGTGCGGCGATGGGCGAGTGGTTCATGGACAACGGCATGGACGCATTGATCGTCTACGACGATCTGTCCAAGCATGCGGTGGCGTATCGGCAGGTCTCGCTGGTGCTGAAGCGGCCGTCAGGGCGCGAGGCATATCCGGGCGACGTCTTCTACCTTCACAGCCGCCTGCTCGAGCGCGCCGCCCGCGTCGGCGAGCAGTTCGGCAACGGGTCGCTCACCGCGCTTCCGATCATCGAGACGCAGGCCGGCGACGTCTCGGCCTACATTCCGACCAATGTCATCTCGATCACCGACGGGCAAATCTTCCTGGAGACCGACCTGTTCTACCAGGGCGTTCGACCGGCGATCTCCGTCGGCATCTCGGTCTCCCGTGTCGGCTCTGCCGCGCAGCTCAAGGCGATGAAGCAGGTCGCCGGACAGCTCAAAGGTGATCTGGCGCAGTTCCGCGAACTCGCGGCCTTTGCGCAATTCGGCTCGGAGCTCGACGCGGCGACGCAGGGAAAGATCGATCGCGGCAAGCGCATTGTCGAACTCTTCAAACAGCCGCAGTACAGCCCGATTCCCGTGGAGATCCAGGTCGCGGTCATCTGGGCGGTTCAGAACGGCTATGTAGACGATGTGCCAGTGGAGCGGATCAAGGAGTTCCAGGCGGAGTGGACCGACTTTCTCACGACGAGAAGAGGCGAGCTGCTCACGAAGATTGGCACGCAAAAAGCCATCAGCGATGAACTGAAGGCCGAGCTGAAGTCGGCGGCCGATCAGTTCAAGCAGACGTGGAAAAAATAGTTTCCAGTTTCCAGTCGCCAGTTTCCAGTTCGCTCTCACTGGAAACGACTGGCAACTGGCAACTGGTAACTGGCAACTGACATGAACAGTCCCCGAGATTTACGACGACGCATCAAATCGGTGAGCGGGACGTCTCAGATCACCAAGGCCATGCAGATGGTGGCGGCGTCGAAGATGCGCAAAGCGCAGCTGGCGGCGACCGCGTCGATGCCGTTTGCGCGGCTGCTGTATCGCATTCAGGTGAGCGCCACGTCGCGCATGCGCGAGTTCAACGATCCGTTGCTGACGGTACGTCCGGTTCGCAAGCGCGCTGTCATCCTGGTCGCGGCCGACAAAGGACTGTGCGGAGCGCTCAACACCAACGTCTTTCGCCTGGCGTCACAGTTCGATCAGGCTTCGACCGTATACATCACCGCTGGACGGAAGGCCGCGCAGTTCGTCGCTCGAACACAGCGACAGTTGATCGCCGAGTTTCCCTACGGCGATTCGCCGACGTTTGCGGAGGCGCGGGCGATCGCGGGATTTGCCCGCGACCTGTTCGTCAAACAGGAAGTTGACGAGGTGAAGATCATCGCCACCCGCTTCGTCAACACGCTGACGCAGGAGCCGGTGACCCTCGAATATCTGCCGGTGGGCGAAATCAAGGGACTGAGAATCCCGGGAGTCGAGTCCCTCGACCCACAGTCAGACCACGACGAGATCGAGTTCGAGCCCGGCCCCGAAGAGGTTCTCGGTTATCTGATCGGCATCTACCTGAACGTGTACCTCTACTACGTGTTGCTGCACGCGAAAGCGAGCGAACAGAGTGCGCGGATGGTGTCGATGAAGAACGCGACCGACAGCGCCGGCGATCTGATCAAGGCGTTGAAGCTCGAATACAACAAGCTGCGCCAGGGCAACATCACTAAGGAGCTGCTTGAAATAGCCGGTGGACAAGCGGAGTAAGAATCGGTGAATTGGTGAATCGGTGAATTGGTGAATTGGTGAATTGGTGAATTGGCATCGCGCGGCTACCGCCGCGCTGTAACAGCACGCGCGGTAGCGCGTGCGAAGCCGAATTCACCAAGCCACCAATTCACCAATTCACCAATTCACCAATTCACCAATTCACCGATTACAAAAAGGATCGTCATGAATACAGGGACAGTCGTGCAGGTTGTCGGCCCCGTCGTCGACGTGGAGTTTCCGGATGCGCTCCCGGCGATCTACAACGCGCTCAAAGTGGACTACACGGTCGAGAGCCAGCCGGTGTCGCTGACGCTGGAGGTGCAGCAGCATCTCGGCGATCGCTGGGTGCGGACGATCTCCATGGCGGGGACGGAAGGCATCAAGCGCGGCTACAAGGTCGTCGATAGCGGCGGACCGATCTCGATGCCTGTCGGCGACGGCGTCATGGGCCGCGTGTTCGACGTGACCGGACAGCCGGTTGACGAGCGCGGCCCGGTCAAGGCCGACAAGTTCTACCCGATCCATCGTGAGCCGCCACCCCTCGTCGACCAGTCCACGTCTCCGGAAGTGCTGACGACCGGCATCAAGGTCATCGATCTGATTTGTCCCTTCCTCAAAGGTGGCAAGGTCGGGGCGTTCGGCGGCGCCGGCGTGGGCAAGACCGTCGTCATCATGGAGTTGATCAACAACATCGCCAAGCTGCACGGCGGCGTGTCGGTGTTTGCCGGCGTCGGCGAGCGTACGCGCGAGGGCAACGATCTCTACCACGAGATGTCGACGGCGGGCGTCATCAACCAGAAGGATCTCGGTTCGTCCAAGATCGCGCTGGTCTACGGTCAGATGAACGAGCCGCCTGGTGCCCGTCTGCGCGTCGCGTTGAGCGGCCTCGCGATCACCGAGTATTTCCGCGACGAGCGTGGTCAGGACGTGTTGCTCTTCATCGACAACATCTTCCGGTTCTCGCAGGCTGGTTCGGAAGTGTCGGCGCTGCTTGGACGGACGGCCAGCGCTGTCGGGTACCAGCCGACCCTTGCGGCCGAAATGGGCATGCTCCAGGAACGCATTACGTCGACGAAGAAGGGATCGATTACATCGTTCCAGGCGGTCTACGTGCCGGCCGATGACCTGACGGATCCGGCGCCAGCGACCACGTTCGCGCACCTCGACGCGACGATCGTGCTCGAGCGGTCGATCGCCGAACTGGGAATCTACCCGGCCGTCGATCCACTGGCCTCGACCTCTCGTGCGCTCGCGCCCGACGTCGTCGGGAAAGAACATTACGACGTCGCGCGGCGCGTGCAGGGCGTCCTGCAGCGGTTCAAGGATCTGCAGGACATCATCGCGATCCTCGGGATGGACGAATTGTCGCCTGATGACAAGCTGACGGTCTTCCGCGCTCGAAAGATCCAGCGGTTCCTGAGCCAGCCGTTCAGCTCCGCCCAGGTGTTTACCGGGCGCGAAGGGCGGCAGGTCGCGGTGGCCGACACGGTGCGGGGCTTCAAGGAGATTCTCGACGGCAAGCACGACAGCGTGCCGGAAGGGAACTTCTATATGAAGGGTGGAATCGAGGAAGTCACCAAGGGCTGATTCAATCAACAATCAGCAATCGTCAATCAGCAATTTCTATGGCTGAAACACTTCGACTCAGCATCGTGACGCCGCAGGCCACCGTGTTCTCCGAGGACGTCGATATGGTGACCTTGCCGGGGATCGAAGGGGACATGGGCGTCTACCCGAACCACATCCGGCTGATTACCCAGGTCGTGCCCGGTGAGCTGGTCATCAGCCAGAAGGGTCAGGAGAGACTTCTCGCTGTCGGCGAGGGCCTGGTCGAGATCACGCACGACAGCGTTGCGATCGTGACCGACATGGCCATCCCGGCTGAGGGGATCGACGAGGCGAAAGTCGAGGAGGCGAGACGCCGAGCGGCGGCACGCCTCGAAGAAAAGATCTCCGACGAAGAAGTCGCCTCCGTCAATGCTTCGCTTGCCAAGTCGCTGGCGCAGTTGAAGGTAAAACGACGGCGCGGCTAAGCAGCACGTTGCTGCGGGAGATGTCCACCATGGCCAACAGCGGACAGTCGGGAGTAGGAACGCTCGTCAACAACGCCGGCCGATGGCTCACCGTGATGGGCGTTGTCTTCATCGTGCTTGGCGCGCTGGCGATCATCGAACCGGCCGTCGCAGGACTTGCGGTGGCCATTTTCGTCGGCTGGCTGCTGATTTTCGGCGGCGTTGCCCATGCCGTCGGAGCGTTCGGCGGCGGGACCACCGGCCGGGTTGTCTGGCACTTGATTCTCGCGGTGATTTACGTCGTCGGCGGCTTCTATCTGCTGACGCACCCGCTCATCGGCCTCGGCACGCTGACGCTGTATCTGGCGATCGTCCTCGTGATGGGAGCGATCGTCGAATTGATCGCTTACGTCGCCGGCCGCGACGAGGGCGGCTCGGGCTGGCGACTCGTGAACGCGATTGTCACGCTCCTTGTTGGCGGGATGATCTGGCGGAACTGGCCGTCGAGTTCGGTGTGGGCGATTGGAACGCTCGTCGGCGTCAACCTGATGATGACTGGATTCTCCCGCCTCATGCTGGGCACCGCCGCGCGACGGGTGGGAGCATAGCGCTCCTCGCGGGTGGGTTTCGATCAGCATCTGTGGCTTCCGGCTTCAGCCGGAAGGATGTGGCTGTCGCCAATCCATGGATCGCCTCACGCAGCGTTCCGGCTAGAGCTGGAAGCCACAAACGTGCGGGTGCGGCGCTGATACTACGTCGCTGAATGATGCCGCGTCGCGCTCGTCCTGGGGGTGTGTGACGACCCGCCCAGGCCCTGCGGATCCGGAATCCGTGCGAGGGCCAGATCGTCAGCCATCGGATAGAGCGAGACAAGCATTCGATCCAGTCGATCGCGCTGATGGATCAGCGCCGGGTGGCGATGCCGGGGCAGCGACTCGATCGCGTTCTCGATCATTGCGCGAAGCCGCCGCGCGATCTGCACGTTGTTGGCGCCACAGCTGGCGATCTCGACACACGCGACGTTCACGTAGTCTTCCCAGTTCGGCGTCCGTAAGATCACCCGCCGCTGGCCGCTCGGATCCCGAACCGTTTCTCCGCGCAGCTGCCGTCGCCCGACGACCCGCAACAGCCGATGAATCTGATCGAGTGCGAGCACCGCCGTTGTCGGATCGTTGATCGCCGGCGACAACGCCTTCAGCGCGATGTCGACCAGGATCCGGAACGGGAACAGCGGATCCTGCTCCATGGTTCGCTCGGAGCCGAACGCGACCGCACTCTTCAACCTGCCGTGATCGATCTGCGCGGCGCCGCCGTACAGCGCGAACAGCGGCTCGCCGCCGGCAATGAAATCGCCGACCTGAAAAAGACATTCGATCACACCGCCGGTCTGACGCGCGACTCGAACCAGCGAGACGAGGTCAACCGCGACGACGCTCTCGGATGAACTCTCGTGATACACGATCACCGGAGCGTCATCGGGCGGCAGGAGCGGCGCATCGTTGACATCCGCGGTTTCGCTCACACCCTCCGGGTACACGGCCTCGATGACGCTGTGGCCTTTGTCACCGACGCGCGCGACGATCGTGACCGGCCGCAGCAGCCGTGCGGCGTAGTCGATCAGGAAAAGAAACGCCGCCATGCACACGAGGCCGAGGATCGAGCACACCAGCGGGACGACCTCGTTGATCGTTGTCTCCACGCGGTTGAGCGCCATCACGGCAAACACCAGCGCGAAGACGAACAGGCCGACCGCGTAGCGGACGACGTTGTCGGAAAGCAGCGTGGTGGCGATGATGCGCGGCGTCAGTTGCGCGCCGGCGACCTGGATCGCGACCAGCAGCGACCCGAAGGTGAAAACCAGAAATGAAAGGGTTAGGGTGATGACGGTCTGGTACAGCGACGTTGCGCCGGCCGGTCCAAGGCCGTTGATTCGCCAGCCGAGCCAGTTGTCGAGCGCGCGCAACGCGGGCGCGACTGCGAGCACCGCGAACATCGCGACGAACGGAACGATCCACAGCGCCGATCGGAGATAACTCGCGGTGCGATAGAGCCGGCTCCAGACCAGCCGGCTCTCGACGAAGATCGCCGCGCTGTTCCAGAGCCGATCGGCGCGGTCGATCGCCGTCGCCAGTCGCTCAGGTGTGCGATCGGGGCTCTCACCGGGCGGTGACGACATGATCTCGCACTGAAGGAAAGAGGCGGATCGACGACGACCGATCCATCGCGCTGCCGCGGACGCTCCCGCCGCGGCAGCGACGTGTCATCCGCTAAAACCGGATGCCGAATGTAGTTTGGAGGAACTGACCGTTGGCCTTTTGGGTTGACGTGCCGCCGCCAGGCGTATTGACCGTTGGTCCCCAGATGTAGTGATAGCGAAGTTCCGCGTAGATCGTGTGGAAACTCACGCCACCGCCGAAGTTCATGCCAAAGTCGGTCGAGCTCCGTTCGCCAACGATGTTGTCGACCGGCACGAATCCGCCGGGATAGCACACGTACCACCACGGATCGCAATAGCCGGGAACGTAACCAACACCGGGCGTCGTCACTCTGACCGGGCGATAGTAGACGCCCATTCCAATCAGGCCGTAAGGTTTCACGTTACCTTGAGGCGCGCGAATGATCACGCTGCCGGTCCCGTACTGCATGTTCATGTCGGCGAAGAAATCGGTTGGAACACCTGGGTCCGTTGGATTTGGACTCACGGGGATGGAGATCCGTTTATCGCCCAGGCCGTTGAAGCTGTACAGCCCCTCGATCCCGATGATGTGGGTGACATTCACCTGGACGCCGAAGTTGAAGTTGTAGCCGTTGCCCAGATGATCTCTAACCTCGGAATTGGGCATCGTCCACCCGCCTCCGAGCGAAATTTCGACTGGCTTGTCCTGCGCCCGCGCGGCGGACGCCGACAATCCGAGGCACATTGCTAACACGAGTATTTTGGTATGCCGCATACAGAGAATCCTTTCTTGCTCTCCTCCTCAGCACCCGGCATGCCAGCCGCTCCCTCATGACGTCGAAGAAGCAAAAGGGCGTCATGCACAAGGAGTTGCGCCATTTCGTGGAGATCGATGCGTCTACCCACGCTATGTGGTGGTCATGGAGGACCTCCGGAATGCCGGAGTTTCGGGTGGTGTGAATGGTCTGATGTCGACCCGCACAGACCCAAGGCCATCAACAACTTCGGGTGCGTAACCAACGTGGCAATCATCATGCTGACTACCCGGTTCAATGCTTTCAAACAACCGGCGCGGGGGCACCGTCGTGTCGCCGCGAACGTGGTGTCGTGTAGCGCTTTCGGTCGCGTTCACGCTTCTTCTCACGCTTTCCACTGCACATGATGTGCGGGCGCAACAGCCGCCCGATCAATCACCAGCACCGAGTGCGACCCAGTCACCGACAGCACAGTCGATCACCTGCGTGTCGAAGCCTGGCGAACGTAACAGTTGTCCTGCGGACACGTCGGCGGGTGTCGTGCTGTTGCGATCGACCGGCGAGGGGCCATGCCTGCTCGGTAAGACCTGGGGCTACGACCAGACCAGCATCTGGGTCTCTGAGGGGTGCAGCGGCGTTTTCGCTACAACCGGTACGGAAGTAAGCGCGCCGCCCACAAAGCAGCCAGCGCCGCGCCACGTGCCCAACGCCGGGTTCCTCCTCTTCGACGGCGAGAAGGGGCAAGTGTATTTCCGCCTCTTCAGCTACGGGCGATATCTGAATCAGCGGAACCTTGACGACACGTGGGTCGACGCGTTCGGCAACACGCACGATGTCGTCCGGCGTCAGGATATTCAGCTGCAGAAGTTCTTCTCGCCGTTCTCGGGATGGTTCCTCACACCAAAATTCCGCTATTACCTGTACGTCTGGTCGTCGAATGCCTCCCAGGGCGATCCTGCTCAAGTCGTTGGCGCTGGCAATCTCACGTGGAGCTTCAACCGGTTCGTGAGCGTTGGTGTCGGCATCACGTCGCTGCCATCAGTGCGAAGCACCGAGGGACAGTTTCCGTACTGGCTCGGCGTTGACGATCGCCTGATCGCCGACGAGTTCTTCAGAGGTTCGTACACCTCGGGCGTCTGGCTGAAAGGCGAGCTTCAGACCAAGGTCAAGTACCACGTCATGTTCGCGAACAACCTGAGCACGCTTGGCGTCAGTGCAGCCCAACTTGATAACAAGCTCGATACGCAGTCCTACTCGCTGCAATGGCTGCCGACAACCGGCGAGTTCGGCCTGTGGGGCACGTTCGGCGATTACGACGATCACCAGAAAGTCGCGACTCGCACCGCAATCCACTACACGCACAGTCTCGAGGACAAGCAAAGCCAGCCGGGAACCGAAGGCATTGAAAACAGCCAGATCCGGCTCACTGACGGCAGCAACATCTTCACCGCCAATCTGTTTGGTCCCGGCATCACCGTCAACCAGGTGACCTACCACATGATGAGCGTTGACGGTGGCGTGAAGTACAAGGGCGTGTCGCTCGAAGGCGAGTATTACTGGCGCTGGCTGCGCAACTTCACCGGCGTGAACACCGGCGGGATCGCCGACATCAACGATCACGGCTATCAGTTGCAGACGTCGGCGATGGCGGTCCCCAAGACCCTTCAGCTGTACTTCGGACACTCGCAGGTCCGCGGCCGCTATGGGAATCAGTGGGAAGTTCGCGGCGGCGAGAACTGGTACTTCATGAGGGAGCGTGGGCTCCGGCTCAACGGCGAGTGGATGTACGTCGATCACTCACCGGTCGGATACACGGCCTATCCCTATCCCGTCGGTGCGAAAGGCCAGGTCTTCCACATCAACCTCGAGATGAATTTCTGAGCGAGGTGATGGCAGTGACGAGAAAGTCGTATTACTCGGCCGCCCTTCTCGCGACGTTGTCGAGCGTCGCGCTGTTCGCCGTCTTGCGGGTGCACCCAATCGCGGCGCAGGACACGAGCGGCGCAAACGAATTCGACGATTCGCATTTCCATCTGACCAACTACATCCAGCAGGGCATCGACGTCCATGACTTCCTCAAGATCATGGGCACGCGTGTGCGCCGCTCGACCCTGTTCGGCATCCCGCTGCAACAGGATTGGTCGTACGGCAACTCCGGTGATTTTGCGCCGACCTACTACCTGCACAGCGATGCGCCGCTCTACTACTACTCCTTCACCGATGCCTACATCGCCAGCGTCTATCGTTCGCTGAGCAAAGAGGACCAGGCGCGGTTCGACCCGATGATCACCGGATTCAACCCCGCCGACATGTACGGCGTCGATCACATCAAGCGGGTGCTGAAGGTGTTCCCCGGTGTCTTCACCGGCATTGGCGAGTTCAGCATCCACAAGGAGTTCGTCTCGTCGAAGATCCCGGGCGAGACCGCCAGCCTCACCAATCCGGCGCTCGATCGCATTCTCGACTTCGCCGCGGAAGCCGGCCTGGTCGTGATCATTCACAACGACATCGACATGCCGTTTGCGAAGCAGAACACCGAGCCCGTCTACCTGACGCAGATGAAAGCGCTGCTCAAGCGTCACCCGAAGACAACGATCATCTGGGCCCACATCGGTCTCGGCCGCATCGTCCATCCGGTGCAAGTGTCCGAAGAATCAGCCACGCGCAATCCGAACCAGATGGAGATTGTCGAAGCGATGGTGACCGATCCGGCGTTCAACCACGTCAGCTTCGACATCTCATGGGATGAAGTCGCGAAGTACGCGGTGGCGACACCCCAGTCGATCCAGAGAGTCGTCACGATTCTCAACAGGTACCCCGATCGTTTTCTGTTTGGCACCGACACGGTGGCACCGGCAGGCCCCGGTCCCTACTTCGCGGTGTTCGATATCTGGGCGCCGGTGTGGCGCCAGCTGACACCGGACGCAAGCCTCAAGGTCCGCAGAGGGAACTACGAGCGGATCTTCGACGAAGGACGCCGGAGAGTCCGGGCGTGGGAAAAGGCCAACGTGCAGTGATGTACGACTTCAAAAAAGGAGCGAATGAAATGCAGCGAACGCAGACGAACCGGTCAACCGGTGTTGTCTGGCTTCTGACGACAACCCTGGTGCTCACGGGGATGTCGCAGGCGCGTGCCCAGGAGAGCGCGGAAGGCAAGGGAGACGCGACTGCCGCAACTTCCCAGGCGGCGTCTACCTCGAAGCCGTCATTCGAAGTCTACGGCTTTGCCATGCTCGACATCGGGCAGAACTTCACACAGATTCACCCCGATTGGTTCGACACGTTGCGGCTCACGAAGCTGCCATCGGTCAAGGACGAGTTCGGGCACGACAACAGCACGTTTGCCGGCGTCCGTCAGAGCCGCCTCGGCGTCCGCTCGTCGACGCCGACCGACTACGGGGATCTGAAGACGATCTTCGAGTTCGAACTGTTTGGCACCGGCGTGGACGCAGGCCAGACCACGTTCCGGTTGCGCCACGCGTGGGGAGAGTTGGGCAAGTTCGGCGCCGGGCAATATTGGAGCCCGTTTACCGATCCGGACACGTTTCCGAACTCGCTCGAATACTGGGGGCCGACCGGCCTGGCGTGGTTCCGCAATGTTCAGGTGCGCTGGACGCCCATCGACGACGACTCGAGCACGTTCATGGTCGCCCTCGAGCGGCCGGGTGCGAGCGGTGACGGGGGTGTCTACGCCGACCGCATCGAGTTGCAGAACATCAAGCCACGCTTCCCGGCGCCGGACGTGTCAGCCGCCTACAAGTACAAGCAGGACTGGGGCTACGTACGAGCCGCCGGCCAGCTGCGTGCGATTAAATGGGATGACGTCCTGAACGATCAGTTCGACCTGTCGGGTGACGCGACCGGCTGGGGCATCAACCTCACGTCAAATGTGAACGCGGGCAAGAACGATGTTCTTCGCCTTGGGTTCGTCTTCGGTGAAGGTATCCAGAACGCGATGAACGACTCGCCTGTCGACATCGGCATTCAGAACAATCCCGGTAACGCGGTGACCCCGATCGTCGGCAAGCCGATCCCCATTACCGCATTCTCCGTGTTCGTCGATCACAAGTGGAACGACCACTACACCAGCGCCTTCGGCTATTCGCGCCAGGACAACGACAACACCGACGCTCAGGCACCCGACGCGTTCAGAGTCGGCCAGTACATGCTCGGGAACCTCCTCTATTCGCCAGTATCCAACGTCATGTTCGGTGGTGAATTTCAGTGGGGCCGCCGGGAGAATTTCTCCGATGGTTTCCACAGCGACGGCGTCAAGGTGCAGTTCTCGTTCAAGTACAACTTCTCGTACAAGCTCGGAGGCTAGACCATGAATCGCACGACCTGGAAATCTCCACTCGCCGTGTCGGCCGCCGCCGCGCTTTCGCTGGCGGTTGCGATATCGACGCTCCACGCGCAAGCCGCGGGCGACCCACAGAAAGTGGTGGACGCGGCGTACGCGAAATTCAAAGGCTTGAAAGAAGGGAAGAACGCGGACTACATTCCCGCACTCGCCAAGGTCGATCCGAACCTGTTCGGCATCGCGCTGGTGACCGTCGACGGCAAGGTCTACACCGCGGGCGATCTCAAGACCGAAGTCTCGATCCAGTCGATCTCCAAGGTGTTCACGATGGCGCAGGTCATACAGGAACAGGGGCTCGACGCAATCGAGAAACGGATCGGCGTCGATGCCACCGGGGCGCGCTTCAACTCAATCATCGCCGTCGAAGCGGTCAAGACCGTCGTCGGGACCGGGGCGCCGGAGATGAATCCGCTCGTCAATCCGGGAGCGATCTCGGCGACAAGCATGGTGACCGGGTCCTCGGCCGACGCGGTGTGGAACAAGATCATCGGTTTCCACAACGATGCCGCCGGGCGTCAGCTGAGCGTGCTCCAGGACGTCTACAAGTCCGAGTCCGACACCAACCAGCGCAACCAGGCGATCGGCGCGCTGATGCTCGCCTACGGCTACATCAAGTCGAACTGGCAGCAGGCGGTCGATCTCTACACCCGCCAGTGCTCGATTGGCGTGAACGCGAAGGATCTCGCGACGATGGCCGCGACGCTGGCCGCAAGCGGCAAGAACCCGGTGACCGGCAAGCAGGTCATGGATGCCGCCAAGGTTCCCGGTGTCCTCGCGGTGATGGCGACCGCCGGGCTGTACGATGACTCCGGCAAGTGGCTGTATCACACCGGCCTGCCGGCGAAGAGCGGAGTAGGCGGCGGGATCATCGCGGTGTCGCCTGGCAAGTTCGGCATCGCCGTCATTTCACCGCCGCTCGACGACGCGGGCAACAGCGTGCGCGCGCAGCGCGCAATCGCCGACATTTCGAACGCGCTTGGCGGCAATCCGTACGCGCCGAAGCGAACCAACTGATCAAGTGCAGGATCACGAGCCTGACGACTGTTCCGGCTCGTGATCCAGCCGCCGCTGCCATGATGCGTCGGCGCCTGTTGATTGCTCTTACCGCGCTCCTGCCGGCAATCCCCGTCTATGCGCAGGGGCGCACCGACGTGGTCACGCTCGCCAACGGCGATCACATCACCGGTGAAGTCGCACGACTGGAACGGGGCCGCCTCGAATTCAAGACCGACGACGCCGGCACGCTGTATCTCGAGTGGGACAAGGTCGCCAGCCTGGTGGCGAATCGATTCGTCGAGGTGCTCACGAGCAACGGCCAGCGCTACCTCGGCACGCTCGGTACTGCATCCGCTCGATCGATCAGCGTCGTGAGCCTGGGAGGGCCGTTCTCGCTGCCGATGTCGGATGTCACGCTGATCACGCCGATCGGCCAGAGCTTCTGGAGCAGGATTGATGGCTCGATCGACCTGGGCTACAACTACACGCGGTCGAGCGGGGTGGCCCAGTTCAATCTCAATTCGGACACGGTCTATCGCAGGCCGGCATCTTCAGTTCGGCTGATTGCCTCGGCGACCGTTACGCAGAAAGAGGACGACTCCGGGCGCGACGATCGAGGAACGATCGAGGCATCCTATCTGCGATACCCGTGGCAGCACTGGTTCGTCACCGGGGCAGGCCGGTTTGAAACGAACGAGAGCCTTGGGCTGGTGCTCCGGTCTCAAATTGGCGCCGCGGTCGGACCTCGCCTCATCAACAGTACCAGGGCACAAATGACGGTCGGTGCCGGCCTCGCTGTGAACGAGGAGCGCGGGGTCGATGTCGAACCGACCCAGAACCTCGAAGGGTTGCTGGATTTTCGGACGTCCTACTACACCTACGATCGCCCAAAGACCAACATCGACATCGGTCTTCAGTACTACCCCAGCCTGAGCAATACTGGACGGCAGCGGCTGCAGGCGGACGTGAACTTCAAGCGCGAGTTGTGGAAGGACTTCTTCGCGTCGTTCACGTTCTTCAACACGTTCGACAGCCGTCCGCCGAATCCGTCAGCCGACCAGAACGACATCGGCTTTGTGTTTTCGCTCGGGTGGAGTTATTGAAGAATTGCTGAATGGCTGATTGCTGAACTAGTCGGCGCTATCGGATCCTCCACCATCCATCCTCCAGACTGCCCACGCCGGATCTCGGATCCCGGGTCCGGATCCCGGACAATCAGCCAGCGAGGATCGTTACTGTTCCAGCACCCCAACCAGCGCCTCCGGAATACCGGAGGAAAAGCGAGATTGAGCCCCCCGAACAGCTCTCCGCATCGCGAATTTGGCCGTGAATTGACGTTCCACGAGGGCGTATCTCCGGCATGCTTTCTGCGGCCCACGTTTCGTTCCGGGCGCCTGACGTAGATGAATCGCTCTCCTCACGCGACGACGGCGGACCAACCGGGCTCCGCCACGGTCCGGCGCGACGTGGTCGCCGGCCTCGTGGCAGCGGCAGTCGTGCTGCCCAAGGCCATGGCCTATGCGACGGTGGCCGGCCTGCCCGTGGCGGTGGGACTCTACACCGCCTTCGTCCCGATGGTGATCTACGCGCTGCTCGGCTCGTCGCGCGTACTCAGCGTCAGCTCCACAACGACTCTAGCGATCCTGACAGGGACGCAGCTCGGTCTGGTTGTTCCTGACGGCGATCCGGCGAAGCTCATCGCTGCGACCGCCGCGCTCACGTTGCTAGTCGGCGTGATGCTGGTGTTGGCGCGATTGGCACGCCTGGGCTTCGTCGCCAACTTCATCTCCACACCGGTCCTGACAGGGTTCAAAGCGGGCATCGGCCTGGTGATCGTTCTCGACCAGGTGCCGAAGCTCCTTGGCATCCACATCACCAAGCACGGATTCTTCCGGGACCTCCTCCAGGTCGCGCATCATATTCCCGAGACGTCACTGATTACGTTGGCGGTGGCCGCGGCGACGTTCGCGATCTTGATCGGGATGGAGCGACTGTGGCCGCACTCGCCGGCACCGCTGGTCGCGGTTGGCGGTGCCATCGCCGCGTCGTGGTACTTTGGCCTGCAGGCGCTCGGGGTCTCGATAGTCGGCGTGATTCCCCAAGGGTTGCCGGCGCTCACCCTGCCGGACCTTTCCCTGATCGAGCAATTGGTGCCGGGCGCTCTCGGGATCGCGCTCATGAGTTTCACCGAGACCATAGCGGCAGGCCGCGCCTTTGCGCGTTCGGCTGACCCGCCGATCAATGCGAACCGCGAGCTGGTCGCCACCGGCGCTGCCAATCTGGGGGGCGCGCTGCTTGGGGCGATGCCGGCGGGCGGCGGCACCTCTCAGACCGCCGTCGTCCGCTCCTCGGGCGGACAGTCGCAACGGGCCTCAATGGTCACAGCGGCCACCTCGGTTGCCACGATGCTGCTCCTGGCACCGATGCTGGGCCTCATGCCGAACGCGACGCTCGCAGCGGTGGTGATCGTCTACTCGGTCGGGCTGATTAAGCCAGCGGAATTCCACGCCATCCGCACCGTGCGGTCGATGGAGTTTCGCTGGGCCATCATCGCCTGTGCCGGGGTGCTGTTGTTCGGGACACTCAAGGGGATCGTCGTCGCCATCATTGCGTCGATGATCGGCTTGGCCAGCCAGACCGCTCAGCCGCGCGTGTCCGTCATCGGCCGCAAGCGCGGGACAGACGTGCTGCGGCCGCTGTCGCCCGAACACCCCGACGACGAGACCTTCGAAGGGCTGCTGATCGTGCGACCCGAAGGGCGCCTGTTCTTCGTGAATGCGCAAAATGTCGCCGAGCAGATCAGTGCGCTGGTCGAGAAATACAAGCCGCGCGTGCTGGCGCTGGATATGAGCCGCACGCCCGACCTCGAGTACTCGGCCTTGCAGACGCTCATCGAGCATGACCAACGCGCGACTGAAAGCGGAACCCAGGCCTGGCTCGTGGACTTGAACCCGGCCGTCCTCGAGATGGTGAAGAAGTCCGGTCTGGATGAGCGGCTCGGCCGCGAGCGCATGCTATTCAACGCACACGAGGCGATTCGGCGTTATCAGGAGATGCAGGCAGGAGCCGTGCGCTCGATGGATTCGACGAAGGCCACCATCTGATTGGCAATTCGCAGTTCGCGGCTCGTCCCTCGCTCACGTGCCGACCTCCTGTCACATTTGCCAGCGAAACAGCTAAAGTATGGTGGTGGATTTCATTCTGCGCACCCGGCTCACCGGAATCCTGCTCCTTGTCACCATCGCGTCGGCTACGACCCTCATCGTCAACGCGCAAACGCGACCCGCGCCACGCGGCGGGCAGGCTCCCGCCGCAGCGACGACCATCCGATACGTTCCAGACGACGTCCAGGAGTCGCCGTGGCTTCCAAGAATAAAGAACGAACAGGTCAAGGCAATGGCCGGCGTGTCCGCGTTCCATGACTTCCAGTTCACCGACACGGTGGCGCAGAGCGGTATCACGTTCAAGTCGCGCATCGTGGACGATGCGGGGAAGACCTACAAGGCGGCGCATTACGACCACGGGACCGGCATCGCGGTCGCGGACGTCGATGGCGACGGCTTGCTGGACGTCTACTTCGTCAGCCAGGCGGGCGGCAACGCGCTCTGGAGAAACCTCGGCGGGGGGAAGTTCGAGGACATCACCGCGTCAGCAGGAGTCGCAGTTGCCGGCAAGATCTGCGTCTCCGCATCGTTTGCCGACATCGACAACGATGGCGACCCCGATTTGTATGTGACGACCGTGCGCGGCGGGAATGTGTTATTCGAGAACGACGGTCACGGCAAGTTCAAGGACATCACGACGGCGGCCGGCGTCGGCTACGTTGGCCATTCATCCGCCGCGGTGTTCTTCGACTACGACCACGACGGCCGGCTGGACCTGTTCCTCGTCAACGTGGGCAAGTACACGACCAACACGATCGCCGGCAACCCCTACAAGTACTACGTCGCCTTCGAAGATGCCTTTTCCGGTCACCTCCATCCGGAGCGCGCGGAGCGAAAGATTCTGTATCACAACGACGGGGGCAACCATTTCAAGGATGTCACCCAGAGCGCAGGCCTCACCGATCTGTCCTGGTCCGGCGATGCGAGCGTCGTGGACGTCAATGACGACGGATGGCCGGATCTCTTTCTGCTGAACATGCTCGGCGACGATCAGTACTACGAGAACGTCGGCGGCAAACGTTTCGTCAAGAAGAGTCGGCAGATCTTTCCCAAAACGTCGTGGGGCTCGATGGGCATCAAGGTGTTCGACTTCAACAACGACGGGCGCCTCGACATCTTCGTCACCGACATGCATTCGGACATGAGCGACGAGATCGGCTCCGAGCTCGAACACGTGAAGTCGACGATGAAGTGGCCGGAATCCTTCCGCGGCAACGGCAGCACGAGCATCTGGGGT
>Ga0070683_100001807_pt1 | contig 16677 bp, 19 predicted proteins | sample KBSC713LmetaG_FD_64662 | JGI IMG/M metagenome (GOLD analysis project Ga0070683, IMG submission 64662) | Corn rhizosphere microbial communities from Kellogg Biological Station, Michigan, USA - KBS C7.1-3L metaG | ecosystem: Host-associated > Plants > Roots > Rhizosphere ...
GAGAGCCCGCTCCAGTAGGCGAGGGCGAGCACCTCGCGCTCGCGCTCCGGCAGCTCCTCGAGCGCGCGGTGCACGCGCCAGGCGACCCAGCTCTGCTCGGCCCGGTCGCCCGGGCCGGCCTCGCGGGCCGGCTCGTCGGGGATCTCGGCGGGGATCTCGGTGCGGCTGCGGGCGCGGTCGACGATCGCGTTTCGCGCGACCGCGTACACCCATGGCGCGCCGGGCCCGCGGTCGGGGCGATACGAGGCGGCCGAGCGCCAGATCGACGCGAACGTCTCCTGCACCGCATCCTCGGCGCGGCCGCGGTCGCCGAGCCGCCGCAGGGCGAGCCCGAACACCGGCCGGGCGTAGCGACGGTAGAGATCCTCGAACGCGGAGCGGTCCCCGCCCGCGGCGCGCTGGATCAATTCCCCGTCCGAGGTCACGAGGCGCATCGTACGGAGTGTGAGCGCAACCGCCACAAAGAGGATCTACGGTTTCCGCGCCCGGCCGGTTTGCAGCAGCCCCCCGTCGACGACCAGGGTCGTGCCGGTGACGAAGCCCGCGTTCGCCAGGTAGGCGACGGCGTCGGCGATGTCCTCCGGGCGCCCGACCCGTCCGAGCAGCGTCTCGGCGGCCCGGCGCTCCTCCTGCCCCGGCTCGACCGCGACCGGGCCCGGTGCGACCCCGCAGACGCGGGCCTCGGGGGCGAGCGCGCGCGCGAGGACCCGGGTGAGCATCGCCTGTGCCGCCTTCGCCGCGCAGTGCGGGCCGAACGAGGGCCAGGCCTGATACGCGGCGACGTCCTCGACGATCACGAGCACGCCCCGCGACGCGCGCAGTGCGGGCGCCGCGGCCTGGCCGAGGAAGAAGGTGCCCTTCGCCGTCACGTCGAGCGCGGCGTCCCAGTCGGCGTCGGTCACGTCCGCGAGCGGCTGCGGGCGGAACCCGGCTCCGGCTGCATGCACGACGAGGTCGAGGCCGCCGAGCTCCTCGACCGTCCGCGTGACGAGCTCGGTCGCGCCGTCGCGCGTCCGCAGGTCGCCGTCGGCGCTACCGGTCGCGACGACCACGAAGCCGTCGGCGCGCAGGCGCGACACGATCGCGCGTCCGACGCGTCCGGTTCCGCCCGCGACGAGCGCGCGCCTGTGTGCGGTGTGTAAGGACATGCTCGCTGGCAGTAAAACAGAGCACGCCGCGCGCATTCTTCTGCTGTCCTAGGGGACAACGCGTCCATCGAGTCGAGAGAGGCAGGTTCCCGATGCGCAAGCTCATGCTCGTCGTCGCAGCAGCTATCGCGGCCCTCGTGGCGGCCGGCCCGGCGGGCGCGGCGACCAAGACGATCAACATCTACGGCTCCACCTTCAGTCCCAGGTCGGTGACGATCACCGAGGGCGACACGGTCACCTGGTACAACCACGACAACGCGAACCATCAGGTGTACGCGTACAAGGGCGAGTTCGTCTCGGCGATCCTGCGGCCGAAGCAGCGCTTCTCCTTCACCTTCCACGCTCCGGGCACCTACGGCTACAAGGACGAGCTGCACCCGAAGCTCACCGGCAAGGTGATCGTGAAGGGGCTGCCGCCGACGCTGACGATGGCGGCGTCGGCGCCGATCGTCACGTCGGGCACGAAGGTGACGCTGAGCGGCGTCGTCTCGAACCACCGGCCGGGCGAGCAGGTGACGATCTACTACCAGCCGTACCCGCAGGCGAACCTGATCCAGCGGACGACGCTCCTGACGACGACGGGCGGCGCGTGGAGCTTCGTCGTCGGCCCGGAGATCCTCACCACCTACGAGGCCGTCTGGAAGGGGGCGTATGCGACCCCGACCACGGTGCAGGTGCAGCCGAGCCTCTCGATCGGTCGCAACGGCGCCTGGATCCTGCACGCCGCGGCGGGCCGGTCGTTCGCCGGCCGCGCCGTCCAGTTCCAGCGCCTCAACGTCGCCACCGGGCAATGGGTGACGCTGAAGAAGGTGCTCTTGAACGCGAGGTCGTCGGCGCGCGTCGCCTACACGCTCCCGAAGGGGCTGAACCACCTGCGTCTGACGATGTCGGTGAACCAGGCGGGCGCCGGGTTCCTCGGCGCGATCAGCCCGACCCTGAACTGGAAGCAGGTCTGACTGCGGCGCGACGGGCGCGCGCGGGCGTCAGCGCCCGCGCGCCTCGTCGTAGCGCCTGCCGACCTCGTCCCAGTTGACGATGTTCCACCAGGCGGCGAGGTAGTCGGGTCGCCGGTTCTGGTAGCTCAGGTAGTACGCGTGCTCCCAGACGTCGATCCCGAGGAGCGGCACGTGGTCCTGCATGAGCGGGCTGTCCTGGTTCGGCGTCGAGTACACGGTGAGACCGGTGCCGTCCCAGGCGAGCCAGGACCAGCCCGAGCCGAAGCGCTTCGCGCCGCCGTCGTTGATCGCGTCGCGCAGCGCGCCGGCGTCGCCGAAGCTGTCGGCGATCGCCTGCCCGAGCGGGCCCGTCGGGTCGCCGCCGCCGCCCGGCTTCATGATCTGCCAGAAGAGTGAATGGTTCGCGTGGCCGCCGCCGTTGTTGCGCACGGCGGTCCGCTTGTCCTCCGGCAGCTCGTCGAGCAGAGCGAGGACCTGCTCGATCGGGCGGCCGTCCCACTCGGTGCCCTCGAGGGCCTTGTTCACGTTGTCGACGTAGGCCTGGTGATGCTTCCCGTGATGGATGCGCATCGTCTGCTCGTCGATCGTCGGCTCGAGCGCGTTGTAGTCGTATGGCAGTGAGGGAAGCTCGTAGGGCACGGTCGTCTCCTTCGGGTCGGATCTCTCCTTGGAGGATATGCTCCGCGCCGCAACCGACGTTCCCGAAGGAGAGACATGGCGCTTGCCTACAACCACGAGGAGATCACCCCGCGCGAACTGAAGCCGGCGCTCTACGAGCTGGACGGCATCTCGCGGGAGACCGTTGAGGCTCACTACAAGCTCTACCAGGGCTACGTCGCGAAGCGGAACGAGATCCTGGCCGCGCTCGACGGTGTCGACCTCACGAGCGCCAACCAGGTCTACTCGCAGATCCGCTCGCTGAAGCTCGACCTCACCTTCGCGATCGGCGGGATCAAGAACCACGAGGTCTACTTCGAGCATCTCGGAGGCCAGGGCGGCGAGCCCGCCGGGATCTTCGGCGACCTCGTCAAGCGCGACTTCGGCTCGGCGGCGAACTGGCGGGCCGACCTGAAGGCGACCGGCATGGCCGGCCGCGGCTGGGCGTGGACGGCCTACGACTGGGACGAGGGGCGGCTCTTCAACTACCTCGGCGACGCACAGAACACCTTCCCGGTGTGGAACGCGACGCCGCTCGTCGCGCTCGACGTCTACGAGCACGCCTACTTCGTCGACTTCGGAACCGACCGAGCCTCCTACATCGACGCCTTCTTCGCGAACCTCGACTTCGACGTGGTGAACGACTGGGCACAGCGTTACGGGATCCGGCCGTAGGTCGCGCGCCGGGACACCGGCTAGGCTGAGCGCCGCATGGCCTTTGCCGCGCTCGTCGTCCTGGGCTATCTCCTCGGCTCGTGTCCCTGGGGGGTGTGGCTCGTGCGCCTCTTCAAGCACGAGGACATCCGGCATGCGGGCTCCGGGAACATCGGTGCGACGAACGTCTGGCGGACCTACGGCCGCTCGATGGGGATCCCGGTCGTGCTGCTCGACACGCTCAAGGGCTTCGTCCCCGCCCTCCTCGGCATGCTGCTCGTCTCCCCGCACCACCTGTCGGGGATCTGCGCCGGTGCCGCCGCGATGCTCGGCCACTGGCGGCCGATCTTCCTCCGGTTCGCGAAGGGCGGGAAGATGGTCGCCACCTGCGGCGGCGTCTTCTTCGGGGTCGCGGCGTGGGTCGCCCTGACCGCGGGTCTCGTCTGGCTCTTCGTCTTCATCACCCTCCGCTATGCCTCGCTCGCGTCGATCGTCGCCGGGATCGCGCTGCCGGTCTTCGCGTTCGTCTACGGGTATCCGACCTCGGTCGTCCTCTTCGGTGTCGGGGCGGCGGCGGCGATCCTCTACCTGCATCGCGGAAACCTGCGCCGTCTGCGCGCCGGGACGGAGAATCGTTTCCACCGGCGGCACACGGCGAATGCGTAGATTCCTCTTCCTCGCGGCGCTCGCAGCCGCGCTCTGGCTCGCGCCGGGCGCGCTCGCGGCCGGGTGGTGCGGCAGCGGCGAGGCGACGGCCGATCTCCCGGATGTGACGACCGGACAGCAGATCCACGCGGTCGTCGCCGTTCCCTCCGACGGGCCGGACACCTTCGCCGCCGACGCGCCGAAGCTCGCCGACGACGTCGCGTCGCTCACCGGCTGGTGGGCCGGACAGGACCCGACGCGCGTCCCACGCTTCGACAACGCTGCCTTCCCGGCCGGGACGTGCCTCGACGTCTCCTTCTTTCGGCTGTCGTCGACCGCCGCGGAGCTCACCGCCGCCGGCCCGTTCGGCGCCTACGAGGCCGTGGCGCAGCAACTCGTCGGCGGTGGCTTCGCGAACCTCTACAAGAAGTACCTCGTCTACTACGACGGCCCCGCGGTGGAGGAGGACACCTGCGGCACCGGCAGCACGAACGGCTTCGCGGTCGTCTGGCTCGCCGGATGCCCGGGCGCGCCGAACGACGCCATCTCGACGCACGAGCTCCTGCATGTCTTCGGCGCGCTGCCTGCGGGGGCGCCGCATCCCTGTCCCGGTGACAGCGGGCATCCATGCGACGCGCCGTTCGTCGACGTTCTCTCGCCGGTGACCGACGGCCGCCCGCTCGCGCAGCAGGTGCTCGACGTGAACCATGACGACTACTACGGGCACTCGGGCACCTGGCTCGACGTGCAGGACTCGCTCTGGCTGCACCGCCTCGACCTGCCCCAGGTCGCGCTCGCCGTCGCGGAGCAGGGCACCGGCACCGTCACGGCCGACCTGCCGGGGCTCAGCTGCAGCTCCACCTGCTCGACGGAATGGGACCAGGGCTCGCAGGTGACGCTGAGCGCGGCGGCGGCCAAGGGCGCACGCTTCGTCGGCTGGTCGGGCAGCTGCTCGGGGAACACCCCCGACTGCAGCCTCACGCTCTCCCAGGCGGCGTCCGCGACCGCGATCTTCGGTCCCGCGTTCGTGGCCTACCGGGCCTCGGTCACCGGCAAGGGCAGGATCGCGTGCACGCCGACCTGCCGGGCCAAGATCGGCGCCGGCGCCCCGCTCGCGCTGCGTGCGGTACCCGCCAAGGGCTGGAGGTTCGCGCGCTGGAGCGGTGGCTGCTCCGGCATCCGGGTCACGTGCAGGCCGAAGACGGCTGCAGCCCTCAGCGTGCACGCGACGTTTACGAAGCTGAAGGCGAAGCGGGCGACGACGAAGCGCTGAGCCAGTCGCGGAGCTCGGTGTGCGCGGCGGCGACCGTGCCCGTAAGCTCGCCGCGGAGCTCGCCGACCGTGCCGGTTCGCTCGGCGACGACGTCGTGGCGGTGGATCGTCTCGAGGTTCACCTGCTGCGCGAACAGGAAGTCGCCGTCGGCGAGATCCGGGTACAGGTCGAGCGTCTCCTTGAGCGCGAAGCGCACGGAGTCCTCGACGAAGCGCGGCTGCAGATGGGCGTGCTCGACGACGAACAGCTCGTCGGGGCGCTTCAGCAGCTCGTAGACCGGCGAGCTCATCGACCGTTCGACGACCCCGACGAGATGCTCGGCGTTGATGTCGGCGCTCGTTCCGACGAGCAGCGTCCCCTTGCCGCGCTGGTTGTGCGTCGCAAGCGGGACGAGCTCGAGGATGCGCTCGATGTCGCCGTCGCGGAACCCGGCGTCGAGCAGGCGCTCCGCCGCGGCGCCGCGAACGAGCCCCTGCGCGCACGGGCAGGCGTTGATGCCCCAGGCCTCGACGCCGACGACACGCCGCACCTCGGTGGTCGAGGCGGCGGCGATCCCGATCAGCTTCGCGATCTCCTGGGTCGGCAGTCCGCTGACCGGCGTTCGGCGGGCGAGCGGGTACTGCGCCTCGATGTGGACCTCGGCTCGGAGGGCGTGCTGCCGCTCGACGATGTGGCGCGCGATGTGCTCGGCGAGCGTCTCGACGAGGAACGCCTCGCCGATCACGACCTCGTCGATCGCCTCGCCGAACAACTCCGGAAAACGCGACATGTGGACGCCCTTCTGACCCGGGTCGAGGTCGACCGTGCAGGAGATCTCGGCGGCGAACGTCTTCTCGTGGCCCTCGTGGCGGATGCGGATCGCCTTCTGGACGCCGGTGACCCCGGCGCGCGTCAGTCCGAGGGGTACCTCCGGCTGAGATGCCTGCATGTCGCCGTTCAGCTGGTTCCGGGTTTCTGCCATCGGCTGGAACCGTATCCTGAGTCGAGATGGCCGACCGCCAGTTTCCCCGCCTCGTCTCGCTTGCCTGCCACGATCTGCGCACCCCGCTCGCGACCGTCTACGGCTTTGCGCGGACGCTCTCGCACGCCGGAGACCTCGACGAGCGGAGCGCGCGCTTCATGGGGATGATCGAGCAGGCGAGCGAGCAGATGACCGAGCTGCTGGACGAGCTCGGCACCGCAGCGCGGATCGCGTCCGGTCGCTGGGAGCCGGTACTGCGCGAGGCCGACACGCTCGAGCTCGTCCGGTCGGACGACGAGCGGATCGCGGTGGAGGGCGGCGGCACGGCGATCGAGACCGAGGTGGACGTGGTGCGACGCTCGCTGGCGGCACTCGCGCTCGCCGCGCTCCGGCACGGGCGCGTCGAGCGGGTCACCTGGCGTGTCGACGGGCGCGAGCTCGTCCTCACGCCGGTCGACCAGGCGGCGGGGCCGGTCGTGACGGGCGCGGAGCCGAAGGACCTCGGCTCGCTCGTCGCCCGCATCGTGGTCGAAGAGCTCGGCGGCAGCGTCGAGCTCGGCGGCGAGTCCCTCCTCGTCCGGCTCTAGCTTCTCAGAGCCCGCTCGTCGTCGGGGCGCCGCCCGTCTGCTGCAGGTCGCCGCCGGGCACGGGCACCGGCGGGCGACTGCGGTATCTCAGGTAGAGGGCGATCAGCGCCGCGAGGAGCGCCAGCCCGATCGTGTAGTGCACGAGGCTGCGCACCGTCTGCGCGGCGTCGTGCTCCCACTCGCCTCGCGCCAGCGAGCTCGACGTGGTCGGGTCCGCGATCAGGTCCTCGCCGTTTCCGAACCGCGCCGTGTGATGCACCTCCCACCGGTGCAGCCGCAGCGTCAGGGCGAGCGCGTCCACGCATGCGGCGGCGCACGTGACGTAGAGGCCGTACGGGAAGTGTGCGGCCAGCCACCCTGCGAGCACGAGCAGGAGCGGCGGCACGAGCGCGAGCAGCCAGATCTTCGCCTCGGTCGAGCCCGTCGGGTTGTGCCAGGTGCGCGCGAGGTGACCACCGGGCCGGGACCACTCGACCACGCGGGCCTTCTCGATTGCCAGCGTCGCCGCCATCAGCGAGGCGAAGAAGACGGGCAACGCCAGGAACGCCGCCAGGCCGATGGGCGCCTTCGACCGGGTGGCGAAGCGCCTCACAGCCGCCCCGCCGCGATCACGCGCGAGAGAAACTCGCGCGTCCTCGGCTCGCGCGGCTCGGTGAAGATCTGCGCAGGCGCGCCCTCCTCGCAGATGACGCCCGCGTCGAGGAAGCACACCTTGTCTGCGACCTCACGTGCGAACGACATCTCGTGCGTCGCGACGATCATCGTCATCCCCGATTCGGCAAGCTCGCGGACGAGGCTCAGCACGTCCGAGACGAGCTGCGGGTCGAGCGCGCTCGTGATCTCGTCGAGCAGCATCAGCTTCGGCTCCATCGCGAGTGCGCGCGCGATCGCGACCCGTTGCTGCTGTCCGCCCGACAGGCGATCGGGGAACTCGTCGGCCTTGTCCGACAATCCGATGCGCGCGAGCATCTCGCTCGCCCGGTCGCGCGCGTCGCGACGGCTGACGTTGCGCACGCGCGTCGGCGCGAGCGTGATGTTCTCGAGGACCGTCATGTGCGGGAACAGGTTGTACGCCTGGAAGACGATCCCGATCTTGCGTCGCAGCGCGTTCACGTCGACCTTGCCGTTCGTGATCGTCTGGCCGTCGATCACGATCTCGCCCTCTTCCACACGTTCGAGCAGGTTGAGGCAGCGCAGGAGCGTCGATTTCCCCGACCCGGATGCGCCGATCAGGCAGACGACGTTGTGCTCGGGAACGTCGAGCGAGACGTGCTTCAGGACCTCGAGCTCGCCGAAGCGCTTCGACACGTCACGAACGTCGACGAAGCTCACGCCCGGCAACGCCCCGGAGACGTGAGCCTGGTCACGTGGCCGCTGCGCGCTCGCGCCGCTCGCGCACGAGGATCAGATGATCCGTGAAGCGGGCGAGCGGGATCGTCAGCAGGACGAAGAGCACGGCGGCCACCGTGTACGAGGTGAAGTTGGCATAGGTCTGCGAGTACCCCTGCGCTTGCAGCGCCGCCTCCGCGACGCCGATCACGGAGACGAGCGCCGTGTCCTTCTGAAGGCCGATGAAGTCGTTGAGAAGCGGCGGGATCACGCGCCGCACCGCCTGCGGGACGACGACATAGCGCATCGACTGCGCGTAGGTCAGGCCGAGCGACCGCGCGGCCATGCGCTGCGACGGGTGCACGGACTCGATCCCGGCGCGGTAGACCTCCGTGACGTACGCGGTGTAGACGAGCGTGAGGGCGATGACGCCGTAGGTGAAGTTGGAGCGGTTGCTGATCGCGTGCACGTTCAACGCCGGCAGCCCGAAGCCGATCACGAATGCGACGAGGATCAGCGGCGTGCCGCGGAAGAAATCGGTGTAGACGATCATCAGGGCGCGGAGCGGTCGCGCTCCGCGCCCTGGCAATCCTCGAACGACGGCGACCGCGAGGGCGAGGACGAGCACGAGCGCCTCCGCGACCACCATCAGCTTCAGGTTGACCTGGAATCCCGCCCAGACGTTCGGGAACGCGACCCGGAAGTCGTGCGGCGAGAGAAAGGTGGTGACGACCTGATGCAAGCGAACGTTCGGTTACTTCAGTACCGGGATCTTCGCGAAGTTGACGTTGAACCACTTCTTCTGGAGCTTCGCGATCGTCCCGTTACGCCAGAGCTTGTTGATCTCCGCGCTGACCATCGGCGTCAGCTTCGAGCCCTTCTGGAGCACGGCGCCGTACTGCTCGTGCGTGATGATCTGGCCTGCGACCGCGCCGTAGTTGCCGGGCCGCGCCTTCTTCTCGGACGCGACGATCGGCGTGTCGAGCACGAGTGCGTCGCAACGGCCGATCCGCACCGCGACGAAGGCCGCCGAGGTCGCCTGGTAGATGAGCGGGGACTTCGACGGATGCAGCTTCTGCTGGATGTAGTCGAGCCCGGTCGTGTCGGTCTGCGCACAGGTCTGGAGCTTCCGCAGGTCGGCGAGCGAGTGCGGGGTCTTCGCCTTCTTCGAGAGCAGAATGCCCTGGTTCGCATCGAAGTACGACTTGGTGAAGTCGACGGTGCGCTTGCGCTGCGCCGTGATCGTCGCCTCCTGGAACGAGATGTCGAACGACTTGTGACCGGGTGCGAAGAGCTTCGCCCACGGGGTGAAGACGTAGATCGGCTTCAGCCCGAGAGCCTTCGCGATCGCGGCGGCGAGGTCGACCTCGTAGCCCTTCGGGTTCAGATAGTTCGAGCCGCGGATCTTGCCGTTGGCGAAGTTGACCGCGGGGTCGCCGAAGCCGACGACGAGCTGGCCGGGGTGCATGGTCGGCGGTGAGCTCGTCCGCGCCGCAGCAACGGCGGCAAGCGAGACCGCCAGCGCCGCAACGGCGACGAGTGTGACAAGACGCTTCACAGAGGTTCCTCCTATGACGTTGAAAGGGGGGTCCAGCGAGTTTAATCCGCCGCCAGCCGGTCGGCCAGCCAGCCCTGGAACGCGGCGAGCAGCGGCTCCGAGTTGAGCAGCAGCCGCCCCTCCTCGAGCATCCCTGCGGCCATTCCCCGGTGGACGGACTCGACGAGCGCCGTGTCTTCGGATCCGACCTGGTCGTCGAAGGCGAAGAACTCGCGCCGCCACTCCTCGTCGACGTCTGGGGCGAAGAAGTAGTCCAGGTACCGCTCGGTCCGGCCGGTCCCGTTCGGGAGCACGGGCCCGATCGAGAGGTTCGGCGGCCCGGGGAAGACGTTCAGCCCGGTGTTCGGATAGAGCAGGTGGAACTGCCCGTGCTGGCCGGTCGCCCTGGCGGTGCAGAACTGGGCGCTGTAGCTCGGGTGCGCCTCGAGCAGGTAGCGGTCCGGGTGCACGTCGACCTCCGCGCTGAACCCGGGATGAGCAGTCGCGCAGTGGTAGCACTCGAGGAAGTTCTCGACGACGATCTTCCAGTTCGCGTTCGCGCCGAACTCGACGCGCGAATGGAAGACCAGGCCGTCGATGTCGATGGCACGCGCGAGAGTGTCAGGCAGCCCGCCGAGCTGGTCCGTGAGCGGCACCGCGTCCGGGTCGGGGTTGACGAAGAGGAACGGGCCCCAGGTGCCGACGCTCGCAGGCAGGAGCGACCAGTCGGCGCGGTCGAAGTCCTGCTCGCGCTCGGCGCGCGGCGCGTTTCGGAGCGAGCCGTCCAGGTCGTAGGTCCACGCGTGGTAGTGGCATTGCACGGTCGAGCGCTCTCCGCAACCCTCGAGCAACACGGCACCGCGGTGGCGGCAGACGTTCAGGAAGGCCCGCAGCTCGCCGTCCCGGTCACGGGTCACGAGGATCGGGACGCCGCCGGCGTCGGTCGCGAGATACGAGCCGGGCTCTGCGACCTGCTCCGCGCGCCCGCCGTACTGCCACGAGCGCGCAAAGATCCGCGCGCGCTCGCGCCTGAGCAGCTCCTCGTCGCTGTACCAGCTGAAGGGAAGGGTGGATGCGCTACCCGCTGTGGCCATGGAGCGATGCTAGCGCCGCGCCCCGCCGCACTCCCCGACCGTTCAGGACGAGGGGGCCGGCGCGACCGCGCCTGCCGGCGTCAAGGAGAGAACAGGTTGAGCTGGAGCGTGAGCTCGTCGGCGTAGATCGGCGAGCTCCCGCGCGGACTCGACACTCCGATCATCGAACCCAGTGCGTAGTTGAGGAGGCCGTAGCCACGGCTGAACTCCTCGGTCGTCGCCGGCCAGAGATTCGTGCGGTTCAACAGCAAGAGATACGTGTCGTGGACGTTCGGGTCGGCCTGCTGCTGACAGACCCCGCTGACGATGCGGGAATCCGGCGGCGCGAACCCGCCTGAACCGATGTCGAAGGTGATCTCCTTGCCGGCGAGGCTCCGGAACGTGATCTCGCCGGCGATCAGGTTGCACCGGTAGGGAAGACCGGTGGAGAACGGCGGATTGTCGCAATAGATGACGCCGATTCCCTGGCCACGGCAGCTCGTGTACCCGGTCGTGGTTTCTCGGTACGACCCGTGATACGTCCCGGGAGCCCCGAGGGCATCCGTGTAGGTGCCGACGAGCACGTAGCTGCCGTTCCCCGTTCGAATCGTCATCCCGCTTGCGTGGCCGCTGATCTGGGCGTCTGCCGAGACCGCCGAGGGAGCGGCCAGTGCAAGGGCGACGAGTGCACACCCGAGCAGGGCTCGACGACGCTTCCGGCCGGCCGGGCCCTTCGCCCGCGCGGCACCGAACGTCAACGGTTTCAGGCTCCGGCGTACCTCCTGGCTCTTCCCCATCCCGACGACCCTTTCACGTTGATTGCGGAAAGGCAATCCAGCCGAGCCGCGCGAATGCGTGGCGGTCGGTGAATCGCGGAACAGGCTTCTCGAGCGAGCGGCGCCGGGGCGCTAGCTCGCGACCTGCTCCTCACTCATCGGGTCACGACCTTCGAGCCACCCCGGTTGGCTCACGGAATGGCACGCACGGCAGCGGGCCTCGTAGGAATCGAGCGCCCCGACCTGGATCGTCTCGCCGCCGAACGGCGCCGGTGCGCCGTCGACGAGCCGTTGCGTCATCGTCGCCGGGCCGCCGCAGCGATGGCAGACGGCTTCGAGCTTGTCGACGAACTCCGCGACGCAGAGCAGGGTCGGCATCGCGCCGAACGGCTGCCCGCGAAAATCCTGCGCCAGGCCGGCGGCGACGACGCGCGCTCCGCCCGCGACGAGCGCATCGATCGCCTCGACGATCCCGTGGTCGAAGAACTGCACCTCGTCGATCCCGACCGCGTCGTAGCCCTGCGCGAGCCGGCGAACCTCGTCGCTCGACTGCGCGGTGACGGCACGCATCTTCGCCCCCGCGTGGGAGACCACGTGCCCGACGTCGTAGCGGTCGTCGATCAGCGGCTTGACGATCAGCGCGCGCTGGCCGGCGATCTCGGCCCGGCGCAGGCGCCGGATGAGCTCCTCGCTCTTCCCGCAGAACATCGGCCCGCAGACCACCTCGAGCCAGCCTCCGGCGTGTGGCTGCGTCCTGATCACGGAGGGCACGTTAACGCCGGGCCAGGACGGCCCGCTTCGCCGCCGGACCTCTACTTGAGGAGCCTCGACAGCCGCCGGTCCTTGAGGACGCGGCCGCCGGTCTGGCAGGTCGGGCAGTAGTAGATCGTGTGCTCCTCGAAGTCGACACGGGCGAGCGGCGTCCCACAGCGCGCGCACGGCTCGCCGAGCTTTCCGTGCACGCGGTAGGTCGCTGCGTCGTTCTTGCCCGCCAGGCGGAGCTCGAGCCCCCGCGCCATCTCCTCGCGGATCGCGGTCGCGAGGCGTTCGGTCTCCTCGTCGCCGACCTGCGACGAGAGGGCGTACGGGGAGAGCCTCGCCGACCAGAGGATCTCGTTCGCCCACGCGCGGCCGATCCCCGCGATCAGGCGCTGGTCGCGGAGCAGCGAGTGCAACCGCCGTGAGTCCGACGCGAGGATGCGTGCGACATCCTCGGTCGTGAGCCTGTCGGCCTCGGGGCCGAGGTGTGCGAGCTCCTCCCGCGCCGTCTCGGGGCGGAGCAACCAGACCCCGGCGCGCTTCTTCGGCCCGGCCTCCGTCAGCTGCAGCTCGCCCCCGTCCACGAAGCGCACCCGGAACACCGGAGTCTTCGCGCCCTTGCCGTTCGGCGGCACGTACTTCAGGCGGCCGGCGCTCATCAGATGCACGAGCAGCACGAGCTCGTCGTCGTCGGTCGGCAGGAGGAAGCGCTTCGCGCGCCGCTCGACCCCGCGGAACCCTTCGCCGTCGAGCGCGCCGATCGGCGGGTCGAACGTCTTCAGCGTCGCGATGTGCGCGGGGCCCGCCTTCTCGATCGGCGAGCGCTTGACGAGCGGGTCGAGCTCGCGGCGCCATGCTTCGACCTCGGGCAACTCGGGCAACGTAGGCTCCTGCTTCGTGGACGCGATCAGGGTAACCGTGCGCCGCGGGAACGTCGTCGAGGCGACGCATCGCGTGCACGTCGCGACCACGGACGGCGAGAGTTGGGGCGACCCGGGGCTTGCGTTCTTCCTGCGCTCCTCGGCGAAGCCGATCCAGGCGATTCCGTTCGTCGAGGGCTACGCGGACCTCGACGACGACGAGATCGCGATCGCCTGCGCCTCGCACCGGGCAGAGCCGGCGCAGCTCGCGGCCGTGCGGAAGGTGCTGGCGCGGGCCGGAGCGACGCCGGACGATCTCGAAAACGGCCTGCAGGAGTGCCGGCCCGAAGGAAAGGTCGGCCACAACTGCTCCGGCAAGCACGCCGGCATGCTCGCGGCCTGCCGCGCGCACGGCTGGCCGCTCCATCCGTACCGCGAGCCGGCCCACCCGCTGCAGCAGCGGATCGCCGAGCTCTTCGAGGGTGAGACGGCCGTCGACGGCTGCGGCGTCCCGACCTTCGCGACGACGCTCCAGGGCGCGGCGGCGCTGCTGACGCGGGCTCCCGCCCGTATCCGCGCGGCCATGCGGGCGCGGCCCGAGCTCGTCGGCGGCTCGACGGGCGCGACCGACACGGACCTGATGCGTCTCCGCGACGGCTGGATCGCGAAGGGCGGGGCCGAAGGCCTCCTCTGCGCGGCGCACGAGGACGGCCGTGGGATCGCGCTCAAGGCGGAGGACGGCGCCTACCGTGCGATCCGTCCGGCGCTTGCCGTCGTGCTCGGGATCGACGAGTTCCGCGAGACACCCGTGCGCTCGAGTCTCGGCGACGTCGTAGGCTCGATCGCATGAAGGTGTTCGTGGTCAGCGACATGGAGGGTGTCGCCGGGATCGTCAAGTGGCAGCAGGTGACCGGCGGGCACGCCATGTACGAGGAGGGTCGCCGCCTCTACACCGGCGAGATCAATGCCGCCGTGCGCGGCGCCAAAGCGGGTGGCGCGACCGAGATCGTCGTCATGGACTGCCACGGCGCCGGCGAGGGCTGGACCTTCAACTCGCTGATCCCGGAGGAGCTCGACCCCGACTGCGAGTACGTCGTCCAGAACGAGTGGACCGAGTACATCGAGTACCTGGAGGGCGGCGTCGACGCTGCGCTCTTCGTCGGCATGCACGCGATGGCAGGGACACGCGACGGCGTGCTCGCGCACACGGTCAGCGGCTCGTCGTGGTGGCGTCTGCGCTTCAACGGCGTCGAGGTCGGCGAGACCGGCATCAACGCGGCCCTCTGCGGGGCGTGGGGCTGCCCGGTCGTGCTCGTCACAGGCGACGAGGCCGCCTGCCGCGAGGGCACGAGCCTGTTGGGCGAGGGACTGACGACCGCGCCCGTCAAGAAGGGGCTCGGCCGCTTCAGCGCCCGCCAGCTTCCCGCCGCGCGCGCCCGCGCGGTGATCGAAGACGCAGCGCGGCGCTCGCTCGACGACCTCACCGCCGTGAAGCCGTACGACCCCGGCTCGCCGTGCGAGATCGTCGTCGACTTCAATACGTCGGACCACGTCGAGAAGTACCGCCATCGAGTCGGCGTCGAGATCACCGCGCCGCGCCAGATCGCCTCACGCGCCGACGACTGGTGGACGGCGTGGCGACAGTTCTTCTTCTGAGAGGCGCGCGAGCCCGTTCGAGCCGTCCAACCGAGCAAGTAACAGTCTGTTACAAGGCCGGTTGAGCGGTTTCGGGCTTGGAATCCCGGGCGGCTCGGTGCCTTCCGGTGCAAGTAACAGTCTGTTACAAGCACGGTATGGCCCGCACGGTCGTCGCCTGCCTCGGGGACTCGATCACCGAGGGCTCGCCTTACTGGGACGCACGGCTGCGGCACGGCGATCCGCGCGGCCGGTGGCAGCACTGGGCGGCGCTCGCCCACCCCGGCCTCGCGTTCCGAAACCACGGGATCTGGGGTGAGCGGACGGACGAGATCGCGGCCCGGTTCGACGAGGCGGTCGCGGGGGCGGACGTGCTCATCCTCCAGGGCGGCATCAACGACCTCGCGCAGGGACGCAGCATCGAGAGCGCGGCGACGAACCTCGCCGCGATGGTCGAGCGCGCGGTCGCGCGCGGCCTGCCGGTCGCCGTATGCGACGTGCTCCCGTGGCCGAACGGCTGGCCCGCGCAGGAAGCGCCGATCCGCGCGCTCAACGAGCGAATCCGCGCGCTCGGGGTGCCGCTCCTTCCGTTCCACGACACGCTCGAGGACCCGGACGCGCCGGGTCGGATGAAGCGCGCGTGGTGCAACGACGACGGCGACCATCCGTCGATCGAGGGCTACCGGCGCCTGGGGGAGCTCGCCTTCCGGTTACCGTGAGCGCCCCATGGCGCTCCTCTCTGCACGCGGCATCGCCAAGAGCTACGGCTCGCGACTGATCCTCGACGGGCTCGACCTCGACGTCGAGCCCGGCGTCCGCATGGGCGTGATCGGCCCGAACGGCGGCGGCAAGTCGACCCTGCTCCGCATCCTGGCCGGCGAGGAGACCCCGGACGCGGGCGGGCTGACGCAGCGGCGGGGCCTCGTCGTCGCCTACCTGCCGCAGCAGCTCGAGGGCGACGAGCGGCCTGCGCCCGCGACGCTTCGCGCAGCCCGCCCGGACCTCGACGAGCTGGAGGCCGAGCTCGAGAGGATCGAAGCGGGAATCGGCTCGGCCGGCGCCGACCTCGACAGGCTCGCCCGGCTCCTGCGACGGCAGGAGGAGCTCCTGCAGCGCTGGACCGCGGCGGGCGGTCCCGGGTTCGAGCCGCGCGCGCGTGCGCTCCTCGTCGCGGTGGGCCTCGACGACGCCGACCTCGGGAAGCCGACACGCGTCCTCTCCGGGGGGCAGCGCAAGCTCGTCGGTCTCGCGGCCTGCCTGCTCCGCGACCCCGACGTGCTGCTCCTGGACGAGCCCGAAGCCCATCTCGACGTCGAGGCGCGCGAGCGTCTCGAGGCGTTGATGCGCTCGTTCGACGGCGCCGTCGTCAGCGTCTCGCACGACCGCTACCTGCTCGACGAGACGGTCGGCGAGATCGCGGAGCTGAACGGCGGCCGCATCCGCAGGTGGCGGGGCAACTACTCGGCGTACACGGTCGCGCGCGAGCTCGAGCTGCAACGGCAGCAGCAGCTCTATGTGACCCAGCAGAAGGAGATCGCGCGGCTCGAGGAGGCGATTCGCCGCTTCGAGGACTGGGCGCGCCGTGTCGTCAACGAGGCGCACATCAAGCAGGCCCGCAACAAGCAGCGGATGATCGACCGCATGGAGAAGGTCGACCGGCCGGTCTTCGAGCGGCGCAAGATGGCGCTGCGGCTACGGTCCGGCCAGCGCGGCGGTCAGCGCGTGCTGGCGCTGGAAGGCGTGGACGCGGGCTACGGCGACGATCCCGTGCTGCTCGACGTCGAGCTGGTGGTCGGGCGCGGAGAGCGCGTCGGCGTCGTCGGCCCC